>Ga0114972_10004052_pt1 | contig 10901 bp, 8 predicted proteins | sample M_140807_EF_Meta_FD_87354 | JGI IMG/M metagenome (GOLD analysis project Ga0114972, IMG submission 87354) | Freshwater microbial communities from Lake Montjoie, Canada to study carbon cycling - M_140807_EF_MetaG | ecosystem: Environmental > Aquatic > Freshwater > Lake | place: Lake Montjoie... | reverse complement strand
TCAGACCTTGTAGTAGCGCTCCGCCCGCTTCTGGGCCCGCTCGGCCGCCTCTTTGGGCGACTTCGAACCGCTTGCGGCTTCCGCGATCATGTCCAACACAATGTAGTCCGCCATGGCCGAGGCTGAGGCCAAGCCAAGTGGACCCGCATGGGCGTGGTCAAGCATGATCTTCGCGCCGTCGCGATAAACAGTGTGCTTGGGGTCCGAAGTCCAGACCGGATTTGATTCGTAGGCTTTCAGAGGTTGGCTCACGTACCCGATCGCGGCCTGCATCCAGGGGTTGTACTGATCTGCATCCATCATGAAAGCGATGTAGGCCTTGGCCGCATTCGGAAACTTGGAGTGCTTGAACAGCATCATTTGCGTGACCTGCATCAGCTCCGTGGGCTTGCCCACTGGGCCGATTGGGAATCGTGCATGGTTGATGTCCTTGGCCAGTTCTTGCAGGCGCGGCTCAGGCGAATTCTTGGCGGCGTAGTAGACCGAGATACCATTCGCGGTCAGGCTGATCTGCCCATCCAGAAACGCCTTGTTGTTGTTCGGATCCAACCAGCCGAGCGTGCCAGGCACAAACGTTTCATACAATTGTTTGGCATATTCAAGGGACGCGATCGTCTCGGGGGAGTTGATGATGACATTGCCTTTCTCATCGACCATCTTGCCGCCATGGCTCCAGAGCAGCCAGTGCGCCCAGTTGTTGCCATCACCGACAGCTTTGCCGAGCGCGAAGCCCGGTGGCGTGCCTTTGGCCTTGAGGGCCTGACAGAGCTTCAGAAAGCCGGCGGTATCTTTCGGAATGCCGTCGAAGCCGGCGTCTTTGACATGGCTCTCGCGGTAAACGATCGCATTGCCGATCACTCCAAGCGGTACAGCGATCCACTTGTTGTTGCGGGTACCGTAGCGCTTGGATAAGTCATACCAGCCACCATATTTGTTACCCAGGTAGGTCGCGACATCGGTGACGTCGACGAGCTTGTCGGGATATTGGTGCGGATCGTCAAACCAGCCAATGATGATGTCTGGGCCGCTGCCGATATTGGCTGCGACCGCGGCTTTGGGGCGGACATCTTCCCAGCCTTCGTTATCAATCCGAACTTCGATGCCGGTTTTCTCAGTGAATTTTTTGGTGTTGGCCATCCACTGGTCTTCGTCGCCCTGAACGAACCGCTTCCAACGCAGGACCCTGAGCTTCGCGCCCTTCTCGGGGACAGGTTTAAAGGCCGCGGCAGGTTGTGCCTGGGCCAGGGCTTCGGTGGTCAGGCCACCGATGCCGAGCGTGGTGGCGCTCAGGGTTCCAGCGGTTGCCAAGCCTGCGCTGCCCTGAAGAAACTCGCGGCGGCTGCCGCTTTCGTGATCGATCTTGCTCATGAAAAATCTCCTTGGGTATGGGTTTTTGGATGCTAAAGAACGTAATCAATTGGGTCGGGGCATGAGCGTGCGCCCGGATTGCTCATCAAAAAGATGGGTGCGATCCGGATGCGGTACCAAATGAATCTGGTCGCCTGTGCCAAATTGATGGCGGTCTGCAAAGACGCAGGTCAGCCGCGCCTCTCCGGCACGTGCATAAACTTGGGTATCGGCGCCCGTGGGTTCCACGACGTCGATTTGAGCCACAAACGATGTATGGGGCTGTGCCGATTCGGCCAGCCGCATGTGTTCTGGCCGAACGCCCAAAATGACCCGCTGGCCCGATGTCCCTGCGCACTCGCGCGGTGCGGGCAGGAGGGTGCCGTCAGGAAACCGAACCCGGCTGCCATCGCTCTGACGTTCGAGCGTGCCCGGTAAAAAGTTCATCGCGGGCGAACCAATAAAGCCCGCAACAAAAAGGTTGACCGGGTGGTCATAGAGTTCGAGTGGTTGTCCGCGCTGCTCGACGATCCCGTCGCGCATGACGACGATCTGATCGGCCATGGTCATGGCCTCGATCTGGTCGTGGGTCACATAAATCGACGTGGTCTTCAGGCGTTGATGGAGCGACTTGATTTCGGTTCGCATCTGGACCCGGAGCTTGGCGTCTAGGTTCGAGAGCGGTTCATCAAACAAAAAAACCTGCGGATCCCGGACGATGGCGCGGCCCATCGCAACCCGCTGACGTTGACCACCCGAGAGCGCGCGCGGGTAGCGATCAAGCAGTTGAGTCAGCCCAAGAATTTCGGCTGCACGTTTCACCGCGGCATCAATTTCTGCGGCAGGTTTCTTGGCGAGCATCAGGCTGAACGCCATGTTCTCGCGCACTTTCATATGTGGATACAGGGCGTAATTCTGGAACACCATCGCGATGTCACGTTCTTTGGGTTGCATCTGGTTGACGACGGTGCCACCGATGCGAATCTCGCCCGCGCTGATTTCTTCAAGACCCGCGATCATCCGCAACAGCGTGCTCTTGCCGCAGCCCGATGGGCCAACCAGTACGGTAAATTCACCGTCAGCGATTTGAACGTCGACGCCCCGTATGACGTGGATTGAACCGAATTTCTTTTCTATTTTAATAATTTCAACAGACGCCATAACTATCTAATTTCCAGGATCAATGCGATTGACGGCGTACGTAGGTCGTCCGCTGCGCGCCCAGTCGATGATGTTTTGGGCCGCCTTTCGACGGAGCTCTCTTTCGCCAGCGACCGAATAAAAAGCTGCATGTGGGCTGACGATCACGCGTGGGTGGTTCACCAGCGGGTCGTTCATCGCGGGCGGCTCAATCGGTAACACATCGAGCCCGGCCCCATCGAGATGGCCTGATTGAAGTGCGGCCAGTAGCGCCCCGGTGTCGACCACAGCGCCACGAGCGCAGTTCACCAAGAGGCTGCCGGTCTTCATCCTTTGCAGTAGGGGTCCATTCACCATGCCGCGTGTCTCGGTATTGAGCGGGGTGTGTACGGACACGACATCGGCCCGCTCGAAGAGAGCTTCGAGGCCGACCCGTTCGACGTAGGCGGGGAAATCGCCATCGATCAAATAGGGGTCATGGGCGATCACTCGCGCGAAACAATCGCGCGCGACATGCGCAAAGCGCTTGCCGATGCGTCCCAGACCCAGTACGCCGACGGTGAGGTCACCGATCCGGCGAATCACGCCACCGGTGGTGTAGTGCCACTGGCCGGATTTGACGGCTCTATCGTAGATCGTGATGTGCCGCAGCAGATCCAGGGTCATCGCCAGCGCATGCGTCGCAACCTCGCCGACCCCATAGTCGGGCGAATTGGCAACCCAGACTCCGTGGCGTGTAGCGGCCGCCGAGTCGATCGTATCGAACCCCGCGCCATATCGACTGGCGATTCGGATACCAGGGCGGGCGACAAAGACGGCTTCGTTGACTTCGGCGTACTGAACCAGGAGCGCATTGCAGTCCAGGCTAGCCGCAATCACGTCGGCTGCTGTCCGGCATTGTCCAGTCACAACCTCGATCCCAGCCTCGCGATACAGCGCGAGTTCCGGATCGATATCCGGAAAATCATGGTCAGTGATTAAGACACGGCAGGGGCGCATGATGATGGTTTTTAGTGGTTGTCCGGCGGCACTGCAGAGCCGCTGTTGCCAACCAGAAAATCCAGATCAGCCCCGCGGTCGGCCTGCAGCACATGATCAATATAAAGTTTGACATAGCCTCGGGTAGCCGCCGCCGGAGGGGCTTCCCAGGAGGCTCGTCGCTGGGCGAGTTCTTCTTCGCTGACATCCAGGTGAAGGCGGCGCCCGGCGACGTCAAGTTCGATCATGTCGCCATCGCGAACCAGTGCCAGCGGGCCACCGGCCGCTGATTCAGGGGCTACATGCAAAACCACTGTGCCGTAGGCGGTGCCACTCATCCGGGCATCCGAGACCCGCACCATGTCGGTCACACCCCGTTCGATGAGCTTTTTCGGGATCGGCATGTTGCCGCTCTCAGGCATCCCTGGATACCCCTTGGGGCCGCAATTCTGAAGGACAAGAACGCAATGTTCGTCGACATCCAGATCGGGGTCTTCTACTTTGCGATGGAGTTCATCGGCGTTACCGAACACAACGGCGCGGCCTCGATGCTGCATGAGCTCAGGGGTGGCCGCGCTGGGTTTAATCACGGCGCCCAGCGGGGCAAGGTTGCCGCGCAGTACCGCGATGCCGGCCTCGGGCTTAAAGGGTTCTGACCATGGCCGAATGACCTCGCGATTCCAGCATGGGGCTTGGGCGCAGTTATCCCAGAGCGAGTGGCCGTTGACCGTCATTGCGCTCCGATCAATGACAGACGCCATTTCACGCACGACGGCTGGGATGCCGCCGGCTTCAAAGAAGTCCTCCATGAGATAGCGCCCCGACGGCTGGAGATCAACCAGGCAGGGTAGGGCGCTACCGATCGCATCAAAATCCTCGAGCGCCAATGGAATCCCAACGCGCCCCGCGATCGCGATGAGATGCAGAACGGCATTCGTGGATCCGCCGATGCCTGCCAACACCCGAATCGCGTTTTCGAAGGCGGCCCGGGTCAGGATCTGCGACATGCGGAGGTCTTCGTTGACCATTTCAACCGCGCGTCGACCCGCCTGCCGCGCAAGGACATTGCGGCGACCGTCGACCGCCGGGATCGCTGCATTGCCGGGGAGTCCCATGCCCAGCGCCTCGACCATAGAGGCCATGGTGCTGGCGGTCCCCATCGTCATGCAGTGGCCGTGTGACCGATGCATACAGCTCTCGGCCTCGATAAATTCTTCGCGCGACATTCGTCCGCCGCGAACCTCTTCAGACATTTGCCAGACGCCGGTTCCCGATCCGATCGGCTGACCGCGCCACCGACCTGTCAGCATCGGGCCACCAGAGACGCCGATGGCGGGCAGGTCGACCGACGCTGCGCCCATGAGAAGCGCCGGAGTGGTCTTATCGCAACCCATCAGCAACACGACGCCGTCCAGTGGATTCGCGCGGATCGATTCTTCAACATCCATCGATGCTAAATTTCGATACAGCATGGCAGTTGGCCGCAGCAGTGTTTCACCGAGCGACATGACTGGGAATTCGAGCGGAAAGCCACCTGCCTCCCAGACTCCGATCTTTACCTGCTCGGCCAAGGTCCGAAAGTGCGAATTGCAGGGGGTGAGTTCGCTGAAGGTGTTGCAGATGCCAATGACAGGACGCCCGTCAAACTGGTCATTCGGGACGCCCCGATTCTTGACCCAGGAGCGGTAGATGAAGCCGTCCCGATCATCACGTCCGAACCATGCGGCGCTGCGTCGGGTCTGAGGCTTCGGGTCTTTTTCAGTCATTGGAACGGGCTGGGTAATTAGCCATGCGTGGCCATTCATAATTGGTAAGACCAATTTTGCGTCAAGGCGCTTCCCTTGGACACCCCGGGAAACCACTCATGCGCAGAACGATCGACCTTGCGGCATGCTCGCGCTCAAAGTGCATCCAGGAGAACGTATGAACCAGTTGGATCTGCAGGGCCGCCGTGCGGTCGTTACCGGTGGGGCGGCCGGAATTGGTCTGGCGATTGCTGCCCGATTGATCGCCTCGGGCGCTCGGGTCAGTCTTTGGGATCGAGATCCCACTGCGTTAAACCAGGCGGCGGAACACCTGCAACGGGAGTTTCCGAAGCAACCGGCCGTCCATACAGTTCAACTGGATGTCACCTCAGCCCAAGCGGTCGAGGCTGCCCGCGATACGACGATCGCCGCCCTCGGTGGCGTTGATGTACTGGTCTGCAGCGCGGGGATTACCGGACCGAATGTGCCCCTAGTGGACTATCCGGTCGCGGCATGGCGCGAGGTGATTGAAATCAATCTAAATGGGGTGTTCTTGTGCAATCAGGCCCTTACACCCGACATGGTCGCCCGCGGGTGGGGTCGGATCGTCAACATCGCTTCGATCGCCGGTAAGGAAGGCAATCCGAATGCATCGGCCTACAGCGCTTCCAAGGCTGCTGTGATCGCCTTGACCAAATCCCTGGGTAAAGAACTGGCAAAGTCGGGTGTGTGCGTCAATTGTGTGACGCCAGCTGCGGTTAAAACTGGAATGTTCGATCAGATGACGCAGTCGCATATCGACTTCATGCTCTCCAAGATTCCCATGGGTCGATTTGGGCAGGTCGAGGAAATCGCTGCCATGGTCGCGTGGTTGTGTACTGAGGACTGCAGTTTTACGACCGGAGCAGTGTTCGATCTTTCTGGCGGTCGTGCCGTTTACTGAAACCACCGCGATGAATTCGACACCGACCCTGCGGTATTCGGCAGAGAATTTGCTCGCCTATGCTGAGGCGCTCCTCCTGGCCGCTGGTGTTCGTGCTGATATTGCCAGCGATGTCGCAGAGGTCCTGCTCGAGGGCGACCTAATGGGGCATGACACGCATGGTCTGGCCTTGCTCTCACCGTATCTTGGTGAAGTCACGCGTGGGCAAATGACTCCCAGCGGTGAGCCAACGCGTCTGTCTGGACGGGCGGCAGCCGAGCTATGGGACGGACATCGATTGCCGGGCCCCTGGCTGGTTCGCCGCGGATTAGATCGCGCAACCGAGATGGCGTTGAACTATGGCTCGGGGTCGGTCGTTATCCGTTGCAGTCACCACATTGCCTGTTTGGCCGCTTTTTTGCCCCGCGTCACCGAGCGGGGTTTGGCGGTCTTACTGATGTGTTCAGACCCGGGGACGGCGAGCGTTGCCCCGCATGGCGGCAAACGTGCGGTCTTCACGCCAGACCCTTTGGCGGTGGGGATTCCGACCGAAACCACCCCAATTTTGATTGATATTTCGGCGTCGCTTGCAACCAACGCGATGAGTAACCGGCTCGCCCGCCAGGGCCAACGGTTTGAGTTCCCGTGGCTTTTGGATGGTGGCGGGAATCCGACGGATGATCCGAGTGTTTTTGACGCGAATCCCCCGGGAACGATCCTGCCACTGGGTGGCCTTGAGGCCGGACATAAGGGAACCGGACTCGCATTGCTCGTTGAGATGCTGACCGGGGGGCTTGCGGGGGTCCATCGCGCGGATGCTGTGCAAGGATGGGGGGCGACGGTTTTTATGTACTGCGTCGACCCCGATGCATTCGGTGGCCGAACCGCCTTCGCCCGCCAGATGGAATGGATCGCGCAGGCCTGCCGTGGTAACCCACCCCGTCCGGGCTTCAGGGAGGTTCGTGTGCCCGGCGACCGCGCCTGGGCGAGGCGTGCCACCCAGCGTGAGGAAGGTGTTGGGCTCCAGGCGGAGATCCTGCCGGCACTGCAGCCTTGGGCCGAACGTTTTGGGATAGCGGTTCCTCAACCCTTCTGATCAAAAAAGCGACTTGAATGGTTGCGCGAACTTCCGTATTGGGGCGGAAATCGCTACGATGCCCCTGCACCTCTGCTGAGCAATCGCTTGGCGAGCCGCTGACCTTGACGGCCGTGGGCCTGGATCGTGAATCTCGTTCTCGCAAACCCCTTTCGAATTCTTGGATTGCCTGCGTCGGCGACCAGTCGCGAGATTGCGCGGCGAGTGGCCGATCTCAGCGTCGATATCCCATTCGGGAAGCGCCCAACATTTCCGCTCGATCAACCGTCGTGGGGGGTGATTCCAAGAACGATTCAGGATATTGAGTCGGCCGCGGCTGCGGTCGATGACGTCGAAGGCCGTTGGCTGAACGGGTTGTTCTGGTTTCGATCTGTCGACGCGATCGATGAGTTAGCGCTGGAGAGTTTGAGTACTGGCAAAGCGGTGCAGGCTTTGCGTTTGTGGGATCAGCGAATTGCCAAGGGCGGGCGCGACGCGATGTCGTGTTTGCTTAACCGTTCGGTGCTCCAGTTCGCCCTCGCGAGCGCGTCGGTGGATGCCCGGTCGGATCGCTTTCGGATGGCGCTTGACGGACTTGGACGGGCGCTGACGGATTACCCGCTGGCGGCGCGCGGTGATTTGCCGGCTGGTCGATGGCCTGAAATGTTGCGTCGTCTCCCTCAGTTGCTTCTGGCGATGTCCCAGAGCGTTTGCCCACAGGGGTTTGGTCCGGAGAACCTGGGCCTCATTACCGCGGTCGAAGCGTTTCCAACCGAGGTTCGCGACGAACTGCGGGCCCAGGTAATTAATCCGGTGTTTGCCTGGATCGAGTCGGCCATCCTTGATTCGAATCGGCTCGAGGATGCGCTTGACGTCTACGCGCGACTGCGGCATGCCGTAGGGGCCGGTGATGTGCGTTTGCAGGTATTGGGCAAGCGGTTGTCTAGCGCTTACTTTGATTGGTCTGCGCTGCATGGATCGGGTACTGAGGCGGTCTCGGACAGCGAGCGCCAGATGTCTGACCTGGTTGAAACCTTGCCGGTTACAACGGGTGTTCTTGACCAGGCGCGTGTGGTTCGAGCGCTAAACGAGGCGGCTGCCGAAGTCGCGTCCGCACCATTGCCTGAGCCTGAGCCTGAGCCTGAGCCTGAGCCAGAGCCGTTGCCAGTGCTGCCTGAGCCAGAGCCTGAGCCTCTGCCTGAGCCGGCATTGGTGGCGCTTTCGTCGACGAATTCCGTTGACCATGACGTCCCTGCATTTTTGCGGTCGGTCATTCAGCCGGATGCATCTGTTGAAAACCCGGTTGAAAGTCCGGTTGAAGGTCCAGTTGAAATTTCGACTGGAAAATCCGCTGAACTGGCAGTCGAAAATCTTGCCCACGAAGCGGTCAGTCAAGCCCCATTGCCTGTTCAACCTGAAACACCGGCGTTGCCCGATCGCTCTGAGCAGATCGCCGCTGCAAAACGTTCGCTCGCCGAACGGTTGCAAAGACCGCTGGCGAGCATTGAAGACGCTGCATCAATGATTGATGGTTCGCGGCCCGATCTGACCAAATTGAAGGCCATGCTGGGGCGGGAAGACGCGCAATACCTTCTCGCCTGCGAGGCCCTCGCGACGGTCGCGCTGGACCACCTGGTGCCCACCGTGGATCTCGAGCGCGAGAAGTTCGAACTGGCACATGACGCGGTTGCCGCGCGAGCGGTCCTTGAACGGGCCGAGATCGCTGCGCGGAAGCTGGCGATGCTCGATCTGGGGGCCGAGGCGCGGGAGCGGGTCGCGCGGTTTTTAGGCGCGCTGCGCGACCTGCTGGATCAGGAGGCGGCAACGGCGATGGCTGCGACGGGTCGGAAGGGGCTGCGCCTGCCTCCCCTGGTCGTCGGTGCGGGTTTGGCGGCTGCCAGCGTGGCGGCTGCACTTGCCTGGCTGATGGCGCGATGAGGACGGCGATGAGGGGGCCGCTGAATCCGCTCTTGCTTAAGTTCGCCCACGTGATCGCTTCGGTCGGACTGGCGTTAGGAACTGGATTTGCCTTGGCCGCACCTGCGGATGAGGCACAGGTTGAAGCACTCGCAGCCCGTTTGACGCAACACGACCGGCTATTGCGCGAGCACACTGAAGAGCTGCGCTCAATACGTAATCGTTATGAAGGTTGGATGCTCGGACACGAGGCTCGACTGCGCGTGATCGATGAACGGTTACGTCAGTTGGATGCTCGTCTCAATCGCATTGATCAGGGATTTAATAGCACCGCGGCTCGGGTCGAGCAGGGCGAGAAACGGGTGGATGGTGCGATCGATCAACTGCGTGAGCAGCAGGTGGGTACAGAACAGAGGTTGGTCGATTTGTTAACTAATCGGACGGTGGGGATTGCAGCGGCGATTTTGGCCATCTTGCTGGCGGGGGTTGGCGGTTTTTTGTTTGTACGCCACTCCGTACGCGCGGCGCAGTCTGGGCTAGGCGCGCGGGCCGAGCTTGCGTTGACGTCGATTCGGTCGGCCGAGGAACGCCTGGCGCAGGCCGACACCCGACTGGCTGAAGCTCTAACCCAGCAGTTGGCGCGGGTTCGGGAAGGGGCTGACGGTGCTTCGGCGAATACGGGATTGCAGGGTGGGCAGTCCGCCGATCGGGTCGCCAATGGCGTATCGAATATCGCGGCAAAATCCGCTTCAGGTTCAACATCCGCAACGGGTGCGGCGAGTTCGCAATTGCAACAACCGCAGGTTGACCATACCCTTGCAATTCGTCTCGCTGACGAGCTTTACCGGATGCGTCGCCGCCTAGTGTCGCTGCCGGAGGAAACTCGCGGTGTCGTGTCTCTGCGCCGTTCAATTGAGCGTCTCGAGACTGAACTGGCCGATCATGGGTACGATCTCGTCGATGCGACGGGGCGGCCCTACGTCGATGGTCTGACGATGGAAGCCCGTTTTATTCCGGACGATGCGTTGGCTCCCGGCCAGCGCGTCATTTCTAAAGTGATTGCGCCCCAGGTGAACTATCGTGGGGCGCTGGTTCGGATGGCTGAGGTGGAAGTGGGCCTTGGCGGTTGACCGCCTGCTCCACCTGTTTCCGAATGAATGCGATGACCCCGGCCCCGAGTAGTACGCTCCGAGATGCACGATGAGACAGCGAATCGATTACGGTATTGACCTTGGCACCACGAACTCTGCGCTTGCGCGGATGGAGGGCGGCGAGCCCAAGATCCTGAAGAGTGACGATACGCAGTCGGACACGACGCCTTCGTGTGTCGCGTTTACTAAGGCGAAAAACGTCCACGTCGGTGCGCACGCCCAAAATCTTGTTCAGGAAGAGGCCAGCCGAGCGTTCCGGCGGCGGGCGCAGGCTGCTCCACAGACGTCGAATGCGTTTGCAGAGTTCAAGCGAACGATGGGCACGGACCGCCAGTACCACAGTGACCACATGGCGGATGATTTCGCCTCGGAGGCTCTTTCAGCGCACGTCTTGCGCAAGCTCAGGAGCTATGTGCGCGACGAGCCCGTTGATACGGCCGTCATCACGGTGCCCGCGATGTTTCGCCAGAACCAGCTCGATGCAACGCAGCGGGCTGCCGAGATGGCGGGCTTCGCCTATGTAGAGCTCTTGCAGGAGCCGATCGCGGCTTCGATCGCTTACGGGATTCAGGCCGGAGCCATCGACGGGCACTGGCTCGTTTTTGACTTTGGCGGTGGGACCTTTG
>Ga0114972_10004050_pt1 | contig 10902 bp, 6 predicted proteins | sample M_140807_EF_Meta_FD_87354 | JGI IMG/M metagenome (GOLD analysis project Ga0114972, IMG submission 87354) | Freshwater microbial communities from Lake Montjoie, Canada to study carbon cycling - M_140807_EF_MetaG | ecosystem: Environmental > Aquatic > Freshwater > Lake | place: Lake Montjoie... | reverse complement strand
TTAAAAAGTGGCGAACGTAAAGTAGGAGATCCTGCAAAAAGACAAGCCATCACCAATCCTCAAAATACCATTTCAAGCGTTAAACGTTTTATGGGTCGTCAGTACAACGAGGTTGCCGAAGAAAGTTCTCATTGGAGTTATAAAGTAGTAAAAGGCGATAACAATACCGTTCGTATCGATATCGATGGTAGAATGTATACGCCTCAGGAAATCAGTGCAATGGTTTTGCAAAAAATGAAAAAAACAGCTGAAGATTATTTAGGTCAAGAAGTAACTGAAGCGGTTATCACTGTTCCAGCTTATTTTAATGATGCTCAACGTCAGGCTACTAAAGAAGCTGGCGAAATTGCTGGTTTAACAGTAAAAAGAATCGTAAATGAACCAACAGCAGCAGCGTTGGCATACGGTTTAGATAAGAAAGGAAAAGATCAAAATATTGCGGTTTTTGATTTAGGTGGTGGAACATTTGATATTTCTGTACTTGAATTGGGTGGAGGTGTTTTTGAAGTAAAGTCTACAAATGGTGATACTCATTTAGGTGGAGATGATTTTGATAAAGTAATTATGGATTGGTTAGCTGATGAGTTTAAAGCTGAGGAAGCAATCGATTTACGTAAAGATCCAATGGCTTTACAACGTTTAAAAGAAGCTTCTGAAAAAGCTAAAGTTGAATTGTCTTCTTCTACAGAAACCGAAATCAACTTACCTTATGTCACAGCAGTTGATGGCGTTCCTAAGCACCTTGTTAAGAAATTAACCCGTGCTAAATTTGAATCTTTAGCGGATGATTTATTTGCCCGTTGTTTGCGTCCTTGCGAAATTGCATTGAAAGATGCCAATATGAGTACTTCTCAAATTGATGAGATTATCTTGGTGGGCGGAAGTAGCCGTATTCCTAAAGTACAAGAAATTGTAGAGAAATTCTTCGGTAAAAAACCAAATAAAGGGGTTAATCCGGATGAAGTAGTTGCCATAGGTGCAGCTATTCAAGGTGGTGTTTTAACCGGAGAAATTAAAGATGTATTGCTTTTGGATGTTACGCCGTTGAGCTTAGGTATTGAAACTATGGGCGGAGTAATGACGAGATTGATTGATAGCAATACAACTATTCCTACCAAAAAATCTGAGACTTTTAGCACAGCAAGCGATAATCAACCTGGCGTTCAAATACATGTTTTGCAAGGAGAGCGTCCAATGGCCAGTCAAAATAAAAGTTTGGGCATGTTTAATTTAGATGGAATTCCTCCAGCGCCACGTGGTGTTCCTCAAGTAGAAGTTACTTTTGATATTGACGCAAATGGTATTTTACACGTAAGCGCAAAAGATAAAGGAACAGGTAAAGAACAAAAAATTCGAATCGAAGCAGGTTCTGGTTTAACACCTGAAGAGATCGAAAAAATGAAAAACGAAGCTAAAGCCAACGAAGAATCTGATAAAGCAGAAAGAGAAAAAGTAGATAAAATCAATCAGGCAGATAGCTTAATTTTCCAATCTGAAAAACAATTGAAAGAATACGGAGATAAAATTTCTCCAGATAAAAAAGCACCAATCGAAGCGGCGCTTGAAAAATTAAAAGAAGCACATAAATCTCAAGATTTAAATGCAATTGATGCGGCAACTACAGAATTGAATACCGTTTGGACAGCAGCTAGTGAAGAAATGTATAAAGCCACTCAAGAAGCTGGTCCTCAAGCAGATGGTTCTGATGGTCAATCTACTCAATCAAACAACAATGGCTCCGAAAATGTAACGGATGCAGAGTTTGAGGAAGTTAAATAGCTAGTTTGTTACTTTGTGAATATAGGCCGTGGTATTTTTATATCACGGCTTTTTTTTTGGGACAAGGCATGAAGTTTTTTTGTTTCACGCAAAGCGCGCAAAGGAGCAAGGACGCAAAGAGAGAATAATGTCACCTTAAACCTTTAAACCCTTAAACCAGCAAAGCGATTTAAATCTACGCTCCAACCTCTTGAACTCATTGAACATATTGAACCTTTTGAACCAAACTTCAAATACCTCTCAAACTTCAAAAACCTCAAAAACCTTTAACTATATTTGCCAAAAATTAAAACATCATGAAAGTTTTCAAAGCAATATCGTTTCCTATAATAATGTTGCTTTCAATTGCAATAACCGCAACAGCTCAAAAGAAATTGAGTATCAAAACTGAATCGTTAAGCTATACCATCGGAGATGAGAAGTTTTTAAGTTATGTAGCATACAGTGATAAAACTTCTGAAAAGCGTCCTGTTGTTTTGGTGGTTCACGAATGGTGGGGGATGAACGATTATGTAAAACGTCGTGCTTGTCAACTTGCAGCATTGGGATATCTTGCCATTGCAGTTGATTTATATGGAGAAGGAAAAATAGCAAACAATGTGGAAGAGGCAGTAGGGTTTTCTACACCGTTTTATAAAGACCCAATATTGGCAAAATCTCATTTTGATGCAGCACTTAATCAAATCAAATTGAATAAACTTGCAGATACCAACAAAATTGCAGCAATCGGATATTGTTTTGGCGGTAGTATGGTTTTAAATTTTGCAAAAATGGGTGAAAATCTTAAAGGCGTGGTTAGCTTTCATGGTGGACTTGCTGGTGTTCCTCCAGTTAATGATTTGTTGAAATCAGAAATTCTTGTTTGCCATGGTGCTGACGATAAATTTGTAAGTGCTGATGAAGTGGCAAATTTCAAAAAAGAATTAGATGACGTAAAAGCCATTTATACATTTAAGGAATATCCTAGTGCTACACATGCTTTTTCCAATCCAGATGCGACCGAAATGGGGAAGAAATTTAATATTCCTATTGCATATAATGAACCTGCTGATACGGCCTCTTGGAAAGAAATGAAAACTTTTTTGAAAAGAATTTTTAAATAATTTTCAATGAGTTTAAGTTATAAAAGACTGCGTTTATTTTTTGTTTTTGTATTATTTGCATTTATTACAAATGCACAGCAAACCCATATAAACATTGAAATTCCTGCTCATCAACCATATGAGAAATTAATTTCGCATGCCGGATATACATTATCCTACAATGAAAAATACGAACAAGCCAATTGGGTAGCCTATGAATTAACTAGCGCTGAAACCAACAGCATTTATAACAGAACCAATCAGTTTTTAATAGACCCTAAAATTAGCACGGGCTCTGCTCAGAATTCGGATTATGCAGGAAGTGGCTACGATAGGGGACACCTCGCTCCGGCAGGGGATATGGGTTGGTCGGCTCAAAGTATGATTGAATCTTTTTATTACAGCAATATGTCGCCACAAGTACCTTCTTTCAATCGTGGTATTTGGAAGAATGCAGAATCGTTTACCCGTGAAGCTGCCATAACAAATCAAACAGTTTATGTTGTTACGGGTCCAGTTTTTACTTCAAATATGACAAGCATTGGACCTAATAAAGTAGCTGTTCCACAATCGTATTTTAAAATTGTTTTAGATTATACTGAACCAGTATTCAAAGCTATTGCATTTGTTATTCCAAATGCAGGATCACAACTTCCACTACAAAATTTCGCAGTAACCATAAATGAAGTTGAACAATTAACAGGGTTGGATTTTTTCCCTTTATTGCCAGACCAAGAAGAATCAATATTGGAAAGTAAATTTGATATTAGTTTATGGAATTGGCAAAATTAAAGTCGTTCAAATAAAACAACAACTTCAAAAAGTAAATCTTCATCTTCATCAGTACAATGTAATGGAACGACCAAAAAAGGAGAGCGTTGTAAAAGAATGACCAAAGACTCCAGTGGAAAATGTGCTCAGCATCAAAACTAAGCCAACTCAATTACTTCGCAGTCTTTCATGTCTTTGCCGTCTATTACAAATCGGATAAGCGTTTTTGTTTTATGCCAACCTTGTTTGCCTGCCGCTCCCGGATTCATGTGTAAGCAATTTGTTTTTTCGTCGTACATCACTTTTAAAATATGAGAATGTCCGCTAATGAAAAGTTGGATATTATTTTTTACAATCAAATCTTTTACACCAGGTGCATATCGCTCAGGGTATCCACCAATATGTTTCATAAACACATTTACTTCCTCGCAAGTAAAAAACAAATTTTCGGGATAATAAGCTCTAATATCGTGCCCATCAATATTTCCGTAAACCCCACGAATAATAGCATTATTGTCAACCGCTTCAAGTTTTGATTTCAATTGATTCACCCATTCCATACTTCCAAAATCACCAGCATGCCAAATTTCATCACATGATTTGAAATGCGTAATAACTTGTTCATCTAAATAACCATGCGTATCAGAAATTAATCCAATTTTTTTCAATGTTGATTGTATTTTATGCGTTTAATCCTTTAATTTTAATGAAGGTAAATAGTAATCGTTAATTTAAAATACGTTCTACATTGTTATTCCACAGAAACTTTTTATACTTTATTGATAAGCGCATTTGGAAATATTATTTTCTCATGTTGGCATTAAATCTGCAATCCTTTTTGTAGAAAAATGTTTATTTTTTAAATTTTCACTTTTCACTTTAATTTTTTTTCATGCCACATTATAAATCATTGGGAAAAATCCCACACAAAAGACATACTCAATTTAGAAAACCAGATGGTTCTTTATATTCTGAACAATTGTTTTCAACCGAAGGTTTTTCAAACGATTATTCATTGTTGTATCATACGCATGCGCCAACTCAAATTGTGAAATGCGATGATCCAATTGATGTAAATCCAATTGTTGCCGAGGAGAAAATGCTCAAACATAGAAGTTTGGAGGGTTTTAACGTTAAGCCCGAAGCAGATTATTTAGCCAGCAGAAAAGCGATTTTAGTCAATTCAGATTGCCATATTATTTTAGCTGCACCTCAAAAAAGCACCACCGATTATTTTTATAAAAATGCCGATGCCGATGAGATGATCTTTGTTCACGAAGGAAGTGGCGTTGTAAAAACTTGCTACGGCGAACTTCGTTTTGGTTATGGCGATTATATTGTTTTGCCAAGAGGTACCATTTATCAAATTCATTTTGACGACGAAAAAAATAGATTATTTATTGTTGAGTCATTTCATCCATTTAGATATCCAAAAAGATATTTGAGTAAGTATGGTCAATTGATGGAGCATTCTCCTTATTGCGAAAGGGATATTCGTGGTCCGGAAAATTTAGTAACAAATGATTTGACAGGAGACTTCATTATTAAAACAAAAAAACAAGGTTGGTTGTATGGTATTCATTACAACACACATCCGTTTGATGTGGTAGGTTGGGATGGATGTTGTTATCCATATATTTTCAGCATCCACGATTTTGAACCAATTACAGGTCGTGTACATCAACCACCACCAGTGCATCAAACATTTGAAACAGATGCATTTGTCGTTTGTTCATTTGTACCACGCCTTTACGATTATCATCCTTTGTCAATACCTGCGCCATACAATCACAGCAACATTGATAGTGACGAATTGTTGTATTATGTAGACGGTGATTTTATGAGCCGCAAACATGTTACTAGAGGAATGTTAACCCTTCACCCAGCAGGTATTCCACATGGTCCACATCCTGGAGCCGTTGAAAAAAGTATTGGTACAAAAGAAACAAAGGAACTTGCCGTAATGGTAGACACATTTCGTCCTTTGAAATTAACGACAACTGCCATAGAAATCGAAAATCAAGGTTATGTGATGAGTTGGGCGGAGTGATTCTAGAAAATTCAAAAGTAAAAAGTAAAAATTTAAAATAGTATGGTCAGCGATTTTTCACTTTTCACTTTTCATTTTTGAATTTTTACTTTTTACTTAAACTTCATTGTTCAATGGAGCCACTTGTTCTATCGCTTCCATGATTTGCTGTAGAATATCTTCGGTAGGATCGTCATAATTAATTAGCAACGGGTCTTTAAATTCAACGGATAATTTTACATTACGTTTTTGAATTTTCAATCCTGTTTTGTCAAAAGCTTCTGAAAATCCGTTAATGACAATGGGCACTACAATTGGCTTATATTTTTTTATGATAAACGCAGTACCTTTTCTTCCGGGTGCAAATGGAGTTGTGGTGCCTTGAGGAAATGTTATGACCCAATTTTTATTTAAGGCATTTGAGATGCTTCGGGTGTCTCCAATTTCTAATCCTTTTCTCACTTCACCAGAATCGCTATTCCAACTGCGTTTTACCGTAATCGCGCCAGCAAGTGTGAAGATTCTAGCAATGAATGTTTTCTCCATTGTGGTGGTTGCTGCTACATATTTTACGCGTGTAAATGGCCAAAGCAAATAAGAAGGAAATCCGAGCCCATTATTTTTTTTCCAAGATGATGCACAAAAAATATGTAGAAACGTAATTACATCTGCAAAATAAGTTTGGTGATTGGACACAAAAAGCACATTTTGTTTGGGCAAATGCTTTAATTTTTCCATGCCCTTTACCTTGAGTTTGTTTGTGATATTTATTCTAGGATAAGAGATTAACCCAATGAAAAAATACAACAAGCCCTTTATAAATTTAGACTCAACAAGCTTTGTTTTTAGGTTGAAATGTACTGGCATTATTATAATCAGTATTTAAAGTGATTTTAGCCATTGTATAGGCAAATCAACACGATGTGTAAAAAAAGTAAAACAAAATTTAAAAAATATCTTTGGTTGGCATTTATTATTCTGTAAATTACATTCCGTTAATATAATGATAAACTTTATCTAAATTTTTGTAACGCTAAATTAGTATTATGCAATTGAAATCTACTCAAAAAACCAATGTTGTTTTTTTTATGCAAGCATTGTCAATGTTTGTATTAACTTGTTTTTTTTCATTATCGTTGTTTTCTCAACAATATTTTAATGGGAATTTAAGTACAGGGATCACTTCTAGCAACGGAGTTTCTGCACCCGTTGGCTATGCTTGGTCTGAAGTACAAACCGGAAATGATGGAGCAGGATTTGGTGCGCAAATCGCAAACAATTTCACCATTGCGGATAATTTTTCGGTTAACGTTGCATCATGGACAGTTTCAAAAGTTACGTTCTTTGCATATTCTACGGGTTACACCGGTGCAACATCGCCATTTAGAGATTTAAGATTTCAAATATTTAACACAGATCCATCAATAGGGAACCCAACACCAGTATTTGGAGATCTAGCAACAAATCGTTTGTCAAACTCTACTACCGCAGGGATATATAGAATATTTAATGGTACTCCAAATACTTTAAGAGAGGTTTGGAAATTAGAAGCAAATATTAACGCAATATTGCCTCCAGGAAATTATTGGATAGAATGGCAAACTGGAGTATCAACAGGTCTTACAAGTAATTTAATTCCAGCAAGTACTGTAATAGGAACTACAACACAATTGGGAAACAATGCAAAACGACATGACCTAACCGCTGATTTGTGGAGCAATATTACAGATGGCACAGCGATTCCAAATAATTTTCAAGATTTTCCTTTCTTAATAGATTTCACAACTTCTGCTTGTACAGGTACTCCTGTTCCAGGAAATACAACTTCTACAGCAGCAACTGCTTGTCCAGGAACAAATTTCACTTTAGGCATTTCAAATACATTTAATGGAGTTGGCATTACATACCAATGGCAATCATCATCTGACAATGTATCTTACAACAACATTACAGGAGGAGTAAATAATACATTAACTACAAATCTTGCAACAGCAACTTGGTATAGATTGGCGGTAACTTGTGGCGGCAGTTTAGCTGTTGGATATTCTACACCAATTCAAATTGCACAAACTCCAGCTACTGGATGTTATTGTACCTCATCTGCTACAAGTATTAGAGACGAAGAAATTTTAAGAGTAAAAGTAGGTACTTTGGATAATACTTCTACTTGTAGTTCTTTAGCTCCTGGTCCTAACTCTGTTACAAACAGATATTCTAACTACACATCGGGTGTTGGTGCACCTGCTCCAGGAACAATCGTTTCTGGTGGTGGAAATCCAATAACCATTCAAATTGGAACTTGTAACACAGGAAGTTATACAAACAGTGTTGCAGTTTGGGTAGATATGAATCAAAATGGCATTTTTGAAACTACAGAAAAAGCATACGTTTCAAGAACAGGAACACCTGGTGCTCACGTAGAAACAGGAAGTTTGGTTATCCCTTCAACAGCATTAAACGGTATTACATTAATGCGTGTTGTTTCAGTAGAAACTGGTACTCCTGGAAATATTAACCCTTGTGGTACGTATACTTGGGGTGAAACAGAAGATTATTTAGTGAACATTATACCTTGTACACCTGCAGCTGTTACTACTCAACCAGCAAATGTTACAGCTAGTTGTGGTGGAAATGCAAGCTTTACAGTAGCTACTAGTGGTGATTTCCCCGTTTTTACTTGGGAATATAGAACTAGTGCAACTGCAACTTGGAACTTCGTTACAGACGGAGGTATGTATTCAGGAGCGTCTACCAACACATTAAACATAACTGGTGCAACCAACGCTATGAATGGTTACCAGTATCGTGCAGTATTCATTGGCGCTTGTTCTGCGACAGATTTTACAAACACAGTAACTTTAACGGTTAGTCCTTTTGTAGCATCTGTAACGCCAACTTCTTCTACTATATGTAATGGAAGTTCACAGTCAATTCAAATTACAAACTTAACCAGTTCGAATTTTGCAACAGCAACTGTTGCATCCGGAACTGTAAATACGCTTATCCCTGATGCAGATGATGCCGGTACAGTTTCACCTTCAATTGTTGTTTCAGGTATCCCAACAGGATCAGTAGTAACTAACGTAAATGTAAAATTCAATATTACACATACTTGGGCAGGTGATTTACACATTAACCTTATTGCTCCAAATGGTCAAATATTGAATCTTGTTGGCGCATTAAATAATGGAACTGGCTCTAATGCAACCATTAATTTTACCAATACAGTTATTAGTTCAACTAGTACTAATGTAATCAGTGGAGCAGCTTCTCCTCGTACAGGAACTTTTGCTGCTGAAAAAAGAGCAGGATTTGGTCCAACAGCATATGTTCAAACGGCTACAGATTGGCCAGCATTATTAACCACTTTAAATGGCAACTGGAAATTAGCCATGGCTGATTTTGGATTTGGTGATGAAGGTACTTTAGTAAATTGGGAAGTGGCGATAACTTACACCGCACCATCTTATGCTGAAGGAACATGGACACCAACTACTGGTTTATTCACAAATGCAGCGTTAACTACTCCTTATTTAGGAGGTGATACTACTACTGTTTATGCAGCTCCAACAACATCAACAAATTATACTGTTATTGTAGCTACACCGCTATGTACTTCAGCTCCATTGGTTATCCCAGTTACAGTTGCAAATCCTATATCATCAATCGTTCAACCAGCAAGTGCTGAAATATGTGAAAACGGAAATGCAACGTTTACTTCTGGCGCATCTGTTGGAAACCCAATTTTATATCAGTGGGAAGAAAGTACAGATGGCGGTACAACTTGGTCTAATGTTGTAGACGGTTCTGTTTACAGTGGTGCAAATACAGCTGCACTTTCTATCACAGGAGCTCCAACTAGCATGAACGGAAATAAATATCGTTTAAAAATGAATGTAGTTGCTTGTAGCAGCAATGCAAGTTCTGATGCAATTACACTTACGGTTAATGGAAATCCATCATTGTCGATTTCAGCTGCACCTCACACCAGTTTATTCCCAGGATTACAAACTACATTAACAGCAGTTGTTACTCCAGCAGGAACAAATAATACATTTGCTTGGACTTTAAATGGCGCTTCTATAACTGATACTGATGCAACACATACAGTTGATATTGATGGTATTGGAACTTACGAAGCTATCGTTACTGATCAAAACGGTTGTGTATCTGCTGTATCGAATAGCATTACCATTACTGATTCTTTAAACAAATCTTTATTTGTGTATCCTAATCCAAATAAAGGAGAGTTCCAAATCAGATATAACGATAAATTAAACGGAGTTTCTAATCCAAGAAGTATCGTTATTTATGATGCAAGAGGCTCTCGCGTGTATAAAAAACAATTTACACCTAATTTCCCTTTTGGAAGAATGGATGTAGATTTAAAGAAATACGGCAAAGGCGTTTATTTTATCGACTTGTTAGACGCTGCTGGTGTTAGATTGAAAGCAGGAAGAGTAGTTGTTTATTAATAAATAACATTAAAATATAAAAGGTGCTGTTCATTTTTTGAACAGCACCTTTTTTTATTGGAATAAATCTTAATTTCTGCAAAAGTTTTAAAAATAAAGAATTAACTTCGCCGTCCCGTTTAACAAAACCACGGGGTAATATATTATGTCATTTAATTTTAACAAACAACTAAACGCAGATGAACAGGAGCCGATCGCTTCTAATGAAGCTGAATCTACTGCGACACCAAATGCACCTGTTGCCGAAGAACAAGCAGAATTGCTTAATGAACCAGTAGCTGCACCAGTAGCAGTTGCACAAAAAGCACCTGTTGCTCAAGAGCCAGAAACTGCTCATGATGATTTTGATTGGAGCCGCGACAAAAGAAATGTGGTGTCTTATTCAAAAGAAGAAAAAGCAAAGTATGATTCTGTTTACGACGGAACATTCAAACAAATTACTGATGGCGAAATGATTCAAGCTACAGTAGAATCATTAACTAAAACAGATGCGGTTGTAAACATCGGTTTTAAAAGTGATGGTTTGATTTCTTTAAACGAGTTTAGAGATATTCCAGGTGGTGTAAAAGTAGGAGACATCATTGAAGTAATGGTGGTTCAAAAAGAAGACCGTGAAGGAAATCTAAATCTTAGCAGAAAATCAGCAAGAATTACCCGCGCTTGGGAAAGAATAATGGAAGTAAACAAAACTGGTGAAATTGTTACCGGTTTGGTTACCAGCAAAACTAAAGGTGGTTTGATTGTTGATGTATTTGGTATGGAAACA
>Ga0114972_10004049_pt1 | contig 10904 bp, 9 predicted proteins | sample M_140807_EF_Meta_FD_87354 | JGI IMG/M metagenome (GOLD analysis project Ga0114972, IMG submission 87354) | Freshwater microbial communities from Lake Montjoie, Canada to study carbon cycling - M_140807_EF_MetaG | ecosystem: Environmental > Aquatic > Freshwater > Lake | place: Lake Montjoie... | reverse complement strand
CTGTAAAGGAAGGTGAAGCTTACTACGTGCCTGTTTCTGAAAATAAAACAGAATGCTTGAAACAACTTAAGAAATTTGAATTGTTGTTTGGCAATACAAATAAAATCTGGGTAGGTCAAAACATTAAATATGATGTATTGGTATTAAAGTGGTACGATGTTGACATCAAGGGCAAGTTCTTTGATACCATGCTTGCGCATTATGTTTTTGAGCCAGAAGGAAAAAGAAGCATGGATTTATTAAGCGAAAAGTTTTTAGGCTATGAGCCTATTCATATTGAAGAGTTGATTGGAAAAAAAGGAAAGACACAAGGCAACATGCGCGATGTTGAAATAAATAAACTAAAAGAATATGCAGCTGAAGATGCAGATATCACCCTTCAATTAAAGAATGTTTTTTTGCCCAAAATAATTTCAGCCAAAGTGGATAAGGTTTTTTATGAAGTAGAAGTGCCATTGGTTAAAGTGCTTGCCAATATGGAGTTTGAGGGAATTAATGTGGACATGAATTTTCTACACCAATATTCAAAAGATTTAGAGAAAGAGTCGAAAATTTCAGAAGAGCTTGTATATAATCAAGCTGGAGTAAGATTTAATTTAGCTTCTCCTAAACAATTGGGTGAAGTGCTTTTTGAAAAATTAAAACTAGATCCTAAAGCAAAAAAAACAAAAACAGGTCAGTATGCTACTGGCGAAGATATTTTATCAAAACTAGCTGTCCATCATAAAATATGTGATGACATTTTAAATTTCAGAGAACTTGCAAAACTAAAATCAACTTACGTTGATGCGCTTCCTTTGTTGATAAACAATAAAACCGGAAGGCTCCATACGAGCTTTGCTCAGGCAGTGGCAGTAACAGGAAGGCTTAGCAGCAACAATCCTAACTTACAAAACATTCCAATCAGAACAAACAGAGGCAAGGAAATAAGAAAAGCATTTATTCCTAGAGATGAAAACCATGTAATTGTTTCTGCCGATTATTCTCAGATTGAATTAAGAATTGTCGCCGCCATAAGCGGAGATGTAAATATGTGCGAAGCATTCAAAACCGGAACAGATATTCATACCGCCACCGCTGCAAAAGTTTTTAATGTTCAAGAATCTGAGGTTACAAAAGAAATGAGGTACAAAGCGAAGAGCGTAAACTTTGGAATCATATACGGCCAGGGAGCATTTGGATTGGCAGAAAATTTAGGAATATCAAGAACTGAAGCCAAAGAAATTATTGATAATTATAAAAAACAATTTCCTAGTATTCAAAAATACATGGACGATACAATTGAGTTTGGAAAGCAAAATGGCTATGTTGAAACATTGATGGGAAGGAAGCGCTGGTTAAAAGATATCAACTCAGCAAATTTTACTGTTCGTGGATTTGCAGAGAGAAATGCTATCAACTCGCCGATTCAAGGTACTGCTGCCGATATGATTAAGTTGGCGATGATAAAAGTTGATGAAGAATTTAAGAAACATGCATTTTCATCAAAAATGATATTGCAGGTACATGATGAATTGGTATTTGATGTGCATAAGAGCGAGCTGGAAAAAGTTAAGCCTGTTATTTTAAATTGTATGCAACATGCATTGAAACTTCCAAACGATGTACCCACAGATGCAGAAATCGGTTCTGGAATCAATTGGCTTGAGGCACATTAAAATTGTAATCTATTGAAAAAGTCTTTGTTGATTTATTGTTATGATAGTTACTGTGGATGGTGCTATGGATTTAGCGAGGTAATGAAAAAGATAGAAGAAGCCTATAAAAGCATACTTGATTTTGAAGTACTAAGTGGCGGCATGATTTTGCCTGAAAAGCCTGTTCATATAAATGCTACAGCTGATTATATTTCAAAGGCATATCCAATAGTTGAAAAAACAGCAGGTGTTAAATTCGGATCAGATTTCTTATGGCATATTTTTAATCCTCAAGAAAGTGATTGGTATCCTAATTCGGAAAAGCCAGCTATAGCACTATGTATTTTTAAAGAGTATTTCCCCGATAAAGCAATTGAGTTTTCAGCAGCGCTGCAATATGCACTTTTTGTTGAAGGTAGAGATTTAACTGATGATGAAGCCTATCGCCATTTACTAAAAAAATATTCGATTGATGAAAATGATTTTTACCAAAAACTACATAGTCAATCTTACAAAGATGTTGCTCATAATGAGTTTGCTATTGTAAAAAAACTTCAAGTGGAAGGGTTCCCAGCCTTGTATTTACAAACAACAGAAAACAAATTTTATTTCATTGCAAACGGATATACAAAGGAAGAAATTGTTAGACAAAATATCAAAAAAATCTTAGAGCTTAGTCAGTGATTACTTTTTTTAAATGAATAATTTTTCTGCAATTGCCACACTTTCTGATTTGCCAACATCAATAAATTTATTTGCTGAACAATCTTTTCCGAGAACTAGATTTTTTTCGGCTAAACTTAAATAAACATCCGTTAATGAAAATTTTCCTTTTTGTGTAATAAGGTTGAAGACAGAAGGATTAAAAATTGCCACGCAACAATAAGCCATAGAATATAATTCAGCTTCTTGAATAGATATTTTTCTCTCACCAGTAGTTTTGTTTTCCCAACCGCAAAGTCTGTTTTTATCATTAAACAAAAAGTTCCTTGTTGATATTCTGTTTGAAACAGATAGTGATATGAGTGATTGATTTTTATTGTGAAATAAAAGCAAATCTGTTATAGAAATATCTGTTAGGATATCTGCATTGATTGTTACGAAGGGCTCATCAGTATTCAAAAAAGACATCGCTTTCATTAATCCGCCGCCTGTTTCTAATGCTTCTTCCGTTTCATCGCTAATAAGAAAATTGCTTCCCCATCCATTATTCTCTTGAATGGCATCAATTATTTGCTCGGAAAAGTGATGAACATTAATAACCACATCAAAAATCCCATTGGCTTGTAAATATTCCACATTGCGCTGCAACAGCGTCTTTTTATTAACCAGTGCAAGTGCTTTCGGATGGCTATCGGTCCAGGGTTTAAATCTAGAACCTATACCGGCAGCAAATATCATTGCTTTCATTTTACCCAGTTTTCTTTATTTAAATGCAATATTTCTGTCTTAACGCCGAACTTATTTTTAAGATGACGATTTAAAGATTCAGCGGCGTATACACTTCTATGTTGACCACCCGTGCAGCCGAAGTTTATTTCTAAGCTTTCAAAATCTCTCTGAATATAATTTGTCACAGCAATATCTACAATATCATAAATACTATTTAAGAATTGCGGCATTTTAGTATGTTGTTCTAGATAATCTTTAACGGGTTTGTCTTGCCCGCTTTGTTTTTTATACGTTTCAATTCTACCGGGATTTAATATTCCCCTGCAATCAAAAACAAATCCACCGCCGTTTTTTGTATTGTCCTTTGGATAACCATTTTGAATGTATGAAAAGCTATGTATCTTAACAGTTAAAGGCGTTTGCTCAGTTGCTTTTTGAGTTTCAAATGACTTTATTGTTTCTTCTGAAACAATTTGTTTTAATAAAGATTCAAATAAAGGAAAACCAATACCGGTTTTCTTATTTTCTAAAAACGATTTCAAGTTTCTTAGAGCCAAAGGAATACTCGTTAAAAAATGAGCTTTTCTTTCAAATAGCCCTCTAAACCCATAAGCGCCTAATACTTGAAGTAATCTTACTAAAACATACCCATTATACTGATTTACAAAAACAGATGTATTCAGTTCTTCTTTCATTAACCCATTAACACAACTCATGTAATGTTTCAACAAATTATCTTTCCATTCATCTGAAAGATTTGCTTTTGCTTGCCACAATAATGAAGCAACATCATATTGCAATGCACCTTTCATGCCGCCCTGATAATCAATAAAAAACACTTCGTTTTCTTTGATCATAATATTTCTACTTTGAAAATCCCTAAACATGAAGTATTTGAGATTAACATGCGACAAGTAGTTGCTAATGGCTTCAAATTCATCTATAATATTTTCTTTATCGTATGGGATCTTTAAAGTGTCCAAAAAATAATATTTGAAGTACAATAAATCAGACATAATCGCCTGTTGTCCAAACTCTTTATTTGTTATACACTGATTGTAGTCTATTTGATTGTCGCCATTTATTTGCAAGTTGGCAAGTGCTGTCAAACTTTTCTTAAACAATTCATAGGTTTCATCACAGTGCCCTTTTTTTTCTAAAACATCTAATAGAGATTCACTGCCAAAATCTTCTTGAATATAAATTTCCTCGTTTTTTTCTACAGCATAAATAGTTGGAACCGGAGCTTTTATTTTTTTAAATTGAGCGCTAAATTCAATGAAGGTTTTATTTTCTTTGACATTAGAATTAAATGTTGCAATGAAAGTTTGATGTTGAGAATGGAGTCTAAAATACAATCTATCACTACCGCTTTGAGGAATCTTTTCAATTCTTGTTATTTCTTCCTGATTGAATGTTGAAAAAAGGTATTTAATTCTGTCTAAAATATCTTGCATAAAAAATGATTGCATGTAAAAGTAACAAAAAATATCATGTACTTGTTGAAGCATAATAAATCAAGAAGCATCATGATATAATAATTCAACAAAGCATTTACATTTACAAAAAAATAGGATAATCATTATGTGTTTTCATTATTCCTTAACTCAACAAAAATCTCTTATTGAATCTGCTCTCAAAGTAAAGTGGGATAATGACGGATGGAATCCTGTTTATCATGCAGCAGGATTTGAGTTTTTGAAAATGCCAGTAATTACTATGGACAGGCCATTGGAAATTCAACTGTTTAATTGGGGTTTGATACCACATTGGATAAAATCAAAAGAGGAATCAATAAAGATTAGGAATCAAACTTTAAATGCCAGAACAGAAAATGTTTTTGAAAGGCCATCATTTAGAAACCCTATTAAATTTAGTAGGTGTTTAATTCCTGCTGATGGCTTTTTTGAATGGATGGATTTTAAAAGCAAAAAATATCCCCATTATATTTTTTTAAATGAAGGTAGACTGTTTTGTTTCGGAGGAATTTGTTCTGCTTGGGTAGATTCAAAAACGGGCGAGGTTATAGAAACCTTTTCGATCTTAACAACTCCTGCTAATTTATTATTAGAGAAAATACACAATCTCAAAAAAAGAATGCCATTAATAATTTCTCCAAATGCTTATGAAACCTGGCTTAACAAAGATATTGACACAAAAAAAATAACATCCTTTTTTACTCCATATGATGATGAGGAAATGAATAGCTATACTATTTCAAAACTAATTACTTCAAGATCACAAAATAGCAATGTTGAGGCAGTAACGACTAAGTTTGAATATCCAGAATTGATCAATCTATAAATGATTTATTAAACCATTTGTTTTTTTAATTGTACAAAAGACCATGCAGAAATCGGCAAAATAAAATAAGGTAAAAGCCAATACCAGCTATCTGCTAAAATATAAATTACAAAAGAAAATATAGAAATATAAAACGGATAGATAAAAAATAAAAGTCCAACTAGAGCAGAATCATAATGGTCAATTTTTGAGAATTTCTTCCAACAAAATTTTTGAATAGGAATGTAAATAGGAGCATGTAGCCATTTGCCAATTATTGAGGGTAAATAAAGCGCAGTTTTTTTTATGGAGGAAATGGGAGTATAAAAAAGGGTATTGATTGTTTTTTTATCTGCAGAATCTACATGAACAACCAAAGCTTTTAATGCTGTGAATAGTTTCAAATTGAAGTCATTAATTGCTTGTCCGTTAATTGAAGTAAAATCGAATTCATTTTGTTCAATTTTATTTCCAATATTAATTTGCACGTTTTTTCCAAATCTAGAAAATGAATCATAGTTAATTCCTATTGGAAGAACAGATAAATTTATTCCTGCTTCCCAGCTACTTAGTGCTAGTCGGCCTGTCCCCTTTTTAAGGGGCCTTAATTTCCATTCATTAATACAAAGACCTTCGCTAAATATTAGTACTATACCATTTTTGCTAAAGATATTTCTGCAAGCATTAAATGTTTGATAGTTACTATTGAGATTTTCATTGCCTTCGCTCAGCCTATAAACCGGCAAAATATTTAGGCGAATTAATAATTTAGCAATGAAATTTTTTTTGAATGCATCGCCACGAGCTAAAGAATAAATTGGCTTTTTAAAAAGTGTAGCTAGGATGATTGCATCCAAAAAAGAATTAGGGTGATTACAAGCAATTAATAATGGTCCGTCTGAATTAAGTAAATGTTTGTTATGTATTTTAATATTTCTACAATAAATTTTTATTGCAAGTTTGGCTGGTAATTTTAAAAGTTTAAATAACAAGTGCGTTGCTTTTTCGATTAAATTTATTTTGCAAAAATAAAACACTTGTTTGTACTAATTCTTATAAATGTTTTGATGTGAGAATATTATTTTAAAAATTCCTCACAAACAAACTGATATAAATAAGGCTGCAAGTTTTATTAGAAATGCTTTTACAATCATAACTTTACGATAGTTTCTTAGTTTGTCATTGTAAGGCTTGCTATTTATAACAAAGTATAAAATGAAAAAAAACTTTCCATTAATAGTTGTATTAATTACAATATCACTTTTTGGGCTTATTTATTTTCAAATTTTGTGGTTAAACACAGCTCGCAAAACCAAAGAAAAGCAGTTGCGAGAAAACATATACATTGCCACCTCTGGAGCTGCAGAAGAACTAACAAAACCAAGCTCCTTAATCACATCTCTAAATCAATCCAAAGAATATTTTTTAAAAAATAAAAATAATATTTCAGATGTTTTTTCAATATCTGTTATGGATAGGTTTACTAAGGATGAAATATCTTCTATCATTCGCAATTCATTCGCAAAACATTTCTTAGAAGGAGTCTCATTTGAATTTGCAGTATCTGATAACAGTATTACAGGTAATCAAATTCAAAGCGATAATTTTTTTAAATTCTTTTCAGATTCTGCTAATAATACAAATATTGCAATACCATTAGAAACCAGTAATTCCGGAGCGGTAGACAATATCACAAAGGAAGAATTTTTAGTCGTAATTGTACCTCATCAATCAGCCCTTGTTTTCAAAGAAATATTTTGGTTTATAATGGGCACAATTCTTTTTACAATCATTATTACCACTGCGTTTTTTCTCACCATCAGAACTTTGCTTGCGCAAAAGAAAATCAGCGAAATCAAAACAGATTTCATTAACAATATGACACATGAGTTTAAAACTCCTATTGCTACTATTTCTTTGGCAATCGACGCATTGAAAAATGAAAAAGTAATTGCTGATCCAACTAAATCAGAATATTTTATTAGTGTAATAAAATCAGAAAATAAAAGAATGAACAAGCAAGTAGAATCAATTTTACAGGCTTCGTTATTAGATAATAAAGAGATTCAATTAAATCGAAAATTAATTTCTGCACATCAGTTGATTCAACAAGCAGTTGATAATTCAATGCTTTCATTACAAGAAAAAAATGGAAAAATTACTACAAACTTAGAAGCAAGTTCAGATGTGATATTTGCAGACGAACTCCATTTTAGCAACATCATCAATAACATTTTAGACAATGCTATAAAATATTCTAAACCAGAAGGTGTAACCATAAAACTGTACACAGAATCAAAGGGCAAAGACATAAAAATTGTTATCAGTGATGATGGAATAGGGATGTCAAAAGACACAATTAAACAGATTTTTGAAAAATTTTATCGTGCCCACACAGGCAATATTCACAATGTGAAAGGTTTTGGCCTAGGGTTAAGCTATGTTAAGTCTGTAATAGAAGCCCACAAAGGAACAATAAAAGTGGAAAGTAATCTAGGAGTTGGTTCTCGCTTTACTATTTTGCTTCCACAAGCCAGCTAAATCACACTTATCCACACGAGTTCACTGATATCCACATCCGGCAATCTAAAAATCATCAAATTTCGCTAAAAAACCCAATAGTATTGGGCCATATCACTTTGTGGATAAATATGTTGGTGTAAAAAGATGTATTAAAGTGGGAAATTGTGTTATTTTGTGTCAACATTTAATTAATAACTCAAACTCCCAAAAAATGATAGGTTTCATAGGCGAATATGAATCTACTGTTGATGCAAAAGGAAGATTTCTCTTACCTGCTGGCTTCAAAAAGCAATTGCCGTCATTAGAGGGTTCAACTTTTGTATTAAACAGAGGGTTTGAAAAATGTTTAACCCTATATCCAATTACAAGTTGGAAGCCTCTCCAGGAAAAAATCAGTTTGCTCAACGATTTCGATCCTAAAGTTAGAGCCTTTAGACGTTATTTTTTAAATGGCGCTACACAAATTGATTTGGATAATGCCGGAAGATTATTATTACCTAAATCATTAATGGAATATGCGGCATTAGAGAAAGACATCGTATTGGTCTCTGCAATGAACAAGATTGAGATTTGGGATAAACAAAAATACCAAGAGTTCTTTGATGATATGACGCCAGACGGATTTAGCAATTTGGCAAATGAAGTAATGAATAAAAATGATGACAAGCAGAATACTTGAAAATGAAGTCAAATGAAAACCAAACAGCAGACGGTATAACGTCAACTGAAAAATCAAATGACTATCATATTCCTGTCTTGTTAATCGAAACTGTTGATGGTTTAAACATTCGTCCAGATGGTGTTTATGTTGATTGCACCTTTGGCGGTGGCGGACACAGCAGGGAGATTTTGAAACGCTTAGGAAGTGCAGGAAAACTTTTTGTATTTGATCAGGATATCAACGCAAAACAAAACTTGCCGAATGATGAAAGGGTTGTTTTTATTCAACAAAATTTTCGCCATTTGCAAAAATTCCTGAGAGTTCAAAAATGTTTAAAAGTAGATGGTATAATAGCAGATTTAGGCGTTTCTAGTCATCAGTTTGATGAAGCAGATCGCGGTTTCTCGATTAGGTTTGATGCAAATCTTGATATGAGGATGGATAGAAGACAAACACGAACTGCAGCTGATCTTTTAGAAACCTATTCAGAACAACAATTGCATAAGCTATTTGAAATCTATGGTGAGGTTACGAATTCGAAAACACTTGCTAAAACAATTGTTTCGAAAAGAAAAATTTCGCCTTTAAATACGATAAGTCAGTTTAAGCAAGCTATTCAAGAAGTTGTAAAAGGCAACCCTAATAAATATTTGGCTCAGGTTTTTCAAGCTTTAAGAATTGAAGTGAATGATGAAATTGGTGCTTTAAAAGAAATGCTAAGTCAGTCTTTGAAATTGCTTAATAAAAATGGAAGATTATCTGTAATTACTTTCCATTCTTTAGAAGATAGAGTAGTAAAGAATTTTATGAAAAATGGGTCATTAGAAATTGTTGCCGTTGATGATGTATATGGAAGTAAGCCATTGAGTCAATTAACTGTAATAACAAAGAAACCAATCGTTGCAGGAAAAGAGGAGTGTGTAAAAAATCCGAGATCAAGAAGCGCAAAACTAAGAGTCGCTGAAAAAATAAATTAAGGAATGAGTGACATCAAAAATAATATTGGAAAAAAAAATTCGGACAAGATTGAATTTAAAAAATATTTTCAAGCAAGTACGATTGTTAAGAATATCCCTTTCATATTATTTGTTTCGTCGCTAGCAATTGTTTACATTTTTATTGGTCATTATTCGGATGGGCTTACCCGAAAAATAAGCAAGCTAGAAAAAAGTGTGAAAGAGTTACAATACGAGTATAAATGTATTAAAAGCGATGTGATTTACAGAAGCAAGAGCAGTGAGCTTTCAAAAGTGGTAGAACCAATGGGGTTAAAGGAATTGAAAGCACCTCCAATGTTGCTTGTCGATTCTTCTTTGGAAAAAAAATAAAAAGACCTCGAATTAATAAAAATTTTAAATAGAAACTTGCCTTGGATATTAGAAAAGACATATTATGGAGGGTGTACTTGAGTTTTGTGTGCATCATGCTAATCGGTTTTCTGGTTATAGGGAAAGCTTTCTTAATTCAAACAGTAGAAGGAAAATATTGGAGAAGTAAAGGAGATTGTTTACAAAAATTTATTCCAATAGTTGCAGAAAGAGGCAGCATATATAGTGAAGATGGCAGTATTTTAAGTACTTCTGTTCCTGTATATGATGTTGTGATTGATTTTAGAGTGGAAGGATTGCATGAGAAAAATGGCAAGAGATTTTCAGAAAACATAGATTCACTTTGTTTCTATATTGATCAACTATTTGATGATTCTATTTCTGCTGACGAATACAAGCAAAAGTTAGTACAAGCTTACCAAGAGAAAGAACCTTATTATGTTTTAAAAAGAAAAATCAATTTCGAAGAATTCAAGCAAATGAGAAATTTTCCTTTGATAAGAGAAGGAAAGTACAAAAGTGGGTTTAACTTCTTTCAAAAAGACAAAAGGATAAATCCTTATGGTTTAATGGCTAATAGAACCATTGGCTTGTCAAGATTAGATTCTCAAAAAAATGTTGGATTGGAAAAATCTTATGATAGTGTTTTGAGAGGTACTTCTGGAGAGCGTTTGGTTAGATATGTAGCTGGTGGATATATGCCAGTTGAAGGCGGAGAATTTGAGCCTGTAAATGGAAAAGACATCATCACAACTTTAGATACATATATTCAAGATGTAGCAGAAAATGCATTGATGAAAATGTTGGTTAAAAATAACTCAACTCATGGAACTGTCATTGTGATGGAAACAGCTACAGGCAAAATTAAAGCAATCGCTAATCTTGGGATTCAAGAAAAAGACAGTACTTATTCTGAAGACTTAAATTATGGAATTGGTAAATCAACCGAACCCGGATCTATTTTTAAATTAGCTACTTTGTTGTGTTTGTTGGATGATAAATATGTAACTATCAACTCAATGGTTGATTGCGAAGGTGGAGTAAAATATTTTTCAGGTTTAAGAATTAAAGATTCTCACT
>Ga0114972_10004048_pt1 | contig 10904 bp, 6 predicted proteins | sample M_140807_EF_Meta_FD_87354 | JGI IMG/M metagenome (GOLD analysis project Ga0114972, IMG submission 87354) | Freshwater microbial communities from Lake Montjoie, Canada to study carbon cycling - M_140807_EF_MetaG | ecosystem: Environmental > Aquatic > Freshwater > Lake | place: Lake Montjoie... | reverse complement strand
GTGATGCCGGTCTCATGAACATCGCCTTCGACCCACTCGGTGTGGCCGTTGGAGTCGAATGTTCCCGATCCCACATAGGCAAGTGCGGCGGTGGGGCTGTTTGGGGCGGCGACATTCAGCGTGGCTGGAAGGAGGGTGTCCCAAACATTGGGTTGGTAGGCTTTGTTTTCTGTGGCTGCCAGAGTGTTACTAAGTCCATCAAGGATATCCGCAGTTCGAGCTTTTAGATTGGGTGCAAAGGCTCCGTCGCCGTAGGACCCCGAGGCTGGATCGTAGACAAACCAGGTGCCTTGAACAAAGGAAAAATTATTGGGATAGTAGGTGATGTTTGCGGTGACACGCGCCCGGTCGTTGACTTCGCTTGGGCACATAAAAGTTGCGATCCGCATTTTTGCGACATCGGGACGGGTTCGAAAATCGTTGCGAACCGTTCCCCAGTCGATCAGCTTGGCAAGGTTGTCCTGTTCCAGATAGGGGAGAAGCCGGGCATGCGCGGACCAGGGTTGGCTTAGCTGACCTTTGGGCATCTCGGAGGCGCAGGGGAAGGTCCCCATTGTCCCATTGTGGTTGTGGAGGGCAACGCCGATTTGCTTGAGGTTGTTTTGGCAACTCATCCGGTTGGACGCCTCGCGAACCTTTTGGACTGCCGGCAAAAGCAGGCCAATCAGGACCGCGATAATGGCGATTACCACCAAAAGCTCAATGAGCGTAAAACCTTTGCGCATTTTCAAACCGCCTTTTTTCTTTGGTCGGAAACGGGTTATTTTCAAGCGCCGACCTTCGACTTGATACATCTTACGAAACCTCCAAATCACCAGCCTTTCGCAAAGCAAAATGTCGGAAAAGTCAGGGCGTTGGGTGGTGCCCTTGTCAATTTTTTGGGTGCTTGGGGGTTTTGAAGAAATCTTTGAACCAAGTTAGGGCCTGATTGTCTGGCGGAAAAGGTGTCTCCGTGGTCGTAGGATATGCTGTGGGCTGTCGGGGGGATTTCACCCGGTCGGATTGTTGGGGCCAAGGAAGCCGAACCCATGCGTCACGATAGGATCGATGCGTCTCTTTTTGTAAATAATCGGGCGAGGCTTGCCGCAAAGCTGGGGCAGGGCGCACTTGCGGTGGTGGGAGCCAATGATGTGCTTCCGACCAATGCAGACGGCAGCCTGATCATTGTTCCCAATAGTGACCTTTTTTACCTGAGTGGAATCGAACAGGAAGAAAGCATCCTTGTGGTGTTTCCTTCGGCCCACGACCCGCTCCTTCGCGAAGTGCTTTTCATCCGCGAGCCCAACGAGCTTCTCAAAATTTGGGAGGGGCACAAGCTTTCCAAGGATGAGGCCCGGGCGATTTCGGGAATCAGAACCATCAAATGGATTTCCGATTTTCCAAAAACATTTCATGCTATGATGTGTGAAGCGGATGAGGCTTGGCTCAACGAAAACGCCCATCCTCGTGCCGTTGTGGAATCCCAGACCCGGGATGCCCGATTTGTGGCCGAGTGCAAGTGCCGCTTCCCGCTTCATACTTATCGTCGCCTGGCCAAGTTGATGCATGAACTCCGAGTTGTGAAACAACCCCAGGAAATCGACCTGCTCAAGCGGGCCATAGCGGTGACCCGTTCGGGTTTCGAGCGTGTTTGCCGTATGGTTCGCCCCGGTGTCTATGAACACGAGGTCGAAGCGGAATTCGCTCACGAGTTTATTAAAAACCGATGCAAGTTTGCCTACAACCCGATTATTGCCGGTGGCGAAAATTCTTGCGTGCTTCATTACAACGAAAATGACCAGCCGCTCAGTGATGGGGAGTTGCTACTCATTGATGTGGGCGCGAATTATGCAAACTACAATGCGGATCTTACCCGTACGATTCCTGTTTCGGGCCGCTTCACTCCTCGACAGCGTCAGGTTTATGACGCCGTGCTAAGGGTGATGCAACAGTCCATCAAAAACGCGACGGTCGGCAAACTGCACCGGGATTGGGTGTTGGAAGCCAAGGCCCTGATGAACGAAGAGTTGCTTGGCTTGGGCCTCATTAAAAAAGAGGACATCGAAAAGGAAACTCCCGAGGAATATGCCGGCCGCAAATATTTCATGCACGGTTTGGGCCATGTTCTTGGTCTGGATGTGCATGATGTTGGGCCGATGTCTCGCCCCTTCTCCGCGGGTTGGGTCTTGACCGTCGAACCTGGAATTTACATCCCTGAAGAGGGATTTGGCGTTCGGATTGAAAACGACATTCTTGTGACCGAGAATGGTCCGGTGGATCTGATGGCGGACATTCCCGCCGATGCCGCCCAAATTGAGGATTTGGTCCTTTCCGGCCGTTCCTGATTCCGCAAAGCCCAAACGGAACTGATTCATGCATACGACCAAACGCATCGAGGTAATTGACACACATACCGCCGGGGAGCCCACGCGGGTGGTGATCCGTGGTGGTCCGGAATTGGGGCAGCTTAACGCGACCCTTGCCCGGGACAAATTTCGTGAACAGCATGACGGTTTTCGTTGCGCCATCGTGAACGAACCTCGTGGCAGCGATGTGATGGTTGGCGCCTTAGTTCGCCACCCTATGGATCCGGGTTCGGTTGCCTCGGTCATTTTTTTCAACAATGTCGGCTATTTGGGGATGTGTGGCCATGGCATGATTGGTGTCGTTACGGCACTTGAATATCTGGGGCGAATCGGGCCTGGTTTTCATCACATCGAAACTCCGGTTGGTCGGGTCACCGCCCAACTTCATGCCGATTCAAGCGTAACCCTTACCAATGTTCCCAGCTACCGCAAGGCGGCGGGGGTTGTGGTTGATGTTCCGGGAATTGGACCGGTCAAAGGCGATGTGGCCTGGGGTGGGAATTGGTTTTTTTTGACGGACCCCGCAGCCATACCTCTCAAGGTTGCTCATGTTGAGGAATTAACCAGTCGCGCGTGGGCCATCCGTCAGGCATTGAACGCATCGGGATTTCCCGAGGTGGACCATGTCGAGTTGGTTGGCCTTCCCGGGAACCGGGGAGGCAACGCAAGAAATTTTGTTCTATGTCCGGGGCGGGCGTACGATCGGTCGCCATGTGGGACGGGGACGAGCGCGAAAATTGCCTGTCTTGCTGCGGATGGGAAGCTTGCCGAGGACGAAACCTGGGTACAGGAGGGGATCCTGGGAACCAGTTTCACGGGCCGCTATCGGCGTTTGGGGGACCAGGTTGTTCCGACCATCACGGGGCGCGCCTGGGTGAATGGCGAGAACACCCTTATTCTCGATGATTCGGATCCGTTTTGTTGGGGAATTCGGTCGTGATCCCCGATGCCGACATCGTTGTTGTAGGCGCCGGGATTGTTGGCGCGGCCTGTGCGATGGAGTGTGCCCGGGCTGGCCTTTCGACGATTGTGATTGAATCCCATTTTCCCGGGGGTGGCGCGACAGCGGCCGGGATGGGGCATCTCGTGGTTATGGATGATTCCCCGGCGCAGATCGCGCTGACTCGGCTTTCCTGCGAGATGTGGGGGGAATTGCGGCCCCAACTTCCCGATTTGGTGGAATACGATTTGTGCGGAACGATGTGGGTGGCGGCGGATGCCGAAGAGATGGACGAAGTTGGTCGAAAATTGGGTGTTTATGCCGAGGCGGGAGTCGATTCCGAACTGGTAGACTCACAAAAGCTGTATGAATATGAGCCTAATTTGAGACCGGGATTGGCGGGTGGATTGCGCGTTCCCGGGGATGGGGTAATTTATCCCCCGGTTGCTGCCGCGTGGATGCTGGAAAAAGCCGCGACTTTAGGCGCAAGATTTCTCAAGGGCAAAACAGTGCAATCCGTCCGCGCGGGTGGGGAGGCGATCCTTGAGGATGGTTCGAGGATTTGCGGGCGAACGGTGGTTGTTGCCGCCGGAACCCACTCGTCAAACCTGGTCCCGGGCATCGCGGTTCGGCCCAGAAAGGGACACCTTGTCATCACCGACCGGTATCCGGGTTATATCCGCCACCAGCTAATTGAATTGGGATATCTCAAAAACGCCCACAAAACAACCAGGGACAGCGTCGCTTTCAATGTCCAGCCTCGCAAGACCGGACAGTTGTTGATTGGCTCCTCAAGACAATACGATGCCCCTGATGGCGCCGTTGAGGATGGGATTATGGCCCGGATGCTGGACCGGGCTTTTTGGTATTTGCCCAATTTGAAGGATCTTCATTGTTTGCGTGTTTGGACCGGGTTTCGTGCCGCGACACCCGACAAAGTTCCGCTTATCGGTCCGGCGCTTGACCATAAAACAGCCATGCCAATGGAGGGGATCTGGTTAGCAACGGGTCACGAGGGGCTTGGCATAACCACCTCACTGGGTACCGCAAGGATTTTGGCGGAGCGGCTTGTTGGAAAGTCCACTTCCATTCCTTTTGAACCTTATGACCCCTCCCGATTTGCTTCGTATTCGGAGGAAATCCATTGAGTGGAGTTTTTCCCGAGACAGTTGAGCTTACCGTTAATGGGCAGACCATCTCCGTACCAAAAGGGACCACCGTCCTTTCGGCCGTCGCCATCGCGGGTGTGGAGACGACCCGTGTGTCCGTAACCGGGCAGCCCAGGGGCCCACTTTGTGGCATGGGTATCTGCCACGAGTGTCGTGTCACAATCAACGGACAGGACCACAAGAGGTCGTGCATGATCGAATCGTGCCATGGGATGAAGGTCCTGGTTGGCGGTGCTTCATGAGTCGACAAACGGTCCGAACGGAATTGGTCATTGTGGGATCCGGTCCGGGGGGAATTGCGGCCGCGGCCGCCTATACCAGGCATGGAGAGGAAAATCACCGCGTTCTCATGCTTGATGAACTCCCCGCCCCGGGTGGCCAGATTTGGCGGGGTGGCGCACCCAACCGTGTTGCCAAAGGTTGGTTGGAGGAAATTGACAATCCCGCCATTCTCCGATGGAAAGGGGAGGTAATCGATTTTCTGCCAAGGGATTCCGGTGTCGTATTTCTCAAGGAGGATGGCACCCATTGGAACATCATTGGTCGCGATTTGATTCTGGCGACGGGCGCGCGTGAACGATGGATTCCGTTTCCCGGTTGGACGCTTCCCGGAGTTGTTGGCATTGGCGGCATCCAGGCGATGCTCAAAACCGGGTTTCCCGTTAAGGGAAGAAAAGTGGTTGTGGCAGGAAGTGGACCGCTGATGTTTCCGGTCGCAAGATCCCTGAAAAAAGGTGGAGCCAGGCTTCTTGCGATTGCCGAACAGGCTTCTATTTCCAAATTGGCGTGGTTTGCAGCGCATCTCCCCGCTTATCCGGAAAAAACGATTGAAGCGGTAGGATATTTGGGGGGGCTTTGGAATGTGCCTCAATATCGTGGGACCTGGGTCAAATGCGCGGGGGGCCAAAAGAAGCTCGAATGGATCGAATTGACCAATGGGAAGAAATCCTGGCGAATCGAATGCGATCTTTTGGCGACCGGATGTCATCTTGTCCCTAGTGTGGAATTGGCCCGGCTCGGAGGGGTTGAATTGAATGACGACCGGGTCAAGGTAAACACACATTGTTTGACTTCCCGTCCCAATGTTTTTGCGGTGGGGGAGTGTACCGGTGTCGGCGGCGCGGAACGGGCCATAGCCCAGGGCCTGGTTGCGGGTTCCGCGGCAGCCATGCAAAGCGAATTGGCCAATTTTTATGCAAATGGCCTTCCCCGTTGGAACCGATTTGTCCATCTTCTCGATGAAACTTTTGCGCCACGTCCCGAGATGTTGGCGCAAGTTGGGGCAGGGACTTTTGTTTGTCGCTGTGAAGATGTTCCCCATGGCAAAATCCAATCGATGAATTGCTGGCGCGAGGCAAAACTCCAAACCCGCATGGGGATGGGCGCCTGCCAGGGGCGCGTATGTGGTCCGATTGCCAAAGCCCTTTATAACTTCGATGTGGATACACCCCGGCCACCCCTGATTCCCCTGGCGACTCAGGATCTCCTTGAGCTTTACAAGCCGGAAAAGCGAAGAGTATGACCCGGGAATAACCAGAGGTGGGCAGGTCCGCCCCTGTTTTTGGAAATGTTTTTCGCCTGAGGGCGAAGTGGAATTTCGTCCATTCTAAAGAGGAAATGTGTACATGAACGATGTTAAAGGTCTTTCTTTGATTGGTTTCTCCGAAGGTCAGGCTGGTGGCGGTGCCCGGCCCTACGATTCGGCGGGTCGTGAGCATTTTGGTCCCGAATTTGCCTGGGCTTTCCCCGATGAGGTTTCCAAGGCGATCCGTCTTGCCAAGGAGGCCTCGCCCGTTTGGGCCGGGCTCGATCCCAAAACCCGCGTGGAATTTCTCCGGGAGATCGCCAGGGGTATCGAGGATAAAGCCGCGAGAATTGTGGAATTGGCCACCCGGGAAACCGCCCTTCCCGCAGCCCGCATTCAGGGTGAGATCGGCCGAACCACCGGGCAACTTCGCCTGTTTGCCATGTTGGTCGAAGAGGGCTGGTGGCGGGACGCCAGGATTGATCATGCCGACCCCACCCGCAAGCCGGTACCCAAACCGGATGTCAGGTCGATGCTCGTTCCCCTTGGTCCCGTTGCGGTTTTCAGCTCAAGCAACTTTCCGCTGGCGTTTTCCGTTGCCGGCGGCGACACCGCTTCCGCTTTTGCCGCGGGCTGTCCGGTAATTGTCAAGGCGCATCAAGGGCACTTGGCTACATCGGAATTTGTCGGAAGGATTGTGGTTGAGGCGGTTCGGAAATGTGGACTTCCTGAAGGGTCGTTCTCCCTGTTGTTTGGGCCTGGCAGGACCGTAGGGATGGCTTTGGTCAAGGATCCGGCGATCCAGGCGGTTGGCTTTACCGGATCTCGATCCGGCGGTCGGGCGCTGATGGATGCCGCTGCCTCAAGGCCCAGCCCGATTCCGGTCTATGCCGAAATGGGAAGCATCAATCCTCTGGTGATTTTGCCGGGCGCATTGCGTGACCGGTCAGAGAGTCTGGCGGTTGGATTGGCCGGATCGGTTACTTTGGGGGTGGGGCAATTTTGTACCAACCCCGGATTGGTCATCCTCGAAAAAGGGGCTGAGACGGATGCTTTCCTGGTCCAGCTTGGTGCCGAACTGGCCAAAGTCGGCCCCGGAGCCATGCTTACCGAATCCATTTGTCATGAATTCCATGAAGGTTTGATCCGTTTCGCCAAGATTTCCGGAATCGAAATCCGAACCCGGGTCGAAGCTCCCGAGGGGAAAGCAGGCGCGGTCCTCCTTTCGACAACAGGCGAGAACTTCCTTGCCCAACCCGATCTTCTGGAGGAGATCTTTGGACCAGCAACATTGGCCGTGGTTTGTGATGGGCCAGCTGGAGTGGATGCGGTGGTTGGTGCCCTGGATGGGCAACTTACAGGTACCCTTCATGCCGGGACCGGCGACAATGATCGGGCCCAAAACCTCTTTCCCCGTCTGGGAGAAAAGGTGGGGCGATTGGTTTACAACGGCTTCCCGACGGGTGTCGAGGTATGCCATGCCATGAACCATGGCGGGCCTTATCCGGCAACCGCCGATGGAAGAAGCACTTCGGTCGGGACCCGGGCGATTACGCGATTTGCCCGGCCGATGTGTTGGCAAAATATGCCTGAGGAACTTTTGCCTGCCGAACTGCGAGAATCCAATCCTCTTCGACTTTTCCGGCTAATCAATGGCCGCTGGCAAAACCAGACCGGAGATTAGTCGTTTCCTTGGTGTTGGGCACTGGGTGAAAAAGTACCCCTGCGACCTCAAAAGGGGTGACGCAGGGGTTTTTGCATTTTGCAAAGGGAAGTTTATTGTAAATGAGTGGCCTCGAATGAAGGTTTGGGACAATTTGTCGAATTTTACCGATCGGGTAATATTTACTGGCAACAAACCCTTGTGTACGATGATGTTGTTTGGGTCGGCAAGGCCAGGAAAAAGATCAGGTTATCCCTGTTTGGGGCCGATTTAGCCGTTAATGCGGGTTGTAGCAATTCTTGAAACTCCCAATGCGGTGGGAAATTCGGCTTCTGAACGAAGTGCACTTGATTTGGGGATTAGATTCCACTTGGAGGATGCTCCCCACCTTGTTGTTCGCGCGTTTGGCGCAACTTGGAGGTTGGCAGGAGACCCAAAACAGGGCGGATCACGCAAAAGGAGACGGGCCCATGAGTGCAAAACGGCAAGGAACCAACTATCGCCGTTGGCTAGTCTGTGCTGGAGTTATGGGACTCGGCGTTGCCGCCGTTGGTCCCTATGTGATTGGGGATTCGCGCAAGCCCGAATCCAAATTGCAATTGGGTACAAGCGAAGGTCGTGTTGAAACGGCCGCTGAGCGCCGGGCAAAGGAAGAGATCGAGCCCAGCCGCTTTGCGGGCAAGCCGATCATCACTTACAAGACGGTCGGTGGGGAAAACCTCTTCGCCATGCAGCTTCAGCCTTCCATTGAAGCGGCACCCCGTCCTCGTGACATCCTTATTCTCATCGACACCTCCGCCAGCCAGGCGGTAGGTCCGCTAAAAGCATCGGGCGAGTTGGCCAATGCCCTTTCCAAGGCTTTGACCCCAAATGACCGGGTTTCGGTTTGGACTGCGAACATGCAGGGCAAAGCCGTTACCAAGGGTTTTGTGGAACCCTCCAAGGTATCCGAGGCCCTTGGCACCCTTAAGGACTCTTATCCTTCGGGCGCCACCAGCCTCAAGGCATCCATCACTGCGGCTATGGAAACCTTTGAAGCGGGCACAGGTCGCCAGCGGACAATTGTGTTCCTCGGCGATGGTCTGAGCGTCGCGGATCCACTTGATGGCGAGGCCCGGAACTCCCTTGTGGCGGAAATGGTTCGCCGCGAAGTGTGTTTCATGCCCGTGCCCATGGGACTTCGCCTCGATCCTATCAATCTTCACGGGTTGGCCACCGGAACGGGCGGACGCACGGTTCGTATTGAAGCCGGTGAAACCACTCCCCAAATGGTCGCCAAGTTGGACGAGGCCCTCAAGGCTCCGGTCTTTTATCCCGAATCCGCCTCGTTTGGCGCGGACTTGGCCGAGGTGCTTCCCGGAAAGCTTCCCCCGCTTCGGACGGATGTTCCAACCCTGGTTGTTGGCAAAATCAAGGAAGGCGCCAAGCCCACAGAAGTCGCTTACAAGATTTCCGGTCGCGTGGCTGGCAAGGTACTTGAAGTAGGCCAAACCCTCCCGGTTCCCGCCGCGGACGATGCGAACTTCTTCCTGACCCAGGTTGTCGGCCAATGGCGTGAACGCAAGGACCGCCCCGCAATCCTTCAGGGTGACCGGGCATTGGCGTTTGCTTTCGAACAAAATCGCCTTGCTATGGAAGATGCGCTATCCCGTGGCGAACTGGCTCTTCGCAATGGTCGGCCCGATGCAGCCGCGAAACTTTTCCGTCAGGCTTCTCAACTCGACCCCGCAAGCAACGAAGCCAAAGCGGGTATCAAGCTATCCGATGATCTGACCCAGGGTCGGGTCAAAGCTGAAGAGCTTGCGGTCAAGATGGGCATTCCGGGGATCACCCTGGTCGCTGCCCAGGCCAAACCCGAAGCAAAACCCGGACAGGCAAAGGACGAAGCCGTTGACCTTGCCGCCAATGACGCGGTGAAAGAGGTTCAGGCCCGTCGCGCCGCCGCCGAACAACAGGTTCAAAAGCGGGTTAACGAAGGGGTCAAGGAGGCTGGCCGTCAGCTTCGCGAGTCCCCCACCGTCGCCCTCGAAGACCTCAAAAGGCTTAAAGACGAAGTCGAAGGAAACATCGACATCGGCCTGGCGACCAGGAACTCCCTGGTCGGAAGGCTTGTGCGCGAAATCCAAAAGACCGAGCGTGATGGTCGCGAAATCGAACGACAACAGAAGGAATTCGTCGAAGCCTCGGCCAAGCTCCAGTCCATGGCGGATGAAGAGAAACGCGTTTCGGTCCAATCCGAGCGCGTGCGTGAAAGGCTTCGTTTCTATCACGACCTGATTTCCCAGGCCCGTGAAGACGAAGCGCAACGGGTGGCTCAATCCATCCGTCGTGATCTGACCAACCAGGGGATCGAAGTTCCCCAGGCTGTGACCGCCGCATACTACGAGGGTGGTCGCGCCTATCACCTTCGCGAACTTCGCGACCTTCGCCGCGTTCGTGAAGAGAACTTCCTGGCCGTTCTGCTCGAAGTCGAGCGCAGCCACATTCCGTTCCCCGATGAGCCACCAATTGTGTGGCCCGGAGACAACAGTCCTCTGTTCCAGCGCCGCGCTTTTGACCGGAGCTTCCGCTTCCGCAACTGGAAGGAACTCTCCGCGTATCGTCGCGACGCCTACAACGATCCTGGTTACGAGCCACCAGTGCCCGAGTCGGCCAAGAAGATCCGCGAAGTCCTGGTTAGCCAGATCAACTACGCCGGACAGGATCTCCCCTCGACCAAGATCAAGGAAGAGCTCGAGCGTATCCTGACCGATCGCTTTGGTGTCGATGTGATCTTCAATTACAAGGCCTTTGAGGCGGATGGCAACGACAAGGTCGAGGACCAGGAAGTTGGGGATCGCAAGATTCGCAAGTTCAAGGGCAAACTCTCGAACCTGATCCGGATCATCACCGAAGAACACATCAAGGGTGGTACCGGGGCAACCTTCCTCATCCGCGATGACCATATCGAGATCACCACGCAGACTGCGGCTCTCAATGAGAAGGTCACACGAATCTATCCTGTGGCCGACCTTGTGTTCCCCGTTCAGAACGCCATTAACCCAGCACAGGTCCAACAGCAGGCAACTCTGTTTGGCTTCGGTGGTAGCTACGGCCTGGCAGGCCAAAGCCTTATGTCCATGGGCGGCGGCATGATGGGCATGGGCGGTATGAACATGGGCATGGGCGGCATGGGCGGCATGAACATGGGCATGGGCGGCATGGGTGGCATGGGCATGATGGGTATGGGTGGTATGGGCATGGGCGGCGGTATCGGCGGCCT
>Ga0114972_10004046_pt1 | contig 10907 bp, 5 predicted proteins | sample M_140807_EF_Meta_FD_87354 | JGI IMG/M metagenome (GOLD analysis project Ga0114972, IMG submission 87354) | Freshwater microbial communities from Lake Montjoie, Canada to study carbon cycling - M_140807_EF_MetaG | ecosystem: Environmental > Aquatic > Freshwater > Lake | place: Lake Montjoie... | reverse complement strand
TAACCTGAGGGGCCTCCCTGAAGCTCGGGGAAAAGTTTTCCGTTTTTTTGAAGTCACTCATACCCCACCTCAGCACTGTAAGGGACTGCCTTCGGCTCCAAAAAAGTTGAAACAAGAGAGCCCAGCAAGCGGTGAGAAAAGCATAGCCAGGTAGGATATTCACCTCCACAGTCTGTTGGTAACGCTGATAGGCGAACACGCCTATACCTACCACAGAGATGTAGGCCAGGGAAGCTTGGTAATACTCGCTGAAGGAAAAGTACATGCCGATAGACTCACCACTATAGGCCCTCACAAACTCACTGGCCGGGATAAATAGAGGCTCGCCATTGTCATCTAATTCCTCGGTGGCTGATTCAGACACTGAGTGCCCCGTGAGTGAACCTAGGAGAGCAAGGTGGCGCTTTTGGATGGCCCTGGCTGGGGTGTCTTGGCCAGAGGGCGCCGCAGGTTTTTTTCGCGGCGTGGGGGCCATTTTCCCGTCACTCATGGACCTTTCTATAATCGCCTTGATGGAGCCCAGAAGTGCGCCAAATCCAAAACTCCGAATGTCCCAAGTGCGCTCTGAGCCAGCGTGCGAAACAGCCTCTCGTGCGGCGTACGAATGCCCTGCAAACACGTTTGAAAACGTACCCCGTCGGAGCATAACGTCCAAGTCCATACCAGCCCCCCCGTCCTCCTCAGGGCTGGACATTACGGAGCTGATGAGCTTCAGGGAGTTGACTTCAGAAAGAATTCCAACGCCATCCGCACCGCGCTTGGAAAAGAGACTGTAGGCTACTGGGGGGAGGCCCGCAGCGTCCAGGGCCTCCTGAGTGCTTTTCGGAAGACTTGAAGGGTGCAGTGCAGCGAAGTGAAGTGCATAGGGGTCCATCCCCCAGTCTTCACCCTTTAAGCTATCACCCAACTCCCGAGGGATGGTCAGCGTTTCCTCCCTTAGCTTGGGATTCCCACCGTACCTATCATGGCGTGTGCGCTCGGCATCCACCTTTCGCATGGCGTCTGTATCCAAGGGGAGGGGAAATGCCACCCTGTCAGCCTCCTCCAAAAGTCGAGACTCACTGGCTGTCACCCTTATGAATAGAGGTCCTTTCCCAGGCAGCGTCATTTTTGGTGGTGCACCCTCCTTAGGGGACTGAGGAGGAGCACTCGCCTCTGAGGCTTTTAAGGCATTCTCTAATTCCAGCATACCATCCTCTTCATGAATCTTCATAAACCCTCGTTCTGATGTAAGTAAATCCACCCAGAGGTGTGCGTCAGCGAGCCTATGTAGGTAAGGGTAAAATTCATCGAGCTGGGGCCTCATTAGTTTTATATAAATAGTAGGGACGTCTTGATCTATTTTCGGCACATCCGATGTCCCCTTGGAATACACTGCTGAATACATAGCTTGCTCGGTATCCACAGCCTGGGGTTTTTCAGTGTCCACGCTTTTGCTTTCAGTATCCATGGCTAGGAAGGGGAAAGAGCCAACAATCCAAAAAAAACGCGAAAACTGCGAAAAAAAACAGGAAAAAAGAAAAAAGGGGAAAAGTATAATCTATTATAATGTCTTCCTTTATCGAATCAAATGAAAAGTTTTTTCGGGAGATAACAGTATTCTTCATGGCGATTGCAGGTTTATACTCCTGTGTAATGTCATCCTTCTTGGCTGTTTTCGTGCCGCAGCGTTGTGATGTGCCAAGGAATAATGTTACCCGTTTGTCCACAGACTGTACTTTTGAAGAAAATGTTTATATAGACATCTCCCCGTACAATTTAGGCACACTTTTGGTGAATCTTGTTACTTGTGTGATGTTGGCCATTGGATTTTTTATCGAGTGGAGGCGCGATTTGTTTGTCATTGACAACTTCGATGTAGATGAAGGGAAACCTGATACCGGGCTGAAGGGTCAGCTAGCGGAACCCGCCAACCATAAGTTGCTCAAGATCCTACAAAGTTACAATCGGACTTACAGGAACTATTTTTTGGGGCTTATATTTGTTTTTGCTGGAAATGTTGTCACTTCTGGTGTGCTGGTGTTTTATTATTATTATCAAGACTATCGCACGGCCACTACCTTCCTCACCTCTATAGCCCTGGTGTCGCAGCGTTTGTATGCCTCTACGTGTGTGGCATGGGAAAGCGCATCCCATGACTCGGCCGAGTCTTTCAGTCTCAGTGAACCACTCTTCTTTAACATAGTTAGAACCGAAATCCAGCGCACAGCAGACAATGATGGGGGGACCCCGCTAGGCCACAGCAGGAGGCGGAAAGTTATCAACGACACCCGCTGGAATTCTAAGACAAACACACTCAGCTTATTTGCCCCAAATAATTCGGGGCAGTTTTATGCTCCTCCCGTTCCATTACCTGCCAGAGCTCAACTTACGCGCCGAATAGATCACGAGAGGCAGCAGTACGTCGAGAGGGGTACGGCAGTTTAGAGCAAACTAGACCCGCATTCCGCATTTATTTATTGATGTACCCCATTAAGTAGAAAAGGGTGGGGAGCTTGAAAGGGTAGGGCCCTTGGGGGAGTCCCCTCTTCCCGCTCTAGCTCCAAGATGAAAGTTTCCACTTGCGTGCACCGGATTTAACTGAGACGAGCCATCCTCTATCGCTTTTATCACATTAAAGGAGAGGGGCACACTCAGGTTTGTGCACTCCGCTTTTTCGTTTGCCAAGCAGTCCGATGCCGTGTATAGTGAATAGTACACCCGAGATACGACAAGGGCAATGCTCGAGAGAAACGTCGTTGCGCTCCTATAATCTTGATAGTAAAAATGAAACACGAGTACGCCACTTATCAAGCAGTTGAAAGAAAAAAGCCACGAAAAGGCTACAAAGAGCCGTCGGTACCAAAGGTTATAGCGCCCCAGACCTTCACGCAGGGCTATTTGACGCGATAACACAGAAGGGTTCGTGGGAGACACCACGGACAACTCAGTCCTCAAGTTTTTCGATCCCTTGGTTTCGTTCACATCAAATCTCTCAATGATCCAAACCTCTCGCCGCCACTCCACATATAAACAAATCCAGAGGAACACGCAAGTCACTCCATTAACGACTAACACAAACAGGTTAAAGTCATTGATATTAATGAAAAGGTTTTCCTCGAAGGAGCACTCCGAAGAAATCCGTGTACTATTATTCTCGAGGACACGCTCGCACTTTTGGGGTACGAACACAGACAAAAAGCTGGCGACAACGGTCTGAAACAAGGACACAAGGAGAACAGCCAAAGCAGTGAGCTCACGAATAAAAATCTGTTTCCTCGCGAGCGTCACAGCACACATGGGTGGGAAAGCTGTTTGGCTACTCGGCTCTACCTTAGGCTTGCAGCTTTGGCTTTACCATATTCTTTTTCTTTTTTTAGACATACTTTTTCTTTTTTTCCTTTTTTTCGTATCCGTCGTAAAAAAATCGACTTGTGAATTTCTACCAACATGCCCGTATCACCTCTACTGTTGACCAAGAACGAGTTAAAAATAATATCTCTTCAGGATGAGTTAGAAAAATTGAAAGAAATGTACAAGGAGGCCACGTCCCCCCTCGTATCTACCGAGGAGGACAGCCTTTCCCAGCGGACAGAGAAAGAACTGGATAGTAATATGCGTCGCATGATGGTACCATTGCTGTTTCATATCCGTAGCGCCTTACAGATAATGAGTAATGAGGGAGAATCATTGGTGGCGGGTCCTTTGCGAGAGGCGGAGGGGCTCCTGGTGAAGGGCTGCGTCGGTTCTGACGATGAGAGTGCCGTGGAGAGTGCCCTGGCAGTTCTGCACGGTAGACTTTCGCAGGCGCCCTACAAAGTGGAGCTCCCCAAATTCATACCCCATACATTGAACCCATTGGCGGGCGAGAACTCTAGACTGCTTTCCTCCCTTTTTCGGAATCGCGGCACCATCAGCGTGTACTGCCGTATCCGACCCTTGAACTCTGCAGAAAACGTGACCGCGGATGCCATGATGGCAGCCCAAGTTCGGGCAGCTACTTCACCCGGCTCTCCTGCCTCTGTGTCCTCTCCTAGCTGGGAGAACCACGTGGACTCGTCCCCTCGCCCCCTAACCCCTCGCATGGTGGTGGAGGGTCTGTCTGACACGGAGGCGAGCTTCTGGTCCCGTGCCATAGCCGCCTGGCGCCCCTTTGCCTTTGACAGAGTGTTTGGACCAGATTCAAGACAGATAGATGTTGCAGAGGAAGCCTATCCACTGGCAGCAGCTGTGCTGGAGGGCTACAAGGCCTGCATCTTGGCGTATGGCGTGACAGGGAGTGGAAAAACGCACAGCATGATGGGCCCCCCCAACGACCCTGGCCTCATTGTACGCACCATGGGAAAGCTCTTCCAAATGGCAGAATCTCGGGCGGGCTCTTCGCAACCATACGTGTTTTCCATGTCCATGCTTGAGATTTACAACGAGCAGCTCCGCGACCTTCTCTGCCCCCTGTCGACATCGTCTTCTGGGTTGGGACCCGCGGTATCCGCCGCTCCGCCTCACCTTGAGATACGTGATGGACCCTCGCCAGGAGGTGGGCCACCCATCACCATTGTCCATGGTCTCTCCTCTCACCCAGTGGGTAGTTTGGATGAGGTCCTGAGTGTGCTCTCCCGGGGCCTAGCGCTGCGCGCCACTGCGCCAACATCCATACACGCATCCTCCTCCCGTTCTCACTGCGTGGTGCGGGTGGACGTAACGGGTGCAGTGGACTCGCGGGATGGAGAGAGTACAATGGGTAGACTGTACCTTGTTGATTTAGCTGGGAGTGAGAGGGTTCAGAAAAGTGAGGTGAGAGGTCCGCGCCTGCGGGAGGCCCAGGCCATTAACCGATCACTCTCCGCACTAGGCGACACACTGGAAGCATTGGATAAAAAGTCCCCCCATATACCCTACCGAAACAGTCGCCTTACGCGACTCCTCCAGGATGCCCTGGGTGGTGCCGCGCGCACGCTTTTGGTTGCCACTGTGGGCCCCAGTCACACCACGGCGGAAGAAACTCTTTGCACCCTTCAGTTTGCCTCTCGCGCTCGACGCGTTGACCTTGGTCCTGCGCATCGCGCGGTGAATTTTAAGAATCTCTCGCACTCCCTTGCCTCCGCGGAGGCAGCCTACTCAACCTTGGCCGCAAAGGAGCGAGAAAGGGTGGGGGAGACGCTACTGCTGAGGTCCCAAGTGAAGGAGCTCAGTGCATCCGTGAGCGAAAATGAAGCCGTGAAGTCCGCATTAACGGAAACCTGGCAGAAGAGAGTGCAGCTGGAAAAAGACAGGGTGAGACACCTGGGGGGCACACTTTTGTCTGCACGGTCCCTGTACTCCACCGCCCGAGGAAACCTTGCAAAAGCTTCCAGAGAGGCTCGGCTTACTCAGTGTGATCCCTCGAAGTCCTTTCCCTCCCAAGTTATCACCCACCCTCCTCACTCGAAAACTTCAAGTGAAGTTGAGCGTGTAAACGCTGTAAATTGTGATATCGGGGAGGTGGAAGAGGGTAAGGTGGGCGCTGTTGATTCCCCTCGCGCGTCCTCATCCCCCACCCCCAAAAAGATGACCGTGGGAGCTCCAACAGTGACGGGGTCAACAAAGGGATCAACTTTTTTTGTACCCGACCCCCCCCCACCCCCCTCCTCTCCAAAGTCCACCACAGTTTCCTCCGGAGAAAATTCGTCTGCGGTGTCTGCTCTGATTCAGAGATTTTAGGACCTGCACACCGCGACCACCGAGATAACTGCCAGAAATTCCACGGCTGTATCAGCGCTCTCCTCCTCCTCCTCCTCCTCCTCCTCCTCCTCCTCCTCCTCCTCCTCTACTTCTTCCTCCTCCATAGCTGCGCACTCTGTAGAAAACCCTCGAAACTCATCAAATGCCATTGCACCGATTGTACCTAGACTTATACCCTCATCAATCTCCATTAGTTTCAATCTACCCGTCTCAAACTCCCATAACGGAAAGCAGCAGAGTGGCGAGAATAGTAATCGCAGTAGTATGAGTACTTCTGAATCCAGATCGCTCGCAGAGCCGACCACTCGCCAAACATGTGCAACTGCCGTTGCTCTCACGTGTGGGGCCTCCCCACATACTTCGCATATCACGCATGAGGACCCCTCCTCAAATTCTCTCTTGTGCATCCCCACCTTCTCCACTCAAGCCTTTTCCCCAGGAAATTTTAAAGCCCTCACCGTGGCCCTTGAGGCGGCAGAGAGTAGCATGAATGATCTTGGATCGTGCTTGCTGGGGCTCAAGACCAATGAAGGAGTTGACCGAGAGGAGAGTGACAAAGATGGAGGAGAGATGGAAGAGAATGAGGGGGAGGGGGGGGAGGTTAAAGGTGTCTCAGGAAGGGAAAAATCCCATGTACAGGACTCCGAAGTAGCTGTCGCCACTACTGTTTCCGCCGCCACAGTGTCCCCAAACTTATCCTCAAAAAAAGATGTTCTAGACTCCACCTCTCCCTTCTCCACCTCCCCCTTTATTTCGACACCCCCTCATAATGACCAAGCCAAGAGCCCAAGAGCTCTGGATAATATTCCCTTCACACTTATCCCTGGTCACGGTAGCAGCTCCGCAATGAACGCCATCCACAGCCAACCCTTAGGCAAGGACGGAGGAATCTCAACAACTAACCACTCGGGTACCTTGACGCTAGCAGTGAAGGCCCTTCCTCCTCAAACACCACAGGGGGCGGAGCTAGGTCTGGTTGGCAGCGTCGTGGCTCAACAAGGAACAAAAACAGCGGTCTCAAATTCTAAAAAAGTGGAAGTTGAGGCCCCACCTTCCTCTCATTCTCGTTTATCTCGTGCAGCTCGTCTGGAGTCCCTCGCTCTTAAAGCCGCTGCAGCTGTGGCAGGTGCCTCAGCTATCAGCACTAAAGATGGCCCTGGCTCCCCAACGCCAACCACAGGGCATCGCCAAAGTCGATCGGATAGCACCCTTCAAAAGCAACGCGAACGCAGGCGAGCGATTACACAGGCACGAGAGGAGTCAAGTGCTCGGACGCGGGCCTTGGCAGCCGCGATTCGATCGGCGCCCTTGGTGGTGGATAACTCAAGCCCAGCGCCTACAGCCCTCTCCTCATCTTCCTCCTCCCCTACGTACTGGCTTGACGGCATTATCAACCCTGTCTCCCTTGATGACGAAACGCAGCCACACTATTTATGGAAACAGAACAATGATGTTGGGAACGGGTCTTTGTTGCAAGCTTCTTCCTCCAAGACCTTGCCTGTACAAGCCCCCACTGCTGTTTTCCCTAATTCACCCACAAACACGGGATTTTCACAAATTATGGCAGAGTTAGCGCTAGCATCAGCGGCCAGCCCATAAGGCTCAGTCAGTATATAAATAGCATTGAAAATAATTTTTTTCTTCAACCCCTGGGATCTCAGCGAGTGATTTAAGATAATGTAGGCCCAAAATCTTTCACTTCCTGAGCCCCTTGTCCCCCACACTGCTTGACGAGGCTCTCAGCGCCAGAGCATCGGCCCTTCGCTTCGTGTAAGCGGCAGTTTCACGTAGGCTAGGGGGAACGAATTCAGCAATAGACTTGTACCTGGCGGCTAATGCAGGGTTTGTAGGCGGCGAAACTCTCTCGAATCCACCACTATGGCGATACTCAAACAGCCTACGTAGAAGGAGCACGAGAGCGGCACGAGGTGAAAGAGGGGGGAGGGATGAAAGGGGGGTGATAAAGGTCTCCTTTTCACTGCCCACGCCACCACTGGAGGACGGTGGCCTGAGGGATGGGGAGGCTGTTTTCCCGCTCAAGGCAGCTTGCTGTGAAGCATACCTCTGGGATGAATACCCACTTTCCCCCCCAGGGACGCTGGGGTGGGACCCCACCACCGGTGCCAAGGAAGAATTAATGATAGCCATAAGAGCCTTGGGTGATTTATTCAGTGCTGCAGCATTAAAAATCTCGTGATGCTTCACACCAAACCAAAACTCTTCGGACCACACACTGCTTTGTAGAGCAAAGAGGGGATGTAGGGATGGGGGTAGCCAGGGGACAGTGTCTGAAGACCTTATGGATGCCAACAAAGAGGGGCCACTAGTGACGTCTTTGTTGTTGTTGTTATTGTCTTCTACACCATAAGAGCCACCCATGGAACCAACTCTCACATGCCCTGCTAAAGTGTTGCCAGCAGCAGCAGCACCACCACCACCACTACTGCCAATGTTGGCCAACGAACTGCTCGCACTTAGAGTGGTGTTAGGAGGCGAGGGAAATCCCCTGGGCCAAAGCGCAAGCAGAGTGGAACTTTCCTCCAAGGCCTTGAGACTTCCAGCCACAACTTGAGCATGAAGATCTGGAAAGTCATTGAGAGAGGCGCGAGTATCCAAGGGCGTGCATGTTTGCGTGATGCGAGTGAGCCTGGGGTCTTTTGAGGGATCCTCAAGGGCGGCGCGAGCGGTAGCCACCGTGGAAAAAAGGAGGGAATCGCAGTGGAGGGGAGGGAGGGGAAGCGTGGACCATGGTGGGGTGTTTGAAAGGACTGGGAGGGGTGGGGGGGTACCCACAGAGTTACTCTTGCTGCTGGCAGGGGTGGAGGAGCCGGCAGCCACGGTAGTGGCAGCAGCAGCAGCCCCTCCCAACCCTCCCACCTCCTTTATGGCCCCCACAAACGTCTCCAGGAGCCACTTTTCGTCAGGTGCCACCATGTTGAGCCCATCACGCATGGCATCTCCTTTCACTATCCTGTCCAGGTCCGAGTCAGTGTGCATGGAGCACGATTGATTGATTTCCAGAAGCACGGGGCGGGGCTGGCAACGGTGAGGGGGTCGCTTGGGCCCCAGCCCTGCTGCCTCCCGCTTTTCAGCGGTGGTCCATTCCCCTCCTCCTTTAGCTGCCTGCACCATCTGCGGGTCATAGCCCACAAGCTGTGGAATACAAGTGCAGTGCGACATATCTAGGATTACATCCAGACCCATGAACTCAAAGGCGCGGAAGCCCTGCTCACCATCCTCCTCCTCAAGACCCGTTGCACTGACGGCTGCCGCTGCCGCTGCAAGCGCAGCGGCAGCGGCAGCGGCCTCCCTGCTTTCTTGGGGAAGACTGTTGACGCCGGCGCCACCAAACTGACTGCTGGACTGGCTCTCTTTACTCGCAATCGCTGAGTGGGTAAGTTGCCCCCCCTGGGTCAACCCCGGTCCATTCTTTCTACCCAAGCCACCGCCTTCCCCCTCACTTCCCGATGACACACTTCTAACGGATGACGTGCGAGAGAGACTACGCGCTAGGGAAGCTGCTGAGCCTGCAACATGAAGTCTCGTGTGAGGAGTTGCGCCTAGCTCAGGCGGAAGAGGGGCATTTTCTGGTGGGGTGGGTGCACAAGCCGTAAAATTCCTTCGACTACGAGTGGGTAAGGATCCAGGGGTGATGCTTGAGGGGGGTAGAAGGGAGGTTGCAGTGAGATTCATTTTTCTTCCTGTCACAGAGAGGTCAAAACTGCCACCGCCGCCGCTACTGGTGCCACTGTTTGCTGCCGACAAGGAGGTGGAGGGGGGCTGCTCTAGAAGACCTCTTTTACTAAATCCCACACTTGGTGTTTGAGAAATAGGGGGCTTGGAAAAATTTCCCAGACCAGCGAGTACCCCTGGACCTATCAACACTTTGAGCATGTCACTGTTATAGTCTTCTCGGGCATAGCGCAAGGAGGGGAGGGGAAGCTGAGCCGCAACATTCACCCCCAACCCTTCCCCCACACTCGCTTCCCTTTCTTCCGCAAGAGCTCTTGCCTCAGCCTCCGCTTTGGCTTTCGCGGCAGCGCGGGCCTCGGCAGCCTCCATGTGCCTCGCTCGGTCCGCTTTGAGGGCTGCGCGTTTCAGGGCCTCCTTAGCCCTCACAGCGGCAGCCTCCTTCTCAAGGACATGCTGAGGTGGGGGTTCTCTGCGAATCGTGGGACGAGCAGCTCTATACTTAGAAGCCAGGGAGGCCCTTATGGAGAGGATGGTCTTAAAAATGCAGTCCTTTATCCTCTCCCATAGAACCTCAGTGTCCACACCCTGGGACTCAAGGCACTCGAACAGTGCGCTCAAGGTCCATTTGCACCCCGCCTGCGCCCGAACGATTTCAACCTTACCCTCTCGAGGTGGGAGAGGGGAACGATGGTGGGAGCCGGGGGCCTCCCAACCCTTCATGCTGGAGGCCACACGAGGTCCACCATCCCAGTCAGCAGAATCCTGGGCTGCATTCACCACGCCTTCTATCTCAAGAGCCCCATCCTCCTCCCCCTCATCGTCCCCCTCATCACTGTCATCTCCGGGTGGGGGGTCATAAAGCACCATAGTGGGAAGAGGGTCCTTCCCTTTGGTGGCTGAGAGCAGGGGAAGGCCACTCCGGCCAATAGAATGGGCGGGCGAGGCGGCTTCCCGGGAGGAAACGCCACTGACTACCCCATCCAATCCTGCTGCACCCACCGCCCCTGCCGCTACCACCTCAGGTTGATCCCAGGGCTTAGGGCTCCTAGGTCTATCGCCCGGTTTGTTCACTGCGTAGTTGGTGAGAAACATGCGGCGCTGCCCCACGTTGGACTCGCTGGGGGCCTCATACTTCACGGTCGCGAACCGCACGAGGCCCTGCTTGTATATGAACACCCGAAGGGTGGGGTAGACGGAGGTCACTAGGATGTAAATCCTGAGGTCAAATTTCCTGCCGTCCATGAGCAGGGGGCGGGGTAGGTAAGCCTGAACCATCACAGGCCGTCGGGCGGTGGGCGAGCTGGGCTGTATCTCCCCATCATCATCATCATCATCATCTCCGCCGCCACCGACATCCCCGCCCGCATCCACGGCTCCATCCTCCAGGGAAAATCCTTCACTTGCCTCCTCTATGTCGTCCAGGGACAGCGCAAGGTAAATCCCCTGGCCCCGGGCACCACCGTCTGGTTTCACGATGTACACTAGACGGTCACGCCCTGGAAGAGGTTGGGCTT
>Ga0114972_10004045_pt1 | contig 10908 bp, 10 predicted proteins | sample M_140807_EF_Meta_FD_87354 | JGI IMG/M metagenome (GOLD analysis project Ga0114972, IMG submission 87354) | Freshwater microbial communities from Lake Montjoie, Canada to study carbon cycling - M_140807_EF_MetaG | ecosystem: Environmental > Aquatic > Freshwater > Lake | place: Lake Montjoie... | reverse complement strand
GAGCGACCAACCTCATTCAGTTTAGCGTAACCAGTCAATCGATCAGGCTCAAGAACCGAGCCTCGGCTCCAATCATTCCAGGAATCAACAAAGACTAATCTTCGTTCAAATGCATGATTTGCCCTAACATCTGCGATTACTGCATCAAGATAGCGCCTGAGCTCTAAAATACTAAAGTTAGAATATTGTAGTGAACGTTCATCGCAACCAATTCGGATTGATTGGTAGCAAGGCAATTTTTCTCTTACTCGTGGCGCAATAGCTTGGGAAACAATTACGCTATAAGGGATAACATTAACGCCATCCTCATTCAAATTCAGAAATTTAACTTGCTTAGAAGAGGTTACTGCAATGGAATCAACAAGTACTGCCTCAAAATGCATTTGCAGAGCAGGTGAAAGTGGGGAAGAAGACTCCTCAGGCCTTGCCACCAGGTACGGATGAATACCCAATACCTCAAATACGAGAAGATGTATTTCCTTGACAAGATTACTATAAGTTTCATCGCCGCCGGCAAGCGTGACAACAATGATTGGACGACGAGATACACGAAGATAACGCCTATCCAGCACGGCACCAATTAGAAGGGTCTTGACTGCGCCAAAATCCCGTGATGAGAGAAGTCTAACATCAAGAATAAATCCCATATCAATATCTGGGTTTGCCAAGAGCAAAGGCAATGCCAAGTCCGCTGATGGAGTGATGGTCGGATTAAGCTCAAAGCACCAAGCACCCACTCCATGGCCAGTCGCTAGGCGAGCTTGTTTAACAAGAAGTTCAACATTAGATGTATCATAGAATCCCAAGTCATCGTGAGGGATTGATAAGCGATAATTCAGGGAGTTCTTTTCATGAAGCAACTTCCAATCAGGATTTGTGTAGAAGGCAATAACTTTCAAATCATGCGCAATATCGCCAAAGCAAACGTTATCTTCATACCAGCCTCTTGCGTTTGGGTTTGCTTCTCTGTTCTCAGCAGCTCCAGCGACAACGTAGTGGTAAAAGGGATTTAAGCCTGCATTTCTAATGTCACTATATGCCTCAAGATATCCAAGGGTATCAAAGCTATCAGATGGATTTCTACCCTCAATCCAGCCAATCTGGCAATAATGCTGAATCGGATCAACTGGAACGGGGAGGATATCAGGATACATTGCGAGATAATAATCTTCATCAAACAATCCAGACTCCCTGATTGCTTGGACTTCCCCATCAAGACGGAATTGATCAATGAGAGGAGAAGCCAGTTCCATGGAAGCAGGCGAAGCCGAATCTTCAGAAGCAGGCGAAGCCGAATCTTCAGAAGCAGGCGAAGCCGAATCTTCAGAAGCAGGCGAAGCCGAATCTTCAGAAGCAGGAACAGCATGCCGGTTCAGGCGTTTACCAATCTTCATTGAGGTGAGACTATCCTTAGTCTCTCTCAGCGGTCGAGTAAGTCTCCAGATCCTAGATTGATAGACTTCATGGAGTTTCTGCTTTAAGCTGTTGGATTCATCCTTAGCATTATATCTTTCTGCACGTGCTTGATCAGCTTCTGTCCTGGCAAGTGAAGCCTCTGCTTGTGCTTGATCAGCTTCTGTCCTGGCAAGTGAAGCCTCTGTTCGCGCTTGATCAGCTTCTGTCCTGGCAAGTGAAGCCTCTGTTCGCGCTTGATCAGCTTCTGTCCTGGCAAGTGAAGCCTCTGCTCGCGCTTGATCAGCTTCTGTCCTGGCAAGTGAAGCCTCTGCTCGTGCTTGATCAGCTTCTGTCCTGGCAAGAGAAGCCTCTGCTCGTGCTTGATCAGATTCTGTCCTGGCAAGAGAAGCCTCTAAAGATATAGAGTTGTACCTAGTTGCTGCTTGCGCCAACTGTCCTTGAGCTCTTGCCAACCGATCAAGTGGAGCCGACCAATGATCCTCAATTTTGTCAAAGGGGATATCGCTTCGTATCCCCCAAAAATACAAATCTCCAGACTGGGAATTTACCTCGAACCCATGGGATGAAAAAAAACTTCCTAGCTTAATTTTCTCCACAACCTGATCAACATCAAGATTTTTATAATATGATGTGGTAAAGGGAGAGCTATACTGATCTGAATCTATGGTTCCATGAGTGGCCCGGCCAGTTCCCGCAGACGTAAGTATAAACAAGCCGTCCGAATTTAAAATGCGGACCATATTAAGGAAAACTCGATCCCAGCCCTTGCAATGCTCAAAACATTCGGTGGAGATTACAACATCCGCCCAGCCGTCAGAAAGCTCAACTAGTTCACCAGGAATAACCCAGTCGACACACTGTGCTGGGCCTAGATCAACCCCTATATATTCAGCAGAAGCGGGGAAAAAAGGTCTGACCGTACCGTTGATGTCCTGACTTCCAACCTCAAAAACTCGTTCGGCCGATAGGAATTTAGGACCATAAAATGACCTGAGTCTGCTGAAAAAATCCTGTTGCTCTGGATGTGCCATTTTAGAATCTAAGACTGTTAATGCATCATAGGCCATCTAGGCTCCTACTCAGGGAACTTACAGAGGGCTGCGTCCCTTTGCGTGGTGTAAAAACCGAGGCCCGAATGCCTTGATCAGAGGGTGAACAGGGTGGAATGACGAGCTGTCATTCCGGAGGTGCAGATGCACCTCTCTTAAACACGTTGAATCGTAGCGATTGACTTGTCAAGTCTTTCGTCCGATCGCGGGTGTGTTGTGAGCTGGAGTGATCTATGCAGCCAGGGGCTACAGCGGCCGGCCCCCCGGGCGGCGATCAAGGCCGCTACGCCCGGTGGGGGCGCTGCAGCCTCGATCGCATGGGGCCTGGGTGCTGCCCTTCTCAGGCGCTGAGGGACTGCAGGGCGGGGCCGCCATTCAGCTCCGGGATGGCGGCCATGCTCTCGGCCGCAAACATCCGCCGGCCCTCCAGTTGCCAGTGCTCGTGCTGCTCCAGCAGCACCGACCCCACCAGGCGGGTGATGGCGGCGTCGTTGGGGAAGATGCCCACAACCCTTGTGCGGCGCTTGATCTCCTCGTTCACCCGCTCCAGCAGGTTGGTGCTCCAGACATTTTTACAGTGGGGCTGCGGGAAGTGGCGGAACGCCAGTACGTCCTCCTTGGCCTCGTGCATGAGCACAGCGGCCTTGGGGAAGCGCTCCGCCAGCGAGGCGGCCAGATCATCCCAGCGGGACTCGATCTCTTCCTCGCTTTCCTGGGCGAACACGCTGCGCAAGGCAGCGGTGACCATGCCCTGGTGCGCCTTGGGCACGCACTGCAGCAGGTTGCGGGGGAAGTGGACTCTGCAGCGCTGCCACACACAGCCTTGGAGCTGACGTCGGATGGCCTTGGTGAGCCCCATGTGGGCGTCACTGACCATGAGCCTGACGCCAGCAAGGCCTCGCTCCTTGAGATGGGAGATGAACTCCGCCCAGAACGACTCCGTCTCGCTATCGCCCACCTTGATGCCCAGCAACTCCCGGCGTCCATCGGCGTTGACGCCCATGGCGACGATGACAGCGCGGGAGCAGACCTGCTGGGCCTTGCCGCGGCGCCCCTTGAGGTAGGTGGCATCCAGATACACGTAGGCGTCATTATGAGTTTGCTGCAAAGGCCTTCAGCACCCACTGTGGCAATGATTGCGTTGATCACAAGGTGGGTCTTGATTATGTAGAAAATTCCGCACTTAGTGGGAAGAATTCGAGGATTATGTCGCCGAATTCACGATTGCCATGAAACCTGGCGAACGCAGGGTTCTTCCTGAGTCGGCTGAGGGAAGGCTTCTTGATCTGGTGGAGACGGCGATAGCCCCTTGTTCCCGTTCAGGGGTCGGATATAGCGTCACTCGAACAACAAGCCACTACCCATGGAGCCTGAACGGCGCGAGCGACAGGCAAATTCGCCCGTTGCCAGCCCTCAGGTGGCTTCTTTGCAGAAGACAAATCGCCAAGGAAAGGGGAGGAACCCTTGTGATGCAAGGGGTTTCATTGTCGTCTCGCCCCCTGAACGGGTACAGCCCCATTTCGCCCCAAGGTCGAGCATACCTTCCAGATTGTGAAATGTCAGTTCAGTTTCGAAAAAGTCTACTATCGTTGGATGCTCAAGAACGACCTAACAGGAAATTGTATGCATGAGTCGCATGCCACATGAGATAGGTACGATGCGTGGTCTCCTGAAGCTAACCAACCCGCGCTTTTATGCGCGAAAGTTAAGACAGCTCTCTTTTCGATATATCTATCCTTGGGCTCCCGGAGTCCATGGACTTCTTTTTTTTCAGCTCCGACAGAGGGCAATTGCGGTTGCCAGCCTTGTTGGCAGAAGAAAACTTTTGCGCCTACCCATCAGCCTGTTTGGCCCCCTTAACTTGCTCGAATCGCTAAAGCACGATTTAAAAATCAGCATTATTGTTCCCAATTATAATCATGAGCAGTTCCTTCGGCGGCGACTTCAGTCAATTGAGTCTCAAACCTACAGCAATATAGAAGTTATTCTTCTTGATGACGCTTCTTCCGACAATAGTGTAAGCATTCTACAAGAGTTTGCAGAACTGTATCCAGACAGCTGCCGTTTGGTCGTGAATGAGCGAAACAGCGGTTGTCCCTTTCGACAATGGCAAAAGGGAATTCGGATGGCCAAAGGCGATCTGATCTGGATAGCTGAGTCAGACGATTTCTGCGATGCCGACTTCCTTGAAAAAATCGTTCCCGAGTTTGCCAATCAGGCTGTAATGCTTGCCTTCTGTCGGTCGCGATTCGTGGCAGAGGATGGCTTCACTGAAGTCTGGTCAATGGAAGACTATCTGCCAGAGCTTGGAAGAGGAACATGGTCTCGATCCTTCACGTGTTCTTCTTATGAGTTGATGCATCAAATCTGGTATTGTAAAAATATTGTTCCCAATGCCAGTGCGGCGTTGTTCCGCAATGCATCACTGATGGGCCTCCTCGATGATCCCGCTTGGTTGCAGATGAGAGTATGCGGAGACTGGCTTTTCTATCTCAATCTTACTTCAGGAGGCTTTGTCAGCTATGTTTCAACAGTCTCTAGCTTTTATCGCCAGCACTCTTCCAACACATCAGTTGGCCTCCATAAAAATGAAGTTTACTTGTCCGAGCATCTAGATGTCGCCGAGTATGTAATAGCCTGCTGTTCCCTGAGCCCTTATCAGCTTCGGCAATTACAATCTGGGCTCCGAATGCGCTGGTATCAGCACCGACATGAACCCATCCCTATCAACTTGGTTGAAAGGCTTGATGGTCTGACTCCTTCTTATGGACTGTTCACCTCATCGGGTAGCAAAGCCTCTCTTCGTATTTTGATGGTCACCTACTCGCTGATCCCAGGAGGAGGAGAGATTCTCCCCCTTCGTCTCGCCAATCTGCTCAAGGAACGAGGACATGCTGTTACTGTCCTTGATTGCCATCAGCATTCTCCCCAGGAAGGAATGCGTCACATTCTTCGCCCTGACATACCTCTCATTCAACTCACATCACTGGAATCGCTTACCAAGATTATTGATTCGCTTGGTAGCATGATTGTACATAGTCACAATGCCTGGGTGGATACAACAATCGCTGAGCTTATTCAAGGAGCTTGCAGCGCGTCTCATGTTATTACATCTCACGGAATGTATGACGAGATCGAGCCAGACGACTTTCCCCGTATTGGGCGTCTGCTTTGCTCAACGGTGAGTCAAGTCGCCTACGTTGCCGACAAGAATGTGGACCCACTCTTGTGGCTTGGCTTTGATCGGCACAAGTTAACTAAGATCTCAAACGCCGTTGACATAAAGAACATCAACCCAATTGACCGCTCACTGCTGGGCATCGATCGGGATGACTTTGTTCTATGTGTTGTCAGCCGTGCCATACGTGAGAAGGGTTGGCAGGAAGCTATCGAAGCCATGACCATGGCACAATCCAGGACATCCAGACGAGTTCACCTTCTGATTGGTGGCGATGGTTCTGAGCGGCATCGCCTGGAAAAGCTCTATGGCCATCGCAGTGAGATTCATTTTTTGGGTTTTCAGGCTGCTCCTTGCGATGTCTATGCAGCTTCAGATCTCGGTATTCTACCTACGTTCTATCCTGGCGAGAGTCAGCCGCTCACCTTGCTTGAGTGCTTGGCAGCAGGAAAGCCATTCTTGACCACATGTGTGGGTGAAACTTCTGCGATGCTGAGTACTCCTGATGGTATGGCTGGCGTCACAATTCCCCTTGTGAATGGCAAGATTGATTTAGCTCAGTATGCCGATGCAATCCTCACTTACTGCACAGACACCGCTCGGTATGATCGCGATTGCGGACTTGCCCTTATAGCGTCGCAGGCCTTCAGCGGAGAACGAATGGCCCAGGCCTATGAGCAGTTGTATAGGCGAGCTCTCAATAGCAAGCGAAGCCCCACTTCCTGAAGTAAATCCAGGCGCTATGAAGATTCACCAAGGTCAGTCGCTTGCTGCGGTGGCTGCCCCTTCCCCAGTGATGCACGACGGAGACCACAGGTAGATGGACTGTACGCCCGAGCCTGCCGGCTTTTCTCGTGAGATCTGCATCCTCGAGATAAAGGAAAAACTGCTCGTCAAATCCCCCAACGCTGCAGAAGACTTCGCTTGTAATCACCATGCAACAACCACTGAGATATGGTACATCGAAGACTGTGCTATAGTCTCTATCCGACATAACGTACCAATCATCATAGCGCCGCAGCCAGCCAGGCTTGATTCGTTCCGGGCAGAAGCGCCTGCTCAGCAATCCAAGTACTGTTGGATTCTGCTTGCAAAGCTTTTGTACTTCTCCACTTGCATCCAGTAACTGGGGGACCGCCAGAACAACGCTGGGATGGTCTTTCATCCAGCTGAGCAGCGTTTCGAAGCTTCCTGGCTCCCATTCCAGGTCTGTGTTGACTGCAACTACGTAGCTGGGTAGAGTACCGCACTCCTGAAGCTTTCTTACAGCTTGATTCACTGCGCGCCCATAGCCAGGATTGTCTGAACTCACGAGAAAAAGATCTGCTTCCTCAGACAGCCAATCGGCTGGCTCTCCTGGTTTGTAATCGTTGACAACTACAGCGAAGCCAATATCCTTTGACAGTTTGGAGAGGCACTTCTTCAGACGGGTCACCTCACCAAGGCTGGGGTGAAAGGCCACCAGGATCAGGATGCCTTTGCGTATCATCTCGTCTTCTGATGTCATTCCGTCAGAGTGATTATACCATAAAAGGAAGCATCTTGCGCTCTTTTTGAAGCAATTTTAGACTTATAATAATGCCTAAAATATTGATCAATGTCTGAATAAGGTTGGGAGCCAACGCCATGTGTCCATGGATGAGTGAGTCACGCAAAGGGCTGAAGGCCTGATACAACGGATTGAATTCAGCAATCCATTGAAATGACCCCAGATTTGATTTTGTATATAGTATTGGAGAAAGAAGAAAAACTAGTTGTAGTATGATCGGTACCAGTTGGTAGACATCCTTGAATCGAGCTCCCAGCAGGCAGACGATCAGCGGCAGCCAGAACATGAAAAGCATGAAGTTTATTGTGCCCGGTAGCCCATAGACGAACAGATTAGGTAGTAGTGACGGCTGGAACCAGCTAAGCCCCACCAGCACCATGGCCACAGACTGCAGAAAAGTCTGCACCTGAAAAGCCCATTCCTCTAATGCATAGAAAAGTGGAGGAAGGTTGATGTTGTTGATGCTATCTCTACTCTTTTCGAAAAGTTGCGGTGCGCTGCTGATGGCTCCGGAAAGCGAATTCCAGAGAACCAGCCCTACACCGAGGTAGACGGCGTATTCACGAAAATCAGCCACCTTGAACACAGTTCCATAAACGATGGCAAGCACAGCAATGGAAAGAAGATTGGTCAAGCCAAGCCAGAGATTCCCCAATTTTGTTCTTACGTATCGTGCCGTGGTGCGCGCTGTGGCTGTGAACCACCAGACTCTTCGCGTCTGCCAGGCAAAGACAAGTTGACTGAGAGGAGAACTGTTGTCGAGCCGCCACAGGCGCTGGAGGTCTGGAGCTGTCGCCATTTGGGTCTGGGCTGGTCGTGCCATGATCAATTGCTGGGGTTCTGCGAGACGTTGTGGCTGTAATGCTCAAGGGCCTCCCGCAGAGGGCCGTCATAAACGATCATTCCCTGATCAAAAACCAAGCCTCTCTCGCAGAAGCGTTTCAGCAGCGAATCGGTGTGGGAAGCGAGAAACAGAGTGCCAGCTCCTTCAATGAAGGTATCCAGACGGCGTTGAGCCGCTTCCATGAAACGACTGTCTCCGGTTCCGATGCCTTCGTCTATGGCGAGGCATTGATGGGGAATGCCTGTGAGCAGGGCGAAGAGAAGTCTGGCGGTCATTCCCTGACTGTATCCCTTGATGGGCAGGTGAATATAGTCCCCCAACCCACAGAACTGCATGACATCCTCGGCGAATGCCTCATAGCCACTGAGATTGCCATGCATCATGAGGTAGTGGGCCTTCACCGCTTGAAAACCGCTGAGCTCCGTGCTTGTGAGGAAGTTTCTGCTGATCATTGGATAGACGAACGTGTTGACCCGCATCTGACCGCTGGTGGGTTGATAGATGCCGCTGATCAGACGCAAAAATGTACTCTTACCGGCTCCGTTATGCCCGATCAGGGCCACGCGCTCGCCGTGGCCAACAGTAAGATTGAGGTCTAGAAGGGCATCGATCACGGCTCCTCGACGCTCTCGTCTCAATTTCCCCCCCGTAACCGAACGCAGCAAGGTTGAACCTAGGCTGCGCATTTCCGTTGTGAATACCGGAATCTGCAGGCAAACCCTTTCCAGCTTCAGGATGGGTTCATTTTGGAGGCGAGCCTGTGCAGGAACCACAACTGGCATGGCTTGCCTGCCCGCTGATTCCAATGGGTTCTTCAGGCTCATTCAGCCTGCTCCCGTACCGTTGGCCATGCTTTCCCTGTTGGCGCCACCAGGCATTATCGCTGCTTTTGAAGAATGATCCTACTCCACGCTCGACATGTGTATGTCGCTGGTATTGATGGAGCCTGTGCCGAGGTGCCGCACTTTCTCCCTCGCTATTCAACCGAGGTTCTTGGTCATCGCTGAGCTTGAGCTCGGCCTCCCGCACGTTGGCCCACGTAGGGGGCGCACACCTGGGCCCACCCGCTCAGCCCCGGTGGCATCCAGTGCCGCTTGCGGTAGTGGGGGATGTGCTCCTCCAGCTCATGCTCCAGTTCAGGACGCTCCGGGCGAGGACCGATCAGGCTCATGTCTCCCTTGAGTACGTTGCAGAGCTGGGGCAGTTCGTCGAGCATGGTCCGTCGCAGGAACCACCCCACCAGGGTGATCCGTTCATAGCCCGATACGGTCCAGGAGGCTGGTTCGTTGGGGTCGGCCACGCGCATCGTGCGCAGCTTGTACACACGAAAGATCCTGCCCATCAGACCGCTGCGGGTCTGCACGAAGAAGATGGGCCCACGATCCTCCAGGCGGATCAGCAGTCCGGCCAACAGGATCAGCGGCAGGGTTACCAGCAGCAGGGGCAGGGCCACAAACACATCGGCGATTCGCTTCAGATGCCGCTGCACGCTCAGTTCGTCGGCCCAGGTGATCTCCGTCAGGTTGAGGGCCTGATCGGGCAGCAGGGCCGGCAACGGGCGCTGTTGCTGTCGCTCGGCCCGCTCCAGCAGGCTGTCAACGGGCCGCTGCTACTCGCGATAGCGGGCGATCCGCTGCAGAGCCAGCCGTATGGCCAGGGCCCAGAGGCTCAGGCCCGACACCAGCAGCAACTGGATGCGGCGGTGCCCCAGGGTGAAGGTGTCCGGCAGGTTGAACAGCCAGTAGGCCAGCTCCGCCGCCAGGGTGGTCGCCAGGGCGGTGATTCCCAGCCGCACGGCCCGGCCACCTGGCCAGCCCGCAGTCGCGGCCAGCGCAGCAGCGTGTAACTGCCGAACAGCCAGCTCAGCAGGATGTAGCTGAGCCCGTAGGGCAGGAGCCAATGGGGGTGGCGCAGCAGATCGGCCCCGGTCCAGCGATCCACCAGGGAGGCGACCACGGCCACCCCGAGCAGATCGAGCACCGCGCAGAGCAGGAGTACATGGCGAGGCCGCGACCAGATCATCCCCTCCTTCAGCCCGGCAGGCCAGCCATCAGGCTCCCCATCTCCAGAGCCTGCATCGCGTAGCTCCAGCCCAGGTTGCTCTTAATCCCCGCCCGCTCGAGGGCCTGCTGCAGGGTGTCGGTGGTGAGCACGCCGAAGATCACCGGGATGCCGGTGTCGCGGGCCACGGCGGAGACGCCCTTACCCACCTCGGCCACCACCACGTCGAAATGGGGGGTGTCGCCGCGGATCACGGCCCCCAGGGTGATCACCACCTGGTAGCGGCCGCTGGCGGCGAGTCGCTGGGCCACCAGAGGGATCTCAAAACTGCCGGGCACCCAGGCCACATCCAGTTGATTGCTGGTGGGTGACGTATCGATGCCGTGGCGCGACAGGCAATCCAGACAGCCGCTCAGCAGCTTGCCGGTGACCAGATCGTTGAAACGGGCCACCACCACGGCGATCCGCAGGTTGGCCGTATCGGTGAATAGACCTTCGAAAACCGCCAAGACCTTCAGACCACGAAGAAACTCACGCCCCAGTTGAGCAGAACGAGGGCCACCCAGGCTCCACCGCCGATCAGAATCAAGCGGTTGGAGCGGCCGCTGTCCTCGCTGCTGGCGTAGAGCACCGGGATCGCCACAATCAACGCGAAGGACAGCACCACCAGGGCCAGGACGGTGAGGGTGTTGATGATCTGCATGAGGGAGGTGCTGGAAGGGGTGGGCGGGCCGGCCGGACCAGGCAGTGGGGCGATTCTCACACGGCACCCCGGCCGCTCCAGAGAGGGACCGGGGCTTCCTTCACAAGTTGTGGGCTGGGGACGGGGGGCGCGGCGGACTCCCGGAGTTGGACCCCACCAGTGGGGTCT
>Ga0114972_10004044_pt1 | contig 10912 bp, 10 predicted proteins | sample M_140807_EF_Meta_FD_87354 | JGI IMG/M metagenome (GOLD analysis project Ga0114972, IMG submission 87354) | Freshwater microbial communities from Lake Montjoie, Canada to study carbon cycling - M_140807_EF_MetaG | ecosystem: Environmental > Aquatic > Freshwater > Lake | place: Lake Montjoie... | reverse complement strand
TTTGTCGGTTTTGGAACAGGTTGCGCGATCGGGAATGAAACGCTTATTAGTCATCGGTGTGGGGTGTCAAATCCAAGCATTACGCGCTGTTGAAAAAGAATTAGGCTTAGAAAAGCTTTATGTGTTGGGTACGCCCTGTGTGGATAATGTGACGCGGGCAGGATTACAGAAATTTCTGGATACCACCAGCCGATCGCCTGAAACAGTCGTTCATTACGAATTTATGCAGGATTTTCGAGTGCATTTCAAGCATGAAGACGGCTCCGAGGAAACGGTTCCCTTTTTTGGTTTAAAAACGAATCAATTGAAAGATGTTTTCGCGCCTTCTTGTATGAGTTGTTTTGATTATGTCAATTCTCTCTCGGATCTTGTCGTGGGCTATATGGGGGCAACTTTCGGGTGGCAATGGATTGTGGTTCGCAATGATACGGGGCGCGAGATGTTAGACCTAATTAAAGACCAATTAAATGTGCAACCTGTGATCTCAAAAGGCGATCGTAAACCCGCAGTCCAACAAAGTATTCAAGCCTATGATCAGGCGGTTACGCTACCGATGTGGGTTGCCAAGCTGTTGGGAATTGTGATTGATAAGTTTATTGGGCCGAAGGGTTTGGAGTATGCTCGTTTTAGTATTGATTCCCATTTCACTCGGAATTATCTTTATGTGAAACGGAATTATCCTGAGAAGTTAGCGGCCCATGTTCCAGAGTTTGCAAAGAAAATTGTTAGTCAATATAAATTACCTAAAGTCTAGACAAATCAGGTTATATTGGGTCGTTTATATGAAGATTGTTAAGGAAGTTTCTTTAATCAGCATTGGAGATTTTGAAAGCTCAAGTGAATGGTTTACCATTCGTAGTGAAATTCGCGATGCGATCTCTCTAATTGTCTATCCTCCTGGTGCAACCGACTTCAAAATCAATACTATAAGGCATGGTAACGGTGTCAAGCCAATTAAAGATGCCTGTATGGTAGCACTGCAAGAAAATTTTGGATGGAACCTTGAAGCCTCAATTAGATACGCAACTCGAAGATCACCAGGAAAAGTAGATGCAACAAAAACTCTTGACAATCATCTCTTCGCACTTGAATGGGAGACTGGCAATATTTCTTCAAGTCATCGTGCAGTCAATAAAATGGTTCTTGGATTGCTACGTGGTGTTTTTTTGGGAACTGCTTTAGTACTCCCCAGTAATGCACTTTACCCTTACCTAACTGATAGAATTGGCAATTATGGTGAGCTAGAACCATATTTTGATGTTTGGCGGGCAGTACAAATCAAAAACGGATTTCTTGCAATTTTTGTAATTGAACATGATCAAATAGATACCAATGTACCAACAATTGCCAAAGGTACAGATGGTCGAGCATTGATCTAAATTTTTCTGCACAAATCTTAGGTAGAGTAAATAATTGGTAATTGTGATGTTGTTTCTTTACGCTGTTTCAATTTTTTATTTCCCCTTGCTGATTCCCACCGCTCTATGATTCCTTGGCTCAAATTGTTTAATCGTTCTACTGCTGGTTCTGTGTTGCCAATTTCCGAGCCAATCCAGTACCGATGTAGTCTTTCTGCTGCATAAAATGTAGTACCAGATCCCCCAAAAGGATCAACAATAATTTGCTCTGGATTAGATGCCATCGCAATAATTCGTTCTAACATAATTGGAGCAAGTTCATTTGGGACTCGTTTTTTGTGCTGACGATGGCGTACTGGTGGAATATCTGTCCACATTTCTTCTGCTAATGTCCATAAAACTTTAGTAGAATCAGCGTCATCAGAATCTTCCCACACATCTTCTGGCATATCCCACACATCCATTAAGTTAATTCCTTTTTCATTGAGACTCTTGCGATGTCCACCATAATCCCGAATTTCTCCTCTACAATGCCGACACACTTGAATGGGTGTATACACCTTATTAAAAACTGTTGGTTCTCCTTTTGTGTAATAAAGCAATCCATAATGAGCAGGAGACATTTTTTTTCCTCTAGGAAATGCTTTTGGCATTCTGCAAGCAATCCAATGCCGAAACAACATTCCCTGTTGATTAAGGTATGCGCCATACTCTATACACCATTTAGGTAGGTTGAATATGAATAAACTTCCTCCAGGCTTAAGCACTCGAATACTTTCACAAAGCCAATTTTTTGACCATTCTAAATACTCATTATGTGCAATCTGATCACTTATTCCCTCACCATATTTTTTACCCAGATTAAAAGGGGGATCTGCAAAGACAAGATCCACAGATTCATTAGGTAACACAGACAAAAATTTCAAGCAGTCTCCTTGATACAAGATGCCATGCTGACTCATATAAGTCTGTTTTAATTCTTGTCTTATTGCAATATCAGTCGAAATCAGTTGAAAAGGGAGCATTTGTTTAACATTTGACAACTTACCACAATTATATTCTACATCTTCTATTGTCAATTGTCAATAGAGTTGCTGTTTGGTTTTGTACTCCTTGGTTGATAGGGCTTACCAATGGGTTGATTTCGGTATCTCTCTAGCTCGGTAGTCTCTACATAGTAGTAACGTCCCAATTGATAAGCTATGATTTGATTATTCTTGATAAGATCATGAACTCGCTGACGAGTTACTCCAAGTAATTGAGCAACTTGAGTTACGGAAAGTAAGTTAAGACCATCACTTGAAGAAGAATCTGTCATACAAAAGATTTAAGAATATTTTTATTTGAATATCTGATATAAACCATTACACTACCTCACCATTAAGAATAACCTAAGTCATTCTAAAAAAGTGCTTGATTAACTTCGTACTTAAATAGTTCAGCTTTTTAAGTAATAAAAAAATATACTCTATAGATCTTAAAATACTTTTGGTTAACCCAACTTTTTCCGCTCTTCTCAAAACTGATGCTAATGATGTTAGTCGCGTCAATCAAACCCGTATTACCCTAGATACTGTCGTTACTGCTTTTCTGAAAGGAGCGACTGCCGAAGAAATTCGGGAGCAATATTCACCTCTGGAACTTGCTGATATTTATGCGGTTCTTAGTTATTATCTACAGCATCAAAGAGAAGTTCATACTTATCTTTTAGAGCGTCAAAATCTTGCTAACTTTGTTCAACAAGAAGCCGAAAAACGATTTAATCTCGTTGGCATACGCGATCGCTTATTAGCAAGACGAACACAAATTTAAGCAAATATGGTGAAATTTCTAGTAGATGAAAATTGCAACATTAAAGAGGCTGATATAAGCTTTGGCGATCGCCCTTAAAATTTATTTAACATTAATATTGAGATAAACAAAATTTGATCAGGAGGGGTCTATGTCCACTACCTACGATAAAGATTTAACAGTCTGGGCAACAGATACGGCTCAACTTTTGCGGGAACGTTGTTGGGATGCTATTGATTGGGAACATTTAATTGAGGAGGTTGAGGATTTGGGGAAAAGTGAACGCAGTGCGATCGCATCTCAAATGGAACGGATCATGGTGCATCTTCTAAAGTGGCAATATCAACCCCAACGGCGATCAGATAGTTGGCTTGATTCTATGAATGATGGGCGATCACAAATTCGTCGTAAGCTGGAAGATAGCCCTAGTTTACGAAGTTATCCTCTAGAAATTTTAGAAAAAGAATACACAAGAGCGCGTAGAGAAGCGGCTAGACAAACTCATTTGGAAATCAATCTTTTTCCTGAATTATGTCCCTATCTCATTGAACAGGTTATGGGAGATTGGTTGCCTGGTGATGATCTTCCGTAATAGAGCGTAGGGCGTAGGATTTGGAGATCAAGCCCCTACCTTAAATTGAGAAGGATATAGAAACAGGAAACATTTAATCCACTTCTAAAATTTGATAGGTATCTGGCTCACAATTGCCGTGTATCGTTAAGACGATCGCCTGAATCAGAGCCTGAGCCTTGAGTAAAATTTCTTGACATTCTGCTGTGGGATCGGACATGGCCACAATACCTCCGCCCACCCCGATAGACGTTTCCTGGGGAGTCAAAATTGCAGTCCGAATGACAATATTCAGATCAGCAGAGCCATTTAAGCCGAAAAAACCGATGGAACCCGAATAAATTCCCCTTGCTGTCTGCTCTAGGCGATCGATAATTTGCAAGGTACGGATTTTGGGCGCGCCTGTCATGGAGCCTCCAGGCCAGGCCGCTTGGACACAATCCACTGCTCGTAAATCTGGAAGAAGATGCCCCTGTATGGTTGATACCAGTTGATGGACAGTCGCATAGGTTTCTATTTCCATCAATTTCGGCACATGGACAGTTCCGACTTGGCAAACTTTACCTAAATCATTGCGTAACAAATCGACGATCATTAAATTTTCCGCCCGATCTTTTTCATTGTTCTGTAAACGTTCCTGTAACAGCAAATCTTCCTCCGCATTTTTGCTCCGATGGAGAGTTCCCTTAATGGGTTTAGTTTCAACCCAACCCTGGGAATCGATTTTTAAAAATCGTTCGGGAGAAGAACAGGCGATCGCGATCTCACCAAATTTTAAAAAGGCGGCATAGGGAGCAGGATTAATACGGCGTAGGGTTCGATAAAAAGCAAAAGGATCGGGTGTTGTCCCTGTTTTTAGTTGATTAGTCAAACAAACTTGATAGGTTTCTCCTTCGTGAATTTCCTGAAGACATTGAGCAATATTTTCCCGATAGATCTGGGGTGAGCGTCTGAGGCGAAAAACGACAGGCTCTTGATGGCGATCGCCGATAATTTCTGGTAGAGGAGCAAGAGCTTGCAATTTTGTTTGAATTTCTACAAACCAGGCTTCGGCTTCCTGCTTTTGTTCTGCCTCAACCAAGCAGAGTAAATAAAGAGTTTTTTCCTGGTGATCGATGACAACGAGGTGATCGGCTAATAAAAACATGGCATCGGGAAACTGCGATCGATGCACTGATTCCGAGCCAGATTCCGCCTTGAGTTCATAACCCAAATAACCAACAAAACCGCAATTAAAATCAAAGGGCAGATTCTCCGATAGGCATTGACGAGATTCTAATTCTCGTTTCAAATAATCAAAAATACTTTCCTGATGACGACTGACTTTTCCCGATTTTGTGACGATTAATTCTTGAGATTGGACATGATACTGAACTAATCGACTATTTTTTCCCTGATCATCTCCCATAAAAGAAAAACCAGAAAGCCCTGCCTCTACTCGACTGCTATCCAACCAAAAAGCATTGTCAGAATCGGCAAACAAATCATAAAATAATTGCTCTGAATCGGGATATTGGTCTATTTTTTGGCTAAAAAGAGTAAAATCTTGCTTTTTCTTGTTAGATGTCGCTGTAGGGAGAGCAATGGGTTTAATTCTTTTTTCTTGGTGTTGTTTAGGTTTTATCGCCGAATGAATGCCCGTTTGACGGGTTAGATCCCTAAAATTTTCCAAAATAACCCGTCCATACTCAGTACAGATAGATTCTGGATGAAACTGAACGCCCCAGAGCGGTAACTGGCGGTGTCGTAGTCCCATGATCAATCCGTCCTCTGTCCAAGCCGTTTTTTCTAAGCAATCGGGCAAATCCTCGGCTACCAATAAGGAATGATAGCGCACTACCGAAAAAGGACTGGGAATGCCCTTAAATAAATCCTGGCGATCGTGATAAATATTACTCAGTCTGCCATGACGGACTTCGGGAGCATGGATAATTTTTCCGCCATAGACCTGGCCGAGTCCCTGGTGTCCCAGGCACACCCCTAATAGGGGAACAGGGGGATTTTTAAGAGCTAAACCACAAATTCCAAAATCTGTGGCGTTTTCTGGACGGCCAGGCCCTGGAGAGATCACGATATTATCAAATACCAATTGTTTAACGCTTTCCCAATCCATTTGATTATTCTGGATCACTAGGGGCAAGCTCCCGTTAACTTCGGCAATCAGTTGGTAGAGATTAAAAGTATAGGAATCGTAGTTGTCAATAATTAGGGTTTGCACCATGCACCATTTTTCTTAGTTTTGTGCTATCGGAGATCTATTGTGATAGCGGTTAAATCCTATTCATTTAGTTGCTCAATATCTTAACTCAATGGAGAAAAAATTCTGAGCTTGACTTTTTTGGGGTTCGACTCTCAAAATCTGCGATCGCCCAGGACCGCTTTCTAGGCGGGTAGCACTTTGATAGAATTGTCGCAACTTAAGACAATTAACAGTAAAACATTGATTATTTTCAGGAAAATAGGATTGCTGAATTATTTTCATTGCATCTTCAAATTCTAGTAATTGACCATAGAAAAATTGTCTGAATGTGTATTTTGTGACTAAAGAGACAAAAAATAATGTTTAAACTTGATGCAATCAGGAGTGCCTAATTTTTTATGACAAGGAGCTTTAAAAATACGATGGTAGCATTCAAAAAAATTATCTCAATCGGGGTGGCAACCCTTGGATTATTAATATCGTCGCCGATCGCCCTAGCCCTGGCCTCGGAGCCGACTGTTGAAGAAAAGCTGGCAAATGCCCAAATAGCGGGAGACACTAGCTGGATTTTGGTCTCTTGTGCCTTGGTGTTGTTGATGACCCCTGCCCTCGCATTTTTCTATGGCGGCTTTGTTTCTAAAAGGAATATGCTCAATACTCTCATGATGAGCTTTGTGCTGATGGGGATCGTCGGGGTGACCTGGGTACTGTGGGGCTATAGTTTGGCCTTTGACCCTGGCAATCCTTTTTTTGGCGGCTTGCAATGGATGTTTTTAAATGGGGTAGGGGTAGAAACCACCGATTATCTCAAAGGCAGTGCGCCCGAAGAAATTTTATCCTATGCTCCGACGGTTCCCCATGAAGCCTTCATGATGTTCCAAGGAATGTTTGCCATTATTACCCCTGCGTTAATTTCTGGCGCGATCGTTGAACGGGTTAGCTTTAAAGCCTATGTTCTTTTTGTCATTCTGTGGTCAACCTTTATTTATTCTCCCATGGCCCACATGGTTTGGGGTAAAGGAGGATTTTTAGGACTAGCAGGGGGAATTAATGCCCTAGATTTTGCAGGGGGAACAGTGGTTCACATTGCCTCTGGAGTTTCTGCTTTGGTCGCTGCGATCGTCATTGGTCGTCGTAAAAACTATCCCGATCGCCTTTCTCCTCCCCACAACGTGCCATTTATTTTGTTAGGAGCGGGCTTACTCTGGTTTGGCTGGTTTGGATTTAATGGGGGAAGTGCCTTGGCTTCGGGAGGACTCGCCACCATTGCCTTTGTGACAACGAATACAGGTGCGGCGGCTGGAATGGTTACTTGGCTAATTTTAGAACAGGTATTGCGGGGCAAACCTACCGCAGTTGGTGCGGCCACAGGAGCCGTTGCTGGTTTAGTGGGAATTACTCCCGCCGCAGGTTTTGTGACCCCTGTTTCAGCCATTTTAATTAGTGCCATTACCGCAACTGTCTGCTTCTTTGCGATTAGTCTTAAGGTCAAGTTTGGCGTTGATGACAGCTTAGACACCTATCCTGTTCACGGAGTGGGCGGAACCGTCGGAGCGATATTAACGGGAATTTTTGCCACAACAACCGTCAACAGTGCAGGAAAAGATGGTTTACTTTATGGCAATCCTCAACAACTCTTAATTCAAATTGCGGCGGTGGTTTTAACCTATGTCTTTGCTGGAGTTGGTACATTTGTTATTTTAAAAATTGTTGATGCAGTTGTTGGACTACGTTTAAAGCCCGAAGCAGAATTCAACGGTATGGATATTAGTGATCACGGGGAGGGAGCCTATAGTGAGGAATTTGGAGGTGGAATTAGCGGCCACTAATCACCATTTTATCCAGTTAAATTTAGACAAAAAGGAGATTATTAGGGATTCATCTAATGTTTTTGGGATTTATTTTTGGGTTTACTAAAATCTAATTCTGAAATTAGACTGTTGGGAATCATATCTAGTTTAATAAATTTAATATGAGTCCCAATTAGTCCCTTTTGCCCAGTTTATTTTTATTAGGCTAAATAAGGAAAATAGTAAGGCGATCGCGAATTTATTTTAGAGGAGCGATCGCTTCAAACCGTTAAGGGGCATTATCGTGAGCAGAACGATGTAGTGAAACTGTTATGCTTGAGGTTTGGATAAAAAGGGAATATGCAAACCGTTGACTTTACGACCCTCACCGCCATTTGCCAAGATCTGCGATCGCAATGGTTGCCTGCTCGGATTGAACAGGTTTATCAACGTGATCGCTATACCATTTCTATTGCGCTACGAACTCTACAAAAAAGAAGTTGGCTGACTATTTCTTGGCATTCCCAGTCCGCTAGATTATGTATTGGCGACTCACCGCCCCGAACTCCTGATACTTTTACCTTTAGCGATCAATTGCGCCATCAGTTAAAAGGCTATGCCCTGACTGCGATCGCAATGGTTGCCCCCTGGGAACGGGTTGTTGATCTGCAAATTGCCCAGCGTCCCGATGAAGTTCCAATCTGGCATCTTTACGTGGAAATCATGGGGAAGTATAGCAATGTTATTCTGACCGACGCAAATCAACAAATTATCACCGTTGCTCACCAAGTTACCGCTAATCAATCCCGTGTACGGACAGTAGAAACGGGGCAACCCTATCAATTGCCACCAAGTTTAACAGGAATTGCGCCGAATTTATCGGAATCCTGCGATCGCTGGCAAGAACGAATTAGTTTAATCCCTGGCCCAATTCAGAAACAATGGATCAAACTTTATCAGGGCTTGAGTCCAGTAACCGTGCGATCGCTGTTAGAAATCGCAAATTTACAACCTGAACAAGAAACAAGCAGTTTAAGCGAAAATGATTGGCAGAATTTATTCTCAGCTTGGCAAAATTGGTTAAAAATCTTAGAGAAAGGCGAATTTAATCCCAGTTGGACAGAAACGGGTTACACGGTTTTAAATACTAATATTCATAAACCTGTTATCAATATTCAAACTCTGATTAATGATTATTACGGCGATCGCCAGTCTCAGGAAAATTTTGGGCAATTACGCCATCAGTTATTACAAAAAATTCGCTCACTTCTCATAAAATTAACTCAAAAATCTCAGACTTTTCAAAAACGATTACAACAGTCTGATCAAGCGGATTATTATCGACAACAAGCCGATTTATTGATGGCTCATTTGCAGGAATGGGAAATGGGAATGAACGAGATGATCTTGCCAGATTTTGAAACAGGTGAACCGATTAAAATTACCTTACAACCCGACAAAACCATTATCCAAAATGCCCAATGGCTCTATAAACAACAGCAAAAACTCAAACGAGCGCGTCATGCCGTAGAACCACTTTTAGCAGAAGTTTTGACGGAAATCGGTTATTTAGAGCAAGTAGAAGAAAGTTTAAATCAAATCGAAAATTACCAAACCCCTGAAGATTTGTTAGCTCTAGAAGATATTCGAGATGAATTGATTGAACAAAATTATTTAGAAATTAAGCATACTTCTCGCAGTCGCACCTCTTCGGAAACCTTTCAACCCCATATTCAGCATAGTCCCTCTGGTTTTGAAATCTGGATTGGGCGCAATAATCGGCAAAATGATCAGCTAACTTTTCGGGTTGCGGGGGATTATGACCTCTGGTTTCATAGTCAGGAAATTGCAGGGAGTCATGTTTTGTTACGTCTTACTCCAGGGGCGATCGCCGAAGAAAACGATTTACAATGTGCGGCAAACTGGGCGGCTTATTATAGTAGAGCGAAACAAAGCGACCAGGTTCCCGTCGTCTATACCAAACCCAAGCACGTTTACAAACCCAAGGGAGCCAAGCCTGGCATGGTCGTTTATAAACAGGAAAAAATTCTTTGGGGACATCCCCGCAACGTCGCATTATAACGAGAAAAACCCAGTTAGAAAAAAAAATTTATTTTTTGTAATAAAGAATCGTACTCCATGTTACAATTTTTATCAAAGGAGTCTTGAAAGTTTACGTTTGGGAAACAGCCTTGATATCCTCCACAAAAACAACAACAATTTTTCAGGCTACCAGCGCGCGATCGCTGGTCTTTTATTTTTGATAAATTTATAAATAATTTCCCCAAAAACCTGCTTTAGCGGTAGGATTATCAACAAAACTGCTTAATATTCTGCAAAACGGTATGGATATTCTGATTGTTGAAGACGATCTCGAAATTGCTCACCTGATCCGCGAAACCTTAGAACGGGAATCTTTTGTCTGCGCGATCGCCCAGGATGGTTTGACTGGGCTAGATTATTTTCAACAAAATGAACCTGATTTAATCATTTTGGATTTAATGTTACCGAAGTTAGATGGACTCGAAGTCTGTACTCGCATTCGGCAAAAAACTAATCAGAAAGATCCCTATATCTTGATGCTAACGGCAAAAGGGGAAGAAATTGACCGCATTATTGGTTTATCCACAGGAGCCGATGATTATCTGCTTAAACCCTTTAGTCCGAGGGAATTAGTGGCTAGGGTGAGAGCCTTACTCAGGAGAAGCCTACGACACGGAGAAAATAGTAACCAAATCCACAAAACCCAGCATTTTCAGTTAGATCTAGACCAACATATCGCTAAACGTCAATTAGCCGATCAAGACTTAGAAATTTTAGATCTAACGACCCTAGAATTTAATCTGCTCAGTACCTTTATCAGCTATCCAGGAAGGGTTTGGAGCCGTAATCAATTGATCGACAAACTCTGGGGTAATGATTTTTTTGGGGATGATCGAGTCGTTGACACCCATATTCGTCGGCTACGCAAGAAAATTGAACCCGATCCCTCTAATCCAACTTTTATTAAGACGGTGATCGGTGTGGGTTACAAGTTTGAAGATGAAGCCTAGTGTTGGGGAGAATAAAGTTTAAAGCGGATGAAAAAATAGAAAGGCGATCGCCATTCCCAGGGCCAAACCCACAAAAACCTGGGTGGGGGTATGACCTAACAATTCTTTAAGCCGTTCTTCGTTGAGGGTATGACCTTCCTGAAATAATT
>Ga0114972_10004042_pt1 | contig 10916 bp, 13 predicted proteins | sample M_140807_EF_Meta_FD_87354 | JGI IMG/M metagenome (GOLD analysis project Ga0114972, IMG submission 87354) | Freshwater microbial communities from Lake Montjoie, Canada to study carbon cycling - M_140807_EF_MetaG | ecosystem: Environmental > Aquatic > Freshwater > Lake | place: Lake Montjoie... | reverse complement strand
GTCAATGGCCGTTTTGTGGACAACGTGATCATCGATCAGCCGATCAAGGATGGTTTCATCGTCATTTGGAACGGAATCCAGGATGCCGAACTCAAGGAGTACGACAAGCTGGTGCCGCGGATTGGCAAGGAGAAAAAATAATCCCCCACCTCCGTTCCCATGCGCCTGCCGACCCTACTAGCTGCATGCATTCCTCTCGTGTCCCTGGGCGTTGACATCCAACTGCCCACGGAAAACAACAATCTGCTGAGCGGCAATCCGGAAAAATTCTACATGTATGTGGACCGGTTTTTCGAGGGCACCCATACCCAGCCGTGGGAAGCGGGATGTTATGGTTTTGTGCGCACCAGTGTGCGGGTGGGCAACCAAGTTCTGCAAACAAAGTTTCACGAAGGAATCGACATTGCCCCGGTCAATCGGGACAAGGCCGGCAATCCTCTGGATCCCGTTTCCTCCATCGCGGCGGGGACAGTCGCCTATGTCAGCGATGTCGCAGGCCGCAGCAATTATGGCAAATATGTTGTTGTGGAACATACCTGGGAGGATTCGCCTGTTTACAGCCTCTATGCGCATCTCGCGGAAGTCAACTGCAAGGTCGGTGACCCGGTCACCAAAGGTGGCGCGCTCGGCCGCATGGGCTTCACCGGCGACGGCATCACCCGCGAGCGCGCCCACTGCCATCTGGAACTGGCACTCATGCTTCACAGCCGGTTTGACGACAGCTCGGGCAAGACACCGGGGTTTCATGGTGCCTTCAACGGCGCGAACCTTGCGGGTCTCGATGTCGCATCGTTTTTTCTGGCCCAAAAAAACAAACCCGACATCACGGTCTCGCAATTTCTCGGTACTTTTCCCGTCTATTTCAAAGCAACCATTCCCAACGAAGGCCCGTTGGATCTGGCAACCCGCTGTCCCTGGATACTCCGCTCGAACGACGCCAAGCCCAGTCTGTCGTGGGAGCTGTCCTTCTCGGAAACCGGCATGCCCCTGGCCATCACCGCAAGTGACCGCAAGGTGACACAGCCGACGGTCACGATGGTCAGACCATCGGACGTGCCTCATGGTTACAAAACCCGCGGACTGCTCAGCGGCGCGGGCAACACCGCGAGCCTTTCGCCCGCCGGCATCAAGCTGATCAACCATATTTCCGGAAAGTTCCCCGCCGCCGCGATACCGGCCGCCGTGCCGGTTGAGAAAAAGAAACCCTAACAACGATTGTCGATACCGCCCATGACCGCTTCAGAAAATCTCGCCCGACTCGGGCTCACGCTGCCGAAAGTTCCCGTGCCGCTTGCCGCTTATGTCAATTGTGTCCGCACGGGAAACCTGCTCTTCCTCTCCGGAGGATTGCCGATCGACGGCGAAAAGAAAATCCTCGGCCAGCTTCCGCGCGACGTTTCAATCGAAGAAGGCCAGGAGGCCTCGCGGATGATCGTGCTCAACCGGCTCGCCGTGATTGAAGCGGAAATCGGCAGCATCGATCTCGTAACCCGCATTGTCAGCGTGAATGGCTTTGTCAGTTGCTCTGCGGATTTTTATGATCACCCGAAGGTCATCAACGGCGCATCGGAATTGCTGCTGGAAATTTTCGGCGACAGAGGAAAACACGCCCGCACCGCCATCGGTGTCGCCTCACTGCCTCTCAACGCGGCCGTCGAAATCAATCTCACTGTCGAAGTGGAGTGAGCAGATTGCCGGGTCCTGCGGTTCTCGGAGTCGGTCAACGCATGCCAACGGAAAACAACAATGCGCCCGGCATCTTGGTCGATGCCCACAATCATCTGCAGGATCATCGATTCGGTGATGACCTTGCCGATGTTCTAGCCTGCACGCGGGATGAAAACATCGTCCATCACATCGTCAACGGCACCCACGAGCAGGACTGGCCGGAAGTCGAAGCACTGCACAAAGCGCATCCCGAACGGATCAGTCCGGCATTCGGGCTTCATCCCTGGAAAACCACAGCTCGGTCAAAAGAGTGGCAGGAAAAACTGCGGCATTTTTTGTTGGAAAATCCACAGGCTTCGATTGGCGAATGCGGTCTCGACCTGTGGATGAGGGATGCCGACATCGACGATCAAGTCGAGGTTTTCAAAGTTCACATGCAACTCAGCCGGGAATTCGACCGGCCACTCACCATTCACTGCCTGAGGGCCTGGCCGCAGTTCATCGGACTCTTGGATTCCTCGCCGCCGCTGCCCGATTTTCTCCTGCATGCCTTCAACGGTCCGCGCGAGATTGTGCCATCGCTTTGCAGGCGGGGTGCGCATTTTTCGTTTTCCGGGTGCTTCCTGCACCCCCGCAAGCAACAGACCATGCTGACATTTCGACACATTCCCGATGATCGATTGCTGATCGAAACCGATGCCCCGGACATGGCACCTCCGGAAATCTTCCAGGGAAATTATCATCGGGACAACTACCACCATCCCGCAGACCTCCCTATCACCCTGATCGAACTGGCAAAACTCCGAGGAGTTTCAAGCCGTCAGTGCGGCGATGTTACGAGGGAAAACGCCGCGCGTTTATTCCGACTTCCCGACTTCCAGTGAGCCCCCTTCAAAATTGGGAATTCAAAAAGGAATGGCATCGTCATCCTCGTTGAACCCGCCCTCTTCCATGGAAGAGCCCCCTTGCGGAGGAGCCGAGTGCTGCGAGCGCGGGGCCGAACCATTCGCCGAGGCTCCAGCGGAGGACGAAAAACCACCACCCGCATTGCCCTTGCCGTCAGGCATGAACTGAAGGCTTTCCGCAACCACCTTGAGTTTGCTGCGTTTTTGACCGGAGGCCTTGTCCTCCCAGGTGTCCATTTGCAGGCGACCCTCGATGAATACTCCCCTGCCCTTGGTCAGGTACTGCTGTGCGATTTCCGCCTGGCGTCCCCAAAGGGTGATGTCCACAAAAGTGGTTTCCTCCTGACGTTGGTTCTGCTCGTTGTTCCACACGCGGTTGATCGCCACGCCAATATCGGCAACCGCCGTTCCTTTCGGCGTGTAGCGCAGTTCAGGGTCGCGGGTCAAATTGCCCAGCAACAATACTTTGTTTAAATTTGCCATAGTCGTGCGAAGCTAACATCCAGAAATCGCATGTCAATAAAAAAGTGTTCAAAAGAACAATTTCCACCGAGGATCAACCCTTGCGTTGGAAGTATTGCAGGTGAACGTGGTTGTTCAGACGCAGGCGACCTTTGATTTTTTCAATCGCGTCGGGCTCCGCGGCAAAGGCATAGTTGATGTAATGACCCGATTCCAGGTGATCGGACGCATAGGCAAACTTGCGCCGTCCGAGATCCTGAACCTCGGAAATCTTCGCTCCCTCGGCCTCCATTTCCTTTGAAACAACGCTGACCAGATCTTCAACGCCGCCATCGGTTCCCTTGGTGTTGAGAACCACGATTCCTTCATATTTCCTGCTCATTTGACTTCTTGAGTGATTGATTGCCGATTGTATTGTAAATATGCGCCGCGGTGGCAATGCCTCGGGAGAGCGAATCTTGCACAGCATTTGCTGCCATGGCAAGCATGTTTTGCAAACTTTCTTGCTCGGATTCGGAGAACTTGCCGAGCACATGGCCAACCATCGAGGATTGCTCCTTGGAGCCGATGCCCAATTTGATGCGGGGAAATGCATCCGTGCCCAGGTGCTCGATGAGCGAACGAATGCCATTGTGGCCACCATGACTGCCTTTTTCCCGGATGCGGATTCGGCCCAGATCGAGCGCGGCATCGTCGTAGACCACCAGGATCTGGTGGGGCAGCCATTTGAAGAACCGGGCGATTTTTCCCACCCCCCTGCCGCTCAGGTTCATGAAGGTCAGTGGTTTCACCAGCAAAACGTCATCGACGGGATACTTGGCCACGCTGCTTTCCCAGCGGGCATGAAGATCGAATGACACACGCTTTTCCCCGGCCAGACGGTCGAGCACCATGAAGCCCACGTTGTGACGGGTGGACTCATACTCGCGGCCTGGATTGCCCAGCCCCACTACCATGCGGATCGGATTCACGGCTGCGTTGTTTTTTCCGGTTCATCGTCGTCATCCCACTCGATGTCCTTTTGCAGCCGTTTCGAAATCAGTGGTCGGACAAGTCCGTACACAAGATAGGCGCCGAACAACACCACGGGCCCCTGATAGCGGAAACGAACCACGAGCACAAGGGCCAGTGCCGCGCCCATCACGGTCCACAAGGATCCGCGGGTCTTGAAGTCAACCTTCTTGAAACTCGGATAGCGGACCTTGCTCATCATCAGGAACGACAGCCCGAACATCGCCGCGGCCAGGATGTATTTCCACGGTCCGATCAGTTTGTCGTTTTCATAAACATTGATGATCAGCATGGTCAGCGAGGCAATGAATCCCGCTGCCATCGGAATCGGAATGCCGGTGAAGTCGCCGTTGTCGCCCGGTTTTTTCGGCAGATGGGCAAGGCAGTTGAAGCGCGCAAGCCGCATCGCGCCGCAAAGCAGATAGACGAGGGCGATGCCCCAGCCGACGTTGTTGGGCAGGGGGAAAAGCACCGCTTTGGCCACGAGCATCGCCGGCGCCATGCCGAAGGAGACAATGTCAGCGAGGGAATCGAACTCCCGGCCAAAGGGCGAGTCCTGACCGGTGATGCGCGCCATTCGACCGTCCAGCAAATCAAAAATGCAGGATCCGAAAATCAACAGGATCGCCATTTCATAGTATTTTTTTGCCTCCAGGAAATCATAGGTTCCGGATTTCGATGCCTCCATCACTCCATAAAAAACAGACAGCACGGCCAGAAACCCGCAACACAGGTTGCCCGCCGTCATCAAGTTCGGCAGCAGGGGGATTTTCAAGTCGTCTTCGTCTTTCATGGTCGGGCGGACAGCATGACACATTTAGTCGGTGAGAAACAGTGGAAAGTTTTGATTTCACCGCTACGGTGGCTCGCATCAACCGATGAACATCACGCCGGAAACCAGTATGGGGGAAATTCTCGCCGCCTATCCAGGTGCCCGGCGGGCATTGTTCGCGCGCTACCACCTCGGCGGTTGCCAGTCGTGCGGCTTCCCCGCCGAAGAAAGCCTGGCCTCGCTCTGCAAGCGCAACGGCGACATTCCCCCGCAGGAAATGATCGAACACCTGCAGTCGGCCCACGAGCACGACCTGTCGCTGCTGATCCCGGTTCAGGAAGTGAAATCGCGCCTCTCGAATGACCCGCCGCCGGTGCTGCTCGACTGCCGAACGCGCGAGGAACACGAGGCGGTGGCGATCGCAGGCAGCCAGTTTCTCACCCAGGATCTGCAACGGCAGTTGTTCGCGGCCAATCCCGACCAGGAAATCATTCTCCATGACCATCTCGGCAAAAACGCCCTCGACACCTGCGCGTGGTTTTTGGGCCACGGCATGAAAAACACCCGGGTGATGCGGGGCGGCATCGATGCCTGGAGCCGTGAAATCGACCCTACTCTCCCCCGTTATCAAATCGAAATCGAACCATGAACCACATATCCCATACCCAATTGATCGACGCGCTGCAATGGCGCTATGCCACGAAATCATTCGACGCCGCAAAAAAACTGTCCGCCGAACTCATCAACACATTGATCGAGTCGCTTCACCTCAGCCCCTCGTCCTTCGGCTTGCAGCCTTGGAAATTCATTGTGGTTGAAAATCCCGAATTGCGCGCGGAACTTCGCAACCATTCATGGGGACAAACACAAGCCACCGATGCCTCACATCTCATTGTGCTGGCCGTGAAGGAAAAAATCGATGCCGCCGACGTGCAGCAATGGATCGAGTGCCTCGCGAATACGCAATCGACTCCCATTGAGAACCTTGCCCCGTTGCAGGGTATGATCATGCATTCCGTCACGACGATGAGCGACGATCAACTGCTCCAGTGGAGCACCCGGCAGGTTTACATCGCACTCGGCCAGTTGATGACATCGGCAGCAGTGCTCGGGGTCGATTCCTGTCCGATGGAAGGAATATCGCCCGACGACTACGATCTAACACTTTCGCTCAAGGACACCGGCTATCGCACGGTCGTCGCCTGCGCGCTCGGCTACCGCAGTGAAAGCGACAAGTACGCAAACGCCGCCAAAGCGCGTTTTCCCTTGGAGCAGGTTGTCAGCGTCCTGCGATAAACATCGAGCCTGCGAAACGCCTCCGTGTCCAAGTCATCGCCACGAACGCCGCCTGAAGGAATCCTGTCGGCGCTCGGGGCGTTTTTTCTCTGGGGCGTGTTGCCGATGTTCTGGAAATGTCTTCAAGGACTGCCCGCCACCAGCATCATCGCGCACCGCACCATTTGGTCGGTGCTGGTCCTGTGGAGCATCCTCGCGCTGCAAAAAAACGCGGTGGCCACCTGGCTCCAGCTCGGCAATCCGAAAATCTTCATTTGGCATCTGCTTTCCGGCCTGCTGCTTGCCGGCAACTGGCTGCTCTACGTGTGGGCCACTTTGCAGGAACGGATTCTCGAAACCGCGCTCGGCTATTATCTCAACCCTTTCGTGAACATGCTGTTCGGCTACTGCCTGTTCGGAGAAACCCATTCGCGGGGTCAGAAAATCTCCATTGCCATCGCCCTGCTCGGCGTGGCCTGCCAATTCCACGGCGTGCATGGCTTTCCATGGGTCGCACTGACTCTCGCACTGTCTTTTTCCCTCTATGCCGTGGTTCGAAAAAAATCCCCGCTGTCATCGCTGCCGGGCCTGGGCATCGAAACCCTGCTGCTCTCGCCCATCGCGCTGGCCTGGCTTTGTGTCACGCCTCCGACTCTCTCGACCACCTTCGCGAACTTCAATCAACAGAGTCTGTTGTTGATGTTCACGGGCATTGCGACCAGCACGCCGCTGCTGCTTTTTGGACACGCCACCAGAAAGGTCTCGTTGACCACTCTGGGCATCCTTCAATTCCTCAGCCCCACCCTGCAATGGCTTGTCGCCTGGCGGATCTATCATGAACCGATGACCCCGGAGCGCACGATCTCTTTCGCGCTGATCTGGCTCGCCATCGCACTCTACAGACTCTCAAGCTGGAAAAGATCCACCGCCGTCAGTGTCTGAAACCCGGCCCCGGCACGATCAACCGGCTTTCTTCGGCATGGCATTCATGCGGGTCATCGCGGTATCCAACTCGCTGATTACCGCATGGCAGTGTTTGAGAAAAATTTCGCCCGATGCCGTAAGCCGGTGGCTTTTTCCCTTGCGATCCAGCAAGCGCGCGTCGAGTGAATCCTCGAGCGAACGCAGCGAATGGCTGATGGCTGACTGCGTCAGATTCAATTTCTTCGCGGCGAGGGTGAAACTACCCGTCTCCACGATCGCCACAAATGCTAGCACTTGGCGTATTTCAGGCATGTTCCGATTCATGGGAGGATTGCGTTAACCTACGCGCATCTGGAAGCAGTATGCGTGCCAGCTTTTAATACAAAATGCCTGATAACACCTGCGCCCGGCAGGTCACTCCCACTCGATGCTGGCGGGTGGCTTGGTGGAGATGTCATAGAGCACCCGGTTGATGCCCTTGACTTCGTTGAGAATGCGATGACTGGCTTGGCGCAGCAGGCTGTAGGGCAGGTCGACCCAGTCGGCGGTCATCGCGTCCTCGCTGACCACGGCGCGCAGATTGGTGGCCCACTCATAGGATCGCTCGTCGCCTTTCACCCCGACGGTTTTCACGGGAATCAGGCCCGCGTAGGCCTGCCAGACGCGGTCATACCAGCCGTCCTCCTTGAGTTGATTGATGAAGATTGCATCGCACTCGCGGATGATGCGCAGTTTTTCCGCAGTCACCTCTCCCGGGCAGCGAACGGCGAGTCCGGGACCGGGGAACGGATGACGCTGCAAAATGTCTTCGGCAATGCCCAGCGATTTTCCCAACTCGCGCACCTCGTCCTTGAACAATTCCGCCAGCGGCTCCAGCACCTTGCCCTGTGCCTGAAGTTCGAGGATGCGGTCGACGCGGTTGTGATGGGTTTTGATTTTCGATGCCTTCGATTTTGCATTCGAGGCACTCTCGATCACATCGGGATACAAGGTCCCCTGGGCGAGCATTTCGGCATTGCCGACGGTGTTCCAAAAGACATCGATGAACAAATTGCCGATGATTTTCCGTTTCTCTTCCGGATCATCGACGCCGGCGAGTTTCGATAGAAAAAGATCCGCGCAGTCCACGGTCTCGATCTCCACCCCCATGCGGTGGAAGTTGTTGCGAACCTCGTCGCCTTCGTTCAAACGCATCAATCCATGATCGACGAAAATCGCCCGCACCTTCACTCCGGCTTCTTTCAGCAGAACCGCGAGCACGGTGCTGTCGACACCGCCGGACACACCGCAGACGACCTGGCGATCACCAACCGTTTTGCGGATGCCCTCGATCATTTCGCGTTTGAAGTCATCGATGTGAAACGGCTGCAGTTCCTTCGCGGTGAGCAGGAAGTTGTGCAGGATGCGCAAGCCCTCATGGCTGTGCGTGACTTCGGGATGAAACTGGATGCCGTAAAAGCGGTCGCTCCATTGCAGCGAAACCGGCGTGCCGTGCTGATTGACGGCCAGCACTTTGGTATCGGGCGGCAGCACATCCACGGTGTCGGAATGGCTCATCCACACCTGCGACGACGACGAAAGGCCTTCATAAAGTCCCGTGCGCGATTGCGGCGTGAGCGCGGCGGGGCCATACTCGCGGCGGTTGCTGGCGTGCACCGTGCCTCCGAATTTGATGTTGAGCAACTGCATGCCGTAACAAACACCCAGTACCGGCACGCCGAAGAATTTCAGCTTTTCGAAATCGATGTCGGGGGCGTCCGCTTCACTGGTGCTGCGGGGTCCGCCGGACAGAATGATGGCCCCTGGTTCGCCGACCTCGTCGAGATCCTCGGGCGCATAGAGATGGGCGAAATATCCCAACTCGCGGACTTTGCGCACGATCAACTGGGTGTATTGCGAACCGAAATCGAGGACTGCTACGTGGTGATGTTTTGTCATTTTTTCTAACGGAAATGGTATGTCCTGCCGCTCAGCTCATCGGCTGGTAATTGGTCGGCTCTTCGGTGAGAACGACATCGTGCACGTGACTTTCGCGAAGCCCGCCGGCGGTGATTCTCACGAACCTGGCATCGCGGCGCAAGGCTTCGAGATCCGGCGCTCCGACATAACCCATGCCGGAGCGCAATCCACCCATGAGCTGGAAGATCACATCGGAAATCGGTCCTTTGTAAGGCACGCGGGCCTCGACTCCTTCGGGCACCAGTTTTCCCGAGCTGTTCTGGCCGTAGCGGTCGCCCGCGCCCTTGCGCATCGCGCCAAGCGAACCCATGCCGCGGTAGGTTTTGAATCGACGGCCCTGTGAATGAACCGTCTGACCCGGGCTCTCGCGCGTGCCGGCGAGCAGCGAGCCAAGCATCACCGAATCCGCACCGGCGGCAAGCGCCTTGACGATGTCGCCGGAATAGCGGATTCCCCCGTCGGCGATGACTTTCACGCCGTGTTCATGACAGTGGTCCGCGACGTTGCGAATGGCGGTGAACTGCGGCATGCCCACACCCGAGATCACCCGCGTGGTGCAGATCGAACCGGGACCGACACCCACTTTGATCGCCGAAGCACCGGCGGACACCAGGTCGCGAGCGCCGGCCTCGGTGACAACATTGCCGGCGATGACCGGACGATCCGAAAGTTCCCTCAGACGGCTGATCACCTCCATCACCCGGTCGGTATGACCAGTGGCGGCATCGATGAACAAGGCATCGACCCCGGCGGCAATCATGGCCTGGGCCCGCTCGATGTATTCCGGCCCGACACCGACCGCCGCACCACAGCGCAACTGCCCGTTGGGGTCTTTGGCGGCGTTGGTGAAAGTGATGCGTTTCTCGATATCAGAGCCGGTGATCAATCCCACCAGCCGGTTCTGTTCATCGACCAACGGCAGTTTTTCGATACGGTTTTTATACAAAATCCTCCGGGCCTCCTCGAGTTCCATGTCGGGTGGGGCGGTGACCAGCCGGTCGCGCGGCGTCATCACATCGGCCACCAGCACATCGACGCGCTCGATGTAGCGGACGTCGCGCCCCGTGACCATTCCTTCGAGATGACCTTCCGCATCGACCACCGGAAAACCGGAGAACCCCTGCTCCTCCATCACCCGGCGCACCTCATCGACCGATTGATCCTTGCGAAAAGTGAACGGTTTCAAAATCACCGCGTTTTCCGAACGCTTCACACGCGAAACCATCGACGCCTGCTCCTCGATCGGGCAGGCGCGGTGGATCACCCCCATGCCACCCTCGCGGGCGAGGGCGATCGCGAGTTCCGACTCCGAAACCGTATCCATCGCCGCTGAAACGACCGGGATTCTCAAGGAAATATCCTTGCTCAGCATCGTATCTATCGCCGCATCGGCAGGCAAAATGGCACTGCGCGCGGGGACAAGCAATATGTCATCGAACGAAAAAGCTAAAGGGAAGTCTGCCATGAGCGATGGAATCGAAAAATCCCCCGGCTGACAAGGGCAAATTTTTAATCAGTGGCTGACAGTCTCAACTGTTCTGATCGTGACGCAAAAGAATCAAAGGCAACCGGCCCTAACAGGGCCAATGGCGATAGCGAAGGGTGCAGAGAGGCGCCCTGGAACATGCCCCGCCATTTTCCCGCGCCCGGAATGGGCGCACGGAATGGATGCGAAAGGAACATGCGGATTCCATTCAAAACCATGCGGCTCATCAGGCATGATACCAGGGTGAATTCCCTATGGGGATTTCACCCTTCGCCATCAACGGCATGCCGGGATCTGCGGGGCAGGATGGTTGACGTGTCATCCTTCCTGACTCACCGGCATTGTTGGCGCAGGAGATCGCGGGGTGAAGGGAGATCACATGAGGGTGATCCGCGATCGTCCCCCACCGGAACACCCGGAGTTCGTTCCGCGCCTTTTGATTGCGACATTTCTT
>Ga0114972_10004041_pt1 | contig 10916 bp, 7 predicted proteins | sample M_140807_EF_Meta_FD_87354 | JGI IMG/M metagenome (GOLD analysis project Ga0114972, IMG submission 87354) | Freshwater microbial communities from Lake Montjoie, Canada to study carbon cycling - M_140807_EF_MetaG | ecosystem: Environmental > Aquatic > Freshwater > Lake | place: Lake Montjoie... | reverse complement strand
TGGGTGTGGCAATCGATGATCTCCATGGGCTTAATCTCCATGGGCTCAATCGAAGCATCCTCGAACCCATGGCTTGCAATAGCTCCGGTGCACGCCAACGCACTAGTTGTTAAAAAGGCACGTCGATCCATTGATATCTCCTCGCCGCTGCTTTTCGATACACCGATGAAACCTGCGATCGTTCAGGTTATCATATTCGAAGCGTTTGGCCTCGTGGTCTAATGCTCGAATGCAATTAGCACGTTATTCCTCCTATCCTTTTCCCACCCTCAATTTGAAACATCGATGAGAATCACCCACCTGCTACGAATCGCAATCCCAACATCGGCCCTCGCACTATCCTTATTATTACCAGCTTTGTGCGTGCGGTGCAGTGCGATGTTTCACCCGGAGGAACCGCCTGTTGAAAACCCGGGCACGGAAGGGAACGGCAATCATGTGGTGGGCCCTGAATACCGACTGGACCCCGACCTTGAGGATCATGGAAACCCGAAGGGTAAGTACTTCGAGTTCAAGATGAAGCTTGCCGACAGCAATATTTTTCGTGGAGATGACACGACCCTGGATCCAAAGAAAGACGTTCGTAAAGAGCGCAAGATCTTTGTGTACGTGCCGGCAGCGTACAAGGACGGGACCAAGGCACCGATTTTGGTCATGCATGATGGGCCCAGCCATATGAACCTGGTCCGCAATGCGCTCGACAATCTGACCATCTCCAAAGACCCCAAAAGGAAGCTGCCAGCGTTTATTGCCATCAGCGTTGAGAATGGCGGGAACGACAGCAAAGGTAGCCAACGCGGACTCGAATACGACACCATGTCGGATCGGTTGGCGAGGTTTGTCAACGATGAAGTTCTACCGGCGGTCTTGAGCAATCCTGAAATCCGTGCGGCGTACCCTAACATCGCGTTCACGGAGAACCCATGGGGACGGGCCGTCATGGGATGCAGTTCCGGCGGCGCTGCCGCACTGACCATGGGATGGTTCCGTCCCGATCTGTTCCGACGATTGATCACCTACTCCGGTACCTTCGTCGACCAACAAGATGACGATGCCGCAGAGGAAGCTCAGTTCCCGTTGGGCGCATGGGAATACCACTCAAGCATGAACTTGATCGGGAAGAGTGAAAAGAAGCCGCTGAGAATTTTCACACACGTGGCAGATAAAGATCTGCGAGCAAACGATCCGGAAGAATCGTATCACAACTGGGTTATGGCCAACGAACGAACCGCCGATGTGCTGAAAGCAAAAAACTACGACTATCGATACGTGTTCAGCAAGAGCTCTGGTCACTGCGACAAACGTGTTTTCGAACACACGCTCGCAGATACACTGGTATGGATGTGGCGCGGCTACCAGCCGTAGTCTAAGCCTAATGCCCGGCATTGACCGAGGCCGAGGAGTTGACGCAGCGCAATTCAAAAACGGTCGATCGAGGCCGTCGCCTGCATCGCTTTGTCCTGGCTCCTCGCCGTGCTAGTACTCAGCATCGCCGTGCTCGTGATCGACTGAACGATCGTACTCGCTCGCGACCACTGATCACGAGCACGGCGATTAGGCTCCTCCAACGACCGCGAAGTGTCAAATGCGGTGGCGACGTATTCGATCGAAAGGCGATAGACGTCAAGCCGATCGTGGTCGAAGAGGTGTTCTGCCATGTTTGCCTCGATTCGATGACGAGCACGAGCACAATTGGATCCATGTGGTCGCGCTAGCCAGAACGCCAACATTAACCGAACCGCCTAACAAGACTCACCATCTCACAAAGCACCGTCGGCGGCTTCGGTACATTGTGTTGTTCATGTCATTCAGTCGTATTGGCGGTTGATTCAGGTTCCTCAGTCACGAAAACATGGAGAATCGTCGTTACGAACAGCAAGAGTACATTTGAACTTAGCCATGTCCAGTAGCCAACCAGCAGGGAAGTAATTTTTGTTTTAAGACCAACCGGATGGTCTCCATAAAAAGTTGTATCTTGCGTCAGAAAGATACCTGCAAATAGCACTCCTGCAGCAGAAAAGAAAATCGCGAACCTACTACCCCATCTTCGAACGTCGGCCGAATTGGACCGTGTACGCGCCACGATCAGGCACACAGATGCAATTGCATAACTTGGATTTGCCAGCCAAGAAAACTCACCGCAAAAGATTCCCAATATTCCGAACAGTAGCAAACCGAATCCTGGTGAGTTATCCGGCCCGAAGCAAGGCAACAACAAACTCGCCGAGTAAAGCAAGATCGACGTGCACCAAATTAATGCAATGCAGATCGACGAGATATTAAGACGAGCCCTGCGTTCCAACGTATCCATCACGAAACTCTATCGACACGAAAGAATCCATGTAAGTCCTGGGTTCATGGTGAGTAGATACGTGCCACCCACGAATGGCACTGTACACCTGAGATGAAGGCGCAAGTTCTCTAGCGGCACAGTGGATTTTTTTGCTATACTTCCACGAGCTTTGGCAATTGATGATGACTTCACAAACCTGCCTTGGCTAAAATCCAGAACCTTCCTTGCAAGTTCCAACTAGCCAAGGAAGGTTTTTTCGTATGGTGTCTCTACCAAATTCAAGGCGCCAATGCACCTTCAAGTTGGAACGCGTCCTCAGTGCGTTTCCAGTCGAGCGTCTTCCGGAGATGCTTCCCGAAGAATTGCTCCGTGAGGTCTTCCGGAAGCACAAGTGCCTCTTCGGAGGAGTCTTTCATTCGGCCATCGTTTCGTGGGCTTTCCTTTGCCAAGTGATTCGAGACGGCAAAGACGCTTCGTGCCAAGCTGCCGTAGCAAGAATCTCGAACTTCTTGATTCAAGTAGGTCGAAATGCCCCCCATGCCAATACGGGGGACTACTGCTACGCAAGGGCCAAGCTGAAGGGATCCGCAATACGGGAACTGGCAATGCGCATTGCGTCGCTCGTCCAGGACTCCCAGGAAGAGTCTTGGCGATGGAAGAATCGCAACACCGTGCTGATCGATGGCTTTACCTTCAAAATGCCCGATACACCAAAGAACCAAGCCGTCTATCCCCAACATACGGCCCAGAAGCCTGGCTTGGGATTCCCGATCGCTCGTGTGGTGGCTTTACTCCATCTGGGAACTGGATGCTTAGTGGACGCTGCGATCGGACCCTATCAAGGGAAAGACACGAGCGAGATTGCGATGCTCCGACATCTCTTGTCGAGTCTCAAGGCTGGGGATGTCGTGGTTGCCGATAGGCACTTCTGTGGATACTGGTTGATTGCGATGCTGATGGAAAAAGGAATCCATGTTTGCTTTCGCAAACATCAAGCTCGCCATACCGACTTCCGCAAAGGGAGACGGCTTGGAAAGAACGATCACATCGTGACCTGGAAACGAGGATCTCGTCCGAATTGGATGACCAAGGAGATGCATAGCAGCCTCCCGGAACAGCTTGAATTGCGAGAGGTGAAGTATGTGATTTCCGAGCCCGGGCGCAAGCAGAGCCCGTTTGTTGTCGTCACGAACATGCTGGAACGATCTGGCGATGAAGGTGTTTCGGCAGAGGACATGGCCGAACTCTATGGCTTTCGCTGGAATGTCGAACTCGACATCCGAAGTATCAAGACGCACTTAAACATTGATTTCATGAGGTGCAAATCGCCGCCAATGGTCCACACTGAACTCTGGATGAAGCTACTTGCCTACAACTTGATAAGAATGACAGCCGGCCTTGCTGCGAAACAGGAGTCGATACTTCCAAGAGAGATCAGCTTTGTTTCGACTTGTCAGTTCATCCTATCCAACTGGGACTTGGCATGTTTTTCCGCCTTGAATCCCGATGAGTTCATTCGCCGGATTCTTCGCTCTGTATCGCAATGCCGAGTCGGTAGTAGACCGGGCCGATTCGAACCCCGATGCGTCAAGCGTCGGAGGGACCAGTACCAGCTGATGGTGGAACCTCGAAACCAACTGCGACACAGGCTCAGCAAGGGAGATAACTCCTTTGAGTGAAGCAGATTACGTAAGGTGTACAGTGCCATTCGTGGGTGGCACGTAATTTTTGGTGGGTGGCACGTATTTTTAGCACGTATTTTCTGAAGCACTAACGCGATGTTTTCACGCGGCAATGTCACCGCGTGCCTTCGAATCGATGGAGCGAGAGAAAGTCGATAGGACAAGGTGAGTTGCGGCCGGTGGCTAAGCAGGCTGCGATTTCACCTAGGACCGATGTGAATTTGAATCCATGTCCTGATAGCCCCGCGACGACGGTTACGTTCGGGGCATCCGGCAAACGGTCCACGATGAAGTTCTCATCAGGGGTCATCGTGTAGTAACAACCCTTGGATTGAAGGCAATCTGGATCTATCTGAGGCAAATGCCGTTCTAGAAAACTCTCCACCAACATGCGGTCGTTGTCGTCCACGGGATGCTGGCCATCGATGGGAGGCTGCACAACGTCACCTCCACTGTGGCGAGCAACCTTCATCCCGGATCCGTCGAACTCCGGGAAACCATAGAAGTAACCTTGTGGGGTTTCGTAAAAGTAGCACGGGAACCCGAGATCCTGTCGGTACCAAGGCGTCCGTCCGCGAAACCAGTACTGATGCTTGCGAACAATGCGCAGTGGCAATCGATAGCGAGCGAGTGCTTGACTCGCCCACGGTCCCGCGGCGATCACGAGGGACCGTGCGTGGTATTCATCCTTGTTGGTACGGACAACGACCGCTTCGCCTAGGGATTGCCAATCGACCACCACCTCATCGACTTTTAGCTCCGCGCCGAGCATACGGGCTTGTTGGAGATACGTTGACACACACTCTTCGACCTTGAGATATCCCGCATCATGTTCGAGCAACACGCTCCAAGCAGGGTCTCCATCGATCCCAGGAAACCTGCGCTGCGCCTCGGACATGGACATCGTCTCAACATCCAAGCCATGCGTTGCGGCGCTCAAAAGCACACCAGGAACAACGATTCCATCGCTCGGACCGATCTCGAGCAATCCTGTTCGATGAAAGAGTTTTTGTTCGGTTAGCAGTTCGAGTTGGCTCCAAAGCTCATACGACCGTAGCAACAGTGGCACGTAACTCGGATGCTCGAAATATGCCTTGCGAATGATCCGTGTTTCGCCATGCGAACTGCCACGCGAATGGGGAGGAGTGAACTGATCGATGCCTAGCGTACGTACATTTTGCGAAGCCAGTGCGCAAGCGGTCGCGCTACCTACGCCACCGAGTCCGATCACAATCGTATCGAACGTTGCTCCCATCTTAAAACTCCAACGCGATATTCGATCTATAGGCCCTAGTTCGAAGCCCCGCATCAAGCCCTAGGTTACTCGTAGACCGCGACAGGTTTGCCGAGAACATCCATTTTCGGCTTTACGCCGAGTCCTGGCGATAACGATGCAGCCATGCGACCGTGAACTCGTTGCGGTGCACCATCGGCGATGCTGACACTGACATAACTATTGAAGTCGGTGCTGGTGAACAGCAACTCGGTCGGAGTGCTGTGGGCCAAGTGCGCAATCGCAGCGGTAACAATATCTCCACCCCAGGTATCCTCGAGTGTCATAGCGATCCCCATCATCACACAAAGATCTCTGGCCTGCTTGATCTTCGTCAGTCCACCAAACTTGCTGATCTTCAAGTTCACCACATCCATGGCGAGATCGGACCGCCCTCGCATCAACATCTCGATGTTATCGATATTTTCGTCCAAGACAAACGGGTGGCTGGTTAGACGACGAACGGCCAAGCATTCCTCATACGTTACGCAGGGTTGCTCGATATAGACGTCGAGATCGCGAACCCCGCGCGCGACACGCACCGCTTCATGCTGTGTCCAGCCGGTATTCGCGTCTGCAACCAGTCGGTCGGTCGACTGCAGGGCATTTCGCACAGCGTGGATCCGCTCGATATCCACATCGGGATCCCCACCGACTTTCAATTGGAACCTACGGTACCCTTCATCCCGGTATCCACTCACCTTGGCAGCCATTTCCTCTGGCGATTCCTGGGAGATGGCACGGTACAGATGAAAGTCCTCGCCGTACCGCCCGCCCAACAAGGTGCAGATGGGCAACCCTGAGAATTGCCCGAGCAAATCCCAGCAAGCGACATCGATGGGCGATTTGACGTAAGGGTGCCCTTTGAGCCGTGCATCCATCAAGCGGTTCAGGCGATCGAGTTCGAGCGGGTTCTCGCCGATCAATTGAGGACCGAGTTCCGCTAGGCCCGCACGGACCCCCGAAGCATAGGAGGGGAGATACGCCGGTCCCAACGGGCATGATTCCCCCCAGCCAACCATGCCGTCATCGGTTTCAACCGCTACCACGGTCGAATCGAACACGGTCACCGATTTTCCGCCACTCCATTTGTAGGTCACTTCATGAAGAGGCAAGTCGACTTGATAGACGCGAATCCTTCGTATTTTCATTGGAGTGTGTGTCATCTTCCACAAGGTTGGTTGCATACACGCCGAACCGGTCGGCAACAGCGTGGAATGCTACCAGAAACCAGAGCGATGTTCACCGGTAGATTTTAATTCGATTGCGTTTATTCCCGAGGCCAGTGTTGTAGTAGAATGAGTGCTGCTGAAAAGCAGACTCCCTTCCAAACTATGTTCCCACCTCGACAATAAAATCTGCCCATGTGGATCGATTCGGCCAGCCCCAGTCGCACTGGAGAAATCCCCCTTTCAACATCTCTCTGCCTGCTCGCTTTGCTTCTCGCACCGAACTGGTCGTTGGCAGAAGATCGCATCCAATTCAATCGAGATATTCGCCCGATCCTTTCGGAAAACTGCTTTCAATGCCACGGTCCCGATGAACGGCAACGCCAAGGTGGTGTGAGGCTCGACAAATCGGAGTTGGCAACGCAACCCGGAGAATCCGGTAATCGGGCTATATCGCTCGAAAGTCCCGCTGAGAGCGAGCTCCTGAAACGCATCGCTACCGACACGCCGGATTTGGTAATGCCTCCTCCGGAAACGGGCAAAACACTCAAGCCGGAACAAAAAGAACTATTACGGCGTTGGATCGAACAGGGTGCGGAATACCAGGGGCACTGGGCGTTCATTACTCCCGTCCGACCCGAGGTTCCGCTACCCGAACTAGAACCAGCGTATCCGAACCCGGTCGATCGCTTTCTGCTTGAGAAATTACAAACCTCGGGTTTCTCGTTTTCTCCTTCCGTGGATCGCGAGACACTGATCCGACGCGTATCCCTCGATCTGACCGGATTGCCACCCACTCCTGATGAAATCGATGCATTCCTTAGCGATGATGCCCCGAATGCTTACGAGCGAGTGGTCGACCGACTGCTCAGTTCACCCCACTATGGCGAGCGGATGGCATTGCAGTGGTTGGACTTGGCACGCTACGCCGACAGCAATGGATACCAAGTCGACAGTTCGCGTCAACAATGGCCGTGGCGAGATTGGGTGATCGATGCGTTCAACAACAACATGCCTTACGATCAATTCACCATCGAACAAATCGCTGGAGATTTGTTACCGAATGCAACTGATTCACAAAGGGTTGCAACAGGATTTAACCGCAACCATCGACTCAACGGCGAAGGTGGGATCATCGCCGAGGAGTGGCGTGTTGAAACGGTTATCGATCGCGTTGAGACGACCGGGATCACATGGTTGGGTTTAACCCTCAATTGCTGCCGATGCCATGACCATAAATACGATCCGATCTCGCAACGCGATTTCTATTCCTTCTTTTCCTATTTCAACAACATCGCTGAGAGTGGTACCCTACAAGGTGAATCGCGGAACACCGAACCAGTCCTTGCCGTTCCAACCCCGGACCAACTTCGCGAACGAGCCGGCTTGGAAAAAGACATGCTCGATGCCCAAGCGAAATTGGCGGAAGCGGAAAAATCTCTGCCGGAATTGGTGGCGGCTTGGGAACCGTCGTTCCGCGATAAAATCGCTACGAACACCAATTCTTGGAACATCCTCAATGCGGATTCCGTATCGGCTGCCAGCCGTGCAACCCTCACCAAACAAAGCGATGGATCGTACTTGGCTAGCGGCGAAAATCCGAATCACGATGTGTACGAGATCAAGGCTCCACTGTCTCCTGGCCAATTCACCGGCTTGCTCCTCGAATGCTTCCCCGATGCGAGCTTGCCCCAACAAAGTCTTGGTCGCTATCCCAACGGCAACTTTGTTTTGACGCGTGTCGAAGCAGAGATCCGCGCACCGAGTCTCACTGCTCCATTGATCGCCAAATTCAACCACGCCGAAGCCGATTTCTCGCAAAATGGATGGAACATCCAAGCGACCGTGCAGGGGGACAAATCCAAGGGCTGGGCTGTCGACGGACCAACTCGAAAAGAGATTTGCCGAGCGATGTTTTTGACGGAATCCGGAATCGCGATTCCAGAAAATGCGACTATCGTCATCCGCCTGGTTCAAGAAACTCTCGGTCAACACAATATCGGTCGGTTCCGGTTGTCATCGACGGGACTTCCGAAAGGTACCATCGCCATCGGTGGATCCCAAGTCCCAGATTCGTTGCGCACCATTCTCTCCCTTCCAACGTCCGAAAGGAGTGATACTCAGCGCGCGGAACTCCATGAGTTTTTTCGAAAGAATGTCGATAGTCCTATCCTCGCGGCCCAAAAGCGACTCCAGGAAGCGAAAGACCGAATCGGTGACTCCCGGAGGAATTGGCCGAATGTCATGGTCATGCAGGAAATCGAAACACCTCGTGATGCGTTCATCTTGATCCGTGGAGAATACGACAAACGCGGTGAAAAAGTATCTGCTGCGATTCCCAAAATTTTTCCTCCCATACCCGATGGGGAACCCAATAATCGACTCGGATTGGCCAAATGGATTGCGAATCGAAACAACCCTCTTACGGCGAGGGTATGGGTCAATCGAGCTTGGGAGCGTTTCATGGGAAGCGGCATCGTCAAGACGACGGAGAACTTTGGCTCTCAATCCGAGTGGCCCAGTCATCCCGCGCTACTGGACTGGCTTGCCGTCGAGTTCATGGAGCCAACTCAGGTTGCGCATATCGATCAAAAACCGGTCCATACATGGGACATGAAAGGAATTCAAAAGCTCATGGTGATGAGTCGTGCGTATCAGCAATCGACAAGCCGCCGCGGCTTGGAAAAACTTGCCGAACTCGACCCAGACAATAGGTGGTTAGGTCGGGGACCACGATTCCGATTGCCCGGCGAGGTCCTTCGGGACCAAGCACTATTCGTGAGTGGATTGCTGTCTCCGAAGCTAGGTGGATCTAGTGTCAAACCTTATATGCCTGAGGGAGTCTGGGACGAGACCAGTGTCTATGGCGACTTGAGAAACTATCGCCACGACACAGGCGACGGACTATATCGGCGAAGTCTCTACACGATTTGGAAACGGACGGCAGCGCCGCCGACCATGCTTATCTTCGACGCGCCGAATCGTGAGATTTGCACAGTGAGTCGATCGCGCACCAATACTCCCTTGCAAGCGCTTTCGTTGATGAATGAAGTCACCTTTGTCGAAGCGGCGAGGAAGCTCGGTGAGAGGATGTTGAAACACGACGATGCCACCCCTGAAGGAAAACTATCGTTTGGATTTCGATTGGTAACCGGCCGTAAGCCCATCGCAAAGGAACTCCAGGTTCTGGTATCCGGTTGGCGGGAAGACCTCGCCTACTACCAAGGCCATCCCGACGAAGCCAAGCAATTGCAGAGCCATGGGGACTCCAATTCCGAAGTATCCCAAACCGTTGAATTGGTTGCATACATGCTCAGCGGCAATGTCCTGCTAAACCTCGATGAATGCATAATGAGAGAGTAGTCCGCCATCGGACGGAGAGTAATCCATGAATCCCATTCCAATGCTTCGCCAACAGTTCCTCAGGGGATTGGGTGGCACTCTCGGTCTCGCGGCCTTGTCCAAGCTTAGCGAACCTAGCGCGCTAGCGACGCCTGTTGCGACGGAGAACGCCCCCCCATCTCCGTTCCAGCATCATGCCCCCAAGGCCAAACGGATCATCTACCTGTTCCAATCCGGTGCCCCATCGCAAATGGATCTGTTCGATTGGAAGCCGGCTCTCGCGGAGCGACGCGGCGAGGATCTTCCCGATTCGATCCGCCAGGGACAACGATTGACGACGATGACCTCGGGGCAATCCAAATTCCCAGTTGCTCCGACCGCGTTTCGTTTCGCGCAGCACGGGAAAGGAGGAATGTGGTTTAGCGAAATCCTCCCACATATGGCCACCCTTGCGGATGATTGGTGCCAGATCCGTTCGATGCACACCGAAGCGATCAACCATGACCCAGCAATTACTTTTTGCCAAACAGGCTCCCAGTTGGCTGGACGTCCGAGCATCGGTTCATGGCTCAGCTATGGTTTGGGAAGTGTCAATCAAGATCTACCGGCATACGTAGTCCTGACGTCGTTCGGCACCGGAAGACCCGATGACCAACCTCTGTACGATCGGCTTTGGGGATCCGGTTTTTTACCATCGAAGCATCAAGGGGTTAAGTTTCGCAATAAAGGGGATGCGGTCCTCTACCTCTCGAATCCTGCGGGCATGTCGCGCGACACGCGCCGCAAAACATTAGATCGACTTTCGGAACTCAATCAGCAGCATTTTACTGCAGTCGAAGACCCCGAAATCCAAACACGAATCAGCCAATACGAGATGGCGTTCCGAATGCAGGTTAGTGTCCCGGAATTGCTCGACATTTCCAATGAACCCCAGCATGTGCTCGACATGTACGGCCCGGATGTGAAAAAGCCTGGTTCGTACGCCGCCAATTGTTTGCTCGCACGTCGTCTCGCCGAAAGGGACGTTCGGTTTGTGCAGCTATTCCACATGGGTTGGGATCTCCATGGGAACTTGCCAAATGCGATTCGATTGCAGTGCAAAGATACCGACCAACCGACAACCGCGTTGATCAATGACCTCAAGCAACGTGGGTTGT
>Ga0114972_10004039_pt1 | contig 10919 bp, 10 predicted proteins | sample M_140807_EF_Meta_FD_87354 | JGI IMG/M metagenome (GOLD analysis project Ga0114972, IMG submission 87354) | Freshwater microbial communities from Lake Montjoie, Canada to study carbon cycling - M_140807_EF_MetaG | ecosystem: Environmental > Aquatic > Freshwater > Lake | place: Lake Montjoie... | reverse complement strand
TAAATCGCGGCGAGAAGCATGCAGAGAAAAGCTCCGCGTGCCGCGTCGTAACGACGGACAGATAACCACGCGAGGAGCAGAACGGCCGCCGCAGCGAGCACGCGCACTGCCGTCATCAAGGCATGTGGAGGCAGCCAACCAAAAGTCCGGAGCAGGCCCTGCACATCACAAAACGAATGCTTGGGGGTAAGCTGCGCGAATCCCATCGTCTCGCCAAAAAGGGTGTATTGTCCCGCGACATAACGCGGATCGGGATGGATGAAGGTGACGGCACCGAAAAGAACCGCCCCGCATGCCAAGGGCAAAATCATTTTGCGCGGATAGCAAGCGCCGGCCAACAGGCAGGCGACAAGACCGACCGGCTTGCTCGCCACGGAGAGCAGCAACCAAAGCGCGGATGACTTCCACGCTGCACGGCCGAGGCTCACCACGGCCAGTGCGATGAAAGCGGCCAGCGGCACATTGGTCTGCCCGTAGCGGGCCGCGGAAAGACTGAGCGCAACCGCCACAACAGTCATGATCAGGAAAGTCCACCTGCGGCGCCCGCCCCCGAAAGCACCGGCAAGCTGCCACACGCTCCACGCGAGCAGGCCAACAAGGACCAAACGCCAAAGCATCTCGCCAACCACCACCGGGAAGAAAAGAATCGGCGTGAGCAGAATGGCGGCATGAGGAAGATAAAAAAATCCCTGCCGAGAACTGGCCACGTAGATCGCTTCACCACTCCACCAGGCCGCCGAAGCGTCACGGTAAATCGTCATGACTTTGCCGATGTCGGGCTGAAAGACCATGATGATGGCCAGGACGCAGGCATAGACGGCCCAAATGAACACGGCCGCGCGCAAAGCCTTTCCCTCGCTGACGCGCGCCAGAGATTCCAATCGACCGTTGATCAGTGCGCGAAGCATTCGGCTCGGAAAATACCCGCACCTTTACGGGGTGGAAAGACAAACACCCGGCTACGGAATCTCCCGGCTGATGCTTGAACCGGCTCACTCACGCCAACTCGAGCTCATACGCGAAAAACGGCGTCAAATCTTTGCGGTTTTTCGCAGCGCGCCGCGGCGCAAGTCGCCCCCAACAAAAGCACACTGTCCAAAAAAATGATCTAACGCGCATAAAGCGTCGCCAACAACTCACTCAAGCATCCAGTTAAGCTCTCGCTTAGCGTTTCGGCTCGTAGGCCAAATTCGGGCTGAGCCACTTTTCCACTTGGGCGACAGCCATACCCTTGCGTTTCGCGTAGTCTTCGACTTGGTCTCGCTGGATTTTTCCGACGGCGAAATATTTCGCTTCGGGATGCGCGAAATACATCCCACTGACCGAACTGGCCGGCAGCATGGCCAGGCTCTCGGTGAGGGACACATCCGTGTGCTTGGTGCTTTCGAGCAGATCGAAGAGCAGCCACTTCTCAGTGTGGTCGGGACAGGCGGGATAACCCGGCGCGGGACGGATGCCGCGGTATTTTTCCCGGATGAGATCTTCGTTACTCAGTTTTTCGTCCTTCCCGTAACCCCAGAGGCCACGGACTTCTTTGTGCATGCGCTCGGCGAAGGCTTCGGCCAGACGGTCGGCCAGCGCCTTGAGCAGGATGGAGCTGTAATCGTCGTGCGCGGCTTCGAAGGCTTTGGCGCGCTCGTCGACTCCGATGCCGGTGGTGACAGTAAAGCCGCCGCAGTAGTCGATGCGCCCGCCATCCTTCGGTGCGATGAAGTCGGACAACGCGTAGTCCGGCTGACCGGACGACTTGTCCAACTGCTGGCGCAAGGTGTGGAAAGTCTTCAAAACCTTCGAACGAGCGGCATCCGCGTAAATTTCGATGTCATCGCCCACCGCGTTGGCAGGCATGATGGCGCAGACACCTTTGGCGGTGATCCACTTTTCCGTCACGATCTTGTCGAGCATGGTCCGCGCATCTTCGTAGAGCTCGGTGGCCTGCTGTCCGACCACCTCGTCTTCCAAGATGGCGGGGAACCGTCCGCGCAACTCCCAGGCATGGAAAAACGGCGACCAGTCGATGTAGTCGACAAGCTCCCCGAGGGGAAAATCGTCGAACACTTTCACCCCGGTGAAGAGCGGCGTGTCGATTTGCTCCTTCGACCAATCGGGCGCAAAGCGGCGTTTGCGCGCCTCGCCGATCGTCACGAGTTTCGCGTCTCGCTGCTTGGCCGCGAATTCCGTGCGCAGGCGTTCGTAGTCGGAGGCCAGATCAGCGGCGAATTTCGGACGCGTCTCCGGGTTGAGCAATTGCGAGACGACGCCGACCACGCGCGAAGCGTCGGTCACGTGGACCACTTCCTTGTCGTAGTGCGGGGCGATTTTCACCGCGCTGTGCGCACGGCTGGTCGTGGCCCCGCCGATCATGAGCGGAAGATCGAAGCCTTCGCGTTTCATTTCGGCAGCCACGTGCATCATCTCATCGAGGGACGGGGTGATCAGTCCGCTCAAACCGATGACATCGACCCCGTGTGCCTTGGCTTCGGCGAGGATTTTCTCACACGGAACCATGACCCCGAGATCGATGACTTCGTAGCTGTTGCAGGCGAGGACGACGCCGACGATGTTCTTGCCGATGTCGTGCACATCGCCTTTGACCGTGGCCATGAGCACTTTGCCCTGCGCCCGGGCGTTGGGGTTGGCCGCCCGCTCGCGCTCCATGTAGGGAGTGAGCCAGGCGACCGATTTTTTCATCACACGGGCACTCTTCACGACCTGCGGGAGGAACATTTTTCCTTCGCCGAAAAGATCGCCGACGACCCTCATGCCGTTCATCAGCGGGCCTTCGATCACGTCGAGCGGGCGCGGGTACTTTTGCCGCGCTTCCTCCGTATCTACGTCGATGTGGTCGACAATGCCCTTGATCAAAGCGTGGGCCAGGCGTTCCTCCACGGGTGCCTCGCGCCACTTGAGGTCTTTTTCGACCGCGACCCTCCCGGCGCCTTTGACCGTCTCCGCGAAGGTGACCAGCCGCTCGGTGGCGTCCGGGCGGCGGTTGAGCAGCACGTCTTCAATCAGCTCGAGAAACTCCGGCGGAATCTCGGCGTAAACTCCAAGCTGCCCGGCATTGACGATGCCCATGTCGAGGCCCGCCTTGATCGCGTGGTAAAGGAACGCGGTGTGCATGGCCTCGCGGACCGGATTGTTCCCGCGGAAGCTGAAAGAAATATTACTCACCCCGCCGCTGACGCGGGCGTAGGGCAGGTTTTCTTTGATCCAGCGCGTGGCGTCGATAAAATCGACAGCGTAGTTGTTGTGCTCCTCGATGCCCGTGGCAACGGTGAGGATATTCGGGTCGAAAATGATGTCTTCTGCCGGGAAGCCAACCTCGTCCACAAGGATGCGGTAGGCGCGCGCGCAGATCTCTTTGCGACGCTCGAAATTGTCGGCCTGGCCCTTCTCGTCGAAGGCCATGACAATGACCGCCGCACCGTAACGCAGGACTTGCCGGGCCTGCTCCCTGAATTTTTCTTCGCCTTCCTTGAGCGAGATGGAATTGACGACGCACTTGCCCTGCACGCACCGCAAGCCAGCTTCGATGACCTCCCATTTCGAGGAGTCGATCATGATCGGCACTTTCGAGATGTCGGGCTCGCTGGCGACGAGCTGGAGGAATTTGGTCATGGCCGCCGCGCCATCGAGCATCCCCTCGTCCATGTTGATGTCGATGATCTGCGCGCCGGCCTCGACCTGCTGACGCGCCACGGCCAAAGCCTCGTCGTATTGGTTGCCGAGGATGAGCTTGGCGAACTTGGGCGAGCCGGTGACGTTGGTGCGTTCGCCGACGTTGATGAAAGGAATCTCCGGACGCGCGGTGAAGGGTTCGAGTCCGCTCAGGCGCAGGGTGCGCGTGCGCTCGGGGATTCGGCGCGGTTTGACCTTGCGCGTCGCCTCGGCGATGGCGCGGATGTGATCCGGTGTGGTCCCGCAGCAGCCGCCGATGATGTTGAGCCAACCCTGCTGGGCCCAGTCGAGCAGCTGCGGCGCAAGCGATTCGGGCGTCTCGGGAAATCCGGTGGGCGAAAGCGGGTCGGGCAGGCCGGCATTCGGGTAGGTGCTGACGTGGAACGGCGCGAGATGCGCCAACTCCTCGATGTAGGGCCGCATTTCCTTGGGGCCGAGCGCGCAGTTCAGACCCACGCTAAGCAGCGGGAAGTGCGCGATGGAATTGAGGAAGGCCTCGGTGGTCTGCCCGGTCAGGGTGCGCCCGCTCAGATCGGTGATCGTGCCGGAGACCATGACAGGGAGGCTGATCTTTTTGTCCGCGAAGTATTGCGCGATGGCGTAGAGAGCCGCTTTGCAATTCAGCGTGTCGAACACCGTCTCGACGAGAAGCACGTCGACACCGCCGGCAACAAGGTTGTCGACTTGATCGCGATAGGCCGCAGCCACTTGCTGGAAGGTCACTTCACGCGCACCCGGATCGTTGACGTCGCGCGAAATGGTCAGCGTCTTGCTCATCGGCCCGACCGCTCCCGCCACGAAAATGCGGCGGTCTTTGCACGCATCGGCTGCGGAGCGGGCAAGTTTGGCCGCCTCGCGATTCAACTCGGGGACAACTTCCTCCATGCCATAGTCGGCCTGGGAAATGGTCGTGCTATTGAAAGTGTTTGTCTCGATGAGGTCGGAGCCGGCCGCAATGTATTGTTCGTGGATGCCGCGGATGATGTCCGGTTGGGTCAGGACGAGCAGATCGTTGTTGCCTTTGACATCGCTCGGCCAATCGGAGAAGCGCTTTCCGCGATAGGCCGCCTCGTCCAGCTTATGCTGCTGGATCATCGTTCCCATGGCGCCATCGAGGTAAATGATGCGCTCGGCCATCAGAGCGCGCAGAGCCTCGGCTGTATCGGGCTTGGACATGTCGGAAAGAGTTACGCTTGCGGCGCCGGAATGGCGCTTTCGGTCCGCCGCGCCTCGAGCCAGAGAACGTCAGACAAGCGGTTGAGTGACTGGAGGATGAGATCCGCCCGTTTCGGATTGAGCAACCCGGCTTCGAGCACGCGGAGAAGACCGAGTTCCGCCTCGCGGCAGGCGGTGCGCGCGCAGTCAATCGCCGCCGCCGGCAGGTTGCCGCCCGGCGTGGCCCAGCCTTTGTAGGTGAAGCCCTCGGATTCCAGACGAGCCACGCGGGCGTCGAGCACACCGAGCAGAGCATCGTCAAAATTCGGCATGCCGCTCGAGGCATAGCGCTCCCAATCCTCTGGTGCGACCGCCACCTCCCCCATCAAGTTGACCAGATTGCGCTGCACTTGCTCGACGAAGGCGCGGGCTTCGGTCTCGTCGGGCGGGAGGCACGCTTTGGCCATGCCAAGACGGACATTGAGCTCGTCGACGCGACCATTGGCCACGATGCGGATATCGGTTTTGGCCACGCGGCGGCCGAAAAGCAGGGAGGTCGACCCATCATCCCCCGTTCTGGTCGCGATGCTGTTCATCGTTTTATTAAATACCTGAGGATCATCCAAAAGCAACCCATCAAAATATCATGATATGTAGATATGTTTCTCTCGGACGGAGGAAAGTTGTTGCCCTCAGGACGTTGTGGAGATATACGACAGGGCCATTTTTTCGGGAAAAGAAAGAAGTCATGAATATTTTAGACAAAATCGATGCTGAGCAACTGAAGAAAGATATCGCCACTTTCAACGTGGGCGACACCATCAAGGTGCACACGCGCGTCATTGAAGGCGACAAAGAGCGTATCCAGATTTACGCTGGCATCGTCATCGGCCGCAAAGGCACGGGCGTGAGCGAGAACTTCACCGTGCGCCGTGTTTCCTACGGCGAGGGCGTCGAGCGCGTGTTCCCGCTGCACTCCCCGCGTATCGCCAAAATCGAGGTGGAGAAGAAAGGTGCCGTCCGCCGGGCCAAACTCAACTACCTCCGCACGCGCAAGGGCAAGTCCGCCACCACAGTAAAGGAGAAAGCCCGCGTCACCTCCCCGACTGCGGCATAATCAACCGAAGGCCGCGCCATGGCCTGCAATTTCACCCGCGAGCGTGCCCTGCGCGCTCGCGGTCTTCTTTTGGTCGCGGGCGTCGACGAGGCGGGACGCGGCCCGCTGGCCGGCCCGGTGGTTGCCGCCGCGGTCATCCTGCCTGACGACTTCGAACTCGACGGCCTGAACGACTCGAAAAAAGTCGCGCCGAAAAAACGCGAGGCTCTCCACACGACACTCACCACGCACACCGAAGTCCTCTGGTCCGTGGCCGAAGCCGGCGTCGAGGAGATCGACCGGCTCAACATTCTCCACGCGACCCACCTCGCCATGGCACGCGCCTTGGAAGCCCTGCCGCAAGAACCGCATCACGCACTGGTCGACGGACTCCCCGTGCGCGGCCTCCCGGTCGAGCACACGGCGCTGGTCGAAGGCGATGCGACCAGCCTGAGCATCGCGGCGGCGAGCATCATCGCCAAAGTGACCCGCGACCGCCTGATGGCCGAACTCGACGCGCAATATCCGCAGTATGGTTTTGCCCGCCACAAAGGCTATGGTGTGCGGGAGCACCTCGAAGCCCTCCGCAAACATGGCCCCTGCCTCGTCCATCGCCGGACTTTTCAGCCGGTGGCGCAAACGCAACTCGCGTTCCAAGCCGCTTCCTGACCACATCGTCTTTGGACAATGGGGCGAGCATCAGGCCGAGAAATATCTCCGGCGCCACGGATTCCGCATCCTTTACCGAAACTTCGTTCCACCCGGCGGGGGCGAAGTCGATCTTGTCTGCCGCGACAAAGCGGAGGACACCCTCGTTTTTGTCGAAGTGAAAACACGCGCCAGCGAGGAACGCGGACGACCGTCCGACGCGGTCGATTACGACAAACAGCGTCGCGTGGCCAAAGGTGCCATGGCCTGGTTGCGACTGCTCAACTTTCCCGATATCCGCTTCCGCTTCGACATCGTCGAAGTCCTCGCCACCAGCCGGGACGCGCCCGAAATCACCCTCATCCGCAACGCGTTTCCGCTGCCGGACTATTACGTCTATTAGCGCTGCGTTGCGTTTCATTCCCTCTGTGCTCCCGGCGCCCGCTGTGATTTAATCCTTTTTCCGCATGAAACGCATTCTCTCCGGCATCCAACCTTCCGGCGCGCTGCATTTGGGCAATTACCTGGGCATGATGCGTCCTGCGGTCGAACTGCAGGACAAAGGCGAAGCGCTTTATTTCATCGCCGACCTGCACGCCCTCACCTCGCTGCACGACCCCGAGGCCCTGCGCCGCTACTCGCGCGATGTCGCCCTCGACTTCCTGGCTTGCGGGCTCGACCCCTCGAAAGCCTTTCTTTTCCGCCAGTCGGACATCCCGAAAGTCCCGCTCCTCACCTGGCTCCTCAGCACGGTCACACCCATGGGGCTGCTCGAGCGTTGTCATTCCTACAAAGACAAAATCGCCCACGGTATCGCGCCATCACACGCCCTGTTCTCCTACCCCGTGCTCATGGCGGCGGACATCCTCATCTACGACAGCGACATCGTTCCGGTGGGCAAAGACCAGAAGCAGCATCTCGAAGTGACGCGCGATATCGCGGTGAAGATGAACGAAACCTTCGGCGAGATCTTCAAACTGCCCGAACCGAGCATCCGCGAAGACGCCGCCGTCGTGCCCGGCACCGACGGCGCGAAGATGAGCAAGAGCTACCACAACACGATCGAGATCTTCGCGGACGAGAAGACGATGAAGAAAAAGATCATGGGTATCGTCACCGACTCGACACCGGTCGAAGCGCCCAAGGATCCGGAGAACAATTCCATCTACCAACTCTACAAGCTTTTCGCCCCGGCCGATGACGCTGCGGCCATGGCGGAGAAATTCCGCGCCGGTGGCACCGGCTACGGCGACTTCAAAAAGCAACTCTTCGCCACCGTTTGGGAATACTTCGCCCCGATGCGGGCCAAGCGCGCCGAACTCGAAGCCGACCCGGCCCACGTGGACAATGTCCTCCGCCGGGGTGCAGAACACGCGAACAAGTTGGCCGATGCCGTGATGACCCGCGTGGAGAAAGCGGTCGGGTTGCGATGAGCAGAAGTATTTGAGGGATGAGAGTTGAGAGAGACGCCAAAGCAGAGCAACTGGACTTTCCCAAACGATTCCGGTTCGCGTCACTCCATGCCTTTTTCCTTTTCCCTCAGCCGTCAACTCTCATCCCTCACCTTCCGAAATGATCCTCTACGCGTGGCTCAGCGGAGCCTGGGTCGCGGCGCTCTGGTTCTTCACGTTCGGCGTCGCACGGAATCTGTTCGGACTTTTCCCGCGCGAACGTGCCGGCGAAGTGACCACGGCGCTTTTTCCCGCCTACTTCGCCATCGCCATCGGACTCGGCGTGCTGACCACCGGTGCGCTGTGGTTTATCCGCGATGCGCCGCGTTCACGAATCGCCTTTGTCCTGCAAGTCCTTGCGCTTACCGCCCTCGCCTCGATCCCGCTCTTTATCCAACCAGCGATGGCCGGCCACCCGCCCGGAACTCCGGGCTTTGCCCGGCTGCACGGAATTTCCATGGCGCTGAATCTTTTGTCTTTGATCGCTGTCCCGCTCGCTTCTTGGCTGGCCTGTGCCAAAAGCGGGCGGCGGCGCGGGCTGTGAGTTCGGATCGCGCCGCGGTGGCGCGATGACATGACGCAAAACGCGCTATCCCGCGAAGGCGAAACCGGCCAACCCTCTTACGCCGACTCTGGCGGCAAAAAGGTTGCCCGCCTCGGGCTCGGGAGAGGGTTCGGCTTCGTCGCGGCCTTTCTGCGCGGTGGTGAAGTAAAGGACATCCAGGTCCGGTCCACCGAAGGCGGGACAAGTCACATTGGCCGCGGGACACTCGACCTTGGCCACCAAATCGCCGTTTGCAGGATTCCAACGCGCCACGCCATGGCCGGCCCAAAGCGCGGTCCAGAGGAAACCCTCCGCATCGACAGCCAGCCCGTCCGGACGCCCGAGCGATTTGTCGACCTCGACGGCAACGCGGCGGCCCGAGATGTTGCCGGTCGTCGCATCGTAATCGAAGGCGAAGACACATCCGGTCTTGGTATCCGTCCAATAAAACGTGGCTTCATCCGGAGCCCATCCGAGACCGTTCGAATTACCGACATGGCCGACAAGTTCGGTGAACGACAAGTCCGGCTCGATCCGCCAAAGCGCGGCTTTTTTGTCGGACCCGTCGCAGGCGATGGTTCCAGCAAAGAGTCTTCCTCGCGGATCCGGCTTGCCGTCGTTGAACCGGTTGCCGGGCACATCGGCTTCGGGATCGCAGAGAATCGTGAAGCAACCGGAGTCAAAATCCATGCGCGCGATGCCATCGCGCGTGGCCAAGACAAGATCCCCGCGCGTGGTCGGCTGCACCATGGAGACAGGACAAGGCGTCTTGCGCACTTCGTCGCAGCCGGTCACCGGATCGAAGCGGTGGACTTCGCATTGCAAGATGTCGACCCAGTAAAGCCGCTGCTCGGCAGCAAACCAGCAGGCCCCCTCGCCCAAGGTGGCGCGTGCCGGCAAAACACATTTGGATTCGATCTTTTGCACCGCGCATTCCGTAGCCGCACGGAGACCGCACGTAAAGCCTGCTCGCGGGGGTTGCCACCCGGTGCCCCGTGCACCAAATTATGAGCATGAAGACAGACGGCATCGATTTGATACGCCCCGCTGATTTGGCGCGGCTTTGGGATTCCAACGTCCGTTTGGCCGTGATCGATGTCCGCACAGCCGGCGAATACGAATCGGTCCACGCCAAAGGCGCGAAGCTCGAACCGCTCCACCAGTTGGACGAAAAGCGGTTGATCGGATCACTGCAGTCACCCGAGCAACCGATTTACATCCTCTGCAAGTCGGGTATCCGCGCCACACAGGCCGCGGAGAAGTTGCTTGCCGCGGGCTTGGCCAGCCCGGTCGTTGTCGAGGGCGGCACAGATGCGTGGGTCGCCGCGGGGCTGCCCGTCGAGCGTCAAGGCCGCGGCGTGATGCCGCTTGACCGGCAAATGCGGTGCATCATCGGCTTCTTCACCCTCGCCGGTTCGGTGCTGGCCCTCTCCGTGGATCCACGCTTCGTTTTCATACCGCTGATCATGGGATCCGGGTTGATCTTCGCCGGACTGACCGATATTTGCCCGATGATGAATCTCATCGCCCGCATGCCTTGGAACCGTGCATCGGGCGCGGACTGCTGCTCCTCCCACTAAAAGTCACTCGGACGTGGCCGTGCCGCGTCCTTCCAGCGCGGCCTCGAGGGTCCGCCAGGGAAGCATGGCGCATTTGATGCGCGCGGGAAACCGGCGCAGACCCGAGAAAGCGGCGAGGTCGCCGAGTTCGCACGGCGCAACCGACTCCGGTCCGAGCAGCATTTCGCGGACTTTTTCGAAAAGGGCGCGCGCCTCGTCTACCGTGCGGCCTTTGGCTTTGCCGGTCATCATGGACGCGGAGGCGCGGGAAATGGCGCAACCCTGCCCGAGGAACGCAACATCTGAGAGTGTTTCGCCCTCGCGCTGCAGAAAAACTTTCACCTCGTCGCCGCAGAGAGGATTGATTCCCTCGGCCTGACAGGTGCAACCGGCGATCGCACGGAAATTGCGCGGCCGCTTGTCGTGGTCGAGGATGATCTCGCGGTAGACTTCGGTCAGATCGGACATCGGAACAATATCGTGGCGATGTGAAGTGCGGAGGCAGCCGGGAAAAAACGGGCAAGTCGGTGTTCCATGCACTGGGTCACCGCAGGGCCGTCGGTTCCGCGATCTTGAAGAACCGGGGCGCAGGGAACCGGGACTGCAGCTGCGGGGGCACTCAATCCAGCACGCGCACCGGCAGTGACACCTCGTAGCGCGAATTGGCGGGACTCGGCACCGGCGCACCGCCGATTTCCACGATATTGACCGCGGTGACCGGCGCGCTCTCCTGCGCGCGTGCCTCGGGGACAATGGCAAGGTCCTTGCCGACCATGTAGACAAGG
>Ga0114972_10004037_pt1 | contig 10921 bp, 5 predicted proteins | sample M_140807_EF_Meta_FD_87354 | JGI IMG/M metagenome (GOLD analysis project Ga0114972, IMG submission 87354) | Freshwater microbial communities from Lake Montjoie, Canada to study carbon cycling - M_140807_EF_MetaG | ecosystem: Environmental > Aquatic > Freshwater > Lake | place: Lake Montjoie... | reverse complement strand
GACTCGACGAGCAACGCCGAGATCAAGCTGCCGCAGAAGTGGGTGCACGCCTTCGCGCCCCTGGCCCTCAAGGGCAAGGCCACGCCCGCGGAGTACATCTCGGTCGTGTCTCAGCTCGCGCCGTTCACCGACTTGATGCCGACGCGGCCGCGCATCGCCGAGCGCACCACGGGCGAGGTCATGGGCGAGGCCGCCGAGCGCATGGCGGCGCGCAACGAGATCGACCGCGCCGCGCAAGACGCCTTCGCGATGCGCTCGCACCATCGGGCCGCGGCGGCGATGGCCTCTGGGCGGTTCGCAGACGAGCTGTGCGTGGTCGAGACAAGGGACGGGCAGCGCGTGCACGCTGACACGCTCGTCCGCGCGGACACGTCCCTCGAGCGCCTGAGCAAGCTGCGGCCGGTCTTTGCGAAGAACGGCACGCTCACCGCGGGCAACTCCACGGCGCTGACGGACGGCGCGGCCTGCGTGCTGCTCATGAGCGAGGAGAAGGCCCGCTCGCTGGGCCTGAAGCCGCGCGCCGCGTTCCGGTCGTTCGCCTTCAGCGGCGTCGACCCGGCGGACCAGCTCCTGATGGGCCCGGCGCTGGCCGTCCCAAAGGCCCTCGAGCGCGCGGGCCTCGAGCTCGCTCAGGTCGGCCTGGTTGATATGCACGAGGCCTTCGCCGCGCAGGTGCTGAGTGTGCTCAAGATGTTGGGCAGCGACGCCTTCGCGCGCGCTCGCCTCGGCAGGGACCGCGCGGTGGGCGAGGTCGACCCCGCGCGGCTCAACGTGCACGGCGGCTCGCTGGCCCTGGGTCACCCCTTCGGCGCCACGGGCGCGCGGATCGTCACCACGATGGCGAACGAGCTGGCCCTCGGCGACCACGAGACCGCCGTCATCGGCATCTGCGCGGCGGGTGGTCTGGGGGCGGCAGCCGTGCTCGAGCGCGTCGGCTGACGCTCAGCGGGGCGCCGGCGGCGGCGGCGGGACCGGGTCGGGGTCGACGCCGCCTCCGCCACCCGCGGCCGCGTTGGCGCACGCCTGTGCGCTGTCCAGGTCGCACAGGCCCCCGCCGGCGAAGTCAACGATGCACTGAATCACCCGCGCGTTGACGTCCGGGTTCATCATCGACGCGTTGCTGCAGTCACCGACGCACTCCTCGACGGTCTGACCCGGGAGGGCGCCACAGTCGACCAGGACCTGGCAGGCGCCCGCGCACCCCTCACCCGGTGAAGGGAAGTCGAAGCACGCGCGCGCGAGGGCCGCGTCGCAGGCTGGCGCGGCCTGCTGCTCGTCGAGGCACGCACCGAGCTGCACCAAATAGTCAGCGGGCGCGCTGGGGCTGCGCAGCCGACCTGTGCAGACCGCGCCGCACTCGGCCGCCGACTCGAACGCGCCACACGCGACGGCGTCGGCGCAAGGGGCGGCGCAGAGGGGCGCGACGCCGGCGTCGAGCGCGACACAGGCCGCGAGGTCTCCACAGCGGCTGACCTCCGCGCACGCCGCCCGCACGGGTGCGGCGGCGGGCTCGCTCGAGCAGGCCTGAGCGCACAGGAAGGCGTCGACGGACGGGTCGCAGGCGGCGCGGCGTGCGCACAGCGCGTCACATCCGGGCGCAGGCGGTGGCGGCACGAAGTCGACACACGCCGCGATGGCCGCGCAGCCGAGGCCCAGCCGCGCGGCCTCCAGCACGCAGCCTGCGGCCGTGCGGGCGGTGTCGCCGGCGAGGGCATTCGTGCAGGCGTCGAGGGGCACGCCGCAGGCCGTCACCGTCGGGCAGAGCGTGTCAGCGTTTGGCGTCGCCGCTTCGGGGGGCAAGCACGCCGATTGCGTCACGCACTCGCCCGCGGGCGCTGCGAGCAGGCAAGCGCGCGCGGCGGCGAGCTGCAGCGCCGCGTCCGCGTCAAGGGGCGCACCACAGGCGTTCAAGCACGCAACTGTGTCCGCGTTGGGCTCGCCGCACCCGTCCTGCACATCGCAGAACCGGGCGCACAGCTCTGCCGGGCCCGTGGCGCCGGCGAAGCAAGCCTCGGCCTCGGGGCTGCACACCGGCGAGGTCAGGACGCAGTTCGCGACGAGCAGGCCGCGCACGGGGTCGATGAAGGCCGCGTCATCGCAGGCGGCGACGCAGTCGAATGGGACCCCCTGGAAGCCACAACCCGCGACGCGGGCGCACGCGGCCTCACACGCCGGCCGCGTCGTGCTGCAGGCGCGCACGGCCTCGCAGTCATCGGCCGCAGCCGCCACGCAGGCGCGCTCGCGCTGGCTCCGCAGACGCGCAAAGCCCTGGTCGCAGTCGCGGCGGCACGACGCGACGTCCACGTCAGCCGGCAGAGCGCCGCAGGCCTCCAGATCAGCGCAGTATGCGTCGCACTGGGCCACGGGGCTGCTCGTCGCAAGGCAGGCCGAATAGTCGGCGCATGTGCCCTGGTCCAGGCAGGCGTTGGCCGCCGCGGCGCGCACCCCGGCGTCGGGCGCAGCGGGCTGGCCGTCGACGCACGCCGACACGCAGCCCCCGCCGCCGCCGTCGAGCCCGCAGACACCCCGCGCGACGCAGTTCGCGAGGCATACCGGGTCGACCCGCTGCCGACTAAAGCACGCATCGAACAGCGCGAAGGGGTCCCCGGGGCAGCCCAGCGAGAGCTGCTCCGAGAAGCACCGCACCGTGGCCGCCGAGTCACCGAAGATGTTCAGCGCCTCGTCGCAGGCAAAGAACGCGTCCAAGCCGCACGCCGACCACCGAGCGCACAGCGCGGCGCGGTCGGCCGGTGGCTGGTCGCGGGGGGCGTACGTGCGGCAGGCCCGGACCGCATCGCAATCGTCGCCGGCCTCGGCCAGGCAGGTGCGCTCGGAGGCGGCGCGGGTGCGCGCCAAAGCGTCCTCCGCGCACGCACGCGCGCAGTCCGGCGGCGCGACCCCGCATGCTTCGACCTGAAGACAGTAGGCGTCGCAGTCCACGCCCGCGGCGGGCGGCGCGCAGACGGCGAGGTCGTCGCAGGACACGGGGGCGAACCCGGCGATGCCCGCCGCGCAGGCCTCGATGCTCAGCGCCTGCGCCCGGAGCTCCGGGTCAGCCCTCCCGTCGGCGCACGCCTGAACGCAAGGCCAGAGCGTATCGGCCGGCTGGCCGACGCAGGTCGTCTGCGCACGGCAGGCGAGCAAGCAGCCCTGCGCTGGAGCCCAGCTGCTCTGGACGCACGCGGTCACGCTCACCGCAGGCGAAGGCGCTTCGCACACCCCTTGCGCCGCGACGACGCACGCGACGCGCCCATCGGAGAAGCCGCCCGAGTTGGCGGACTGCACAGCGCAGTCGCGCTCGCAGCTCGCGGGGTCGCCGAACGCGAGGCCGCAGGCGTCGAGGGACGCGCAGTAGACATCGCACGGGGGCGTGGGCGGCGGCAGGCAAGCCTTGAACATCGGACAGTCCTGCGCAGTCTGGGCGCACTCGAGCGAGCGCTGCGTCCGCACCTGCCCGAAGGTCGCGACGCACTCCGCGTCGCACGCCGCGACATCGGCGTCCGCGACGCACGCGCCGACGCGACCGCACAGCGCCTCGCACTGCGCGGCCGCGCCGCGCTCGAGCACACAGGCGTCCAGGTCGGCGCAGGTCGCCGCGCCCGCGCACCCCGCGAGTGCCCGGACTCGGGCGCCCTCGTCCGGGTCAGCGAGGCCGAGGCACGTCGTGACGCACGCATCGACCGTCTCGCCATCATCGGGCCGGCAGGCGACGAGCGCCTCACACGTCGCCGTGCACGCGCGCAGCGACGGCGCAGCCTCACGACTCGTGCACTGCTCCAGCAGGCCGAAAGGATCCGGCGGGCACACACCGGCCCCCAAGGTCTCCCACGCGCACGCCAGGCCGCCCGGCGCTGGGACGCCCGCCAAGATGTTGAAGGCCTCCCCGCACGGGAAGCCGAACTGTGCTTCGAAGCCGCACGCCTGGTAGGCGACGCACCAGTCCGCCTGGTCCGGGGTCTCGGCGAGCGCGCCTGTGACACATCGAGCGGCCGCTCCGCAGTCCGCGCCCGCGGCCTCGAGGCACGCGTCCCGCTGCGCGAAGCGGAGTGACTCGAGGGGGTCCTCGCTGAGCGCGGCGCTCAGGCACGCGCGCCCGCACGCGGCGTCGAGCGACAGTCCACACGTCGCGTTCGATTCACAAGCGCGCGCGCACGCAGGAAACGCGCCCGCGGCCGCACACTCGAAGAAGGCTTCGATCGCGCATTCGCCCGCGTCGAGGCGCTCGCCGCAGCGTCCGAAGGCCGCGCGCTCGGCAGGCGCCAACCCGCTGCAGGTGGTGACGCAGTCCGTCGGCAGCGACGACCCGCACTCCTCGAGGAGCGCGCAGGTCGCAGCACACGACGGCGTGTCCGGGCCCGCGTCGGGGCCGGGCTGTCCACCGGTCGCGCCGCCGGTCGCGCCGTCGGGCACGGCCTCGCCACCGGGGGCTGCGTCCGTCGGGGTCGCGCCGCCTGCAGTGCCGCCCGACGCCCCATCGGGGGGAACGCCTTGGTCCGCGACCTCGCCGCCCGCCGCGCCGTCGGGCGTGCCATTGCCCCCGCCGCCGCCCCCACAGGCCATGAGCCCGAGACAAGTCAACCACAAGCGCGCGCTTCGCAAGGTCGCTCCCCCTTTCAAGGCAGAATCGATTTTTTCGTTTCGTATCATGCGCTGCAGATGCGGGACAAACCCCTCCACCCGGTGCAGATCATCGCCGCCGCGCTCGTCGCGCTCGGCTTCATTTATCTGGTCGGGCGCGCGCTGTGGCTCTCGGGAGAGACCTCGCCGACGAACCCGCCGCCCGCCCTCATCGCAGACGCCGGCCCCGCGCCCGCGAGCACAGTCGTTGGGCCCGTCGCGCCGCCGCCGCTCATCGAGCACGAAGTCACGATTGACCGGCCGCTGGGCGCCCAGCTCGCCGGGCTCGGGGTCGCGCCCGGCAGCGTCAAGGAGCTCGTCGCCGCGTTCGAGGGCGTGCTCGACTTTCGACGCATCCGGCAGGGCGCGAAGCTGACCGCGACCGTGCGGACAGCGGACGGGCGCCTTGAGCTGTTCGGCTACTCGACTGGTCCGCTCGAGCGCTACGAGGCCACGCGTGACACCGCGGGCAAGCTCACGACGCGCAAGCTCGTCGTGCCCGTGCGGGTTCAAGTCGCCGAGATCGGGGCTGAACTCAAGGTCTCGCTCTACCAGGCGATGCAGCGCGCCGGCGAGACGTCGGAGCTCGTCGCGGCGCTGGTCGACGCCTTCGCGTTCGATATCGACTTCTATAAAGACCCGCGACCCGGAGACCGCTTCCGCGTGATTGTCGAGAAGCGCTACACCGGCGACACCTTCATCGACTACGGCCGCCTGCTCGCTGCGGAGTATGTCAGCGCGCGCCACGGCAAGACGTTCCGCGTCTTCTGGTTCGGCCCCAACGACGCCCCATGGGCCAGCTACTTCGATGATCAGGGTCAAAACACGCGAAAGACGTTCCTGAAGACCCCCCTCAAGTTCGCCCGCGTCTCGAGCAAGTTCGACCCCAAGCGCAAGCACCCGATCCTGAAGTACACCCGCGCGCACAACGGAACCGACTTCGCCGCCAAGACGGGCACGCCGGTGTGGGCCATGGCGGACGGTGTCATCCGCAGCGCCGACTTCGACCGCGGCTATGGCAACCTCGTCGTGATCGCGCACAAGGACGGGCTGATGAGCTTCTCGGCGCACCTCAGCCGCGTCGCCAAGGGCATCTCCCGTGGCGTCAAGGTCAAACAGAAGCAGATCGTCGGCTATGTCGGCTCAACGGGGCTCTCGACGGGCCCGCACCTGCACTTCGGCGTCAAGCGGAACGGTGCATGGGTCGACTTCGAGAAGCTCAAGCTGCCGCGCGACCCCCCAGTCCCCGCGGGTCAGATGGCGGCTTTCCGGCAGGCGACGGCGCGGCTCGTCACACAGCTCTCTCGCGTTGCCGTCCAGACCGCACCGACCGCCGAGGGGGACGACCCCGATTCGGCGACGGACGACCCGCCCGAAGAGGCTTCGGCGCCCGATGCAGGCGCGCAACGGCTCGCGCCCAACAGCGTGGTGCAGCCGCCGCCGTCGCTGCCTTAGGGCCGCCCGGCGCGCCTGCGACGCAGGCCGATGCGCGCGAGCAACGGCGCGACGAGCCACGCCGCACCGCCCGCGCCGCCTCGCTGGTCACACTGGCAAGCAGGCGCTGGGAGCGGGACAATGCCCGCGTCGATGTCGCGCTGCGGGGGGCCGGCGTCGACAGCGCGGCCGGCGTCACGCAGCGGCGAGCCGGCGTCGCGCCCTGAATGACCCGCGTCGTCGACGGCAGCCGCGTCATCGGGCGCTCCGTCGGCGTCTGTCGGGGCGACTGCGTCTGTGTTCGACCCAGCCTCCGTGTTCGGTCCCGCGTCGGCGACAGGCACAGCGCCATCGACGCGCACCACGACGGCGCCATCGCTGGCGTCTGGCACGAACCGCGCGTCGAAGACCTCGAAGTCGGGGAAGATCGGGACTACAGCGTCGGCGACCCGCGCGTCTACGAGCTCCGCGTCGATGATCTGCGCGTCGATGATCTGCGCGTCGACCACCCGCGCGTCGATGACCTGCGCGTCGATGACCTGCGCGTCGACCACCTGCGCGTCGACCACCCGCGCGTCGATGATCTGCGCGTCGACCACCTGCGCGTCGACCACCCGCGCGTCGACCACCCGCGCGTCGACCACCCGCGCGTCGACCACCCGCGCGTCGACCACCTGCGCATCGATGACCTGCGCGTCCGGTTCGGGCGGCAGATCCGCCGCAACGACGCGCGACAGAGTGCCGATCCGCACGCTGTTCGTCTCCGGGCTGGGTTCACCCGGCCAGCCATCGACTTCAACGGTCACCGCTTGGTCACCCGCGGGCGCGCGGAGCGGCACGGTCACGTTCTGGTTCTGGAGCACGGCACACTGCCCGTGCGCCGGGATCGCGGGGCACTGCCCCTGCCCCGCCACGACGCCGCCGACGCGAAACGTGTACGGCACCGGCCCCGGGGTCGCGGTATCGCCGCGGTTGAAGACCGTGAAGCGCCGCGCCGTGAACATGTCCGCGCCCGCACGCAGGCCCGCGTTGCCTTGAACCTGCGCACCCTGATAGGCGCCGGCGTTGAACGCGAAGCCCATCACGGCCAGGTCGTCCACTTGCGTCGCGAGCATCGGCAAGTACCCACGCGCCGCGCCGACGTCGTCGGACGTCAGGTCGATGCCACGGAAGGGCAGCTGCGAAGGGTTCATCACCGCCGGGAAGCGCGACTCGTGCTGCATCCCGTGGGCGTGCCCCACCTCATGCAGCAGCACCTGCCGAATCGAGACCACGAGAGGGAACGCGAGCCCGTTTTGCGACAGGTACGCCGCCTCTTCATCGAGCGTGTATCGAACGTCCGAGATGAGCGCGATGTCGACGTCGTGGTTCGCGACGTCGCCAAAGGTCGGGCACCGCACGTTCGCGGCCAGCGGGCAGCTTGAGTTGCCCGCGGGTGCACCCGCTTGCGCCTCAAAGAAGGTCACGCCGACCACGCCGCCGGGAATGCCGACGCCGTAGCGCTGGGCAATGGCCACGCGGCTGAGCACCGCGATGGAGTTCATGCTGTCACGGGGGCCAAACTGGTCGATGGCCCCGAGGGGTGTGCGCCACTGGTCGACAAACAGGTCCCACGTCGCCGCGACGCCGCGCACCACGGGCGCGTAAACGCTGTCATCACACCCACCCGCGGGACCGCGCACGCAGACGTTGAAGTTGACGGGCGGGGCGGACCAGCGACCGCACGCGCACCCCGCGTCCGCCTCGCTCAGGTCGACACCCCAGAGCGCCAGCCCTGCGACGAGACTGCATGCCCACCGCTGCGCAGCGCTCACTTCGAAGCCTCGACGAGCGCGCGCCACTGGTGCGCAAGCTGAGCGTCGGGCGGCGGCGGCGGCGCGCGCTCCCCGACGACGACCTCGACGCTCTCGGGGGGCGGCGGCGTCACGGTCCAGAGGCGGTCCGGAGTGACCCGCACGACCGGCAGGCCGTCGGCCGTCTCAAAGCGCAGCCCGCCCGCAGCGTCGCGCACACGAAAGAGCCCCGCGCCTGCGGCGACCGAGAGCCCGAGCGTCGGCAGCGGCCCCTCGGGCGGCAGAAACATCAGCCACACCTCGCCCACGCGTACCCGCGGCAAACCGGGGACCTCGACCACGGCGCCCGTCGGGGCGTCGCGGAGCGTGAGCACTTGGCGTCGCTCCAAGGTCTGCGCCCCGTCGCCCTTCCAGCGCTCAAGGACTCTCAGCTCGAGCCGCTCCACGGCGACCCCCTCGGGCGTGGTCTCGGGCACGGCGCGTGCGACCTCAACGATCACGATCTGCTCGGAGAGCTGCGCGAGCTCGACCGGTGAGAGGGGCCGCACCGAGAGCGCGACCGCGGACGAACACCAGAGCGAGAAGAGGACACCCCAGACTACGCGGCGCAACACTCAGTCCGCCCCGAACATGCGAAGCGCTTCAGACGGGGTCGTGTGACCGCCTTTGACCAAGAAGGCCGCGTACTGCTGGAACGTCATCATGGCCCGTGTCTCCATCGCGACCGCGCGCACGCGACTCTCGCTCTCGCCCAGACTAATGGCCTCGCGGACGGGATCGTTCATGCGAAGCACCTCGTAGGCGCCCACGCGCCCCTTGTAACCGGTCTTGTGACAGTGGTCGCAGCCGGCGCCCTTGTACAGCGTCACGGCTTCGTCGGCCCCGACGATGCCCGCCCGCGCGAGATGGGCGCGCACAACGCCCGAGTAGTCGTGCGGCTGCGCGCAGTGACGACACGTGCGTCGCAGGAGACGCTGCGCGAGCAGCAGGTCGAGGGCGGTCGCCACCAGATACGCGGGGCACCCCATCTTGAGCAGGCGCGCCACCGACTCAACAGCGCCGTCGGCGTGCAAAGTCGACAGCACCAAATGGCCTGTGAGCGCCGCCTCGAGCGCGATCTCAGCAGTCTCGGCGTCGCGCATCTCGCCGACCATGATCACGTTCGGGTCCTGTCGCAGCAACGCGCGGAGCGCGGACGCGAAACCCATGCCCGCGCCCTCGTCGACCTGCGTCTGGTTGACGCCGTCGAGCGTGTACTCGACCGGGTCCTCAAGTGAGACGATGTTCAGGTCGTTGGCGACCTGCTTCCGCTCGTTGACGGCGGAGTACAGCGTCGTCGTCTTGCCCGAGCCTGTGGGCCCCGCGATGAAGATGCCGCCGCTCGGTCGGAAGACCGCCTTGCGGACCGCGGCCGCGAGCGGCTCGGAGAGAATGAGCTCGTCGATGGGCCGGACGCTCTTGACGGGGTCAAGTACGCGCATCACGACCTTCTCGCCGTACATCGTCGGGAGCGTGTTCACACGCAGGTCGAACGCACGGTCGTTCAAGCGCACGCCGATACGCCCGTCTTGGGGCTTGCGGCGCTCGGCGATGTCCATGTCGGCGAGGATCTTGAATCGACTCACGACCGGCGGGTGGAACTTGCTCGGCAGGTCGTCGCGGTAAGGCAACAGGCGCCCGTCCACGCGCAGCCGAATGCGACAGAACTTGTCGGTCGGCTCGATGTGAATATCGGACGCGCCCCGGTTGATGGCGTCGACGACGACCTGCGTGACCAGCGAGACGACCTGTTCACCCGGCACCTCGGACGCGCGGCGAACCTTGCCCTCGGGCTCGACGAAGCTCAGGTCGTTGGCGCGGAACTGGTAAACCGGCACGGCATAGGTCTGACCGACGGCCTCACTCCCCAGCGAGGGCCGCACCTGCCGCGCCATAAAGTTGCGGTAGTCCTCGTCACTGCACGCGACGACGCGCAGACGCAGCCCCGGGACGCACTGAGACACCGCCTCGATCACCGCGGGGTCGTATGGGCGGGTCGTCGCCACGAGGAGCGCATCGCCCGTGACCTCGAGCGGCACGACTTGGTGTCGCTCGAGGAGCGGCGCCGGGAGAGCCGCGTAGACCTCGGGGTCGAAGCGGCGCTCCGAGAGCCGCACGAACTGGAAGCCCATCTGCTTGTTCTGCTTGTTGAGGCGCGACGCGAGCGCCCGGCAGACCGCGCTGGCAATCTGCGGCACATGCGTCATCAGCCGATTGAACGCCTCGCGCGAGAGCAGGATGCAGCCCGAGGTCACAATCGCGCGGATCGTCGCGGTCCGCGGCTCGTCGAGCAGGAGCGCCATCTCGCCGAAGGCCTCGCCTGGCGAAAGTGTGGCGATCTGCTGCTCAAGCCCGACGCCAATCTCCCCACCCGCGTCGAGAAAGACGCCCACGTGCCCCTGGGCCAAGATGTAGATCGCGTCTGCCTCTGTGCCCTGCCGAAAGATCTCCTCGCCCGCGGCGTACTCGGCATAACCGGTGACCTTGGCCACCTTGAGCCTGTTCTCGGCGTCGAGGCCGGCGAACAGGCTCACGCCGGCCAAGAACTGCGCGACGCGCTCAGGATCAACGGTCGTGCTCATGCGCCCCCCATTTCGTGGCCACTCTGGCGTTCAGAGGTCCACTCTAACCCGATGAATCGCGTATCGTCGCTTTCGATGAAACCGACGCTCCCGACCTTGCTCTCGCTCGCCCTCGCCCTGAGCCTCGCCCTCGTCGCCTGCGCGGGCGACGCCGTCACCGCGTGCGCCTCGAACGACGACTGCCGCGAGGGCTTTGTCTGCGGCACCGGCCCCTTCGCGGGCGAGTGCGTGCAGTTCGTCCAGGTCCAGCCGTGCGGGACGGGCTACTGCGAACGCAACCGCGAGACGTGCGTAGACAACGCGTGCGTGCCCATCGGCGCCGGACGTGACGTGAACGTGCAGCCCCCCCCCGCGCGCGACGTCGGCCCCCTTGACCCCGACGACGGCGTGCCCCCGCTCTTCGACGCGGGACCACCGGTGGACGCTGCGCCGCCCGTCGACGCCGACCCCACCGTG
>Ga0114972_10004035_pt1 | contig 10924 bp, 10 predicted proteins | sample M_140807_EF_Meta_FD_87354 | JGI IMG/M metagenome (GOLD analysis project Ga0114972, IMG submission 87354) | Freshwater microbial communities from Lake Montjoie, Canada to study carbon cycling - M_140807_EF_MetaG | ecosystem: Environmental > Aquatic > Freshwater > Lake | place: Lake Montjoie... | reverse complement strand
AATAATTTTGATATCTGTTTACATTTAATATAAATCTATTAATAAATTCAGAATTAAAATTTGAATCAACTATATTAAATGATAGACTTTCTTCTAAACTTGATTTATATAATTCAGATCTTATTAACCTTGCATCATTAAATTCTTTAAAATCTGGTTTTATATATTCATATTCTCTGATTTCTTCGATTGGTATTTTTTTTTGATAAAAATAATAATCAAATAATGTTTCATTCATAGATTTATTATAATCTTTAATATTATTTGTTTTTATTATAATTCTAAAATTATTAATTATACCAATTATATCTAGTATTGGTTGATTTTCTAAATTAAAAAATTTATTAGTTTTATTATTATAAAAACATGGGATTTTATTTATAGTATTAGTAGATTGCGCTCCCTGACCTAATCCTAAGACAGGAAATAAATTTTCATTTTTTAATCTTTTCATATAAGATTTCCAATCGAATTTAATAATACCTGATTCAGATGAAGAACGATTCATTGATTTATTATCATCATAATAAATATTTATTTTATTACATGTATAAAAACTAGTTGCATGTCTTGAATCTTTTGCATAATCTAAACTTATTAAAACACCACACGAATTATCTATATCTTCATTAGTAAAATCATAATTAATATTATATGTGTTATTATGATATTGTTTTGGTATATATATTGTTTTTATTAATAATAAATTATCATCATCTAGTAATATTGAATTAAGTATTAGTAATAATAGTCTTGCTTCAATAAAATTTGCTCCTTTAATTTCCTTATTTTTTGCTCGACCTTCTGCAATTCTTTCAGGAGAAACAATTTGTATTCCTAATTCTGCAGAATCAACCGCTGCAACAAAACTTGGTCTTCTTAATCTTTTTTCTTCTTTAGGTATACTTGGTTCTTTTTCTACAAGAGGTAAACCACGTATATTTCTTTTATAATAAATAATAAATCGTTCTTTAAATTTTGATAAATATTGAGAGATTAATTCTAATTTTTCAGGTGTATTAAATCCAATTGGAATAAATCTTTCTCTATTTCTAAATTTCATTAATTGTATCATTTCTTCAGGATTTAATGAATTTAATTTTAATTGAACTTCATTTTTTAAATCATCAGAAAAACAAAAAAATTGTTGTATTGAATCATTCCAACATTCTCCTTCATGTTGTTTATATCCTTCATCTATACATTTTATTAAATCATAATTAATAATTTGTTTTTTTAATATATTATTTAATGGTTCATTTTCAGTTAGTTTAATATATTTTAATATATTTATATATCTATAATCTTTACTTTCATTATAATTATAATCTAATGGTATATACCTTTTACCATTTTCTATATAATATAAATTTGAATTAGTAGATTTATATTCTCTTAGTATACCTGTATATATTTTATTATTACGCCACATGTATTGTTCTGTATCAATATGAGACATATTAACAAAATATCCTAAAATATCTTTATATAAAATTTTAGAACCAGATAATGTATAAATACATGCTGTGTCTAAATTATAATTTATTACTTCTATTCTTGTGCTAGGTAATGTAAATGGACTTGATTTTGTTGAACCATTTACAAATATAAAATTATCTTCTGAACCATTTTTTTGAATAATTCCACCATTTGGTAAATCGAAATACCCATGTTTTTCTCTTACATAATCACCTACTGATATATCACCACCAAATTGATTTTTTAATTGAATATATTTTTGTTTATACTTTAAGTATTTTTCTTTAAAACTCATATATATATAATTATTTAATAAAAAAAATTATATATTATACATCAGCACCAATTAATTCAAGTAATTCAGGATTAATTTCATGTTTATTACCAGGTTCAAATGTATGTAGGTCAAATTGAAATCCACTATATTGTTCTTGTATTTCTTCTAAAATAGGTCTAAAGTATTTAATATTTTCATTAGATTTAATTTTACCTAACATTTCACCATCATTTGCATTAAATCCAATAATAACCTTCATTTTATTTAATCTATCACCAATCTTTTTAATAGAACTACAAAATGTAGGATGAGCTGGAACTGCTAAATATAATCTAGTATAAATATCACTATTATATACTACATTCATTGCAATTCCACCACCTGCAGATTTTCCAAGTAGGTGAACATTTGTAAGACCCATACATCTAATTACTTTATCAACAATAGAGCCTAATTCAGTATACATTTCTACTTCTTCTTTATATGCTTCTGCACGAGTTTCAACATCAGTGCTTGATCTTATTCCTTCATCTCTTTGATCAATATTTACGAATGCACCATTTTGAATAGCCTTAAACATTTTTTCATCATAACATATAATGTATACAGCTTTATATTTATTTTCTAATTTATCTAAATTATTCATTATGATATTACAAGATCCACAAAATGAATTTACTGAAAATCCAGCCATTACAACTAATACTGGTTTTTCAGAATCATCTTTATTCAAGACTTTTTCAACAACTCTAAATATTCCATACTTGTCAATAACCTTAGTGCAATTTTGATCTAATTTATATAAATTCCATTGATCAAAAGGTAATTTTTCTAATTGATTACCATTTACATCAGTTCTACGAATAGTTTCACCAGTTTTTTTATCTTTAGTCCAATAGCATTCTTCTATTAATTCATTTGCAGATTCAGAAACTAATTCTGAGGAAGACATATATATAATTATTATAGATAATTATATTTGTATATTTATTTTTATATTTATATTTTCATTTGGTAATAAGTAATGTCGTTAATGAATTTTCTCTACTAGTATTACCTATATCATTAATCGATTTATGCATTACACTATAAGTTTTAGTATGTTCCATTTGACCACATATTTCAGGAATATCAAAATTTTCTATTTTACTAAATTTTTCAAAACACCCTTCTCTAATATCATTTGGTATTAGAGCATTTCCATCAGTTGAACTTTGATTTATATCACTTTTAATGAATTTTAAAAATGTTTTACAATCTTTACGAGCGACAATTGGTAATATTAATATTTCTTCTAATTTGCTTCTAATTATATCCCATTCACTAGCTAACTTACGATGTTGTTCACCACGTTGAGCATATCCTAATTTATCTTGTAACATATTTAATGTAGAAACTAAAATAGATAAACCACCAAAAACCCATGAAATTTGAAATCCATTATAAGTATAACTACCAGCAATTACATTACTTAATCCTGAAAATGCAGTTAAACAATTAATAGATATCATAAAGTTTCTAACTCTTTTTACACAACGATCATGAGCTTGAGTATGCATCCATTGAAAACATTTAGCATGATCACACCAAGTAGATAATAAATGTTCTATATCAGGAGTCCATTGAATAGGAGGTTGATCATCATTATTTTGATTCATTATATAATTAATAAATAAAAAATTTTATTCCTTTTTTTCTTCAGGAGGAGGAGAAGAATTTGAATCTTTTTTAACAGAAATTTTAATTGGTTCTATACTTGAATCATTAAAAGTTTTTGTATGATGCATATTTCCACATATTTCAGGAATATCAAAATTTTCAATATTCTTAAAATTTTCATAACATTTTAATTTAATTTCTTGTTGAATTAATGAGTTACCATCAATACTCGCTTGATTAATATCTGCTTTTATATATTTCAAAAATGACTTACAATCTTTTCTAGCATTTATTGGAAGTATAATTATTTCTTCAATTTTACTACGAATAATATCCCATTGATTTGCTAATTTACGATGTTGTTCAGCACGTTGAGCATATCCTAATTTATCTTGTAATACATTTAATGTAGATACTAAAACAGATAATCCACCAAATATCCATGCAGTTTGAAATCCATTTACAGTAATTCCTCCAGCAATAACATTTGCAAGACCTGCAAATGCAGTTAAAACATTAGTTGATATCATAAATGATCTTGTTTTTTGTGAACAAATATCATGAGAATGAGAATGCATCCATACAAAACACTTTGCATGATCACACCATGATGATAATAATTTATCAATTAAGGGAGTCCAGATTAAATTAGATGTCCCCTCACTTCCTCCCCTTTCTCCTCCATCACCTTCTTCTTTAGAGTCTTTAACAGAATTATTTTCTTCTGATCTATCAGTTTTTATAGGAGTACTAATTTTTTGCATTTAAAATTTTGAATGTATAGATTAGAATTAGTATTAAAAAATATAAAGTAAACGAATTTATTTTGGAGATTTTTCAGAAGTAGTAGGAGAAATATTACCAATTGCAGAAATATTAAGAATTGTGCTTGAAATACTTTTTTTAACTAAATTAGATATTTTACTAGCTGTTGTTGGTTCCTTATAACTTGCAGGCATTGGTAAATTATAATCTTTCATTTCATCTTTTAAATATTCGCTAAATTCATTAGTTAATATAGTTGTAAATTCACTTATTGTAATTTCTGGTTTCTTTGTTTCTACATTAATATTTGAAAGATGAAAGTTAGGTATGTCAATAGATTTTACTTCAATTACAGTAAATTCGGGACTTCTTTGAGGAGGCAATGTTTTAGTATTTAATTGCGCCATATTTTATATATATAATTTATTATCTAATCTAAAATTTAAATATAAAATAATAATTTTATCAATTTTTTTTTCATGATAAATAAAAATTGATTTATTTATTTATTATTCTTAAACAAATTCAAATATTATTTATAAATTATTTTTTATGTCCGAAACAAATCAACCAATCAAAAAAGAAAAGAAAATTAAAACAGAAAAAAAAGATGCAAATAAATGTAAATGTGGTGTTCAAGTAGTTCATCAGTGTTATAATTGTAAATTAAAAATCTGTGATGATATTAATTGTGGAACAGATACAATTGATGGATATTTATGTGGATCTTATACTCAATGGGGGTGTGCTAGAAAATATACTACGTGTGATTCATGTTTAGATGATAAAGCAATTCATGAAGAAGATTTAATACAATGTAATGAATGTAATGAAAGTAAATGTAATAAATGTACTAAAGAAAATGAATGCACTTCTTGTGGTAATAATTTATGTGATGATTGTATAGAAGAGCATAAATGTGAAGATTCAGAATAAAATAAACTTTAAAAAAAATTGAAAAACCTTTTTTTTATTACTCAATCATTCAAATTCTATAATCAAAGAAAATGTCTTCTTCAGTCGCTACCTTCATTGCAACTCTTGATGATGCTACTAAGTATGCAGGTGATACCATTACTGAAAATGGTCTTCCTGCTCATAAATCAACTAAATCTTTTTGCCTTAATATGTTTGCGGAAACAATTCGTGGCATGTCTACAACTGATATCCATGAAATGTTTAAGAATGCATTTAATGAAAATGCAAAGGTAGCAATTCAAATTGCATTCAATACACGTGATTGTATTGGTAATGGTAAGCAGGAGAAAGATCTTGCACTTCATATGATGGAGTGGCTTAAAATTAATAAGCCCCTAAATTATCTGAAGAATCTGCCAGAGTATTTGAATATTAGTTGCTTTAAGGATCTCCTAAAGCTGGCTTGCATTGCCCCTAATAAAATTATTAAGGATGTAGAATTTCAGCTATTTGCAGCTTATCTAAAGGATGATCTTCAAAAGCTGAATAATTATATGACTGCACTTGATGCAGCATCAAATGATGATGAAAAGAAGAAAATTATTAAAGCAATTATCAGTTTGGCAGCTAAGTGGGCTCCAACTGAGGGTTGCTGTTTTGATAAGAAAATTAATGCAGCTCATAAAATTGCAATTATTATGGGTATGAGCATGAAGAATTATCGTAAGGCACTTTCAAAGCTCCGTGCCTACCTAAATATTCTGGAGCGCTTTGAAAGTTTTAAACAGTGGGACAAGATTAATTTTGAGCATGTCCCTGCAACTGCAATGAAGAAGCAGAAGAAGGCTTTTGAGAAGCACTGTTCTGAGCAGTTTGCTAATTATCTGGCAAAGGTAATGGCAGGCAAGGCAAAGATGCACACCAAGGGCATTCAGCCTCATGAACTTGTGTCACATTATATGATTGGTCATCAAGCAATTGATCCAACAATTGAGGCTCAGTGGAGCACAATTGTTTCAACACTTAAAACTGCAGGTCTCTTCAAGGATGCTGTAGCTGTATGTGATGTTAGTGGGTCAATGAGTGGTATTCCTATGCATGTAGCAATTGCACTTGGTCTAATTGTATCTCAAATGACTGCTGCTCCTTTCAATAATAAAATTATTACTTTTTCAGCTGTTCCCACGTGGCATGAAATTAAGGGAGATAATCTTCAGCAGCAAGTTCATAATCTTGCAAAGGCTGCATGGGATATGAATACTGATTTTCTTGCAGTATTTAAGATGCTACTGACTGAGGCGAAAACTTACAAGCTTACGCCCGAGCAGATGATTAAGAAGATCTTTGTTTTCTCTGACATGCAATTTGATCAGGCAACAGATGGTCCTACTTATATGACTGGATTTGGTCATATTAAGAAAATGTATGAAGATGCAGGGTATGCAATTCCAACAATTGTATTTTGGAACCTGCGTGATACCAAGGTATCATTTCCTGTTCAGAAGGATACTCCTAATGTAGCACTAATGAGTGGCTTCTCCTCGGAAATGCTTAAGGTATTTTTGGAGGATGGTGATATGACGCCAGAGAGTATCATGATGCGGGCAGTATCAGGATATAAGGTGACAGTTATCCCTGAACCTTAATTAAATTTAATTTATTTTAATTTATTTTAATTAATAATAATATTTATATAATTATTAATTTTAAACTAGCGATTTATGGATTCTAATATTGACATATGTAATTTATTAGATAATTCAGAATCTTCCTTCTTCTCCTTTTTCTGCTCCTTCATATCTTCCTTCTTACCAGAATTTAAGATTTTTTTAATTCCTTTTTCTACATCTTCATCTAGTTTCTGATTATTTGTTTCTCCAGCATTTGCTCCAGGTGTCACACTAAGTAGGCCAACACCTGCAGCACTTGCTGCTTCAGCAAATGTAGTTGGACTTTTCATTTTTTTATGATTTGGAGATCCTTTATTTGAATCATTATTAAATGTAACTATACTTTCTTCATCGGTATGTATATCATTACTATTATTTACCCCATTGGTACTGAAAGTTACATGTTCGCCATTTCCACTAGCACTACCGCCATTAGTATCATCTTTATTTTTAGAAGATGAGAAAGCACCAAAGAATTTTTCACTAAAAGTTTTTTTCTTTCTTTCACACTTAGGTTTTTTCTTACCAGGTTCATATATATATGTTGGTTCAAGATAATCACATATTTCAGGTTTATCTATATCTACATCTCTAAATTTATTTTCAAATTTTTCAATAATATCAGATGGAATTTGTGGAGCAGAATCAACTAATCTATCTAATTCTGCTCTCTTAATTGTAAAAAATTCAATAGAATCTACACGTTGATCTGGATGTATCGCTAGTTCTGCAGATATATTACGATGAAATTTAGCCCATTGTAAAGATGCAACTCTATGACCTTCCATTTTTTGTGCATATCTTAGAAAATTACCAATTGTAGTTATTATACCAGTAGAAATAGATATTGCACCTAATCCAAAACTACCATATACTACTAAATTTGGTGGAAATATTGAATTAATACCTACATTAATTGCGCCAGTTAAAGTTGATAAAATAATAACTGGAATTTGAACTCTATTATTTAAGTCATTAAATTTTCTTTCAGATAAATCATGTAACCATCTATAACATAATGCTTTATCAGCCCATTTTGCAAGTAATTCTTCTTGATCACGTGTCCATTTATTCATACGAGCACCTGTTGCACCACTTATACCTGAATTAATTCGGAAAGATGTGTTTTCAAAATCATTCCCAAATACATTTATTCCAGTAGGTCCAATTGATCCTGCTGGATTGGTATTTATATGTCTTGAAATTGAAGTCATTATAAATAATTTTATATATAATATATTATATATAAAATTATATGGATAAATATATTTTTCAGATAGTTCAAAAAGGAGATGATGTTTTAATAATAATTAATAATGATATTAATAAATTTATCGCATTAGTAAATCAAGATACATTTAATTTATCATATCTAAAAAATAAGGATATGTTAAAATTTATATCAAAGATTTTAGATAAGTATTCTGATAGTATATTAAAAATGAATTATTCATTAGAAAGTTTGAACGCAGATAATATAAAATTAAATATTTATATTTATGATGGTGAAGAACATAATTATACAATTATATTAAAATCTAAAGATACTTTAGATCAAGAAAATCAAGAAAATAAAATAAATGAAAAGATAAATGAAGTTAAATTAATATATGATAAAAAAATATTAGATCTAGATCGTAAATACGATGATATTTATGATGAATTAAATTCAAAAATTAATATTGAAAATAATTTATTAAAAAATCAAATACAAGTTACACATACAAAAAATGAATTTCATAATTTTAAATTTAAATCAATTCAGATCATAAAAAGCATGAATAAATTAGATAAATATATAGAAATATTAGAAGAAGTCGAAGAATTTAAATATACTAAAATAAGTGATACTTTTTATGAACAATTATATAATGAAGTAAAAAAATATGATCATTTTATAGAATTTATTAATAAACTATATAATGAAAAAACTACGAATGATCCATTGAAGAAAATTAAATTTGTATATTTCTACTTAATTAATTCTAATATTTATAACACGATGGAATTTATATTTAATTTTTATGGTATAATACAAATAATTTATTTAAATCTTGATTATAATAAATCAACTAATAAACTTACTTTAACTTTAAAATTTTTATATGATAAATCAGAAAATAAAAATTATAAATGTTTACCATCATTATTTAATCAAGATTTAACAGATTGTAAATTAATTTATCAAAACATTAATAATACAACAATTTTTAAGAAGGATAATATAAATGTATTTATTTTTGAAAAATTAAAATAAATTGTAATATATGAATCAAGATCAAATAAATCCTATATCAAAACCAAATCTAAATCCTACTCAAATTCCTACTCCTGTTGCAATTAAAATAGCGAGTGGTTCAGAGAAATCTGAGAAATCAGATAAATTAGAGAAAGTAGAGAAAGTAGAGAAAGTAGAGAAAGTAGAGAAATTAGAAAAAACACCAACTGAAAATTTTTTTAATAAATTTGGTGGTTCATACAGACAAAAAATTAGAACAACAGAAATGTTAAGCCCTAGTTACAGACCAATGTATAAAAGTGTATTAATTGAAGCAGTATATAGTTTAATATTTACTCATCATATTCCAATTTTAATGAAACAAGGAACATTATTAGATGAAACACCTATTATAGATTTCAGATCAGTTGCAACTTTTTTAACTTCTTATATTGGAAAAATAATTTTTTTTATAGTTATATATACAACCTTACATTATCTTTTCTTACCATTTATAAGAAAAATTGATTTTCCATAATTAAATAATCAATAAATTTATTTTCTAGACATAACAGTATAATAATTAAGAGAATATGGATAGTTTGATATTTCCGATAAATAAATATAAGGGTTTGACATATAAACAAGTTCTTCAAAAAAATGATGATTATTACTATAAATATTTAATTCGTGAATTTAAAAGTTATTATAATGATATTTATAACTTTTATGAATATTTAAGATTAAATAATAAATTTGTAAACGAAATAAATAAAATTTTAAATATTAAAATGGTATTAGATACTGAAACAACTGGATTTTATGAGTATGATCGTGTATTACAATTATCATATATACTTTTTAATGATATTCAAACATTAAAAACTTTTGATCATTATGTAGGAATTCATCCATCAATAAAAATTAAAAATTCTGAAATTCATGGTATTACAAATGAAATTTGTAAAACAAAAGGAATTCCTATTAAGAATATCTTAGATATTTTTTGTGATGATTTAGAAATATGTAAAGCACTAATTGGTCATAATTTACAATTTGATATTAGAATGTTAAAGAGTGAATTTAAAAGAGTAAGTTTAAATTGTGATATCTTAACTTGTAAACCAATTGAAGATACATTTCATTTAGGAAAACAAAAATACCCTAAAGGAACACCTATGAAATTAGGAGATCTACATAGATTAGAACTTAAATCAGATATGGTTAATGCTCATAATGCATTATATGATGTTATTGCAACTATGAATATTTATAAAAAAATTAAATTATCATAAAAAATAAAAATATAAATGATATTTTTATTTTTAAATTATTTTATGAAACGCTTTTTGCATTTCGCCAGTCTGGTAAAAAAAATTAGGTATCAGAAATAGTTAACTACAACGGAAATGGATCCACTACCAGACGGGTTTTTCAACTTTTGTCGAAAAACAGGATACCTAAAAACTTTAATAAAATTAAGTGGGGAGGCGGGGAACAGATCTTAAAAATACAATTAATGGCCAATTAATAAATATTTAAAAATTTCCTGGTGATCAAGCAAGAAATTTCATAAGATCAAAAAACTAAACGGAATTAGAGAAACTGTACAGAATGTGAAAACTTTACCCATTGAGGAAAAAGTGGGTAAAAACAAGGCTGAATTTTTTTTTATTAAATCTAAAATTAGATTTCTAAAAAACATAACACATTAGGGAATTTTTTTAATTATTAACTTAAATCTAAAGTCGCCTAAAAACTTAAATCAATAATTATTTAAAAAAATGCGAATAATTGCTGTGAGTGTAATAATTCTTACAGAATGAAAAATCGTTCCGTGGAATCTTTTTTAGAAATAAATTTAGATATTATTTTTATTTTTTATTTTTTATTTTTTATTTTTTATTTTTTATTTTTTATTTTTTTTTTTTTATTTTT
>Ga0114972_10004030_pt1 | contig 10932 bp, 11 predicted proteins | sample M_140807_EF_Meta_FD_87354 | JGI IMG/M metagenome (GOLD analysis project Ga0114972, IMG submission 87354) | Freshwater microbial communities from Lake Montjoie, Canada to study carbon cycling - M_140807_EF_MetaG | ecosystem: Environmental > Aquatic > Freshwater > Lake | place: Lake Montjoie... | reverse complement strand
GCAGCCAACGATCTCCGCAAAGGAATGGCCATCAAATACAACAACGACACCTATGTTGTGCTTGAGGTCCATCACCGTACACCCGGCAACCTCCGAGCTTTCGTGCAGGCCATCATGCGCAGCATCAAGACCGGCAAGTCCAGCGATGTCCGCTTCAGCTCGACGGAAAAAGTCGAACTCATCGACCTCCAGCGCCGCCCGCTTGAATTCAGCTACAAGGACCACGAGGGCTACCACTTCATGGACCCGGAATCCTACGAGACGATTGAGCTCGACGAGATCCTGCTGGCCAATACCAAGGACTATCTCGTCGAGAACCTCAAGATCGAGGTGCTCTACGCCGAGGGCCGTGCGGTCGAGGTGGAGATGCCTGCTTCGGTCACACTGAAGGTCATCGAATCGCCCGAGGGCTTGCGCGGTGACACCGCCAGCAATGTGCAGAAGCCCGCCACCCTCGAGACCGGCCTCATCATCAATGTTCCGCTCTTCATCAAAGAGGGCGACTCTGTGAAGATCGACACGCGCAACGGCGCGTATATGGGGCGCGCCTGACGCCCCGCCGCGCCACGATGGCCAAGCCTGCCCGCCGCCGTAAGCTGCGGGGCAACCGTCTCAACACGTCCTTCGCCGCGTCGTACATCCCGCGCGTTCCGGTGCGCTGGGTCAAGTTTGTCTTCGGCCTTTTCCTGCTACCGCCCTGCTACATTCTCACCGCTGCTTTTTTCAGCGCGCTGACCCACGCCACGGTCCACCAGTTCTACCGTGCGCCCGAGTTTCTCTGGTTCTCCGGCGGCGTCGGCTTCTGGCTTGCCCTCTATTTTTTCCTGCCGCACCCGCTTCTCGTCTACGTCTTCGGCCACGAGCTGACCCATGCGCTGGCTGTTTATCTCGCTGGCGGGCAGGTTACGAAGTTCAAGGTCAGCAGTGATGGTGGTCACATCGTCTCGAGCAAGATCAACACATGGATAGCCCTCTCCCCCTATTTTATCCCGATCTACAGCGTCATCGCCATCGGTGTCTACGCGGGACTCTCGCTGTTTTATGATGTGACGCCCTACTGTCACATCCTCTACTTGCTGGTCGGCGCCACGTGGGCGTTCCATGCCACCTTCACCGTGACAATGATCGGCAAAGGCCAGACCGACTTGGCCTACGGCGGCACCTTCTTTTCCTTGCTGGTCATCTACCTGATGAATCTCCTGCTCCTCACCTTTATGCTGCTGCTCGCCTCGCCCCAGCAGGATGGTTTCGTCCAGTTCCTCCGCGACCTCGAGCGCCTCTTCGCCGACTTCTGCCTCTCCGCCGAAATCACCCTCCGCGTCCTCTGGCGCGCTGTCCGGCTTTGATCTGGCCTTTGCCAAAGAGTGCCAATCTGTTCTGCTGGGGGAATGGCGAAAACAGCCTGGCACAAGATCAAGGACTATACTGACCTGAAATTCGAGAAGACGGATGACGGGGTCGCGAAGATCACGATCAATCGTCCCGAGGTTCGCAATGCGTTCCGGCCGCAGACCGTGGAGGAGATGAAGGATGCGTTCGACCACTGCCGCGAGGACGCGTCGATTGGCGTGGTTGTCCTGACGGGCGAGGGGGACAAGGCATTCTGCTCCGGTGGTGACCAGAAGGTGCGCGGGAGTGGTGGTTATATCGGCGAGGACGGCGTGCCGCGCCTCAACATCCTCGATGTGCAGAAGCAAATCCGCAGCCTACCCAAGCCGGTTATCGCCATGGTGGCGGGCTACGCAATCGGCGGCGGCCATGTTTTGCATGTGGTCTGCGACCTGACCATCGCGGCGGACAACGCGCGCTTCGGCCAGACCGGGCCGCGCGTCGGGTCGTTCGACGGCGGCCTGGGTGCGAGCTACCTCGCGCGGGTCGTCGGGCAAAAGCGTGCGCGGGAAATTTGGTTTCTTTGCCGTCAATACGATGCGGCGCAGGCCTGCGAGATGGGATTGGTCAACAAAGTCGTCCCACTCGCGCAACTCGAGGAGGAGACGTTGCAATGGTGTCGCGAAATTCTCGAGCTTTCGCCCATCGCACTGCGGTGTCTCAAGGCGGCGCTCAACGCCGATTGCGACGGGCAGATGGGCCTGCTCGATTTGGCCGGTAATGCCACGCTCCTTTACTACCTCAGCGAGGAAGCGAAGGAGGGCAAACAGGCCTTCGTGGATAAGCGCAAGCCGGACTTCTCCAAGTTTCCGCGCCTTCCCTGACTTGCCTGGAGGGCGACCGCGCCCCTTCCCAAGGGGCGATTGGGATTCGCCATGGAGGGCGTCGCTGCGCTAAGCTCTCAACTTCATGTCCAGCAGCACCGGCCAACTTTTCCGGATCGCCACCTGGGGGGAATCCCACGGTGGTGGCGTCGGCGTCGTGATTGACGGCTGCCTGCCGCAGTTGGATTTGTCCGCGGCCGACATTCAGCACGAACTCGACCGGCGTCGCCCGGGCCAGAGCGATATCGTTACACCCCGCAAGGAGGCCGACCGCTGCGAAATTTTGTCGGGCGTTTTCCAAGGCAAAACCCTCGGCACGCCCATCGCCATTCTGGTCCGCAACGAGGATGCACGGCCCGAGGCCTACAAGGAAATGGAGGACGCATTCCGTCCGTCGCACGCTGATTTCACCTACGAGGCCAAATACGGCATCCGGAATTGGCAGGGCGGGGGGAGATCTTCGGCCCGGGAGACGATCGGCCGCGTGGCTGCCGGCGTGGTGGCTCGCAAGGTTCTCGACGCGCTCCATCCGGGCATCGAGGTGCTGGCTTGGGTCAGCCGCGTGCACCAGATCGAATCGCAAGTGGATGCGTCGACCGTTACCACCGCCGACATCGAGGCGAATGCGGTCCGCTGTCCCGATGCGGCGGCCGCCGAGCGCATGATTACCCGCATCAAAGAGGCCCGATCCAACGGCGATTCCGTCGGCGGCCTCGTGGAGTGCGTGGTGCGGTGCTGCCCCGCCGGGTTGGGCGAACCGGTCTTCGACAAACTCGAGGCCGACCTGGCCAAGGCCATGCTCAGCCTGCCTGCGACGAAAGGGTTCGAGATCGGTTCGGGTTTCGAGGGGACAAAGCTCACCGGCCAGGAACACAATGACGCGTTCGAGATGCGCGAGGGGCGCACACGCACCAAGACGAATCGCTCCGGAGGCGTCCAAGGTGGCATAAGTAATGGCGAGGACATCGTCTTCCGCGTTGCGTTCAAGCCAACAGCCACGATCGCCAAAAGCCAGCAGACTGTCACGGCATCGGGTGAGAACACCGAACTGGCTGCGCGAGGACGCCATGATCCGTGCGTTCTCCCGCGCGCTGTGCCCATAGTGGAAGCGATGGTCTGGCTCGTGCTCTGCGACCACGCCCTGCGCCAAAGGGCACAGTCTGCTCCCCGATGAGCTTCCTCTACCTCGCCGCCGGGCTTTATCTGCTTTTTGAGATGTGGCGCGGGTGGCGTCGCGGCGTGGTGCGACACGGGGTCAGCATTTTCGCCCTTCTCGCCTCGGGCGGGGTCGGATGGATTTTCGCATGGATGACCGGTGCGATCTCCGACCGTATCATTCCGCTCCCGCCGCCGGGAGGACGTCTGATCTTTGGCCTCGCGGCTGCACTGGCTTTTTATGCTGCTGCCGTGGTCCTATCATCGCTCCTCTTCAAAAAAACCTCTCAGCAAAGCTCGGGTCTTATCCGGCTTTTTTACGGGGTGGGCGGTGCGTTCTTCGGGCTCCTTTTCGGTCTGCTGATCCTCTGGGGTGGCGTGACGATTTTTCGTACCTTGGGCGCGGTAGCCGAGGGGCGCCAAGCATTGGCATCTGCCTTCGATGTCCCAGCGACGGCCCCGCTCGATCCCGGCTTGGCTGACGTCAAGGGCACGCTCGAGCAAGGGGCGGTCGGGCAACTGATCGCGAAAGTGGACATTCTTCCCACGAGCTTTTACGGCCTCCTGACCAAGTTGGTGCGCGTGACAGGTTCGCCCGGCGCGGCGGCGCGGTTCTTCGCGTATCCCGGTATGCAGGAACTGCTCGCGCAGCCCAAAGTGGCCTCGCTTTTCGCCGATCCGGAGATTTCTTCCGTGGCAGCGCAAGGCAATTACATCGCGCTGCTGGGCAACGCGAAGCTCGTCCAATTGGCGGGCGATCCGGAGGTCCAAAAATCATTTGCCGCGTTCGATTGGGAAAAAGCGCTGGACTATGCGCTGCAAGAGCCTGCAACTTCGCCTGCTCCATGAGCCAAGACTACATCGCCACCATCGGACTCGAGGTCCACGTGCAGCTGAAGACACGCAGCAAAATGTTCTGCGCCTGTCCTGTTGAATATGGCGCACCGCCGAACACCCACACCTGCCCGGTCTGCCTCGGCTTGCCGGGAGCGCTGCCCGTCATGAACGAGGAGGCCCTGAAGCTCACCATCCTCAGCGGCCTCATGCTCGGCTGTAAAATTGCGGACGTCTGTAAGTTCGACCGCAAGAGTTATTACTACCCGGACATGCCGAAGAACTACCAGATCTCGCAATACGACATGCCGCTCTGCCTCGGCGGGGGTGTACCGCTGCATGATCTGGCCTACCCTAAAGACGCGCAGAAAACCATCGCGACAAAGGACAAGGTCGTGCGCCTCACGCGCATCCACCTCGAGGAGGACGTGGCCAAGAGTTTCCATCTCGAGAGCGCATCCGGCATCGACTTCAACCGCGCCGGGACGCCGCTCATGGAAATCGTGTCCGAGGCGGACATCGCCGGGCCAGAGGAAGCATTCGCCTATCTCGCCTCCCTCAAGCAGCATCTCATCTACGCCGATGTCAGCGATGCCGATATGGAGAAGGGGCAGATGCGCTGCGACGTGAATGTTTCCGTGCGTCCCGTCGGCACGGAAAAATTTGGCACCAAGATCGAGCTGAAAAACCTGAACACCATCAGCGGGGTGCGCCGGGCGCTGGCCTACGAGATCGAGCGCCAGATCGGGATCTTGCGCGGTGGAGGATCCCTGCAGCAGGAGACGCGGCGTTGGGATGACGACCTCGGCGAGACGCAGCTCATGCGCATCAAGGAGTCTGCCCACGACTACCGCTATTTTCCCGATCCCGACCTCATGCCGGTCAAGACGGAGCAACTTCTTGCCGCAGCCAAGAAGCTCCTGCCCGAGACGCCGGCGCAGAAGCGGGCCCGCTACGAGAAGGATTTTGCCGTGAGCGAATACGATGCCGCCGTTTTGGCCGACAACCCCGAACTGGGCGGTTATTTCGAGAAGGCAGCCGCCGGCTCGCCCCGCGGCAAGCAGATCGCTAATTGGGTCCTCAACGACCTGCAGAGCGCGCTGTCGGCGGCGGAAAAAACCATCGCTGACTGCCTGCTTCAGCCTTCCCAGCTCGACGCCCTCGTGGTGCTCGTTGCCGGAGGCCAGATCAATGGCAAGCAGGCCAAGGAGGTTTTTGCTGACATGTTCGCTACTGGACGTGATCCCTCGGCCATCGTGGAAGAGAAGGGCCTCAAGCAAGAAAGTGATGCTGGGGCGATCGGAGCGCTGTGCGACGAGATCATTGCCGCGAATCCGCAGTCTGTTGCAGACTACAAAGCCGGCAAAGGCGCGGCCCTCAACTTTCTCAAGGGCCAAGTGATGAAGCTCTCCAAGGGCAAAGCCAACCCGTCCATGGTCGGAGATCTTCTCGCGCAGAAGCTAGGTTGAACCATGAAAAAGCACACCCTAGCTCTTGTCTTCGGTTTTGCTCTCGCGGGTGCTTGCGTCGCTGCCCCAGTGAAAATCGGTGCGGTCTATGCGAATTCCGGGTTCCTAAAGGCCCTGGGCGAGTCCTCTTGGCGCGGTACGCAGGCGGCGGCTGCTCTGGCCAAGCGCAGCGGTCAGGACGTCGAGGTCATCTATCTTCCCTACGACAGTACACCGGCCTCGGCTGCGCAGGCTGTGCGCAGTGCGCTTGAAAAAGATCCCGATATCGCGGCTTTTATCGGCATCGTGGATACCGATGCCGCTCTTGCTGCAGGTCGAATCGCCGCGGGTGCCGGCAAGGTTTTTGTCACCTCGGGCGCGACATCCCCCCTGCTGCCGCGGCAGTTGGGCCCTCGCTTTTTTATGGCCTGCTTTGGCGACAATGTCCAAGCAGCGGCCGCCGCCGAGTGGCTGCGCAGCGCCAAAAAGGCATCCCGTGTCGCGGTGATCTACAACCGCTCAAGGGCCTATCCGCGTCTCTTGCAGGGTTATTTCGCGGATGCCTTCCGGCACGCGGGAGGAAAGATCGACGAGACTATCTCGTATGGCGACGGCGAACCAGCGGGTCTGCCGCATGATCTCCGGACGTGCGATGCCGTATTTGTTGCGGCCGAGTCGGCAGCTGGGGCAAGCAGGGTGATCTCGAAGCTGCGCGCTGTCGGCTTCAAGGGCCCGATCGTCGGCGGCGATAGTTACGATGACCCGGAATTCTGGTCCGGCGAACCTTTGGCCGAGAATGTCTATTTCACCACCCACGCTTATCCCGCCAAGGGTTCCGGCGCCGCCAGTGCCGCCACGCTGTCCGACTTTCGCGGGGCCTGCCGCGGTGGAACTCCCGATGCTTTCAGCGGTTTGGGTTTTGATGCCCTGCGACTTGTTCTCGCCGCCGAACCTGGGCGGGGCGGCGATCTAGCCAAGCGCTTGCAGAAGGGTGCGCCGCTGGCCGGCGTCACCGGATCCATCGCCTATCAGCGCGGTAGCCGCATTCCCTCCAAGCCGGTGGCTCTCATCGCGGCAGAGCATCCCAGCCAGATGATGCTGCAGCTCACGCCAGCCTACGTGCCGGCTCCCTAGGCGTGAGCGGGGCGTTGCGGAGAATCTTGCGCCTCTGCGCGTTCGCTATTTTTCTGCCCATCGCATTGCCGGTCTATCCCTTCTTCCGTTTGCGCGGACCGTTCCACGGCGTGCCGCCCAACGTTCTTTGGCTGCAATGGATGCTGCGCTGCGGGTTGCGTATTGTGGGCGGCCGCCTGCACGTTTATGGCACGGCTCCGCGGAATGGGTTACTCGTCAGCAATCATCTTTCCTATCTCGACATCGGCGTTATCGGATCGGTCTGTCCCTGCGCCTTCGTCTCCAAGGCAGAAGTGCGCGCCTGGCCCTTCATCGGCTGGGCGGCGGCCTTGGCTGGGACCGTCTTTGTGCGGCGCTCGCGCCGCGCCGAAGTGACGGAACAGGTGTCAGAGATCAAATCGGCATTGGCTCGCGGCGTGCCGGTCGTGCTCTTTCCGGAGGGCACCAGTTCGAACGGCGAGGCGGTGCTGCCTTTTCGAAGCGCGTTGCTGCAGGCCGCCGTTGCGACCGGATGTGAGGTGACGCCGGCTGCGCTTTTCTATCGTACCGATCCTCCGGAGGACGCCATCACCCACGTATGCTGGTGGGGAGGAGTTGGCTTTCTCCCGCACCTATGGAAATTTCTTGCGCTGAAATCTTTCGCGGCTGGCGTCGCCTTCGGCCAGCCCCGCCGCTTGTCGGCTGATCGCAAGACAGAGGCAGCACTTTTGCGCGAAGACGTCGCGCAACTTCGTGACAGTGCGGCGCGGGCCGCAGCAAATACCTGACCGAGCACATTGTTGCGGCACAAAAAAACCCGGCGACACCGTGAGGCATCGCCGGGCTTTGGGTTGAAGGTTGTTATTTAACGTGCTTCGAAACGAGCTTGGTCATCTCGAACATGCTGACCACTTTCTTGCCACCGAAGATCGGCTTCAGATTGTCATCAGCGTGGATCATGATCTTTTTGACCTTGTCCTGCAGCTTGTTCTTTTTGATGTAGTCCCAGAGCTTTTTCGTCAGTTGGCCACGCGAGAGGGGCTTGGAGCCCACGACGGCGGAGAGGGCGGCGGACGGCTGCACCGGCTTCATCAAAGCAGGATTCGCTTTACGCTTTTTCTTCACCACTTTTTTCGCGGCTTTCTTGACGGTTTTCTTGGCTGGTTTGCTTTTTGATTTCTTTTTGGTGGGCATATCAAGTCGTTGGTTTGTCAGATTTACGAAGGTAGCGCAACCTGAATTGTGCAGCTTTTTTTCCGGAGGGGTCCGGTCGGTGCGTGCGTCGCGTCCATCGCGGACGACATCGGGCGCCGCGGTCCGGCGCGGGAGAGTGGTCGCCAGATGCCGCCGCACGGTCGCATCGCGTGTGTTGTTTTGCGAAAGTGCCATGTCCCTCACGACTGACGAAACGCCGAAGAAACGCACGGCCGAATCCGCGCGGTTGATGCGGCGGACCCATCGCGTGGCTCGGCTTCTGCTGGTCGCTGTGGCGTGGGCCAACACACTTTATTTCGTTAGCGGCGGGCGGGAGGTGGGACAAGCAGCACGCTATGTGTGGACAAGATAGCCGGATACGAAAGGAAATCTGTGGAATTAAAAAGTATACAAAGCACTATATACAAACGGCTTGTGAAATTATAAGGCCGCGGCTTGGCCTACCATCCTCGTATGAGTTTTATCGTTAGCGCCTTGCTTTGCTCCAGACCAAGCGCATCCCCGTGAAGCAGAGAAAGAGCAGACCCGAACCGAGAGCCAGCACGTAGTAAGGCTTGGCCGTTTTACCCAGCCAAGCACCCTCGTGGATGGAGATGAGCAGATCGAGTACACCGTCGGACCATCCGACGGCCTCGCCTGTCCGGTAGGCCACTCCGGTGATGGCCGTAGCGGCGAGTGGCAGAAGCAGAAGCGCACCGATCAGACGGTGGAAGAGACGATGCTTCTGTGGCGTATTCAGCAGACGTCCGCGGCTCTGCCAGAGAAGTTTCATTCCTGTCCAACAAAGCAGCAGCAGGCCGAGTCCGGTGATCCAGATGGCAGCCATCGATCCCTCGGGACCCAGCCACTCCCAAGTATGCGCCCCCAGGATTTCCTCGCCGGTTGACCCAGGCAGTCCAAACCACGACCGCCCGAGGCGGTAGGCCATTCCGCTGGCTGCCATTGCGGCTAGCGGCAGGACGAGCCACGGCGAAAGACGTCGATGCAGGGGGCGAGGGTTCAACGCTTCTATTTAAGGTCCCGCGCATCGGTGCTCAATGCCGGAGATTTCGCTGCACGGCGGTTGACTGACAGGCACGTGCCTTGTTGACTGCTTGAACCTATGAACCTCCACCGCCTGATCCTATTCGTCCTGTTTTCCTCATGTTTGCTTGGCACCCGCGTTATGGCGGAGGAAGAGGAGTCCGCCGTGGACCAGCAGATGAAAGTCATGGGCCGCGGCATGAAAAAGCTGTCCATGCAGCTGGCGGACCCCGCAGAGAAAGATGCATCGCTTGAAGTGATCGCGCGAATCAGGAAGGCGGTGGTCGAATCACGCAACCTTGAGCCATCGGGCGCCGAAGAGCGGCAAGGCGAAGAGCGCGAAGCCTACATGAAGACCTACCTCAAAGGCCTGGACGAATTGGATGAGAAGTTCGCCGAGATGGAGAAGGCCGTCGGTGATGGTGATGCCGCCGCAGCCCAAAAAGCCTTCGACGAAGCCAACGTGCTCAAGAAGAGGTACCACTCCGACCTGCGCTGAACGGTCGTTGGCACGGCTATTTCCGGGGAGATTTTCTAAGATTTCGGGGCAGGGCCCCCTGCTGCGCCGTCGATGAAAACGTCCATTTGCTGGCCGACGTAGACCGGCGTTTTCGGCAGGGCGAATGTGTAGATGATCTGGAGCACACGCGTGTCGACCCGCTCGGTACTTTCACCGGTGAGGGATTTTTTGGGAAGGATGTAGGGCTCCACTCGCACGAATGTGAGAGGGATCGGGAGATCGCGGGTTCCCTTGATATAGGCGACCGCTGGAGCGCCAGGTCGCACTCGCCACGCGCTGTCCTCGTCGACATCGGCCCGCAGTTGCAGGATGCTGGTGTCGCCGAGTAGGATGGCTTCGACGATCGCGGTGGCGGCGGCGTATTCACCCGCTCGGATGTTGACCTGCAGGATCTCGCCGTCACGCGGCGCAGTGACCAAGGTGCGGTCCAGATCCGTCTGCGACTCGGCCAGCAGCGCCTTGCCTTGCTGCAGCTCCGCCGCGGCCCGTGCCAAAAGGGCCTCCCCAGCGCGGTGCTGGAAGGTTGCCCGACGAACCTCCTCTTGGCTGGCCACATTTTTCGACCCGAGCTTGTTGACCCGATCCAGGAGATCCTTTTTCTCGGCGAGGTTGGCCTCGGCCTCCTCCAAGCGCGCTGTGAGGACCGGGATCTCGGCTTCGCGGGAAGCGACCGCCGCGCGCGCTGCGCGCGAGTCGACGCGGAAGAGCGGGGCGCCCTTTTTGACATGATCCCCGACGTTGACCCAGACATCCTCGACCACGCCGTTGACGAGGGTGGAGATATGCACGTTTTCCCCGAGAGCTTCGACGATGCCGCGCGCGCCGATCGCGGCCTCGTAGGGCGCGGCGGCGGGCACAACCAGCGGGGCGCCCACGGGATCCGGTTTTTTCAGGCGGGCGACCAGGAAGAACATGGCCGCGATACCGATGATCGCGCCGGCTATGGTGAGGTTTTTAAACATGGGATTTCGGGTGAGGGTGGTCGCGGATATAATCCGACGCGTTTTGCGTCGTGGTGACAAGCCCGTCATCCATCTCGATGATTCGGTCCGCGTAATGGAAGATGCGCGAGTCGTGGGTCACGACGATGACGCAGCGGTCGGTATGGCGGGCGGACTCGCGCAAAAGCTCCATCGCGCGCTGGCCGGTCACCGCGTCGAGCGAGGCGGTGGGCTCATCGCAGATGATCAGGCGCGGTTGGTGGACCAGCGCGCGCGAGATAGCCACGCGCTGCTGCTGTCCGCCCGACAGCTGAGAGGGAAAGCTTTCCTCCCGACCGGCCAGACCAACCTGGCCGAGAACCGCGGCGGCATCCTGCTGGGCGCGCGCGTAGGGCGTGCCGGTGAGCAGGCGCGGGATCGACACGTTCTCGCGGGCAGTGAGGGTCGGGACGAGGTTGAACTGCTGGAAG
>Ga0114972_10004028_pt1 | contig 10937 bp, 7 predicted proteins | sample M_140807_EF_Meta_FD_87354 | JGI IMG/M metagenome (GOLD analysis project Ga0114972, IMG submission 87354) | Freshwater microbial communities from Lake Montjoie, Canada to study carbon cycling - M_140807_EF_MetaG | ecosystem: Environmental > Aquatic > Freshwater > Lake | place: Lake Montjoie... | reverse complement strand
CGCTTGACCGGACGTGTGTTCGTCAATCGTGTCTGGCAACATCATTTCGGGCGGGGCATCGTACGGTCCCCCAACAATTTCGGCCAGTTGGGGGAAACGCCTACACACCCCGAATTGCTGGATTGGCTTGCACGAAACTTTGTGGATAACGGTTGGAAGGTAAAGCCGCTTCACAAGTTGATCCTTATGTCGGAAACATACCGGCAATCGTCGATCCCCTCCGACGAAACTCTCGCGAGCGACCCCAACAACGATTGGTTCAGCAGGTTTGACATGCGGCGACTCAGCGCCGAAGAAATCCGTGATTCGATCCTGGCTACCAACGGCCGGTTAAATCTCAAGATGTTCGGACCGAGCATTTACCCTGAACTGTCCCGGGAGGTGTTAGCCAGCCAATCGGTCCCCGGAAAAGGCTGGGAGAAAACCAGTTACGACGAACAAGCTCGACGGAGTGTGTATATCCATATCAAACGATCGCTTCTCGTCCCGATGCTTTCCAATTTTGATTTCCCGGAACCGGACACGAGCTGCGAAGCACGATTTGTGACGACGCAACCTGGCCAGGCATTAGGGATGCTCAACGGCGATTTCCTCAACCAGCAGGCGGAGGAACTCGCAAAACGGCTGAAAGCTGAGGCAGGTGAAGGAATCGATGATCAAATCGTTCGCGGGTTCCAATGGGTCTTTGCTCGCAACCCAAATTCGACCGAGATCGCACGCGCGAAGGAATTGATCGACGAGCTCATGGCCGAACACCGTTTGACCCAAGACCAAGCCATGAACTACTTCGGCCTGTTCCTATTCAACCTCAACGAATTCGTTTACGTCGATTAACCCACGCGTCGATGACGGTGGTGTCCATAAAATCACAAACTAAATCTCCCTTCGAGGGATTCCAAATAAGGATCGATTCGTCATGCGAAGAAATTTCTGTGGTCGAACGCGGCGAGAGTTCCTGTGGCAAACAGGAGCTGGATTTGGTGGATTAGCCTTGGCAGGGATGATGTCGCGGGATGGCCTGCTTGAAAGCGCCGCCAATGCCTCGGACGCGGTTCGATTACCGCAGCCTCATTTCGCCCCCAAGGCCAAAAGCGTGATCTTTTTGTTCATGTACGGCGGGCCGAGCCACATCGATACGTTTGACTACAAGCCGACGATGAAGGGGCGCGACAATCAATCGGTTGAAGTCAAAACGTTCGGACGTGGTGGACACAAGAACAAGGGACGGATTGTCGAACCGAGATGGGATTTTCATCAGTATGGGCAATGTGGCAAATGGGTAAGCGATTTGTTCCCCAACGTTGCCAAACATGTGGATGACATCGCGTTCATTCACTCGATGACCGCCGATTCGCCAATCCACGGGTCCGCGATGTTGATGATGAACTCGGGACGCGTTCAAAGCGGTCACCCATGCCTCGGGTCTTGGGTGAACTATGGACTCGGTTCCGTCAACGAAAACCTTCCTGGTTTCGTGGTCATGCTCGACCCGATGGGTGGTCCGATCTCCGGCGCAAAGAATTGGTCGAGTGGGTACATGCCGGCAAGTTATCAAGGGACTATTTTCCGCACTCAAGGCACTCCGATCCTCGACCTGAAAGCTCGCGACGGGGTGAGTCGCGAATTGCAACGCGATCTTCTAGATACCATCAACGAGCAGAATGTAGAACATGCAAAACTGCGTGGTGATAAATCCGATTTGCTATCGCGCATTTCTAGTTACGAGTTGGCTTACAAGATGCAAGAGCACGCACCCGAAGCGGTCGACGTTTCCAAGGAAACAGCGGAGACGATGCAACTCTACGGGATCGATAAAGATCGCACGCGGGACTTCGGTACCAAATGCCTGTTGGCCAGGAGATTGGTCGAGCGCGGTGTGCGTTTTATCCAGATCTACTCAGGAGGCGCTCACAACGATGATAACTGGGATGCGCACTCAGACCTGAAGAAGAATCATGACTTCCACGCTGGAAACACGGACTTGCCGATCGCTGGGCTGCTTGAAGATTTAAAGCGGCGTGATCTGCTCAAGGAGACCCTGGTGATTTGGGGTGGGGAGTTCGGCCGTCAACCAACTGCTGAGTACGCAGAGGGAACCGGGCGCGATCATAATTCGTATGGATTCACCATGTGGATGGCGGGCGGTGGCATTAAAGGTGGTACCAGTGTCGGAACGACGGATGAACTGGGCGCGGCAGCCGTTGAGAAGCCATTCCATGTGAAGAACTTGCATGCGACCGCATTGCATCAGTTGGGGATCGATCCCAATCGGCTCTCCTATTTTCACTCTGGTTTGGACCAAAAGCTGGTGGGCGTGGAACCCATTGAACCGATTCGCGAGATCTTGAGTTGAGCCTCGCAAATGGACTCCCTCATCGATCCCCTTCTGAAAAGTACGCGGCGAGCAGTTGCTGTTGCTTGCGTCACATGGCTCGCGATCGGGTTGTTGGGTGGGAAGGGCGTTCACGCCCAGGATTCAGCCAATGGCTCCGGGCCGATTAACGCGAAGCCCATGCAATGGATTGGTTATACGGAGGGAAGGGACGACTGTCCCGAAGGACAATTCGCGAACTGGGTCACTCAACGCTCGCGAATGGTGCGCGCTGACGGATCGGAATCTCAATCGATCGGGGACGCGCTGATCGATCGCCCTAACACCTGGACGCAATTCGCTGGATGGTCGCCTGATGGAAAGACCGCGATCCTTGGAAAGCATTGGGAGAGTCCTGAGAACGCTGCTTGGGAACGCGCTGCGAAAACGTTTCGCATGACAGAAGGCTGGCTTAGCGATTGCTGCCTGTATGATCTCAATACCAATGCTTTAACGAACTTGACCGAGGTGGAGCGGGTCAGCATCTACAATTCCGGGCTTTTTTATCTCCCGAACAACAAGGGCTTCGGCTTCACGCCCTTGATCGGTGGAATCTCAAAGCCCTTCGTCATGGAATTGAGTGGAAAGAACAAGCGTGATGTTTCGGGTGAGGGCCAAGGCTTCGCGTACGGTTACAGCGCATCCCCGGACGGGACACGCATTTCATACCATCAGGACTATCAAATCTATGTCGCGGACTTGGACGGAGGAAACAAACTTCACATTCAAACCGGCAACCCGTTCAATTTTGCTCCTGCATGGTCGCCCGATGGGCAGTGGTTGCTTTTCGTTTCGGGCGAGCACTACAACTGCCATCCGACGATCGTGAAGCGGGACGGCACCGGGCTTCGCAAGCTAGCCGATCGCGGTGGGTACAGAGGGGTGGTCGAAAAACTAAAGCATCCCGACTTTCACAGCGAGAGCAGCGACGTTCCAGTTTGGGATCGCACCGGAAAGTTCGTTTTCTATACTGCCTCGGTCGATGGGGCAGTAGAAGTGTTCCGAGTCGATCTTGCGGGAAACGCGCGTCGATTGACGACATCGCGCCCCGGGACTCGGCACTATCATCCTGCCGCTTCGCCTCATGGCGATTGGATCCTCTTTGGATCCGACCGAGATGGATCCATGCAGATTTATGTAAGTCCGTACGATGGCTCGGATCCGTGGCCCGTATCGCACGCTGCCGAGAATTACGCAGCCATGCATGGTATTTGGCAGAAGTAACTCGGGTTAGCGTTTCGTACTACTTTTGGATTCATTGAAGGTATAGAACTTCCAAACAGGACTCGCTTCCTTGGCAGGAAGATTTCCCGTGAGTTTGTATCGCAGAAGTTCGATTGGCAGATGATTTTCGGCGAGGATTGCGTCGTGGAACTGTCGATTGGTCATCGTTCCGGATTGTACTAATTCTTCGTGAAGCCGACGTATTTGAAGGCCACCGAGCAGGTATGCAGCTTGGTAGAGGGGACCGTATCCACCCATGATCGAACGGCGAACTTCGGCAGCAGCGGCACTAGGCTCATGCCCAACGCGATCGACCAAGTACTGAACACATTGCTCAGGTGTCCATCGACCCGACTGGTAGTTGAGCGAGAAGAAGATTCGCGCCGCGCGATGACGGCGCCAAAAGAGCATACCCACCCGGTCCTCCACCGACTTTGGAAAATCTAAATCCCAAAGAAGCATCTCCCAATAGAGCGCCCATCCTTCGGTCCAAAATGGAGTCTGAAATACTTCTCGGTAGGGCCGGAATCGAGCGTTCGCGTAATGTTGGAGATGGTGCCCGGGAATCAATTCATGGTGCACCGTAGCACGGCAGAAGTGGATGTTGTTGCTCCTGAGGCTCATCAGCTTTTCAGCATGATTCATCGTCTCGGTCGGGAACGAGACAATGATGTTTTCGCCGCCGAGGAAATAGGGATTCACACGCTGCGCTTCCGGGCTCATCATTTCCAATCGCCAACCATGTTTTGCGAGGTCGGGGACTGTTACCAAATCATGGGCTTCAAGAAAATGGATGGCTTCCCATGCCAATTCGCGGATCAATCGCGGTTGCTCCCCTGGAGTGACATGAAGCGATTTGACTTGTTCCAAGGCCAACCGCCAATCGCCGTTGCAGCCCATTTCATCGGCGGCCTTCTTGAACTCAGCGTCGCACCATTCCATTTCCTGCTCGCCGATACGGATCAATTCATCCGGTGAATACGCGAGCCAAGCGTGCCGCAGATGATTGAGGAGGGCTTGCTCGCCGATGGGGACACCAACAATCTTGTCCTTATCCGCCTCTGCGTCGCTCAGTCCTGCAACCTTGGTTCGAATCGCCGTCCGATGCGCTCCGATGCTCTGCTTGGCCGCTTCATACGGTTTCGCACACCACCACGAATAAGAGGGATCGTACGAATCGAGGAATTTGTGTGTATCGGCGAGGACCCGCAGCAACTGGTCTACCAATTCGACCGCCTCCAGTCCAAGGATCGGGTCCTTGCTACTGGACGAATCCCGGCTTGGCGACAAGCTCGAGGAGAGCTTCATGGATTCCTTAGCGATTTCGTCGAGTTCTGTGGCGAGTTCTTCCGCTCGGAACGGTAGACCATGTTCTTTGATCGCACCGATCCTCAAAACGCGCTCCGTGTACGGAATTAATTGTTTGGCGTTGCTTTGGGAAAGGATCTTTCGTTTCCACTCTGCCCGATCGTGTTCGAGCTCGTTGTTGAGCGCGATCCAATCGATTCGATCATCGAGAGAAAGTTTTTCGAAATCGATCGCATCGAGTCGTGATTGCCAACCTTGGTAATGCAAATCCCGAAACTCAATAGCCGCAGAATCCAGTGGCATTCGGAACCGCCGCCGTAGGGTCGACTGGTCGGCAGCGTACTCTGAGACCAAGCCCGCGATCGATGGCTTGGACGCAACTGTCTGCTGGGCTGTCTGCTGGGCCATGCACTGTGGCACGGAGCAATTCCACCCAGAAAATATCAGCAGTCCCAAAGCACCCGCAACACAACCCCGGGGCAAGCATTGTTTGATTGCCTGCCGAGATTGTTTCCGCCGGGGTCGTTCATGAGGACACAGGGACGCATGGGCGAGTGCATTGGTTTGGGATGGGGATCGCATGTCCGAATTGACCGGTTGGTCGACTTGGGTTTTTAGGGGTTGTTTTGTGAGGAAAAAGAAAAACCGTGCAATGGGGGCATCCAACGTCACGGTACATATCTGGCCCGCATAGTATACCCGGGAAAATTTGGGGCACGGACAGCTTTCGGGGGCACCACGAACTCGCGGTTTATTAGGGCTTCCTCCGATCGGGTCCTAGGGCTTCCTCCGATCGGGATTGTCCGGGATGCAGCAAAAAGTTCCGATGAAACCACGAGTCACACCGCGCGCGGATGGATGGCACCTTGACCGAGTTCGCGTTGGCTCTGATAATCCTCAACCTATCAGACGGCTGTAAACTTCGCAGGAAAAGCGGCTATTTCCGAAACCGCGCCTGTCCAACCATTGAGATCGACTCGATGAAAATCCACGAATACCAAGCAAAAGAACTGTTCCGAACGTTTCAGGTCCCCATCCTCCAAGGGTTCGTTGCTAAGACGCCGGAAGAAGCGAAGGCTGCGTTTGACAAGTTGGGGGGATCTCTAGCGGTCATCAAAGCCCAAGTGCACGCGGGTGGCCGCGGCAAGGGGACGTTTATCGAAGTTCCCTCGCAGCGCGGCGTACAACTGACCAAGAGCGGCGACGAGACCGCTGCGGCCGCAAAGAACATGATCGGAAATCGCTTGGTAACGATTCAAACAGGCGCTGCCGGTTCGGTCGTGAATCAGGTTTTTGTCGAGCAGGGATGCAAAATTGCTCGCGAGCTTTATCTCGCGGTGGTCGTCGACCGTGCGGCGAAACTTCCGCTGCTGATGGTGAGCAGCGAAGGTGGCGTCGAAATTGAAAAGGTCGCGGAGGAATCCCCCGAAAAGATCCTACGTGAGCATTTTGATCCAGCCTATGGTTTGATGCCCTATCAAGTCAGAAAGCTATGCAAGAAGCTAAACATCAGCGGCGCCGCTGCCAAGAGCGCTGAGATGTTTATGAAGAAGCTGTGCGAGCTGTTCGTCAAACTCGATTGCTCGATGGCCGAGATCAACCCGTTGGTGATCACCGAAGATGAAAAAATGATCGCCCTCGATGCGAAAATCACCTTCGATGACAACGCGATGTACCGCCATCCTGATTTGAAGGAACTGCGGGACATCGCCGAGGAAGAGCCCGCGGAACTACGGGCTGCCAACTCCGGGTTGAGCTTCGTGAAACTCGACGGGAACATCGGCTGCTTGGTCAACGGTGCTGGACTCGCCATGGCGACCATGGACATCATCAAGTACCACGGCGGAGCACCTGCGAACTTTTTGGATGTTGGTGGCGGTGCAAACACACAACAAGTCACCGAGGCATTCCGAATCATTTTGTCGGACGCGAACGTAAAGGCGATTCTGGTCAACATCTTCGGCGGTATTGCGCGATGCACGACGATTGCACAAGCCATCATTGAAGCTTCGAAGGAAGTTGGCTTCAAGGTTCCTTTGGTCGTCCGATTGGAAGGGACCGAAGTAGAAGAAGGCAAGAAGATGCTCCGCGAGAGCGGATTGGCGATCATCTCGGCAGACAACTTGACCGATGCGGCTAAGAAAGTCGTCGCATCGGTCTCCTAATCTTCCTGGAAATTGAACCGCGTGCGAAATGGCTCGCATGCAGTCAACGAACATAAACCCAAATACATTTTCAATAAACGAGTCCCATGAGTATTCTTGTCAACAGCAACACACGCGTCATCTGCCAAGGGATCACCGGCAAGGCTGGAGCGTTTCACACCAAAGGGTGCAAAGAGTACGGAACGAAGATGGTTGGTGGGGTTACGCCCGGTAAATCGGGGGAAACCGTAGAAGGCTTACCGGTTTTCGACACGGTCGAAGAAGAGGTCGAGAAGACCGGTGCCAACGCCACGATGATTTTTGTTCCACCCCCATTCACTGCGGATGCGATCCTTGAAGCTGTCGATGCAGGTATCGAAGTCATCTGCGCGATTACCGAAGGGGTACCTGTCATCGACATGGTGCACGTGTACGATCGGGTCAAAAGAAGCAAGTCGGTTCTTATCGGACCGAACTGCCCCGGAGTGATCACCCCGGGTCAGTGCAAGATCGGAATTATGCCTGGATATATTCACCAGCCTGGCAAGGTCGGAATCATGTCCCGAAGTGGGACGTTGACCTACGAAGCTGTCTGGCAGACTAGCAACTTGAAGCTTGGTCAGTCGACGTGCATCGGTCTCGGAGGAGACCCAATCGTAGGTACTTCCTACATCGATATCTTTGAACGATTCCAAAACGACGATCAGACCGAAGTGATCCTGATGATCGGTGAGATCGGTGGCGATGCGGAAGAAAAAGCTGCCGAATACGTGAAGAATCACGTGACAAAACCGGTTGCTGCGTTCATTGCTGGCCGCACGGCACCTCCCGGAAAACGCATGGGCCATGCGGGCGCGATTATCACCGGCGGCAAAGGTACCGCAGCGGAGAAAGTCGCCGCCCTGGATGCAGCAGGCATCGTCGTCGCTCCGTCCCCAGCGGAAATGGGAGATGCCGTCATGGAAGCTCTGCGTCGCAAGAAATAATTCTGGGCTGCAAGACCGAAATCACCCATGAGAAAGTCTGTGCAATGGTAGCCTCACTCGATCGCTTCAAGCGTCAGGTGGCTTATGCTCCTGTCGGTAGCGAGGGGCAACGCAGGCTTGCCAAGGCAAAGATCGCAGTTTGCGGCTTGGGGGCACTCGGCTCCACCATCGCGGAGCGATTGGTACGGTGCGGCGTGGGAACGGTACACCTGATCGATCGCGATTGGGTGGAACTCGACAATTTGCCCCGCCAAGCTTTGTACACGCTGCATGATGCGGAGTATCACGCTCCCAAGTCGATCGCGGCAGCAAACCGACTGGCCGAGATCGATCCTTCGGTTCAGTTGCATCCACATGTCTGCGACATTACCCACCGCAACATTCAATCGCTCTTGACCGGTGTCGATCTTGTGCTCGACGGTACAGATAACTTTGAGGTCCGGTATCTGATCAATGATGCTTGCGTGTCGATGGATATTCCCTGGGTCCATGGTGGGATCGTCGGCGCATCCGGACAAGCGATGCTCGTTGAGCCTGGCCGAACCGCTTGCTTTCGCTGCCTATTGCCAGATCCGCCACCTGTTGAAGGCATGCAAACGTGCGATTCGGCAGGGGTGCTCGGGCCAGCGGTTGGCGTCGTTGCCAGTTGGCAAGCGTTACTGGGTTTGAAGTGGTTGGTTTCCAACGACGGTCCGCATCAACGAGAGGTAGAGCACGCGTCCGAGCGAACCCCAGCCACACTCACGGTATTCGAGTTATGGGCGGGAGAGACTCGCAATGTTCAAGTCGTTCAGGACTCGCAGTGCGTCTGCTGCGGGAAGCGAGAGTTCCCGTTCCTAAGCGGGCTGCATTGCAGTGATGCAAAGGTCCTATGTGGAAAAAACGCTGTGCAAATTACGGTCCCTTCGGATCGCAAGCTGGATCTTGCTTCACTCGCCAAGCGACTCAGACCAGAAGGTGGCGTGATTGAAACCCCCTTTCTGCTTCGATTTACGTTCGAGAAATTCACCATCAGCGTCTTTGCGGACGGTCGAGGCATCGTATCCGGTACTGAAAACCCAGATGAAGCGCGAAAAATTTATCAGAGATGGATCGGCGGTTAGGGGAATTCTGCTATGGTATTAAGGAGGAGGAGAATCACTTTGTGATGCATCAGACTTTGAGATTTTGAGTCTCAAGGGGGATTTGTCGCCACCCTGCTGCCACCCTGCCGCCTATGCAACCTGTCGGCGGAGAGGCGTTAGTGGTCTCCCCGACGTACTGAAACGCACATCAATCCAACCGCAAAAATATAGATAATCCATTATGAGGTACGCGTTCCGACTGGCCGAATTGCTCGGCCACACGCCCGACCGTAAGAAACGCCCCGGAACAATCAAAGCGATTGTTGAGTACACCGGGTTGGATCGCCACCAAGTCGCAGCGTTGCTCAAGAACGAGGCGAAATACATACCTCTCGAGGCTCTTTCTCGACTGTGCGACTATTTGATCGAGCATGGATATGCCCGTGCCGAAGAGCTCCCTGGTGCTCTGTTCGCTGTCACCCCGGAGAATTTTTGGGAACTCCTCGCTCGGCGATCCAGATTGGAGATCTGCGTGGGCGTACGCAAGCCACCCGATCAAGAGACCGCCGATACGGCCTGGATCGTTGCCTCCGATAGCGTGCTCGCGGGTGAAGTGCTCAACGGAGTATCGACGCTTGGGGGTACCGCAAAAGCGCTATCAGGGAAACGCTCTGCCGGGAAAGAAATACCGCACATCGAGCATCTTCGGCAGACGTTGGTTTGGAGTCCCGGTACCATGGCCGCCGACCAAGTTCACGCGCGGGCTCAAACGGTGTACGAGGATTTCTCGGAGATCTCTGGGGATAAGGCCCTCGTGTGCTTGGGAAGCGTGAAAAGCAACCCGACGGTGGAATTGGTTCTCGGTGGAGCGTTCTCCTGCGATCCGTTCAGCTCTCAAGATGACGTGGCCAAGGCAACCGATAGATCTGTACCGTTCTTCCTCCGCTATCGCGATCGGGACCCTCATCCTCCAGCGTGTTCCGCTGGATTGCGTTTGAGCAAGACGGAAAAGTTGGACGAGCCGGGTTTGTATTACGAACAAGCAGACGGGAAGTGGGCGTTCGCAGGTGGATCCTCCCAAGGAAAAGATGCAGCCCTAGTCTTTTATATCTTTAGGGAGTCTCTCGGGCGATTGGACATGGTGCTCAGCGGCTTTTCCGGACGCGCAACTCGCTTGCTCGCCCGTACGCTAGCCCACCGAGCTGAGGATTTTTGGCCCCCCGTGTTCCATGAAAATTATCTCCAGGTAGGGGCTTATATCGTTCAGTACTAAGCGTCCGAGGCGGCCGATGATCCTAACGATATTCTGTCCACGGATCTGATGGCGAATGCGACAGTTATCCCGATTCCCGGCGAAGCGATCGCGAGACGACTCGGCAAGGGTTCGCATCTCGGATAATGGCAACTCCTATGAGCGCATCGCATCCCGCGCCCCAAGATGCTCTCGCGAGCGAGAGCGTCTCACTCCACGTACAACTTGGTCGATTAACACTTAAAAACCCCGTACTCGTTGCATCGGGGACATTTGGGTACGCCAAGGAAATGGCGGGGTTGGTCGATTTGCCGAAACTCGGTGGTATCCTCCCGAAGACCATCACCCATCAGCCCCGCCCAGGAAATGCACCGTGGCGGACCGTTGAAACCTCAGCGGGCTTGCTCAATGCGATCGGTTTGGACAATGACGGCATCGATTACTTCGTCGAGAACCATTGGCCCTACCTAAAAGGGACTGGGGCTGACATCATCGTCAGCATCGCTGGAAAATCCCACGACGATTTCATCGCTCTCGCGGAGCGTCTTTCGCCGCTCGGCCTGTTTGCGATCGAACTCAATGTCTCGT
>Ga0114972_10004027_pt1 | contig 10941 bp, 7 predicted proteins | sample M_140807_EF_Meta_FD_87354 | JGI IMG/M metagenome (GOLD analysis project Ga0114972, IMG submission 87354) | Freshwater microbial communities from Lake Montjoie, Canada to study carbon cycling - M_140807_EF_MetaG | ecosystem: Environmental > Aquatic > Freshwater > Lake | place: Lake Montjoie... | reverse complement strand
CGAGGTGTGCGTTCGTGTCGCAAACCATGCTCATCGCGGCGCCCGCCTCGAAGCCGACGAAGTTGCCGACCTGGTCGTAGCTCACCGCACCGTCGTCGCACGTCAGGCCGCCACCGAAGTCTGCGCAGCTCTCCAGTTGGAAGGAGTGCGCCGCGCGGATGCTTCCGTCGGCGTCGACCGCAAGGCCGGCCGGCGAGACGGAGACGCCCGCGGGGGTTCCGTGCTGCCACAGCGACGCGCCACCGGAGCTGAGCGCGACGAGGTTCGAGGCCTGGCCGTTCGTCGTCTCGAAGTTGCTGGCGAACTGAGCGACGATCATGTTGTCCGCGCCGATGGCAGGATAGACCTTGTTCGACACGCGGTCGCCGAATTCCTGGTGCCACGGTTGGCCACCGTGGTTGTTCACCTTCGCGATGAAGCCGCGGTTGAAGGGGTAGCTCATCATTCGGATCCGTCCCGAGACGACGATCCCACCCTCGGAATCGAGCGTCACGCAGTCGACGGCAACGTCCTTGCCCGGCATCGCGATCTGCGCCTTCCAGATGGTGTCGCCAGAGGCGTGGCAGATGCCATCTTCGGCACACTTGCCCTTCGAGCAGGACGTCCCCGGCGCGACGAACGTGTGACTGGCGCCGCTCTCCGAGCAGGAGTCGAACGTGCACTCGTTGTCGTCGGACGCGTCGTCGAGGTCGAGCGAGCTGAGGGCCGAGCCGGCCACGCCGCAAACGCTCGAACGGCAATCGCCACGAACCTGGAACTTCGCGGGGAGCACCGACCCCTCCGCCACCGGGCTGGTGCCGCACACGCCGGCGCTGCAAACGGCAGGGCTGCAGGGATCGTTCGAAGCCGGGCAATCGGCGTCGTACGTGCAGGCGCTCACGGTGCCATCACCGGGGCCCGGGTCTTCGCCCTGGCCAGGATCCGTCGTGCCACCGCCAGGTCCGTGCCCCGAGATGCCACCAAGCTCGCGACGGCCCGGGCCGGCCGCGTCCGCGGGCGCCGAGGGCTGCTCGAAGGCGCTCACGCCTGCGAGGGAGGGGTCCGCAGCCGGCGCCGCGCTGTTGGAGATCTGGTTGTCGTCTGCAGCACACGCTGCGACAGCGAACACCATGGGGAGGAGGGTCGCGGAGTTGGTCTTCATATGTCTCATCTGATGCAGCTCACGCATCGAGCATTCATATTCTTGCAAAAGATTTTTGCTTTTTTGCAAAAGCTAACAATTTCAGACCGTTAGGCAGTTGCAATGGTGCAACTGGAGCACGCTTCGAACGCCCGAGGTGTCCACGCACCTTTCGTTATACGGTCGCCGCAGGCGCGCTCGAGCAAGAGCTCGGCGAGCGCGCACGGGTCGGCGCTGGCCCTGGAGGGTGCTTCGACCTCGTCAGGCGGGGGGCGTCGCGACCGTTGCCGCGCGCGCGAGAAATCGGCGCTCGACGGTCCGGAAAAACACCCTGGAAGCGAGGAGCGTCGCTGGAACGGCTGTCACCGCCATCGCGAGGTGCGGCAAGCCGAGGGTCGCGAACGCCCAACCCCACGAGGCGAGCACGAGCGGATGGCACAGGTAGAGCGAGTACGACTCGACACCCAAGGCGACGAGCGCGCGGAACGGAGCGCCGCCCGCGTCGGCGAGGCCACACGCGCGAAGGACGACCAGGGCAAAGAGCAGAGGCCCGACGAGCGCGACCGCTTCGTTGCCGAAGGCGCGGCCAAGATGCACACCCAACATCGCGCGGAGGCCGAGACGGAGGAGGGGGCTCAACGCGAACGAGCCCACGCAGAGTGCGGCGAAGCGAAGGAGGCTCGTCGCAGGAGGAGCTCCGCGCGTCGCAAGCGCCTCCGCGAGACAGCAACCGAGGGACCACTCCCAGAGTCGGCAGATGAAGTTTGTCTCGGCGACCGTGGCGAACCACGGCGGCGCGATGAACCCGACGGCTCGAGCGAGCAGCGACACGGCGCCGAGCGCCACCGTCAGGCGCACAAATCCGACCCGACGGGAGGCCGCGAGGAGCAGCGGATAGAGCAGATAGAAGTGCGTCTCGACCGCGATGGTCCAGAGCACGGAGTTGATGCTCCCGATCGCACCCGGCACGAACGAATGAAGCATCACGAGGTGCAAGCCGAACTGACTCGCGGTGGGCTTCGACAACAATGCAGAACCGGCGAGCGACCAGGCTGGCAGGGCGAGCGCGAGCAGTGCGCTCGCGACGAGCGCGACCAGATGAGGAGGGTAGATACGCACGAAGCGGCGCTCGAAATAGGGCCGAAGCGCGAGCGTCGCGGACGGCTCGCTCGTGCGTCGTCGCGCCATCGGCAGGTGGATGCAGAGGCCGCTCAACACGAAGAAAAGGCCGACGCCCCAAGCCCCAAGGCTCTGCTGCACGACCGACGTGAGCCAACCGGCCGTTCCGGGCTCGCCTGGGCCTGGGTCGGGCACGCGCCGAACGTGGCTTGCGACGACGGCGAGCGCCGCCACCGCGCGAACGGCATCGATGCCGACCATGCGGCGCGGCAGTTCAGCGCGCGGCGCGGAGGGGCTGCTTGACGACCACACAGAACCCTACGGCTACCACACGCGACCGTGAGAGCGAGCCTTTTGGGCGCGACAAACCAACACGGGCCCAGGCACCGCGAGGATGCGTGGGCCCGATACGCGCATGGGAGGAGACGGGACGGCGAACGCGCCTCAGCCTTCGAACGCTTCGTCGGCGATGTGCAAGCACGAGTCGATGATCGCGAACGCCTCGCCGAGCTGCTCCTCGGTGATGGTGAGCGGCGGGTTGCAGAACAGCGTGTTCCAGTGGTTCGAGGTGAAGAGGCCCTTCGAGAGGCACTCTTTCACGACCTTGAGGATCGCGGGGTGCGGCTGGTTGTAACCGCCGAGGCGATCGCCGGCGGCGTTCTTCTGGAACTCGAGCGCCCCGAAGAGGCCGGTCGCACGGAACGAGCCGATGCTCTTGTGCTTGGCTTTGAGCTCGCCCATGTGGCGGCGCATCACGCCTTCCATCTTCGCGGCGTTCTCGACGAGCTTTTCCTCGCGCAGAACCTCGACGGCGGCGACCGCCGCGGCGAGGCCCATGGGGTGCGCGCTGTAGGTGAGGCCGCTCCAGAAGACGTTCTTCTCGAAATGCTCGGCGATCTTATCGGAAAGCCCGAGCGCCCCGAGCGGCAAGGACGCCGAGGTGAGCCCCTTCGCCATCGAAATCATGTCGGGGGCGATGCCGCCGTGCTCATGGGCGAACATCTTTCCGGTGCGGCCGAAGCCCGCCATGACCTCGTCGCAAACGAGCAAAATGCCGTGCTTGTCGAGCAGGGCGCGCAGCCCCTGCAAGTAGCCTTCGGGAGGGGGGAGGATGCCGTTGGTGCCGATGACCGGCTCGATGAACATCGCCGCGATGTTGTGACCGCCTTCGTAGTCGATCACTTCCGACAGGTACTCGAGGTTGTTCTGGGTCTTCTCGGCGTCGGTGGCGCCAAAGGAGTAGCGGTAGGGGATCGGATCCATCACGCGGATGAAGCCGGGCGCGCCGGGCTCGGTCGCCCAGCGGCGCGGATCGCCGGTGAGCTGCATCGCGGCGTGCGTGGCGCCGTGGTACGAGCGGTAACGGCTGAGGATCTTCTGCCGACCCGTGACGAGGCGCGCCACCTTGATGGCGCCTTCGTTGGCTTCCGCGCCACCGTTGGTGAAGAAGAACTTGTTGATGTGCGGCGGCGTGATCTCGGCGAGCAGCTTGCCGAGGCGCGCGCGCGGCTCGGTCGCGAAACCCGGGTAGACAAACATCAGCTTGTCCGCCTGCGCCTTGATCGCCTCGGCCACCTTCGGGTGGTTGTGGCCGACGTTGTTGCACATCAGCTGCGAGTTGAAGTCGATGTAGCGCTTGCCCTCGGTGTCCCAGAAGTAGATGCCTGCCGCGCGCTCGATCGCGAGCGGTGCGACGCCCCCTTGGGCCGACCACGAGAAGATGGTGTGCTGCTTACAGAGATCGACGATTTCCTGGGTATTCACGGGGAAGATTTCTATCACCCCGGCACCGAGCAGGCTAGCGATCCGCGTCGGGGCCCCGAACCTCTTGGCCGGCGTAAAGCCGGGCGCGAAGTCGGTTGAAGAAGGTCGAGGCCGCGCCCAAGTGGCCGACCATCTGGTGGCGAACCACCGCGACCTTCTCGGACCCGTCGGTCAGGTTGTAGAGGACGAGCGGCTTGTAGGCGTAGTCCCCGACAAAGCGAACCGAGACGTCCTTTTGCCCGGTGAGGTCGAGTGAGGTCGAGCGAGTCCGCCGAGAACCACTGCGAGCCCGCTTCTGCGGGACTGAACCGACGGAGGGTAAAGCCCGGGTTTTGCTCGGCAGTCGCACGGCCCGCGACGAGGGTCGATAGGGCGAAGACACCGCAAGACAACGTCGTGACGCGCCCGCAGAGAATGCGTCGAGACGACCCGCTGCACCGGTTTGTAGGTTGCATGTTCATGATAATGCGCCTCGCGGCTCAACGCATGAGACCCCTACGCCGCAAGATTCTTCGACCCAGGGTATCCCCGCTTCATGCAGGAGCGTCGCGTGCCGGAGCCCGCCGACGAGCGCTCAGCGGGGCGCGAATTCGGCGTAGACACGGGCAAGCTCGGCATCGTGCCAACGGCGCGCGGCGGCCCCATCTTCGGCGCCTGCGTACGCGCCGATCGCGATCAGATGCGCGAAGAACCCGGGGGCGGGGATCGGCGCGCGAACACGACTGACGACCAGCGCGGCCAGGACCGGTCGCTTCGCCTCGTGGTCGCGGGTTGCAAGCCTTTCGAGGGCAACCATGACTTTTCGCAGATGGTGTGGGCGGGGTACTGCGAGCGCCTCCGCGAGCGCGAGGTAGGTGGTCGTCTCACCGCGCGCGGCGTGGGCCCGCAGCGCCGAGTCGAGGCGCTCGAGGAGCCCTGGCGGCACCTCGATCACGGGCTCGGCGTGCCCCTCGCGGCTCATCGACCGGTCCCGCCGAAGGTCGCGGGCGCGAGCCGACCGAGCGCGTGCGCCGCCCGCATCGCAACGATGCGGAGATGCCCGTCGCGCAAGGTGTGGCGCTCCTGCACGACCTCGTCGAGTGGCACGAAGCGGAGGGGGGACGGCGCGTTCGGCTCGACGCAACGAACCTCGACCGCAAAGGGAGAAACGACCTCGGGCGTGAGGCCCGGCGACGGATGGTAGCGGCCGCCGAGTTCCCACAGCGCGGCGCACGCGACGCCGTACTCGCGAAGGAGTGCCTCGCAAAGAAAGGACCTGCTCGATTCAACGCCTCGCACCCCGCGCGGCAAACGCCACGCCGGCGTCACGAGAAGCTCACTGTTGCCAAGAAAACACTGGGCAGCCGGCAAATCGTCGTCGTCGAGGCCGAGGAGAACGCGCCCGTCGGCGGCACGGGCGAGCACCGCGACCGCGACGGTGTTGAAGCTGTGGCGGCTCGGGAGCACGAGCTCGAGCGGGCGTCTTCCGAGCTCGGCGCCTTGCGCGTCCCGCTCCACGAATTCGGAGCACGCGAGTTCCAGAAATCCCGTGGACTCCTCGGCTCGAGCCCGCCGAAAAACACGGCGATGCGGTCGAGCCGTCGCACTCGCAAGCGATGCGAAGGCAACGGGCTCGAGGCGCTCGTCCAAGTGCAAAGCCTCACCTATCCAGTCGCCCGGCTCGATGCCAAGCCGCAGCAGGAGGTCGTAGGTGTTGAGCTCGAGCCGGGCATCCGGCAGTCCGCCGACCTGCGCGGCACGAAGAAGCTGGCGAGCCTCGATGGCGCGAAGCTCACCCGACGTACTGAAGCCCGACGTCGACGCGAGTCGGGCCTGCGTAGCGACCGGCGTCACCTCGACGAGCATCGACTCGACGAGCTCTTGAATGCCCCCGGGGGACGGGTAGTACGCGCTCCCCGGCTCGAACGCGAGGAGCGCATGGGCACCAATGTCGGGGAAGCCGACGAGGAGTTCCTCCACCGTCTGACCGATCGGTCGGTCGAGCTTCTGCACGTTGAGTGGCTCGGTGACGTAACACGCCGGCGAAGCACCATCGATGGGCAACGTGCCGCGAGCGTCGCAGCCGAGAATGGGCCGAGGATAACCGCGGCGCGCAAGGACGTACGCCGTCGCCTCGTGGCGGAACCACGGCAGAACATCCACCGTCGTATGCGGACGTCTCACCAGATCGTGCACAACGCCCGTCGCCCCGTTGCGCCAGTGCGACAGCTCCAGGTAGCCGAGCAGCGGGTGCTGCGGACGCTCCTCGAAGCGGACCCCTTCGTCGGCAGGAACCTTCTGCCCTACGACGACGATGTTGGTCGCGGGAAAATCGAGCGGCGCGCCCGAGACGGTCCAAAGCTTGAATTTGCCCCGGAATCGGTTCGAGACGATCCACGGGTTGCGGAGCGGCGTCGAAGCGAGAACGCGCAGCCCGAGACGAGCGCACGCCGCCTCGAACTCGGCCTGAGTCGCGTAGCAATACTCCTCTTGCGCCTCGACCTCCCAGCTCTCGCGGTAATCTTTGCGCAGGACGAACTCGACGGCGTGGGTGTGCGCAAGCGCGTAACGGCGAAAGCCCGGTGCGAGCGGCGGCCCCGAGGAGGCATCGACCACCCGGTAGGCGAAGCCTCGCTCGGCCGGCGGCAGCAGGCTGCGGAACTCGCGCGCGAACCTCTCGAACAGGACCGCGGTCGCACAGCGAACGGGGTCTGACGGATCTTCGGTGCCATCGTCCACGGGTAAGTCGAGCCACACCTCGCCGGGTCCGGGGTCGACAAAATCGCGCACGACGAGAACGCCGCCCACGGCGAGCTGCTCGGCCTGGACGCCCATCGCCCGCACGCCGGCCGCACGGTCGTAGCCGTTGAACGACGTGACGTGATGCAGAACCGACGAATTGAAAATCGCTTCCATCGTCCCCGGAGCGAAGCAGGGCGCGGCAATGTCCCCCTCGATGAACCGCAGGTTCGGCAGAACGAGCTCCTCGGAGGCGCGCGCCACCATGACGGGGTTCACGTCGACGCCGATCACGTGAAGGTCCGGGTAGAGGCTCGCGAGGGCGTGGCTGCCCGTGCCCGAGCCCATGCCCATGTCGGCGAGCTCGCCCTCGCAGAGCAAGTGCGCCGCGGTAAGCGCCACCTTCTGACGCATCGAAGCGTCCATCTGGCGAAGGTAGAGGTCGTAGGCGATCCCGTCGCCTCGGTCCTGACGGTTGTAACGCTCGTTCATCGGGTGCTCGAAAATACCTATCGAACGTGGAGCCGTAGTAAAGCGTGAACATGGTTCGAGAAACGCTGTTCACGACGGCGCTCGTCGCGGTTCTCGCGACGCCGGCACTCGCGTTTGCCCACCCAAGCCCCGCCGGCCACGCTCAGGCGACCGACGACGACGGGGACGGCGACGAGCCGGACGACAACGAAGAGCCCGCGGTCCCCGGCGCGGCCTCGGTCGCTCCGCGTCCTACGGAGGCGCACGCCGCGGTCGCCTCGCCTCCAGACGCCACCGCCGCGACGGCCGTCGCCGAGGAAAACGACGACGACGACGACGACGGGGCCGAACCACCGAAGCTGACGTTCGAATGGAACGGCCGCATCCAGTCGGACCTGCGCTTCCGCCCCTGGGACGTCGGCATGACCCCTTGGTACGATGGCCGCGGCTTCGTCGCCGGCGTGGAGCGCAACCAGAACCTGCTGTCCGGGTCGATGAGCGGCTCGTACGGCCGCGTAAAAATGAAGGCCGACATCAACTTGTACCTCTATGGGTACACGCGCGACGTTCAGGGCTTCTCGGATTTGACGCGCCGCGAGAAGATCGATCCGTACCGGCTCGATGTGCAGAACCTCTACCTCGAGGTCGAAGACCTCTTCGTCAAGCACTTCGACCTCCGCGTAGGTCAGCAGCTCGTCGACTGGGGCGTCGGCGATCAGTTCAACCCGACCAACAATTTGAACGCGGACGACATCGAAGACGTCCTCTTGTTCGGCAAGCAGCAGGGCAACTTCATGGTGAAGGGAACCTACTGGCTCAACGACGAGTGGTTCCACGAGGCGGTCCTCGTGCCGGTGTTCAAGCCCGCGGTGCTTCCGAGGTCCGCCGTGCTCGGCCTGTCGCGGGTCGATCGCGTCCCTGTCATCGACGACCAGCTGCGTTGGAAGATGATCACGGGCAACGGCGTGTTGCTCGACAACTCCTTGAACAGCCGAAACCCGACCGTGGTGCGGGAGGCGGTGCCGGACCTGCCGGACACCTCGTTCGACAACATGCAGTTCGGCTACCGGCTCGCCGGCACGTTCCTCAACCAAGACGTCTCGCTCAGCTACTACCGTGGCCGCTTCGACTTTCCGGTGCCGTACAAGAACGTGGTCACGCAGGAAGCGACCAAACGCTGCAACCCGAACGACGCCACCGACTGCATCGACAGCACCTTCCAGACCGACGTGCACCTCATGTACCCGAAGATGCACGTCTACGGCTTCAACATGACGGGCGAGATCGGCGTCTTGAAGGCGCTGAGCGAGCGGCTCTTCCATGCCGTCGGCTACCGCGTCGAGGCCGCGCTCATCGTTCCACAAGCGACGACCTTCACGGTGCAGAACGGCGCGTTCAACCTTGCCGGCTTCGCGACCGAGGCCGGCGAATTCGACTACGACGGCGACGGAAAGCCGGGCGGCAAGCTCCCGCTCGGCACCGAAGCGCGCCCTTTCCCGAAGTGGACGCTCGGCCTCGACTACACGTTCAACGAGTACGCGTACCTCAACGCGCAGTGGGTCCACGGCATGGTGGACGAGTTCGGTGCGGGCAAGTACGTGCTCGGTGGCTCGTTCATCGAAGGCAACCAGGCCGCGCAGCTTCAGTGCTTGGCGGGCGGCTTCAAGGACAACTGCTCGGCGAAGTTCGCGCACGAGTACCAGCGCGCGCGCATCGGTGATTTCCTCGTCGCCGGCATCGACCTGAAGGCGATGCAGCAGAAGCTCTTGCTGCGCATGTTTACCGTGCTTGCGCTGAACGGCATCCACGAGACCTCCTTCGACGCGACCGCGAACACCCGCGTCGAGAAAAACCACTCGGCGTTCTCGAAGGACGGTTACAGCGCGGTGCTCTACCCGAGCGCGACGTACAGCTTCGGCGGTGGGCTCGAGATGAGCGCAGGCGTGCTGGCGCAGGTCGGAAAACCGTGGACGAAGTTCGGCGATCCGGCAGCCGGCGGCACGATGGTGTGGACGCGAGCCAACTTCGCGTTCTGAGAGAGCGCGCGGTGACCACCGGGACCGTACCGGTGCGGGGGATGAAGGTTCGCCGATCCGCAGAGCGTCCCAGGTGTCCCGCGCGGGGAGAGCGCGACCGTCGACCATCCTTGCGGATGGCCGATAAAACGCTGGGCAGAGGCCGCTCAGGTTTCGTCGACGTCGCTCGCGGAAATGAGCGACGAGATGGCGTCACGGGCACGTTGCAGCGCGACGCGATCCTCGCTCCAGCGCTCGCGCGCTCGCTGCAAACCCGCCTGCGCAACCTGAAGTTCGCCGCGGAGCTTCGCGAGTTGGCCCTCGAGGGTCTCTCGCTCGGTGCGGCGATGCTCCTCCGCGGCGGCGAGGTCTGCGAAGCGTCGCTCCTCGGTGCGCTGCTGCTGTTCGTCGCGCTCGGCAACGGATCGGCGCAGCTTCTCGTCGAACTCGGCCGCAACACGGCGAACGTGGACGTCGATCTCGACGGCGACCTTGTCCCGAAGCTCCGACAGCTGCCGCTCGAGCTCGCCGATGCGAAGCGCTCGGGCCTGGCTCGCGTGCGTGAACTCCGCACACTCGGCACGCAAGTCCTCGACCTCGGCCGCGTGCTTGGTGTTGAGGGCCGCGAACTCCGCCGCATGCTGGGCCTGGCTTCCATCGACGCGGGCCGCAAGCTCGTCCCGTTCGCGGCGAAGGTTCGCCTCTGCCAACTGCCAACCCGCGCGCTCGGCCGCGAACCCGTCGCCATGACGCAAGGCCTCGTCCGCCTCGTCGCGCGCGCGACGGACGTCGAGCTCGAGTTCCGCAACGCGCGAGAGAAGTTGACCGCGGTGCCGCTCGGCGCCCTCGAGCTGTTCGGCGAGCGTTTCCGCGCGCTGCGCCTGCGCCTCGGCCTCCAGCCTGGTCGCGCGTACGAGCTCCGCGGCGTGCGTTTGTTGCTCGAGCCGCTGCGCTCCCTCGCGCGCGAGTTCGTCGTGGTATTCGCCGCGAATCCGTTCCAGTGCAGCCGCGTGCTCGGCGTCGCGTTCGGCCAAGGCCTGTTCGCGGCGAAGCTCGGCGGCCTCGAGCGCGAGCCGGGAAGCCTCGGCCGATGCCGCATGGACTTCGTGCGCGTTGCTTTCGCGCGCGGCGAGCTCGGCGGCGTGGCGTTCCTCGAGTTCGCGGCGAAGGGTCTGCTGCGCCAGGTCGGCAGCCGCAAGCTTTGCGTCTTTCTCGGCGACCAGATTCGCGTGCTGTTGGTCCCCCGCGGCGAGCTCGCGGCGTAAGCGCTCCTCGGTCACGCGCAAGGCCTCGGCATGCGCGACGCTCAACCGCTCCATGTCCGCCTCGTGGGAGGAGCGCGCATCACGCAACTCCTGGGCCCGTGCCGCCAACTGTTCGACGAGGCTTGCAGCCTGCGCTTTGAGGTCGAGCGCGGTTCGGTCAGCGAGCGATTTGTCTGCAGAAACGGCGTCGAGCCGGGCGACGGCCTCGGCGCACCGTTGCTCGAGCGACACGCTCCGTTCCCGCACCTCGACGAGCTCGCGCCCGATGACCGCGTGCTGAGCGCGGACGTCGAGCACCTCACGCTGCCGCGCGGAGGTCTCTTCGCGAAGCTCCAACAAGGCGGTCTCGCGCTTCTGGAGATCGGCGCGCAGCTCGACGAGCTCGCGGGTCTCCAGAAGCTGGGAGGCGGCGCGCGCCTCCGCCAGCTCCCGACGCGCTTCGGCGAGTTCGGCGCGCACTCGGCTGAGT
>Ga0114972_10004023_pt1 | contig 10950 bp, 10 predicted proteins | sample M_140807_EF_Meta_FD_87354 | JGI IMG/M metagenome (GOLD analysis project Ga0114972, IMG submission 87354) | Freshwater microbial communities from Lake Montjoie, Canada to study carbon cycling - M_140807_EF_MetaG | ecosystem: Environmental > Aquatic > Freshwater > Lake | place: Lake Montjoie... | reverse complement strand
GCCGGCGGCGATATTGGCCGCCCTGCCCCACCAATTGGGGTTGCGGACCATGATGGTGCGCTGATCCTGCTCGCGGCTGCGGATCATATAGGGGCCGGTGCCATTGGCGTTGCGGACGGCGAAGAGTTCCTCGCGCTGGGCAAAGTTTTGTGGCGCCGCGCTGCGATTGGCCTCTGACCAGCCGCGATCCATGATCAGGATGCGGGTCATCTTGTCGGGGATCACCGCATCGGGGACGCGGGTGATAAGGTCCACCGTCAGGCCATCGACCGCCACCACATCGGCGACGGTATCGACGAAGATGCCGTAATTGCTGGTGGGTGCGAGCGCGCGGCGGATGGAGAAGACCACGTCATCGGCGTCAAAGGCTTCGCCGCCGGCGAATTTCACATCCGGGCGGAGGTGGAAGCGCCAGCGGGTGGGTTCCAGCTGTTCCCAGCGCGTGGCCAGGCTGGGGGTGATTTTGAGGTCATCGCCGCGATGGGTCAGGCTCTCATAAATTTGTTGCACCACCAGGAAGGTGAAGAGGGCGTTGGTGGCGTGCGGGTCGAGCGTGGCGGCATCGACGCTGGTGGCCATGCGAAACACGCGCGGTGGGCTGGTTTGGGCAAAGGACGGGCCGGCCAGCAGCAGGGCGGCGGTGAGCAGGATTGAGCGCATCAGGGGGTACCTCCAGGGGCGGATCATCAATCCTGCAATCACCCATCGCAATCTGGCAATCTTTCCCCTATATTGCAGGATAGTCAGAATTGCCCTGGAGCCATTCATACCATGTCCCGTATTGCCCGTTTCCTTGCCGTGGCCGCGGTCGCTGCCCTGGCGTTGAGCCCCGTATTGGCCGAGGCGCGGCCCGGCGGCAGCACATCCTCCGGCAGCCGCGGCAGCCGAACCGATTCGGCACCGCCCACCACCAATACCGCGCCCAACGCGGCCCGGCCGATGAACCGGACGATGACTGAGCCGAGCCGCCCCGCGGCTGCGGCTGCGGCCCCGGCAGCGGCCGGCGCGGCGCGGCCTGCTGCGGCTGGCGGCAATTTCTTTCAGCGCAACCCGCTGCTGGGTGGCCTGCTGGCCGGTGGGCTGATCGGCGCCATGCTGGGCGGCGGCTTCTTCTCGGGGCTGGGTTCGATGGCCGGCATGCTGGGCTTCCTGCTGCAGATCGCGCTGATCGGCGGCCTGGTCTTCCTGCTGGTGAGCCTGCTGCGGCGGCGCAACCCGGCCCAGGCCCCGGCCCAGGTTCCGGCTATGGCTGGCATGCCGCGTAGCATGACGCCTGAGACCGAGCGCATGCCGTCGGGTGGCGGTGGCATGGCGGTCAGCGCCCCTGCGGTGGCGATCAGCGCGGCCGATCAGCAAGCCTTCGGCGATGCGCTGCTGGCGGTGAACCGGGCCTGGAGCGCGGGTGATACCACCACCCTGGCGCGCATCACCACGCCCGAGATGACCCAGTATTTCCGCGATGATTATGCTGCCCTGGCGGCGCGCGGCTGGAAGAACGAGACCGCTGATGTGAAGCTCGAATCGGGTGATGTCGCCGAGGCCTGGAATGAGGGCGCGCGGGATTATTGCACCGTGGCGATGCGCTTCTCGCTGGTGGATGTGACCCGCAGCCTGGCCGATGGCGCCGTGGTTGAGGGCCATCCCAGCAATCGCCAGACGGTGACCGAACTTTGGACCTTCGTGCGGGTGCAGGGCGGGCTCTGGCAGGTTTCGGCGATCCAGCAGAGCGGCTGAGGTCTGGCTCATGGCGGCGCCATCCCGCGCGGGATGGACCGCCGGCCGAGCATGAGGCGGTAGAGTTGCTTCCATAGGCCGATATGGGTGCGGATGATGTGCAGCGGCTGCTCGAACAGGGTGGCCTGATGCCTCGGCAGAAGCACCTTGTGGTAGTAATCGGACAAATCCGGGTCGGGCAGCAGCCAGCTTGGGGCGCGCAGGGCGGAATCGAGGCCCAGGCGGCGGGCCAGGCGCAGGCCGGCCAGGCCCTGGATGCGCCAGGCGCGGCGGAAGGCGCGGCAGACCCAATATTGGATGGCCTCCAGGCCGGGGCGCTCTCGGGCCACGAATTTCAGCATCATCGACCATAACCCGGCATGGGCCCAGCGGCGGAAGAGGCGGCTCATGCTGTCTGGCTTGCCGTAGGCGGCGGGGAGGTTTTTCCAGGGGCCGTTGAAGCAGGCGGCGTGGAAGCAGCCATCCAGCGCGCGGCGGGCGCCGAAGATCGTCGGGCGGCCGGGGCCGGGATGGACGAAGACCATGAAATGCATGACGGCCTCCCATTCCTCATCGGTCATGGGACGCCACGGCACGGGTTTGGTCAGGCGGGCCTGGATGCCGGGGGGTGTGGCGCGGAAATTGTGCAGCAGGTTGGGCATGGGGCGGCTCCGAAAAGCCGGAATATTAGGATAATAGACCTCAGTTTGTCAAGGAATTAATGCCCTATCAGCGGTAGCGATAGCCGCCGCGGCCGGCGGGGTCGCGCGGGTCGCTGTCGCTGTGGCCGGTATAGGGGCGGCCACTGCCGGGGCGGTCATGCGGGTCACTGTCGCTTTGGCCGGTGCGGGGGCGGCCGCTGCCGGGGCGGTCATGCGGGTCGCTGTCACTTTGGCCGGTATGGGGGCGGCCGCGGCCGGCGGGGTCGCGCGGGTCACTGTCGCTTTGGCCGGTGCGTGGGAAGCCGCGGCCGGCGGGGTCGTTCGGGTCGCTGTCGGAGGTGCCGGTGTGGGGGCGGCCGTAGCCAGGACGGTCGCGCGGGTCGCTATCGGTGCCGGGCTGGTAGCGCGGCGGCGGGCGGCCATGGCCGCGGCCGGGCGGGTCATGCGGGTCTTGGTCGCTGATGCCGGTGGGGGGCGGCTTTTTGAGGCCCTGCGCGGGGGCGGGGGCGCTTACGGCCAGCGGCGGCGCGGCGGAGAGCAGCAGCAGGCGTCGGGGGAGGCGGTTCGGCTGGGCCATGGTGATGCCGGGGCTGGTGGTGGGGAGCGCCATCAAAACGGGGGAAAGCGGCGGTAAGAAGGCGGATTATCTTGCACCATGGCGGCCCGGCGCGGCAGGCTGGAGCGAAATAAAGGGAGAGATTGCCATGACCCCACGCCGCGCCCTGCTGGCCGCGCCCTTGCTGGCCGCGCACGCCGTTGCGAATACCGCCTGGCCGGGCGATCGGCCGGTGGAGGTGGTCGTGCCCTTCCCTGCCGGTGGCGGGGTGGATGTGATGGCGCGGCTTATCATGCCGCTGGTGGCCGCGCGCATTCCGGGGCTGCGCCATGTGGTGACCAATCGCTCGGGGGCGGCGGGGCAGATTGGCATGGAGGCTGTTTTTACCGCGCCCGCCGATGGCTATACCTTGGGGGCGACCACCCTGCCCGCGCTCAATGCCATTCCGCTGGAGCGCCAGGCGCGGTTTCGGGCGCTGGATTTCACTTTTTTGGGCAATATTGTTGAGGATGCCAACGCGTTTTACGTGCGCGCCGATAGCCCGATCCGCTCCGTGGCGGAGTTGATTGCGGCGGGGCGGGCGCGGCCGGGGGGGCTGACCTATGGCACCACCGGGGTGGGCAGTGATGATCATCTCTTCATGCTGCGCTTTGAGCAGGCGGCGGGGGTGCCGCGTTTTGTGCATGTGCCCTTCCCCGGGGTGGCGCCGCTGATTCCGCAATTGCTGGGCGGGCATATGGATATGGCGGCGGTAAATGTGGGCGATGGGCTGGCGCTGGTGCGCGAGGGCCGGCTGCGGTTGCTGGCGCAGGCCGCCGAGCGGCGGCAGCCCGAGGCCCCGGATACGCCGACGTTTCGAGAATTGGGGCTGGATGTGGTGATGGGGGCAAGCCGGGGGCTGATTGGCCCGCCGGGGTTGCCGGCGGCGATCACGACGGCGCTGACTGAGGCGCTGGCGGGGGCGATGGCCGAGCCCAGTTTTCAGGCGGAGGCGGCGCGGCAGGCGATGCCGCTGCGGCCCATCACCGGGCCGGCCTATCGGGATTATGCGGCGATGGTGGATGCCAGGACGCGGGATTTGTGGCGGGCCTCGCCCTGGCGTGAATGACGGGCCGGTTAATAAGTCGCCCGGCCGCCTGAGCAATCGAAGACCGCGCCGGTCGAAAAACTGCAGGCCTCGCTGGCGAGCCAGGTGACGAGGGCGGCGACCTCGCCGGGCAGGCCGAAGCGGCCCATGGGAATTTTGGATTTCATCCAGGCGATTTGTTCGGCGGTCATCTGGGTGAAGAGTTCGGTCTCGACGGCGGCGGGGGTGACGCAATTGACCCTGATGGAGGTGGTGGCGGTTTCCTTGCCGATGGATTTGGTGAGTGCGATCACGCCCGCCTTGGCGGCGGAATAGGCGGCGGCATTGGGGTTGCCTTCTTTGCCGGCGATGGAGGCGATATTGATGATGCGGCCCCAATCGCGGGCGCGCATGCCCGGCAGCACGGCCCGGCAGCAGAGGAAGACGCCGGTGAGGTCGATATCGATCACCTGGCGCCAGGCATCGACCGGGTAGTCCTCGGTGAGGTGGTTGGGGCCGGTGATGCCGGCATTGGCGACGAGGATGCCGGCCGGGCCATGGGCAGCCTCGGAACGGGCCAGGGCGGCGGCGATGCTGGTGGGGTCGGTGACATCCATGGTTTGGGGATGGCCGCCGAGGGCTTGGGCGGCGGCTTCTACCGCGGCGCCGTCACGGTCCCAGAGGCTGATGCGGTGGCCTTGCGCGGCCAGGGCCTGGGCTATGGCGAGGCCGAGGCCGCGGGCGGCGCCGGTGATGATGGCATGGCGGCTGGTGTCAGGCATGGCGCCCTCGCTCCCTGTTTGTGGGGAGGAAGGGCGCCGCAAGCCGCAGGGCTTGTCAATTGTGCCCGGGGTTAGATGGCCGGGCGGGTGGCGCGGAAGGCGGTGGCCTTCTCGAAGGCATGGCCGGCGGCGAGGACGGAGGCATCGTCAAAGGGCTTGCCGATGATCTGCACCGAGACCGGCAGGCCCGCCTCGCCGAAGCCGCTGCACAGGCTGAGGGCGGGCCAGCCGAGCACGTTGAAGGGCATGGTGAAGCCGGGTTTTTCCAGGCTTGCCCATTTGCTGACGGCGGTGATGGGGGGCGCCTCGCCCATGGCGCTGGCGGTGATCAGCAAATCGACGCCTTGGGTGGCGGCGATGCTGCGGGTGATGAGGTCGCGCCGGCGGCGCTGGGCCTGGATGTAGTCGGCCGAGGTCATCAGGGAGCCGAGGGCCAGGCGGTGGCGCATGTATTCGCCGTATTTCTCCGGCGCGGCCTGCATCCAGGCTTCGTGCACGGCGAAGGATTCGGCGTAGATGATGGCCCAGCCGGTGGCGTTGTATTCGGCCAGCGATGGCAGGGTGATGTCGGAGATCACCGCACCCTGAGCGCGCAGCACCGCGAGCGTGTTCTCGATGCCGGCGAGGGTGGCGGGGCTGACCGGATTGTCGCTCTCATGGAAGTGGCGGATGACGCCGATGCGTTTGCCGCGCACGCCCTGGGCGAGGCCCGCGTGGAAATCGGGCACGGGGCGATTGGCGCTGCCGGGGTCCTCGGGGTCATGGCCGGCCATGGCTTGCAGCAGCAGGGCGACATCCTCGACCGACCAGGCCATGGGGCCGGCATGGTCGAGGGTTTGGGCGAGCGGCAGAATGCCGGTGCGCGGGCAGAGGCCATAGGTGGGCTTGATGCCGGCAATGCCGCAGAGTGCTGCGGGGCCGCGGATGGAGCCGCCGGTGTCGGAGCCGGTGCCGCCCATGATGATGCCCGCGGCAACGGCCGCGCCGGTGCCGGAGCTGGAGCCGGCGGTGAAGCGTGTGGTGTCCCACGGGTTGCGGGCGGGCGGCCAGGGGAGGTCGAAGCTGGGGCCGCCAAAGGCGAATTCATGGGTGGCGAGTTTGCCGAGTGAGACCACGCCGGCCGCGGCCAGCATGCGCACGGTGGTGGCATCCTCGGTGGGGACGAAATCCTTGAGCTGGGCTGAATGCGCCGTGGTGGGGATGCCGGCGGTGCAATAAATGTCTTTGTGGGCGATGGGGATGCCATCGAGCGGGCCGCGCAGGCTGCCGGAGGCGGCGCGCGCCTCGGCGGCTTGGGCTGCGGCCAAGGCGGGTTCGGGGGTGATGCGGATGAAGGCGTGGATCTGGTCGTTCAGCGCCTCGGCCCGGGCGAGGGCGGTTTTGGCGAGTTCGACCGGGGAGATTTTGCGGGCGGCGATGAGGGCGGATGCTTCGGCGATGCTGTGCATCACTTTTCTCCTGCGGCGAAGGTGAGGGCGGGCTCGGCGGCGGGGGGGATGCCGGGGCCGCGGATCATTTCCAGCGCGGGGAGCAGCATGGCATAGGCGCCACGCAAATCATCCTGCTCGATCTTGGGCAGGGCTATGCCGGCGGCGGCGAGGCGGGCGGCGATCTCGGTTTCGCTGAGCGGGGGCATCGTCTCTCCAGGATGCGGTGTGTGTGGGGTGAGCCTTGCGCAGTCGGGGGCCGGGGTCCAGCCATGCAGAGGGGGTGGGTTGCGGTGATGGGGTTGGATTTGCCTATCGCTGCGCCAGCATGGTCATTCCTGTGTCATTGCGGGCATCAACGTGACAGCGAGGTTGCGGGGCCGGGCAGACCCGGTCTAGCCTTCGCTTGAGGCGGGATACATCGCCCATAGGGAGAAAACGCATGAAAGTGGGCGAAGCGATCGCGGAGATCATGCGCCGCGAGGGCATTGAGGTGCTCACTGGCTATCCGGTCAATCATCTGATCGAAAGCTGCGCGGCGATTGATATCCGGCCGGTGATGGTGCGGCAGGAGCGCATTGGGCTGCATATGGCCGATGCGATCAGCCGGGTGACCTCCGGCCAGCAGATTGGCGCCTTTTGCATGCAGCATGGGCCGGGGGCGGAAAACGCCTATGGCGGCGTGGCGCAATGCTATGGCGAGAGCATTCCGGTGCTGGTGCTGCCGATGGGCTATGCGCGGCGGATTTCGCAGATCAAGCCGAATTTTTCGTCCACCATTCAGATGGCGGGCATCACCAAGAGCGCTGAGACGGTGTCGCTGGCGGCCGAGGTGCCCAATATCATGCGCCGCGCCTTCTCGCGGCTGCGCAATGGCCGGGGCGGGCCGGTGCTGGTGGAGATCCCCACCGATATGTTTGCCGAGGAGTTTCCAGGCGAACTGATTTATGAGCCGGTGCTGACCGCGCGTTATGCGCCGGCGCCCGATGATGTGCGGCGGGCGGCGGATTTGCTGCGCAGTGCCAAGCGGCCGGTGATTTATGCCGGTACCGGCGTGCATTGGGCGAAGGCCTGGCCGCAGCTTAAGGCGCTGGCGGAATTGCTGGCGGCGCCGGTGACGACCTCGCTGGGCGGCAAATCCTCCTTTCCGGAGGATCACCCGTTGGCGTTGGGCTCAGGCGGCCTGGCGATTCCGGCGCCGGTGCGGCATTTTCTGGATCATGCCGATGTAATTTTTGGCATTGGCTGCTCGTTCACCGAGACGAATTTTGGCGTGGCCATGCCGAAGGGCAAGCGGATTATCCATGCCACGCTCGACCCTGACCATCTGAACAAGGATGTGCGGGTGGAGTTGGGTCTGGTGGGCGATGCGGGGCTGACGCTGGATGCGCTGCTGGCGGAGTTGCAGGGGCTGGAGGCGCGGGACCATGCGCCGGTGGCGGATGAAATTCGGGCCATTCGGGCACCTTGGCTGGCGAAATGGGCGCCCAAGCGGGATAGCGATGACGCGCCGCTCAACCCCTATCGGGTGCTGCGCGACCTTTGGAACACGGTGGATGTGGACAATACCATCATCACCCATGATGCCGGTTCGCCGCGCGACCAGCTTTCGCCGTTTTGGATTTCGCGCACGCCGCTGTCCTATTTGGGGTGGGGGAAGACGACGCAGCTGGGTTATGGGCTGGGTCTGGCCATGGGGGCGAAGCTGGCGGCACCCGACAAACTTTGCATCAATGTTTGGGGTGATGCGGCGATTGGCTTCACGGGGATGGATTTCGAGACGGCGGTGCGTGAGCGCATCCCCATTCTGTCCATCCTGCTGAACAATTTCTCGATGGCGATTGAGTTGAAGATCATGGCGCTCAGCACCGAGAAATATCGCACGACCGACATCTCGGGCAATTACGCGGCGATGGCGCAGGCCTTTGGTGGCTATGGCGAGCGGGTGGAGCGGCCGGAGGATATTGTGCCGGCCATTCTGCGCGGGATTGCGGCGACGAAAGCGGGGCAGCCGGCGCTTTTGGAATTCATCACGTCCAAGGAGACGCAGGTGTCGCGGCTTTGATGCCGGCATCGCCTTTGGGGGTGCGACGGGCCATCGGTGATGGCCCGTCGCGTTGCAGGCGAGGCTTACGCCGCGACCGCCGGCAGGCCGTTCTTGGTCTGGCGGCGGCGACGCACCGCGGCCAGGCCCAGCAGGCCAGCGCCGAAGAGGGCGATGGAAGCGGGTTCAGGCACGGCCACGTTCAGCACCGAGGGGGCGCCATTCTGCCGGCCGTAATACAGCGTGGTGGCGCCGGTGCTGCCGATCACCACGGTTTCGGTGATCTGCGAGGTGGGCCCGGAGGTGGTGGTACCGATGCGGCTGGCGCCCTGATAGACGCTGACGCCATCATCATGGGTGATGGTGAGGATGGTGCCAGCCGCGAGGGTGCCCAGGCCAATGGTGTAGAAGGAGCCATAGGTATAGCCCGCGGAACTGCCGCTGGAGGCGAGGAAGGCGGCCTGGGTTGTGAAGTTGGCATTGGCCGGCCCGGGCAGCGTGCCGGCACCGGCATAGCTGGAAATGGCGGCGGGGTTGGTGAAGAAGGACGAGTTCAGGTCACCCGAGCTGTTATTGTTCTGCGGCGGGCCGACATTGAAGCTGAGATTGCCGGTATAGTTGAAGTTGGCGCTGATGGCGCCGCCGCTATTGAAGCCGGGAGCGCCGAGCGAGGCATCAAAGGTTGCACCACTCTGATTGGCGGTCTGCACGAGGAAGCTGTAGGTGGGCGCTGCCACCGCGCTGCCGGGCATGGCCGCGATGATCGCGCAGGCCGCGCCACCCGCCATCAGGAGTTGTCGGAAGGTTTTGGTCATTGGTGTTGCTCCACATGCGCGGCTGGGGAAATCCGCCGCGAGACGGTAACAGCAAACCGCGTGCCAGATTTTTTTGTGTTTTCTTTCAATGAATTAAATAACATTTCCCGGAACTCGCGGCGGAAGTGTAAAATTCAACGACACCTCCGTGGGCCGGTGCCCGCGGAAAATTTCCAATCCGCCCCACCCCATAACCCGAGGTAGCACGGCGCCCATGGCCACCGTCCAAATTCGCGATGTTCGCAAATCCTATGGCTCCAACGCCGTGCTGCATGGCGTCTCAGTCGATATTGAGGATGGCGAATTCGTCGTTCTTGTCGGCCCTTCGGGCTGCGGTAAATCCACCCTGCTGCGCATGCTGGCGGGGCTGGAGAATATCACCGGCGGCGAGATCGCCATTGGCGAGCGCGTGGTCAATAACGTGCCGCCGAAGGACCGGGACATCGCCATGGTGTTCCAGAATTACGCGCTCTATCCGCATATGACGGTCTTCGACAACATGGCCTTCTCGATGAAGCTGGCCAAGGCGCCGCGGGCGGTGATGGAGGCCGAGGTGGGCCGGGCTGCGAAGATATTGGGGTTGGAGAGTTTTCTCGACCGCTACCCGCGCCAGCTTTCGGGCGGGCAGCGGCAGCGCGTGGCGATGGGGCGCGCCATTGTGCGCAACCCGCAGGTGTTCTTGTTCGATGAGCCGCTGTCGAACCTCGATGCCAAGCTGCGGGTGCAGATGCGCTCCGAGATCAAGGAATTGCATCAGCGGCTGAAGGTGACGACGGTTTATGTCACCCATGACCAGATTGAGGCCATGACCATGGCCGATAAGATTGTGGTGATGGAGTTGGGCTATATCCGCCAGGCGGGGCCGCCGCTGGAGCTGTATGACCGGCCGGCCAATCTCTTTGTGGCGGGGTTTATTGGCAGCCCGGCGATGAATTTGCTCGATGGGCGGATTGAGCATGGCGCGTTTCACACCCCCGATGGGGTGAGTTGGCCCCTGCCCGCCCAGAAGGCTGCGGATGGCCCGGCGGTTTATGGCATCCGGCCCGAGCATTTTCGCCTGGCGGGCGATGGCATGCAGGCGCGGGTGGTGATCGTGGAGCCGATGGGCAGCGAGACCCAGGTGATGATGAAGATCGGCGAGACGGCGGTGAATGGCGTCTTTCGTGAGCGCATCACCGCCCGGCCGGGCGATATACTGCCTGTGGCGCCGCAGGCTGCGATGGCGCATCTTTTCAACAAGGCAACCGGAGAGCGGCTCTAGCCGCCGGAACAGGAGAGAGACATGACATTTAGCATTACACGTCGGCTTGTCGGCAGCTTGGGCGCGGGCCTTGTGGCCGGCGAAGCCATGGCGCAGAGCAATATTGTGGCGGCCAATGTGGCCGCCCCGCGCCTGCCGCTGGAAAACGGCGCCACGCTGCGCGTGCTGCGCCCGGTGCGCTTCGTGCAGCCCGATGAGGATGTGTTCCGCGCCAATGCCGCGCGCTTCACCGCCGCCACCGGCGTGCAGGTGCGGGTGGATTTCGTCGGCTGGGAGGATATCAGCCAGCAGACCGGCGTGACCGCCAATACCGGCGCGGGCCCTGATGTGATCATCGGCTTCAATGAGGCGCCGCATGTCTATCAGGACAAGCTGGTCGATATTTCTGATATCGCCGAATATCTTGGCGCCAAATACGGCGGCTGGAAGAAGTTGGCCGAGAAATACGGCAAGCGGCACAATTCCAACAATTGGATCGGCCTGCCCTTCGGTGCCTCCGGCGGGCCGCTGGTCTGGCGCAAATCGGCGGTGAATGAGGCAGGGTTTGCGCGCCCGCCGGAAGATCATGCCGGGCTGCTGCGGCTGGCGCAGACGATGAAGCGCAACAACAAGCCCACGGGCTTT
>Ga0114972_10004022_pt1 | contig 10951 bp, 7 predicted proteins | sample M_140807_EF_Meta_FD_87354 | JGI IMG/M metagenome (GOLD analysis project Ga0114972, IMG submission 87354) | Freshwater microbial communities from Lake Montjoie, Canada to study carbon cycling - M_140807_EF_MetaG | ecosystem: Environmental > Aquatic > Freshwater > Lake | place: Lake Montjoie... | reverse complement strand
TTTTTCAATCGGGTGCAGTAATCGGACCAGCCACAGGTGGATTTCTTTATGGAATGTTTGGGCCAGTTCAATCCTTTTTAATCGTGGCCATTTTGATTTCAATCTCGGTCCTGCTGATTTTTGGAATCAGAGGGATAAAAAGTCCAAGTCAGAAAAACCAATCGGAGGCTTTACTCGAAAGACTTGGAAAAGGCGTTGCTTATGTCTGGACCCATAAACTCTTATTTCCGGCAATGGTCCTGGACATGGTCGCCGTTTTATTTGGTGGCGTTGTAGCCGTTTTGCCACTTTTTGCAGACCAGGTTTTGCATACAGGACCGGAAGGACTTGGCTGGCTTCGGGCAGCACCAGCCATTGGTAGTGTTTTGGTTTCGGGCATCCTGATCCGGTTTCCGCCGGGAAAAAATGCAGGAAGGCGCATGATCATTGCCATTGTGGGATTTGGATTAAGCAATCTCTTATTTGCCCTGAGCAATTCGTTTTACTGGTCATTGTGCCTGCTGTTTTTTGCAGGAATGTTTGACAGTTATAGCATGGTGGTGCGAGGCGCTTTGCTTCAACTATTCACCCCGGATGAAATGAAAGGGCGCGTGTCTGCGGTGAATTCTATTTTCATTGGAAGTTCAAACGAATTGGGTGCTTTTGAGTCCGGACTTGCAGCCCGGTTTATGGGACTTGTCCCTTCCGTTGTTTTCGGGGCTTTCGTTACATTTGCCAGTACTGGGGTGGCATGGTTTCGTGCCAAAGACCTCAGTCAACTTGACCTTAGCCAAGGCGAATCTTGAAAAAAGTTTTAATCATTGCCTATTACTGGCCACCATCGGCCGGGTCCGGCGTTCAGCGCTGGCTGAAGTTTGTAAAATACCTGCGCAATTATGGCTGGGAACCGATTGTGTACACACCGGAGAATCCTGATTTCGACCTCAAGGACGAAAAACTGCTGAAGGAAATCCCGGAAGGAATTCAGATTTTAAAAAGACCGATTTTTGAGCCTTTCCAATTGTACAGCAAGCTCACAGGTCAAAAAGCCGGTGCACAGGTAAATCCTGTTATGAAAGGCGAGGACAGTAAACCAAACTGGAAAACAAACCTCGCCCTTTGGATCCGAGCCAATGTTTTTATCCCAGACAGCAGAATGTTCTGGATTTCCCCTTCTGTAAATTACCTTTCAAAATGGTTGAAGGAAAATCCGGTGGATGCCATTGTGAGTACAGGTCCGCCGCATTCTATGCACATGATTGGCTTGGGTGTAAAAGAAAAAACCGGCCTTCCCTGGCTTGCAGATTTTCGGGATCCTTGGACAAAAATCGATTTCTACCATGAGCTTCCATTGGAACCTTGGGCCGACCAAAGGCACAGAAGGATGGAAAGAAAAGTTTTGCGAAAAGCCGATGCCATTGTGGTGATGGGAAATCAAAACAAATTGGATTTAGAAACAGAAGGCTTCCGAAATATAGAAGTAATCACCAACGGCTACGACCCGGCAGACATCGACCAAAGTCGAATTCTAAGTCCTTCAAACAAATTCGGTATTCTGCATATTGGCATGCTTGGGAAACCACGAAGCCATGAAATTTTCTGGAACGGTCTGGAACAATTAAGGAAAGAAATTCCGGGACTAGCGAAGGACCTTGAAGTTCAGATTTATGGAGTAACTGATCCTGTGGTTGTGGCCCAGACAGCGCATTTTGAAGACACCAGCTGGATTCATTTCAAAAACTATATTCCGCATGACGAAATCATTCAGAAACAGCGAGAAGCATCGGTTTTGCTTTTAAGTGTGAATGATGTTCCAATGGCAAAAGCCATTATTCCCGGCAAATTATTCGAATATCTGGCGGTAGGAAACCCCATTTTGTGCATTGGCCCGCCGGACGGCGATTCAGCGGCAATAGTCCGGGAGGCGCAAGCAGGTCCGGTGGTAGATTTCAGAGATCTCGAAGGTTTTAAGGAAGCAATACGGTACTTGTATCAAGACTGGAAATCGGGCAATGCTGGGAACCGACCTTCCAATCATGAAAAGTATAGCCGAAAAGCCCTGTGCGGTGACATTGCGAGAATTCTAAATACGATCAGCCAAAATTGAATTTGGCAATTCTCCTGGCTTTTTGATTTCGATTTTCTTAGGATTTCTTTAAATCCTGAAGGGAATTTATCCCAAAACACTGATTTCCGCAGCGTATTGGGATGCAACATTACACATCTATTCCAAAAATATTCCTAATCAAAACCATCAAATCATGGCCCGCAACAAAGGATTGAGAAAAATATCCAAAACTTTATTCGGGCTCTCTTAGAAAAAACAAATTTTTACGAAGGCCTTGTAATAAAATCAGAAACAGATTTTATACCTTTGACGCAGTTTTAAGTGGTTGAGTAGTTTAAGTTGTATGGACGTCGCACTACATTAGTTCGATGTCCATTTTTTTTTACCCAAACTTACATCGCAATTCAATTCTCTTTTCTACTCCAAAATCTCAGGCTGGATATCGGACATTTGTTAACACTTAGCCAATAGAACATTTCCATTGGCAGGAAACAAAACTTAACCCGAACCACCAACATGAGAGCTGGATTGCTCGCTGAACTAATTCTTGGAGAAAATTCAGAACTCCGGGATCTGGTAAACCAGTACAACTTCATCATTCTGAACCCAAAAGGGAAAATCACAGGTTTCAACCACAACCTGATTAAAAACTCTGGTTTGCCTGAAAGGGCGCTTATAAATCAAAATTTTTATGTCGTTTTCCAGGCAGAGGATGGAAATGCAGACCTTTCAATTCGGCTCAAAGCAGTGCTTGCCGGAGAGCCTGGCCAAGTTGAATTTAGTCTGCCTGAGAAAAATCTACTTTTCAAAGGCATTGCAATCCCAATTTATGACGACTCAAGTTCGGCCAGTCATATTATTATTCTGGCCAAAGAGGAATATGTGGAGATGTCAGAAAACGATGGTCTAGAACAATTCTGGGCATCCACAAAAGAATTCCTTAATGTTGAGGGCATTTGTGCTGAACCAATTGACGAAACTGAAGAAATGAAAAAACCACGCATACTCCTTGTGGAAGACCACAAAGGCCTAATTCCCAAGATATTCAGTAAATTATTAAAATCTTCAAAGGAAAATGTAATGCTGGCGCCATCCGCCGAAGCAGCAATTTTAATGGCCGCAGAATTCAAACCACATGCGGTAATTTCTACTTATGAGCCCATCGGCGAAATGTCTTCTGAACTGATCCGCGAAAAAATGCAGGAACAAGTAGGCGCATCTACCATTCTTGTAAGTACTGTTGGAGGAGAACTTAGAATTGAAGATGGCTGGCTCGACATCCATGTAAAAAACCAGGCCGAATCCGTTTCGAGAATTCTGGATTTGATAAACCAGATTTATCTGGATTAAAGCGGGCTTTTTAATTCATAAAATTCCGGTTGAGAAAGCAGGAATTCCGGCCCAAATTGCAGGCCCGGAAACCGGCATTTTATGAGCAAAACAGAAAGCCAGTACAGAGAAATAATTGCGGCATGCAAAAGTCTCTTTATTCGTAAAAATCAAGATTACGGCAGTTCATGGCGCATAATGCGCCTTCCTTCTGTTACCGACCAGATTTTCATCAAAGCCGCCCGGATTCGAAGCATCCAGGAAAAAGGTGTTCAGCAAGTTGCCGATTCAATCGATTCAGAATTCATTGGAATCATCAATTATTGCATCATTGCCTTAATTCAAGCCCAGCTCAAAGACAGCGACAAAGGCATGAACCTTGATGCTTCTGAGCTGGAGGTGCTTTACGACAATGCTGTTGAGGAAAACCTGGCACTTTTGGGGCGAAAAAACCATGACTATTCCGAGGCCTGGCGCGACATGCGCATCTCCTCCATCACCGACATTATCCTGATGAAACTTCATCGCCTAAAACAGATTGAAAACAATGAAGGCCAAACAATCGTTTCAGAAGGAGTGGAAGCCAATTATCAGGATATGTTGAATTACTCGGTTTTCGCACTCATCATCGGAAAAGAAACCGGAAACTTCTCTTGAAAAATCAATCACAAGCCTTGGAAAAACCTAAAATCAATACACTCGCAGAACTTAAAAGTTCAGGCTGGCTTAGTCGCAGTGTTCATCAGGAATTGAGGGAAAACCTTATCGCCAGAATTAAAGCAAATGAAACCCGGTTCGAAGGAATCTGGGGATATGAAAGCACCGTTATTCCTGAGCTTGAAAGAGCCATTTTGAGCGGGCATAACATTTGCCTACTGGGCTTACGAGGACAAGCAAAAACCAGACTCGCCAGAGGCATGGTGCAATTGCTTGATGAATGGATGCCAGTTGTTCAAGGATCCGACCTGAATGACGATCCCATCAATCCCATTTCTGGATTTTCCATTGAAAAAATAAAGGAGCATGCCGGCCTTACCCCAATTGACTGGGTTCATCGGGATGACCGCTTTACCGAAAAACTTGCCAGTCCGGATGTTTCAGTGGCCGACCTCATCGGCGATGTGGATCCTATAAAAGCCGCCAGCCTTGGTCTCCCCTACTCAGACGAACGCGTAATTCATTATGGTTTGATTCCCAGAGCCAACAGAGGAATTTTCGTAATCAATGAACTGCCTGATTTGCAGGCCAGAATTCAGGTGGCACTGTTCAATATTTTACAGGAAGGTGATATCCAAATCAGGGGATTTCGCAAACGCGTTCCGCTTGACATCAGCTTTATTTTCACCGCCAACCCAGAAGATTATACCAACAGGGGAAGCATTGTAACTCCTCTGAAAGACAGAATAGGAAGCCAGATCCTTACACACTACCCGGCCGACATAGAAACTGGCAAAAAGATTACCAGACAGGAGTCTGGCAAAAGAACAGGAACTGAAATCAGGATTCCAGAACTTGCCCGCGATATGGTGGAACAAGTGGCCATAGAAGCCAGGAATTCTGAGTTTGTGGACAGCCGTTCTGGTGTGTCGGCAAGACTTACGATTTCCGCCATGGAAAATTTACTTAGCACAGCGGAAAGGCGCATGCTTAGCAACCAAGAAGGCGAATCTTGTCTGCGTTTTTCAGACATCTACGGCATAATCCCGGCCATCACAGGCAAAGTGGAACTTGTGTACGAAGGCGAGCAGGAAGGCGGTCGGATTGTGGCCATGAACCTGATTGGAAAGGCTTGCCGCAGTCTTTTCCTAAAACACTTCCCAGACCCCGAACAATCAAGAAAATCAAGCCGCGAAAATCCTTATGCCGAGATAGCAAACTTTTTTGCGGATGGAAATACCATATTGTTTCAGGAGGGCGAAACCATGGAAAATTACCATAAAAATTTGGCTATGGTTCCCGGCCTTGATGATCTGGTATTCGACAGCAGCCTTTCTGTAACTGCAGATGAAATACATTTCTGGAAAGAGTTTATCTTATTCGGCTTGTCAGAGTGCTCTGTAATCAGCAAGAAAATTCTTGGAAACGGAACTGGATTTTCAGACTTGCTCGGAAGCATGATTGACCTGGATTCCTTTGATCCGGAGGAAGATTAGTTTCTTTAGGAAATCCTAAAATCTTTAAGTTTCTGTAAAAAATCACCTGAATGCTTTGGGTGTAAAACATGATGCCCTTTTGTCTGGACTAAAAAGGAAATTGGAATATCAAACCGGTCCAAACAAATCGTCAAATTCTACAATTCGTTTGTGCCTTAAACCAGAAGATTATGAGGGTATTCAAAACAACACTTGTCGCAATTTTCTTTCTTGCAGATTCACAGTCTGTTTCTGCGAATGACAATTCCTCTTCTCCGCTATTCTCCAGAAGAAGAGGCGATTTTCTGGGACTCAATATGCCGCGAATGGGAAATAAATGGCCAAACCGCAAGGGTTCCGGTTGGCTTAGTTTGCAAACCTCCGCGAAATATACGGCCTACCCGGTTTTTGGAAGAATCCAGGGAATGGTTCCACTTCAGGTTTCATTTGATTATAGTTTCGACAACCATTTTACAATCGGTGGATATGTGGGTAGATTCGAAGCAAACTACCTGGATACATACGGAACAGAACCATACAAATGCGCCATCTTATCCAATTCAGGAGGTCTTCGCATGTCGCTTCATTTTTCGGACTTGTTTAACAACATGTTTGGAGAAAGAGTGAATGTGAGAAAATGGGACTTATATGCCACTGGTCACATTGGCTGGCACACAATTACCTGGAATGTGGACCAGAAATACAGAGGAAGCAGGGATTTTTCAATTGGCTCTTTTTCAAGCATCGGAATAATGGCAGGCATAAAATGGCTCCCAACGCCGCGCTTTGGTGTGTTTGTTGAAGGTGGAAAAGGCCCGGTTTCAATCTTTGGTTTTGGCTTATCAGCCAAAATTCTAAAGTAAATTAAAACCAACAGAATCCTATCGTTATGACAAATTTCAAAGATTAAGAAAGAATCTTTCGATTTAAGGTCTTTTTAGGATAGTTTCGCCCTTTATTAAGGGAGAACAAATTCCCAACTTGCACCATGTCAACAGCACAACTGTTTTTTGAAGGAAAAACCATTGACTTGCCGGTAATCACTGGCACTGAGAACGAAAAAGCCATAGACATCTCAAATCTAAGGGACCAGACTGGCTTGGTTACCCTTGATCTTGGGTATAAGAACACCGGCGCCACCAAAAGTGCCGTTACCTTTTTGGACGGTGAATTAGGCATTCTGCGATACAGGGGATATCCAATTGAGCAATTGGCTGAAAAGTCAAACTTTATGGAAGTCGCTTATTTGCTCATTTATGGCGACCTTCCAAACAAAGCCCAATACGCGGCATTCACAGATGAAATCAAGCTTCATACTCTCGTAAATGAGGATATCAAGAAGATTTTGGATGGCTTCCCTGCTACGGCGCACCCGATGGGAATTTTATCTTCTTTGGTTTGTTCACTCACAGCATTTTATCCTGAATCTGTTGAGAACCCAACCGAAAGCAACATCAACCTGAACATCTTCAGGCTTCTGGCCAAAATGCCAACTTTTGTAGGTTGGGCTTATAAAAAATCACTTGGCCATCCGGTGAATTATCCGAGGAATTCCTACGACTACTGCCAGAATTTCCTTCACATGATGTTTGCCCTTCCGGTAGAGGATTTCCATCCAGATCCGGTTGTAGTAGATGCACTAAATAAGCTACTGATTCTTCATGCAGACCACGAGCAAAACTGCTCTGCAAGTACTGTAAGAATGGTAGGTTCGTCGAAAGCAAGTTTGTATTCTTCCATTTCAGCCGGAATCAACGCCCTTTGGGGACCACTTCATGGTGGTGCCAACCAGGAGGTAATTGAAATGCTGGATGAAATCAGAATTTTGGGAATTAAACCGGTTGAATACCTGGAGAAAGTAAAAAAGAAGGAAGTAAGACTCATGGGCTTCGGTCACAGAGTTTACAAAAACTTCGACCCAAGGGCCAGAATTATTAAAAAAGCCTGCGATCAGGTACTTAGCCAATTGGGTGTGAAAGATCCAATTCTGGACATTGCCAAAGAACTTGAAGAAGCTGCGCTTACAGACGATTACTTCATCAGCCGCAAGCTCTATCCCAATGTAGATTTCTACAGTGGGATTATTTACAGAGCATTGGGCATCCCAACCAACATGTTTACGGTGATGTTCGCGCTTGGAAGACTTCCAGGCTGGATTGCCCAATGGAAAGAGCTGAACGCTTCAAAGGAGCCAATCGGCAGACCACGGCAAATTTACACAGGTCTCGGCAGCCGCGATTATGTGCCGATTTCAAACCGCTAATTTTGCAGCCCTCTTCGGAGGGCTGTTTTTTTGCTGAGTTTTTTCATTCTTTTGAAATCTAAATCAGACTCCAACTTTCTCATTCGCACTTTTAGTAAGGATGAATTCCCAGAGCTGGAAACCTGATTAAGGACTTAGCCAATAATCCAACAAACAAAATAAATCCATGCCGCGCCTGTCGGTGGTAATCGTAAACTACAATGTGGAGCATTTCCTGGAGATTTGCTTGCATTCGGTGATGGCCGCTTGTAGAAATACAGATGCAGAAGTCTGGGTGGTGGACAACAATTCCTCCGATGGATCTCTGGAAATGCTTCGGAAAAAGTTTCCGGATGTAAACCTGATTGCCAATACGGTCAATACTGGATTTTCCACTGCCAACAACCAGGCAATCAAACAATCCAGTGGTGAGTTTGTCCTTCTTTTAAATCCAGACACAATCGTACCAGAGGACTGTTTTGAAACTTGCCTCAAATTTATGGATGAAAATCCTGGGGCTGGCGGTCTTGGCGCCCGCATGGTAGATGGAGCCGGGGTTTTTCTCCCAGAAAGTAAGCGCGGACTACCGGGACCATGGGTTTCTTTTTGCAAGGCGTTCGGGCTTTCCGGGCTATTCCCAAATTCACCCAAGTTTGGGCAATATTACCTGAGCTATTTGAATGAATTTAAAGTCCATGATGTGGATGTTTTGTCAGGTGCATTCATGCTCATGCGAAAATCAGTTTTGGATATATCAGGCCTTCTGGACGAGTCCTTTTTCATGTATGGAGAAGATGTGGATTTGAGTTACCGTTTGCAAAAGACCGGTGCCCGAAATTTTTATTTTCCGGAAACCACCATCATTCACTTCAAAGGAGAAAGTACCCGAAGAGGCAGCATTTCATTTGTCCGGAATTTCTACAAGGCAATGCTTTTGTTTTCGGCAAAACACTTTAGCAAAAACCGATTATTCACTCTTTTCATTTATTTGGGGATAGGCGTCAGAGCTTGCCTTGCTTTGGCCAAGCGCGGCTTTGATAAAATTTCTGCATTTCTACTTGAATTTGGCATTGCCTTTTTGGGAATGGCGCTTTTGAAAGATTGGTGGGAATTGAATTTCAAGGGAATTCCAGGCATGTATCCAGCAATTTTTATGCAATTGCTTGTGCCGGTTTATCTTTTGGTTTGGCTGGGATCCACAAGGCTTGCGGCTATATATTCCAGGGACAATAGTCCAATGGTAATCTTGAAAGGAATTATCCTTGGAACCATTTTGATCTCAGGCATCACCAACTTTTTCGACGACTATAGATTTTCAAAAGGCCTTATCCTGATTGGTGCCGCCTGGACCTTTTCGGTTTCTACGGGCAGACTTATCGCATCTGACCTTCTGAAAAGCAGAAAGCTCTTATTCAATCTAAAAAGGAAAAGGAGGATTTTGGTTTTAGGTGATCATTCCGGATTCAAAAATGCCTCCCTTATCCTCGAAAAATTTAGCCAGGAAGTATTGCTTTGTGGGCGATGTGGACCTGCATCAAACGAAAGCGGTGCGGAATATCTGGGCAATAAAGAAAAACTAAATGAACTCTCTTACCGACTCGGTTTAGACGAAATTCTGTTTTGTCAAGGTGGAATATCCAATGCCGACATCATTTCACAAGTCGAGGAGTTCAGGAAACTTGGCTTGCGTTTTTCGATTCTTGCTCCCGGAGGACATTATCTGGTAAGCAGTTCTGAAAAGCATGGCAGGGGCCAGATTGTTCAGTCAGATTCCATTCCAGAACTGCTTCAACCTCACAATCTTAGATTAAAAAGGCTGAGCGACATCGGCATTTCCTTGCTTTTGCTTTTGTTGCTTCCCTTGGTTCTGTTAAAATCTGGAAATCCTCTCGTTTTTCTGAGAAACTTCATTTCTGTACTCAGTGGAAAAAAAACCTGGCTTGGCACCGCAGGAAAAGACTGGGAACGATATGGACTTCGGCCTGCTGTGATTTCCACAAAGATTCTGGCCGGCAAAACCGCAGATTCTGCTCTTGTAGAAAGTCTGGATAAACTTTACATACAGGAATTTCTGGCCGAACATGAATTCTGGACAGTGCTAAAAAATCTGGGCCATTTGGGCACCTCGGAAAAGGCTTGATTTGCACTTCATATTAGCCTCAAAAACACTACCTTTGCGGCAACACCAACCAAGCCTCATTACGACATTGGAAACAATGACTTCCCCCGGAAAAGCAAAAAAAACCAATTCCAAATCTGCTGGCAAAGCATTTAAAAAGGAAGATGTCCTGAAGGATTATGCACTCTGCTACGAAAGCAGGCAGGCAAGTTTAATCGGGAGAAAAGAAGTCTTTTCAGGAAAGGCAAAGTTTGGAATTTTTGGAGATGGCAAGGAATTGCCACAAGCTGTTTTAGCCCGCTATTTTGAAAACGGCGATTTCCGTTCTGGCTATTACCGCGACCAGACTTTCATGATGGCAATCGGCGCACTGAGCACTCAGGAGTTTTTTGCACAATTGTATGCCCATGCAAGTCTTGATGCAGAACCCAGCTCCGCAGGCCGGCAAATGAGTTGCCATTTCGGCACCCGCTTTCTGGATGAAAAGGGTGAATGGAAGGATCTCACTGGAATGAAAAATTCGAGTTCGGACATTTCACCAACGGCCTCCCAAATGCCAAGACTACTTGGAATGGCCTTTGCATCAAAACTATTTAAAGAAAATAAAGCCCTTCATAAGTACACACAATTCTCAAAAAAAGGCCGTGAAATAGCCTTCGGAACCATTGGAAATGCATCTACTTCTGAAGGAATGTTTTACGAAGCCATCAATGCCGCCGGCGTGCTTCAGGTGCCAATGTTAATGTCTGTTTGGGATGATGACTATGGCATCTCTGTTCCAAAAGAGTACCACACCACCAAGGGAAGTATTTCCGAAGTACTTGCCGGTTTTGCATCGGAGGGTAAAACAGGATTTGAAATATTTACTGTCAATGGTTGGGATTATGCTGCTTTGCATGAGACCTATCGCCAGGCCACAGAAATTTGCAGAAACCAACACAAACCGGTTCTTGTCCACGTAAAAGAACTTACACAGCCTCAGGGACACAGCACCTCTGGATCACATGAGAGGTATAAATCAAAGGAAAGACTCGAGTGGGAAAAAAACTTTGATTGCCTGGTTCGGATGAGGAATTGGATTC
>Ga0114972_10004020_pt1 | contig 10953 bp, 11 predicted proteins | sample M_140807_EF_Meta_FD_87354 | JGI IMG/M metagenome (GOLD analysis project Ga0114972, IMG submission 87354) | Freshwater microbial communities from Lake Montjoie, Canada to study carbon cycling - M_140807_EF_MetaG | ecosystem: Environmental > Aquatic > Freshwater > Lake | place: Lake Montjoie... | reverse complement strand
GGACGTTGGCTCCTGCGTCGTCGGCACAGCGGCGAACGATGGGCCGGCTTATGGGATTTCCCTCGCTACGATTGCACGGAAATTGAGAGCGAGTCGGCCGCCCTTGAGTTTGTTGCCGGTGAGTTTCATAAGCTCTATGGCAAGCGGCCCGAGGTGGGAAGCCAGTGCTTGTCCGTGCGCCACAGTGTGACTCGCTACAGGATCGTGCTACGATGCTTTGAAGCTCGATTAGAGGTTCGGCTTAAAGGCCGTCGCAAGCAATCGGACTCAGAGCCAGACTCGAACTCAGAGTCAGACTCAGACTCGTACACAGAGCCGGAGGAGTTTGATTGGTACACAACGCAGGATCTTGGGAATTTGGCCCTGAGTTCCTCGGGTCGCAAAGTGGCCGACTGGTTGGAGAATCGTGGTTCGTAAGAGGGCTCATTTGACCGATGGGTTTTTGTTTCGATAGCGTTGGTCGATCACAACCCATTCGAACTTTCCGTTCTTACCGGCCTTGCACTCGAAAATGGTCTTCGCGATATCGGAGATTCGGAAGTCTTTGCTTCGCTTTTCGAGGTAGTAAACCTTCTCGGCCATGGCCAAGATATCTTCAAGCTCTTTGGAGATGAACTTCAGAACGGTCCGTTCCTTGACGTTAACCCCTGCGGATTGAAGGAGCGCTTTGTCGTACTGCATCAGCGCATTGTTGGTGACGTAGCTGAAGAAGAGTCGCTTTTCTTGGTCGCGGGTCGAGGATCGTGCTTTGGGGGATTTCGACAGGGTGGTCGCATAGTCGATCGTAGCGATCCCTCCACCGATTGCTGCTAGTTCGATCCCGAAGGTATCGAGTTGGCTAGCGTAGGCCTTTCGATCACGGGCGGAGAATTTCAGGTCCCATCGCTCGCCGCGCTGGACCCCGTCGACACCTTCCCCTTCGGGTCCTGGTGGGCGGCTGTCACCTTGCCCGCTACGATCGCTGGCGATTCCGTCGGCAGCGATGATCGTGTCCATCGAAGCGATGGCGGCAATGGCATCGTTGACCATTTGAATGGTTTGTTCGAGGGCCGGCTCGCTGAGTTGTTCGACTTCGTCGGCCGCCGGTGGGTCAAAATCACGTTCGAAGCCTGCGGCGTTGTCACCCCGTCCTGCGAGCCGCTCTTCCTCGAGCGAGACTACCTTGGGACGCTCCCAGCTCATCGAGAGCACGAAAAGCAAAAAGAGTATTGCCACGGCAAATGCGAGCAACACAGCGATGCTGACGAGCAAGCTGGATACTTGCTCGACCCTGTTGGTCCGCATGGATGATTCGTCGACATGCAGGATCCCCCCGGCGGGAGGGTTTTTTTGCTGAACTGGACTCGCGGTGCTCATAGGGTCATCCGATCTTATTCAACGAAAATGTAATCGGGTCGAAGTTCGAGAAACCATCTCTTCCACTCCCGTTGGGCCGTGATACGGTCTTGCTCGGTGATCCCACCCTCTTTGGGCAGGTGGTATTTATCGAGTTTTCGGGAGATCAGTCGCAGTGAAGTTTCAGCGTTACGATTGACGACAGAGTCTCGGTCGCTCAGGGCATAGATCAGCTCGGGGACCATCTCCAGGTCATCGCTTCGACCGAGGACTTTCGAAGCGATCCGGCGGGCTTGCCAATCCCTGGATCTCAAGAGACGTGAGAAGCGATTGAGTTCGTCTTTTCGCCGAGCGGGGTCTTTCGAGAAGATGATTTTGTCGGCCACGAGCTTGTCCTCGCCTTGGGACTTTTTATCGTCTTCGAGCATCTTCAACGCATCGTCGATGCTGGTTGCTTCGGTTTTGGAAACAGGCTTTCCGTTGATCATCGTCACCGTGGTTAAATCCGATGGGAGCTCTTTGCCACCGATGGCGATGGCTTCTTTGAGTTCGCCGATGGCTTTTTGGGTGCTGCGGATCAGGAACAAGATCGCAAGGCAGGTGGCTGTTTGGGGTTCGAAGACCGAGTCGACATCCTTTGCGTTTGCGCCACCCCATGAGCCGTCGGCACCTTGAACGGCCCGCATCCGTTCGACCTCCGCGTTGTACCAAGCTGGGCTTTTGTTCTGCTTGCCGTTGGCGATCTCGAGGAAGGATTCGAAGCGTTCGAGCGAATAGAGGTAGTAGTAGTGCCAAGTGGTCCGTTGGTAGGAATTCTTTTGGTTGAAACCTAATCCGCCAGCGACACAGTTGTCGAGCTTCGCACGGTCAACATTTCCGCCGCGGCGTTTCTTTTCCTCTTCGGCCAGCACTCTTTTGAAGGCGGGTGGAATCAGACCATCCTCTTCCTCGGCTTGGGCCAATCGATTCCTAAAGACTCCTAGGATATCTCCCGCGATCAAGACACTCGAGAGTCCGCACGCGGTCAGAGATCGCGTGGAGTTGGTCAGCGCCATATTCCCTGATTCGAATTGATAAGGCCATCCGCCGGAATTGTTCCCCATGGGGTCACGGATTTGAGCCGCGTAGAGGTAGTCGAGAATTTTCATCACGCGGTCTTCGGGAATCTCGATCCCGCTTTGGTACATCGTCCAAAGCGCCAACAGAACGTATTGGGTTTGCGAAATGTCACCGCTATCGGGTTTATGGGACCCGTCGATGTATCCAAAACCCCCAGAGCGTTGCTGGACACGTATAAAAAAGTCTCGGGCCGCCAGCAACTGAGGCCCATAAGTATCGACGCTGACACTTGCAAGTAGCATGCAGCAGACAGACATGTTGTAGATCGATTTGTGGTCGAAACCACCTTGGGCGTTGGCCGTCTTTTCGATGTAGCTTTTGGCCGCTTGGATTCCCTTGGCGACCACTGGCATATCAGGGTCTCCGTCGACCTTGTAGATCGTGTAAGCGGTCAAGGTTTGGGCACCGAAGATCGCATCCCCGGTCCCTTGGATAGGGGTTTTGGCGAGGAATGCCACCCCGCCATCGACCATCTCTTTGACCACAGGGTGGTCTGGATAGTACTGGGCTCGAGCCGTCGGATGCAAAGCGGCAAGGAAGCTTACAGAGAGCATGCAGGCGGCGATTTGCGCTACGATGCCCGTCGGTCGACATCGCGAGCCAGAAAACTGCGAGCCAGAAAACTGCGGGCTAGAAAACGGGGAGTTCATAGCGTTGCCAATTGGGGAAAGCGATAAATGCCAAGGGGGCCGGGCCGCTTGCCCCCTCCTGCCGTCCTCGAATTATAGCAAATTGTTGGCCGCATCTCCACGGATTACGACCAAAAGGGGTGTAGAATGGTGGTCTTGTGAATTGACAAAACCTCTCGGAGGTCGTAAATTTTTCACGCTCTAGGTTTTCACGCTCTAAGCGGGTTAGGTAGCTCAGTAGGTAGAGCAACGGACTGAAAATCCGTGTGTCGCCGGTTCGATCCCGGCCCTGACCACTCTCTTAAACGCCCATCGGGCGTTTTTTTATTGCTCGGATCCTGCCGGATCAGTCGGATCAGTCGGATCAGTCGGATCAGTCGGATCAGTCGGATCAGTCGGAGTATCCCTCTTCCAGATGGGCTTGCGCCTGCGGGCCTTGGGATGGTGGGATGGCCTTAGCCCCTCGATCGTCTCTTCATCGAGTCGAAAGCTTAGAGGTCGACTCGGTTCTCGGACGACGGTCGCTTCAAGTTTCTGCTTGTTGATCCTGAGCAACTCGTCGATTTCGAACTCGACGTCTTGGCCGATCCTCAACCACTTTGGGTTGAGATTATCGAGGGTCGAAAAATGGAAGAAGACATCGTCGCGAAAATGCTCGCTACGGATGAACCCGAACTTGCGGTCGGCAACCAAGGTGATGATTTGGCCGATGCGCATTACTGATCCCCCGGATAGCTTTGCATCCGCCCTACACTGCTTTGAAAAATCCGCTTGCGGCGCTGCACCATGCTCGCCTGGGTCTCTTGGGCTTGCTGCTGGGCTGCACGCAGGTCGGCCAAGTTGGCTTGGCAGTACCGGCAAGCGATCGTATCGATATGGAATTGAATGTAATCGCTAGCCTCTTGGAGCATCGCGCCGAGCAAGTAGCTTCCAAGTTGCTCTCGGGTCGGGCAGCTCAGGCGGTGGCGTCGCCAGATGTCTCCCAAGCTGTGCATGCCGGAATCTCGCTGAGATACCAACACCTCGATCCTCTTTCGCAAATGCTCGTCGTTGCGGATCGCTTGCTCAACGGTGGCCATCGTGTCGCCTGACAAGGCTTCGTCGAGATACGCCAGGAGGACCGAATCGGAGATCATTATGCATCTCCGTTTCGAAGAGCTCCAACAGCCAATGTGACGTTTTGACCACCGAAACCAAAGCTGTTGTTGAGCGCCACGTGGATCTTCGATGGCCTTGCAAAATTAGGGATGTAATCCAGATCGCAATCCGGGTCGGGTGTCTCTTGGTTGATCGTTGGTGGCAAGACCCCATCGCGGATCGCGAGCAAGCAAACGATCATTTCGGTAGCTCCTGCTGCGGCGATCAGGTGCCCCATCATGCTCTTGGTACTCGATACGGGTGTGTGTGTCGCTCGGTCACCAAAGACTCCCTTGCACGCTAGTGTTTCGGTCCTGTCATTGACCTTGGTGCTTGTGCCGTGCGCGTTGACATAACCGATCTGATCGAGATTCAATCTCGCATCGGCGATGGCTTGCTTCATGCAACCGATCGCGCCGCGACCTTCGGGGTGGATGTCGGTGATTCGATAAGCATCTGCGGTGCTACCGTAGCCTAGGACTTCGCCGTAGATTGCAGCCGAGCGTTTGCGAGCGTGCTCGTACTCTTCGAGGATGACAATCGCTGCGCCTTCTCCAAGCACAAAGCCGTCGCGGCCTTTGTCAAACGGACGCGATGCGCTGCCTGGCTCGCCGTTGCGTTCCGAGAGGGTCGTCAGGAGACTAAATCCGGTTAGCCCAAATGGATGGATCATCGAGTGGCAACCTCCGGCGATCATCACATCGGCATCGCCGGCTCGGATCAGCTCGGTGGCTTCCCCGACCGCTTGGCTGGACGCCGCGCAGGCGGTCAAGCAGTTGCTGTTGGGGCCTTGTGCGTCAAACAATGCCGCCACGTGCGCGGCGGGCATGTTGGGTTCTTGCTCCATCTCTTCCCTGGGGTCCATCAGCTCGAATCCCTTGCGGAGGAATTTCGACATGCTGAACTCCGGCCCACCGATGGCCGCATCGACCATCCTGGTGAAGTTGCTGAAGTTTTGGTTCCCCTCGCCGGCCCCTAAATAAACTCCCATGCGCCTAGGGTCGATCTTGCTATCGAGGATTCCCGATTGCATAACCGCTTGCTTGGCCGCACCGACGGCAAAGCGTGTATGCCTGCCGCGATAATTCCAAACCGCGGGGTCTTCGCCCACCATCGAGACGTCCCAGTTCTTGACCTCTGCGGCGATCGTCGTCGGATATCCCGACGCGTCGAAGACCGTAATGGGACCCACGCCGCTTTGACTATTCAAAAGGGCTTTCCACATCGTGGACACGTCGTGCCCGAGTGGGTTGATGACTCCTAAGCCGGTCACGACGACTCGTCGACGCATGAATCCAATGCCTTCTGAAAAACGGTGACTTCCTTCGATCGAACCTACTGGGTCAACAGGCCTACTGGGTCAACAGGCCTACTGGGTCATCAACCTAATGGGGCTTGGATGGTAGTACCAATGGACTCAATCGGGCTGCTTGTCGCAATGCCTCAGCGGACTTTACCTCCGCATCGAGCATGTGCTGTGGCGGACTTATTCTATTCCCCTGGGGGTCTACCGCAACGTCGAAAAGACGAAGGATTCGAAGAGTTCTCATGAGATCTTCGGGAGGGAAAAGGGCTTCGGCTCCAAAGCTATCATCGAGGAAAGCGAACCAGAGTTCCATCTCCGCGACGCTTTGGCCCTCGCAGGTGATCTTGCCCTCGATGACCGCTCCGCTGGCATGCTTGGCCTGCACGATGGCCTCGAGCTCGATGCAATCTCCCGGAACCACGACGCGATGAAAGCTCGCTTTGGATACCTTGGCCAACACCGTCTTGCGCGTGAAACCCTCGGCCTGCGATACCAGTAGTCCTCCGGTTTGAGCCATCCCCTCGATCATTAACGAATGGGGATAATGCGGACAACTGGGCAAGTAGTTATCGATCGGCTCTTCGCCGAAGGTGATGTTCTTGATCGTGCGAGCTTTGGTGTCTCGCACGAATTCAACAAAACGATCTATCCAAAACCAACGCACTGGTTACGCCTCGGCGGTCTTAAGCCAGTTTCGATTGCACATAGCGACACAGGTCGCTTACTGTCAGCAAGTCGCCAAAGTCCTGGACGCGTGGGTTGGACTCAAACTTGGTCAGGTCGGCCCAAGGCATCCGCTTCTTGAGTTCCGTAAGACCATTGGAGTTTACTTTGCCGTCTTGGACAAAGTTGCTTTGGGTCAAAATATCTTTGGGGAATAAATCCTCCGTTTGGATTTTGATTCCGAAAGCTTTTTCCAGCTTAAAGACAATATCTAGGAAGTCGATCGACTCGGCCCCTAAATCTCCGACCATGGTGGCACCCTCAGTCACATCTTCCTGATCGACTCCTAATGCATCCACCAGTGCGGATTGTACTTTGGAAAAAACCTCTTCATTCACTGACATACCGGCATCCCTCAGAATCAACGAATCCTTGTTCCCTGGTTCCCAAGTGGCCAGATGGCCTAAAAACCCCAGGGGTTCATCCATTAAATACCCGCAATCGGATTATTTTACCAGCCCAGTGCGCTCAATCGCCGAATTTTCACCCGAATCGAAAGCCCGCTTCTCTAGAATATACTCATTTCGCCTCAGTCGCTTGCTGCTCCTGGGACGCCTGGTTTGGAAGTCCCAGCCAGGATTTCCAGCGTTTTTCCTGTTCCTCGGTCGGCTTCTCGACGCGGACAAGATTCCAACTCGGGGTCGACGCCGGGTGTGCGGCGGGATCGATTTTTAGAGGGAGTTCCAGGATTTTTCCGCGTCTGGATACCAAAATGCTGGTCTGCTCGCCAAGCTGAAGCATCCCGACCCGATCGGCCCACTGCTCGGCTCCGATCCGATAGCCCCCCAATGCGATCAACTCGTCTCCGACCTGGACCCCCGCGATGCTCCCGGCCGCGCCACGCAAGACTTTGTCGACCTGGGTTTTGCCCGCCGCATTGCTGAGCTCTAACCCTATATGGGCCGGACTGGCTGCTTTTGTGCCTTCCGAGTTGCCATCGACTGCCTCTTTGGGGGCATCCTTGGGCTTCCACATCAAACCGTAAGCGTCGAGCAGGGGTTGATAGTCGAGCTCCTCGGTCGAGAGAAGTTGTTCTTCCAGCCATACTCCCAAGGACTTGTCGGTAAGCTCCTGGACGATCTTCGAAAAGTCTTCGTTGACGTACCCAGTAGCCCGATGACGCTGCCAGAGCAGCCTCATGCAATCGTCCAAACTGTGTTTGTCGGAGGACCGAAGCCGGATCTGCGCATCGAGCAGCATCCCCAAAATCGATCCTTTGACGTAGTAGCTGATGCGGCTATTGGTGGCGTTCTCGTCGGGCCGGTAGAATTTGATCCAGGAGTCAAAGCTGCTCTCGCGAAGATTCTGCACTTGCCGGCCCGGGGAGTTTTGCACCGTTTGAATGCTCTTGCTGACTCGCTCTAAATACTCCTTGGGCGTCGATAGTCCCGACCGAACGACGAACAAATCGTCGTAGTAACTGGTCAGCCCCTCGGCGATCCAAAGCTCTTCAATGTACTGCTCGCGGTTGTAGTCGTACTTCATCAATGCCTTAGGCCTAAGCCGCCGGACGTTCCAGGTGTGAAAGAACTCATGCGAGACGAGCCCCAGCCAATCGACATACTTGGACCTCTGTTTTTGCGTCCATCGGCTGGCCATGAGCACCGTCGAGTTGTCGTGTTCGAGCCCACCACCGGCCTCGGTTAGCAAGTTCAAAAACCAATACTGCTTGTAAGGTACCTCGCCCCAAAACTCTTGTTCTAGTTTGATGATCTTGGCAGCGTCGGCCATGGCCTTTTGCGTGTCCCAACCCTCGTGCGGGACCGTGGCCAAATAATGGGGGACCCCAGAGATTTCCTGGGTTTGGATATCGATATTCCCCAGAACCACCGGGCTGTCGACGAGTTCATCGAAGTTCTTTGCCGTTCGCACCCAAGGACTTTTCGGGGACGCTTCCAAGGATGTTGCGATCTGCGTCCAAGTGTCCAAAGGTTCGCACTCAAGCACGCACTTGCGCTCGAGTGCATCCTCGGGGATCAAGAACGCGGCTGCTCCGGTCACAAAGGCAAAGTGCTCTTCGATCCAATTGGTCCTGACCCCCATCTCTCGACCATAAAGCCCATAACTCACGGTCACTCGATCGGTGTTTTCGCAAGACACGATCCAGTGGTTTTTATCCACCTTGGTGGTCTTCAACGGGCCTTCTTCGTTGAACGCCTGGATGCTTTCGATCTGCCGAGCGTACTCGCGGACCATGTAGCTGCCCGGGGTCCATACGGGCATCATCAGCCGCAGCTCCTTGGCCCCGTTGGTCGGGAAGGTAGCATGGACCCACACTCGATGGTTGGCCGCTTCCTTAAAGTCTAGGCGGTAGTAGATCGCGTCCTTGTCGGAATACACTTCGCTGCTCGGGGCTTGGGCACTGGTGGTTTGGGCACTCAATCGATTCTCCGGAATCCAAGCGGCCAGCCAGCAGGCGACCAAGAGGCCTGTTACCAGCCAGCCCCCCGCGGTGCGGCTGAGCCACTCTGAGTTCGAGTTACGTAAATCTGAACCGCTGTGATTTGATGATGTTGCTTGCATAGAGCATAGTTTGTCAAGCTCCTGAGCGGTTGGGAAGATGGCTGCGGAACCATTGTTTGGTAAGTATCAGAGGTTTTATCCAGGGTCTTCGGGATGCTCTGGGCAGGTGCTGATGCTCCAGACCTTCAAACCGCTTGGAATTTTCCAGGGTTTGCTCGTCTGTCAGGGTGTCCCGGTCGGCGTAGACGACCGCTCCGACGAATTCGCCCTCCGGGCGGACAAGCGGGAATGGCAAACAGAATTCATCGCCGTAGGAGTACAGTTCGCTGTGGACCAGCAGATCGTGCTCGAAACGTGGATAGACGACTTCTCTGAGGAAGACCTGGTCTTGGCCTTTTCTGGCCCAAACACCCCAGCGGTCGATCAAGGCTTGGATGTCCGGCACCGCGCCACCTCGACAACCCCACATGCCTCCCATGATGACGACCTGGTGCTCGGGATGGTCGCGCATCAGATGGAGTGTTTTGCCACTTGCGAGCCATTGCTCGACAGCTGCCGCTTCACGCAGCGTCGGCCGCGAATCGGTATCGCGCACAATGACCGCTTCGAGTGTTGGATCTCCGGCCGGCAGGAACCGCCAAAACATTCCGTCGATGAGCCCGGTTCGCTCCTTGCGGATGACTTCAGCTCCCTCGGCTATCAGACGATCGATGTCTGATGGACCGACCTCCTGCGAGACATACACTCGCGGCGTCCATCCTGGATAAATGCTCGGTACCATCCGCACGTTGCGCAAAGCGCCTTGGACGTAAAGCGGATTGGTGCCATAGAGGGAATAGGAGATGACTCGCTTGGCCATGCATTGGATCCTTTAAGCCGCTTGAGCCGCTGTGGATTGACCGCTGGGATACTCGATTTGTTGCCAATCCAATTGGGTTGCTGACCCCAATGGCCGCTCTGGGTAGCGAAAATTGTGATAGTAAAGTTGGGTGTGTTGCATATCGAGCGACTCGATCATGCATCGAATCGAGCTCTCCATGCAGTGGACCTGGGCGGCCCTTTCCAGAACCAATCCCAAGTGAAAAATGCTCTCGGTGATATCGTTCCGCACGATGGCGGCTCGGATCTGATCGGTTTGAACACGGTAGCCACGAGCCGGATCGTCGTGCACAAAAGCATAGCCTCGCTGCGAGAGGCTCTTGTCGATGATGAGTTTCTTGTAGACTCGCTCCTCTTGTTGGTAATCCCGCTTCCAATAGCAGTGGCTGTAGCGGATCGAATAGGGGATCCCCGCTTGCAAATAAAAGAGCTGATCGAAAAAGGTGTTTGGGTTTTGTTTCAGCAACGGCCGCATGGCACGATGCCCTAGGCACGCGAAGTTTCGGGTCTTGTGCTTTCTAAGGATTCGCTGCACGGCATGGTTTTCGCGCTGGTCACGAGGGAGTACTTCGAGGACTATCCGCGGCTCGTCACGATACATCCACTGGGTCATCAGGGCGTTGGGAGCTTTGCAAAAGACGTGGACTGAGCGATGAGCGGGGAGTTTATCCAGCAGAAAACGGACCATGCCGTTGAAGTGGATCATGTCACCGAGCCCAAGCGTGTGGTGGAGAAATAAGTCCTGACCGTAGTCCAATTCCTGGATACCGCGCGGTCGAACCCCCAAGAGCTTGCTGATATCTAGTTGGACCATCGGTCGGTCTCCGCTGTCGTGCTGCCTAACGCAAATACTGTGGCTTTAGCAAAAAATAGGCACTCAGGGCAAGACAGGAAATCAGTCGGATCAGTCGGATCAGTCGGATCAGTCGACTGGCACAGTCCCTGTGCACTTGGGGTATTTGCAGCAGCCCCAGAATTGGGATCCGGCGCTTTTGCCGCTGCGAGCGGTTCGAATGGACATCGCTCCACTGCAACTGGGGCAAGCTGGTGAGTCGGGATTCTGCGGGTCGGCAGGATGCTCAGCCCGATGCTGGAATCGGGCCGCATTGAGTTGCTCGCGGTACCCGCCACGCTCGATGAATTCTTGCTCGAGCCGACCAAGTTGCTGATCGAGCAAGAAGTTTGCCTGATGGATCAGGCAAATAATGGCGTTGGCGCGAATTTCCGAATTCGGGTGCTCAAGCCAGTCTTTGTAGAGTTCCCATCGTTGTTGATCTGAGAGATCGGCTATCCCGGGACGCGTGGTTGCGATCTGACGGACCAGATGCGTTTGGTCTGAATCGCGTCCCCAAGTGGAGAGGC
>Ga0114972_10004019_pt1 | contig 10958 bp, 7 predicted proteins | sample M_140807_EF_Meta_FD_87354 | JGI IMG/M metagenome (GOLD analysis project Ga0114972, IMG submission 87354) | Freshwater microbial communities from Lake Montjoie, Canada to study carbon cycling - M_140807_EF_MetaG | ecosystem: Environmental > Aquatic > Freshwater > Lake | place: Lake Montjoie... | reverse complement strand
CACCCTGCAAGTGAGGGCGTCTATTTCCATAAATCTGTGATTATCAGTCATATCCGTGCCATTTGCCTTCGGCTGTCTCCGCTGCGCTCCGGCTGTGGCCGGTCAGCGTCCTTTTTAGGTTCAAGCAGATTTGATCAATGGGATTCCTGGATAATCTTGCTCCCGGCAGGCTGCGGCCTTTACCAATCAGGCACGACTCAGGAACGATTTCGGGCTTCCTTGGCGTATCGGGATCAGGCGTGGAATAAATGTTGAACTTTGATGTCGTGGGCTTCGCTGGGGATCTGAGTTTTAATTTGGCGTGAAAAGCAAATGCCCGCAGTAATTACCGACGGAGCCAGATGATAGAGGAAACGGTCGTAGTAGCCAGCTCCATGACCAAGCCGCTCACCACAGGCAGTGAAGGCCAAGCCCGGAACGAGAATCAACTCAATTTCCCTTGAATCTACTGCTGGATCAAAGGCAGAGTCCGGCTCTGTGATGCCAAAACGGTTCCGGCCCCATTTGTCCATATGTTCCGGCCGATGCCATGTCAAATGACGACCAGGCTGGCACTTGGGAAAGAGAAATCGCTTTTCCGAAATGGCCAGAAGTGGCAGCAGATCTGGTTCAGTGGGGGTAGGACAGAATAAGGCGACAGTGATGGACATTTGGAAGCAGGGCCAGCTAATTAACTGGTTGCAAATCTGTCGGGACGCGGTGGATTTTTCCACGGTCGTCATGGTGCACAGCGAGACCAACATCTCTTGGCGGAGGGCTGGTTTTCCTGTCATGACTCAGGATACCGCTCAAGGATTTGGCCGCAATTGGATGCGCTCGATTTCGGATGGAGAAAACCGGTAGAGATCGTAGCTAAGCATGGCTTCCACGCCGTATACCGACGGGAGTTTCTTCCACCGCGGGTCGGTGATCACGGTTTTCCACAATTCAGTGGCTTCCGCAGCCATGGTGTCCGGGCCGCGCAGGCAGAGGAACAAGGGAATGTTCCCAGACACCGCCCGGTTGATCAGAACCGTGAGTTCCTGAGTCGTTTTTAAAATCTGGAGTCTTGGATCGTAGGAGAGCATCTGGCGGGCTCCATCGCCGAAGGAAGCCGTCAGAATAGGGGCATCCTCCGTGCCCAGAGCAGGGGAGACGCCCCGCATTGCCAGAACGGCTTCGCGGATGGGCTGACGCGGCACGCTCATCATGATCTTCATGGCTGGGGCCGTGAGCAGACTGTAAGTCACGACTAAAAATAATGGAAGTGATGCCAGCATGCGGGGGTTGAGTTTTACCACCACTTTGGCAGACCAAACCAAAGCGAGGATATAGGCCGGCAGCAGATACAGCACATCCTGCGGCAGAAAAGGACTTCCCAACAGGAAATTGTGAAGCACAGCCAGTCCACCCGAGAGCAACAGAGTGCCAAGGATGAATCTGGTGCGCCAATCCTGAAGGAAGAGAGCAATCACTCCTCCTGCTGCGAGCAGTGGAAGGAGACCAAAATAAATCCACGATTTCCAAGGCGCGGAGCCAGTAAGGTCACTCAAGGCGATTCCCAAGCTGGTTTCAACCGGGTCTCCCAATGGCCGGATTCCGCTGATGAGATGAGCCCAGAAATCGATAAACCAGCTTTTTCCGATGGGGAAATTTTCGTGTGCTTCATTCAAACAAGCCGCGATTTGAGGGATGTGCGGCCCCATAATCAGAGCCGTGGGAATAAATGACAGGATGCCTGCAGTGATCAGCCGGGAACTGCTGCCCAATTTTACGCTGATAGGATTTCCATTGATGAAAATGACTGCGAGGGCTACAAGGTTTTGCGCAGCAATGACATAAATACTGCCTGCGAAACTCAGCAGCACCAGAGGCTGGGTCGCGGCAAAGCCCAGCCACCAGCGCCAGCGGTTGGATTGAAGCGCCCTGAGCAGGCAATACAGGCCTGCGGTGATTCCGAATAGCATGGTGGAATAGCCCTGGATTTCCACGCTCCAACGCACGTGCCAGGGATGGAGCGCAAGGATCAGTCCAGCTGCCAGTCCAAGCCTTGGTCCTCCCAAAGCGGCGGCGAGCAGAACAAAAATGCCGAGGGTCAGAATGCCGCTGATGAAAGGCAGGATTCTCAGGCCGGTTTCGGAGAAGGTGCTATCCTGATCCCAGTTGTGACCGCTGAGGGCATGCCCTATCCGTGCTTCCACTGAAGCCAAGATATGGTGGGTGCCTTTTTCATTGAGAAAAAAAGTATCCCTCCAACTGATGGGGTTAAATTTCAGGCTGCCATCCACAGTGGGCTGATAAGCTCCCCAAACGTAGGCCCGGAGGTGATATTCCTCATCATTACAAAGGCTATGGTTTAATGGGGCCATTCTGGGCCATACGCCAAGAACCATGACAGCCAGGGCAAATGCCAAGGTCCAGCGGACTGCCTTGGGGCCGGGCGGGGACAGATCAGGATGAGTTGCCGTCTGTGGGCGGGACCACCATTTGAAGGTGGCAAGGGCAACGAGAGCAGCAATACACCCAGCGGCGGTCCCCCACCATACCCCCATCTGGATAAAGTCCTCCAGCCTGAGCGGTTCGGCTGACGTCAATCGCTTGATGATGGATTCATCCCAAGGTTTGGGGCCTGCCCCCAGATAAACGGCCAAGAGGGATGAAACTCCTGCAATAGCCCACAATATCCTGATTGAAGCTGGGTCGCTGGTTTCGCGTAGATGGTGCCAATGGGACTTCAGCGTTCCATTCATCAATCAATTGCCCCAACTGGAAATCCACTCTTTCTGGGATTCAGGATCGTCCAGAGGGGTTTTAAGGACGCCATAGGACCAAATTTCGTAGTCAGCCTCTGAGTGCACTTCGTCCGGATTGGCGATTTCCTTGTTTCTGTTTTTTATGGCTTTTGTGTATTGAAATGGTTTACGCCAGCCATCAATCATGTAGAAACCCCCATCATCTGCCCGGTTAACGAGAGGCTTGGTTTTTTTGTTCTCAGTCTCCTTGGGGGTGGGTGGTGTAACTTCATCCCAATAGATTTTTCCCCCGGAAGATCCGGGGGTGCCATTGGATTCGATTCCCCCGCCTTTGATGCAACTGTCGCCATCTGCAGTCATCACCTGATAAAGCATTTTGGCACCACCTACAACGTATGGGACTCCATTGATATCAGTGGTGTCTTTTGCTCCCAGGGGTTCGGGATATTCCCCGTTGTCCACCTTGTATGACTCGACTCCCAATTGCAAAGCGCTAAGACGGGCCACGGTGTTTTTCTTGGCTGACTTTTCCAGTGCGACCTTGTAGCCCCCGAAACCCATGGCTCCCAGCAGGGCAATAATCGTAATCACGGTGAGGATTTCAATCAGCGTGAAAGCCTTGCGGTGGGAATTTAAGGTCCGGGGTTTCATAAGCAGGAGGGCGTTGGTTGGGGGGGATGAATTTTCCGAAGCCTACGACGATCAACCTTGGAATTTGGTGATGACAGTAATGAGGGGTTGGAAGAGTGCCAGCACGATCACGGCGACGATTACCGCCAGCACCACGATCATGATCGGCTCCAGCAGCGAGGTAAGAGCCGTCACAGAGTTATCAACCTCATCATCATAAACGTCAGCGATCTTGAGAAGCATTTCGGGGAGCTGGCCGGTTTCCTCACCCACTTCGATCATGCTGATGACCATGGCTGGAAAAATTTTGGAGGCATTGAGGGGTGCCACCATGGATTCACCTTCCTTTACGGCGTCATGGACCCGGGTGATGGCGTCAGCAACCGTGTTGTTCCCCGCAGTATCACGGGTGATGTTTAGAGCTTGGAGGATGGGAACCCCGGATGTGACCAAGGTGCCCAGGGTTCGGGTGAAGCGGGCGACGGCGCTTTTCAGCAACACAGAACCAAAAAGCGGAAGTTTGAGCACGAGTTTATCAAGGGTCTTGCGGCCACCTTTGGTAGAGGCATAGGCCTTGCCAGCAAAGAATAGTATGGCACCTCCCCCGAAGATGAAGAAGAAATTATGCTGCAAAAAATCGCTGGCCCCAATAACGGCTTTGGTCAAAGCAGGCATGGAGTCTTTTCCGCCCTCCACCATACTTTCGAAGATTTGGGTGAATTTCGGGACAATATAGACCAGGAGGAAGACCACGATGCCGACTGCAATGAGCACAACGATGACCGGGTAGGTCATGGCGGACACGATTTTGTTCTTCAGTTTGTTCGCTTTTTCCTGGTATTCGGCGAGACGGTTGAGGACCAATTCGAGCACCCCACCCAGCTCACCGGCTTTCACCATGTTGACATAGAGCTTGTTGAAGATCTTGGGGTGCTGAGCCAGACTTTCAGAGAAAGTGGAGCCGGTTTGCACCGAATCGGCGAGGCTATTAATACAGCTCTTGAGAATCGGGTTCGGTTCCTGGTTGCCCAGCACGGTCAGGCCGCGAAGCAGGGGCAGGCCGGAATCGATGAGGGTCGCCAACTGGCGGGTGAAGATCATCAGGATCTTGCTTTTGATCTTGCCGGTTGCTTTTTTAGGGGCTTTTGCTTCCCGCTTTTTGGCGGCTTTGGCCTTTTGTTTCACCGCAGCTGTGAGCTGTCCTTCCGGAGCTACCTGGGTGGGGAAGAGGCCCATGCCTTTAAGTTTGGCGGACGCGTCGTCGCGATTGCCGGCGTCTACAGTGCCGGCGGTTTCTTCGCCTTTGGCGTTCAATGCGATGTATTCAAACTTGGCCATGTGCTCTTTCTGAAAGGATTATAGATGGAATACCGGAAGGGTTGCAGTTTGTCATGGGAAAAACCCGGTCCTTCCGGAGAAAATGAGGGGAAGGGGAGAAATCAGGTGTATTTGAGGACTTCCTCGATGGTGGTGCTGCCTTCATAGATGCAATTCAATCCGTAGTCACGCAGCGTGATCATGCCCAATTCGATGGCCTTTTGCTTCAGCACGATGGAGGGGGCTTTTTCAATAACCATGTCGCGGAGGACGTCGTTCATGTCGAGCAGCTCATAAAGACCGCGGCGGCCACGGTAGCCGGAATTGCCGCATTCATCACAACCACGACCGGTATAGAATTGCTTGTCTCCAATCTCATGGGCGGTGAGTCCCAGCTGGGTAAGAATGGATTCATTTGGTTCGTAGGGCACCCGGCAGGATTTACAGATGGTGCGGACGAGGCGCTGAGCGAGCACCGCTTCAAGGGTAGCGGCAACGAGGAAGGGTTCGCAACCCATGTCGATCAGACGGGTGACGGCACCCGGTGCATCGTTGGTGTGCAGGGTGGAAAGCACCAAGTGACCGGTAAGGGCGGCTTGAATGGCGATGGTAGCGGTTTCCACGTCGCGCATTTCACCCACCATGATCCGGTCCGGATCCTGACGGAGAAAGGCGCGGAGGACGCGTTGGAAGGTCACTCCGATGGCTTCGTTTACCGGCACCTGCTGAATCCCGTCGATTTCGTATTCCACAGGGTCTTCCACCGTAAGGAGTTTGGAGTCCACCTGATTGACCTTTTTAATGGCGGCATACAAGGTGGTGGTCTTACCGGCACCGGTTGGGCCGGTGCAGATGAAGATGCCGTTTGGCTTGTTGACGGTATCGATGATGTATTCGTAAAGCCTCGGCTCGAATCCGAGGTTTTCCAAATCAAGATTCACGCTGGAGCGGTCCAACACGCGGAGCACCACGGACTCCCCATGAATGGTAGGCAGGGTGGAAACGCGCATGTCGATGCCGCGGCCGCCGATGGTTTTCATGAGCCGGCCATCCTGCGGGATGCGGCGCTCGGCGATGTTCAGGTTGGCCATGACCTTGATACGGGAGGTAATGACTGGCCCAAGGTGGGCCGGGGGGGGAGCCATTTCGAGGAGGGCACCATCCACGCGGTAGCGGATTTTGAAGTCGTTCTCGAAGGGCTCGAAGTGAATGTCGGAAGCCTTCTGTTTGACCGCTTGGAACAGGACGAGGTCCACGTAGCGGACGATCGGGGCGGCATTGACTTCTGCTTCAGCGACAGCCCCCGCTTTAGGGTCGACGTTGATGCCAGCCAGGATGTCTTCCATGCCTTCCGCTTCGGCGGCGTAGGAGACATTGATCAGTTCTTCAACGCGGTCGGTATCGGCAACGACGACGACAATATTTTTCCCCAGCGCAAAACGAAGATCTTCAGCGTTTTGCGGGTTCAAGGGGTCCAGCAGGGCGACGTGCAGCCCTTGCTCGTCAAAATTAACCGGAATGGCTCCGTGCATGCGGGCGGCGGCGGCAGGCACAAGGTCGAGCAGGGCCCGCGGGGGCTCGAAGCGGCGGAGATCGACATATTCCGCGCCGAGTTCCTCGGCGATCATGCGGTAAACATCCGCTTCACTCTCAACGTAACCGTAGTCAGTGAGAAGGCGTTTGATGTCCTTGCCGGAGGAGCTGACCTCTTCCATGAGTTCCGAGGCCTGCAGGTGATCGAGCAGGGAGCGGGATTGAAAGAGATCCAGAACGAATTGGGGATTCATGACGGTGAAAAAAGAGGAAAAAGGGAAGTGAGCCGGGGCGTTAGGCGTCTGCCATGGTGCTTTCGATGGCTTCGGAGGCGGTGGTCATGCCGTTGAGGACCTTGCGGACGGCATCTTCTCGCAGGGTGCGCATGCCCAGTTCACGGGCGCGGCGGCGGAGCTGCGGGGTGGAGAGTTGCTCATTGATCATGTGGCGGACCTGGTCATCCACTTTGAAGATTTCCACGATACACATACGGCCACGATAGCCGGTGGTGCGGCACTTGCCGCAGCCGATGGGGGCCATGATCTTCGCGTCGCTGAGGCGACCGGAATCCAAACCGAGCGCCCGGATTTCCTTCTCGGTCAGTTCGCCGGGTTGCTTGCATTCCGGGCAGAGCTTGCGGACAAGACGCTGGGCCATCATCGCACGGACAGCGGTAGCGATGAGGAAGGGCTTGACCTGCAGGTTGGTCATACGGGCAACGGCCCCTGGGGCGTCATTGGTGTGCAGGGTGGAAAGCACCAAGTGACCGGTCAGAGCGGCGTTGATGGCGATCTGCGCCGTTTCGGGGTCACGAATTTCCCCGATCATAATGATGTTCGGGGCCTGCCGCAGCATGGAGCGCAATGCGGAAGCGAAGTTCATCCCTACGTCATCCCGCACCGGCACCTGATTGATGCCGGCCAAAGTATACTCAACGGGGTCTTCTACGGTAATGATTTTGCGGTCGGGGCGGTTCACCGTGTTCAAACACGCGTAAAGGGTGGTGGTTTTCCCGGAACCGGTAGGACCAGTGACCAAAATAATACCGTCCGGCAGGGCGAGTAACTCGTTAAAATTGTTCAAGTCATCGCTGTAAAAGCCAAGGTCGGAAAGCCCGAGCAGGATGCTGCTGCGGTCCAAAATACGCATGACCACGCTTTCCCCATGGCTGGTGGGAACCGTGGAGACACGAAGGTCGATGTTTTTGTTGCCGACCTTGGTCTGAATGCGGCCATCCTGAGGAACGCGGCGCTCGTCAATGGACATCGCACCCGTCATAATCTTAATACGGGCGAGCATCGGAGCGTGGAGATGCTTGGGATGGGAGGCGACTTCCTGCAGCACGCCGTCAATACGGTAGCGGATGCGCAGACGCTTATCCATGGGTTCCACGTGGATGTCCGAGGCCCGGTTATTCACGGCTTCGGCGAGCATGTCCATGACCAATCGGATGATCGGAGCATCGTCGTCTCCAGCTTCTTCCCCGGACATCGTGGCTGTTTCCTTCTCCTTCTGGACACCATAAACATCGGTAATGAATTGGTCGATCTGGGACTTTTGAGCGCAGTAGAAGTCGAGCGGGTAGGTGGACAGGACGTGGGGAAGGCTGTCCATCGTCGTGAAGTCCATGGGGTCGGCGACCGCGAGGATGAGCCGGCCATTGTCCAGACCTACGGGAATGACGTTGTATTTGGCAGCGACTTCGGGCGTGACCTGTTCCAGAACAAAGGGGTCGGGGACAAAGCCATTGAGGTCGACGTATTCCATGCCGGAATTGGAAGCCATGGTTTGAGCCACAACGTCTTCCGAGACGCGCCGGTTTTCGACTAAAAAGTCGAGGGTGGTCTGGGTGCCACGTTTGGCGGCGCTGGCCTGGACGATGTTGTCTGGCGTGATGTAGCCAGCGTCCTGCAAGAGTTCGAGTAAAAAGTCTTCGTTGGAATACACGGTAAATTCTCCTTCAAGATGGGTGTTTGCCTGATGCTGCCATCAGGCGCAAGTCTGTAATGTCTAAATTTTTAAATCTTTTTCCTATGTCCCAAAATGGGGATTAACCTGAGGTGAAGTCCAGAAGAATTTAGAGATGTTCGATCACTGCGCTGGAATCCCAGCGCACTTTGGGGGCGCTGGCGTATTTATCATCCGGGGACCGGTAGCCGGCAGGGCAAAGCACGGCAGCCTTCAGGCCCTTGGCGGGCAATCCAAGTTCGGCATTCAAGGCATCGTGCACAAAGCCTTCCATCGGACAGGCGTCGATGCCGAGCATGGCTGCGCTGAGCATGAATTGCCCCAGTGCGATATAGGCTTGGCGGGCAGCCCATTCCGGCAGCATGGCCCCGATGGGGCCGCCGTCCAGCACGCTGCCAGCGATCATGTCGCGGTAGCCCTGCAGAGCTTCTACGGGTGCGCTGCGGGTGGCAGCGGTCAGAGCGATGAATTTATCGATATAAACAGCGTCCATCTCCTGTTTGGCGCAGAGCACCACCAAATGGGAGCAATCCGTCACCTGGCTTTGACCCCAGCAGTGGGGGCGCAGACGGGCCTTCAGAGCAGGATCGGTAATGATGAGGAATTTCCACGGCTGGAGACCAAATGAAGATGGTGTCAAAACCAGCGATTCCTCCAAAGTGGCCCAGGTTTCCGGGGGAATAGTGCGGGAGGCGTCAAATGCTTTGGTGGCATAACGCCATTTCAGGGCTGCGGTCAGGGATTCCAAGGGCAATGATTCCATAGTGCGCCGTGCTTAAACTGGTTGAATGCTGGGCGCAACTGCCGGTGATGGTGAATTTCAGGATTTCTTTGGGCATTTATCAGTCGATTGTGATGGATCTGTGGTGAAAATTGGTTTGTGGTGATCCTGTATTTATGATAATGGGGATGATTGGACCAAGCGAGTTCCTGCAGGACGAGCTTTGGGATTTGTTTTGGACAATCCCTCGTAACGCCACCCTGCGGCGTCCGTCTTGCTGAAGTGAGGACCAATTGTCCTGATAAATGAAAATTTCCCTGAGAGCGATCCTGCCGGCCTGTGCTGTTTTGGCTGCGCTGCTGGTTTGTTGGGGAGGAGCACTTTTGGAAAGCACTTTTCCCACTGGCCCGGCAATTTCCGGAAACGGCAAATCCAAGCCATTGAGTGACGGGCCTTCTTCCCATACTGAGGGGGTCGGATCACGAGGCGGGGTCAAGTCTGCTTTTTCGTGGGGCCAACGGGCCATACCCCCGCGGTCTGGAGCCCAACGGGCGGCGACTGCTGCAGACGCCCCAATAGCCTTTTTTCCAGGACAAAGCGCTCCCGTCCCTGCGGATTTCCTTGAGAAAATAGGTGATCCGGCAGGAAAACGCGTTCAATTCAACTTGCCGGATGGGAAGTTGGCCAAAGGCTCAGTCAGCCTGCTGCGTTCCGATGAAAGTCGCATTCACGCAATTCAGGGGCGCTTGGAGTCGCCTGCTGCCGGAGTGTATTTTTTCCAACGGCAGCGAACCGCAGGGGTGGCCGGCGCTATCGTCGGTTATGTTGCGTTTGACGGCAGCGCCGACGCCTGGCGGATAGATCCAGGGGCATCGGGTGAGCCGTTTCTGAATGCGGTCCGGAAGGATCAGGTCATCTGCAGCGGTCTGCCAATGCCGCCTCCCGTCGTAGCGGGAGCGGCCCTCCCGGATGGTCCGCAATCTGCGCCCCAGTTCCATCCCGTCAATTTTCCGCTGCCGGCAGAGGTCAACGGGATCATCCCTCTGCAAAGCCTGCCGGAGGCGGAAGGAGTGATTTATCTTGATTTTGATGGGGAATCCGGTCCGTTCGAAGGCTGGCCACAGGTGGCCCGGGATGCAGCTCCTGCCGGAGTAAATACTCTGCAAATCAAGGAAATATGGCAGCGGGTGGCGGAAGATTTTCAGGCTTTTAATTTGAATATCACGACTGACCGCCGGGTTTTTGACAATGCCGGAGAGACCAGCCGGATCCACGTGATCATTACTCCCACCAGGGACGCCTCCCCGGATTCCGGAGGAGTCGCACTCCTGCAATCGTTCAATTGGGCCGGGGATACTGTCTGCTGGGCTTTTGGACTTTCCGGCAAAAACGCCGCCGAAGTCATCTCCCACGAGGTTGGTCATACCCTGGGGCTCTCTCATGATGGGCGTTGGAATCCCTTGGAAGAATATTATGCAGGTCAGGGCAGCGGGGAGATAGGCTGGGCACCGGTTATGGGGGTGGGATATTATCAAAATATCACACAATGGTCCCGGGGTGAGTATGCCAGTGCGAATAACCAGGAGGATGACCTCTCCATTATCGTCAACAACAATAATACGGTTGATTACCGGACCGATCTGACCCCAAATTCTTACCCGTCGGCCCAGTATCTGGATATTTTGCCCGATTTCACGGTCTCAAATGAAGGTATCATAGAAACCCGTTCCGATGAGGATGCGTGGCGTTTCCAGTCAAATGGGGGGGAAGCGTCCCTGATGGCAAAGCCAGTCAGTTCCGGGCCAAATCTGGATATTATGGCAGAAATTCTGACAAGTGAGGGCAGTCTGGTCGCTTCCAGCAATCCAGGGAATGCCTTGTCGGCCACAGTGACCGCCAACCTCCCGGCTGGTGATTATATCCTGCGCGTCAGCGGTGTGGGGGTGGGCAATCCCATGGGCCCGGGCTATTCCGACTACGGCAGTCTGGGGGGGTATTTGATCAGTGGCAGTGTCAGCAACGGGATCAGACATGATCGTTTCAATCTTGCTGAAAAT
>Ga0114972_10004018_pt1 | contig 10958 bp, 8 predicted proteins | sample M_140807_EF_Meta_FD_87354 | JGI IMG/M metagenome (GOLD analysis project Ga0114972, IMG submission 87354) | Freshwater microbial communities from Lake Montjoie, Canada to study carbon cycling - M_140807_EF_MetaG | ecosystem: Environmental > Aquatic > Freshwater > Lake | place: Lake Montjoie... | reverse complement strand
TTGCCAATGACAAGGGTGACCAGCGAAATCAAAACCGCCAAAAGGACAAGAGTGGTGCCCAATGTCCTGGAATCGTGACGGGAACCCACGGTGAAACGGTGGATCAGGGCCACGGTGACTCCAAGGGCCAGGGCAAGAAACAATCTGCCTGCGAGGACCGGCAGGGTGGGGAGGGATTCCCCCTCCTCAATGACAGATTGAAACCAGTCGGTCATGGTGAATCCGCCTTTTGATTATTCTGTTTCGGGATAAATTTGGTGTGCCAATCCGAGGGCGCGCATGCTTCCCCTGTATTTGGAGTGTCCGCCGGCCTGAAGACCAAAGTCACTCATCCACACTTTGAAGAGATTTGGGATGTTTTCAAGAAACTTGAATTCGACCACGCATCTGCCGGGATGGACGGGGAAGGCTTCCGCCCCCAGATCCAGATCAAAAACTGTCGCGATACGCCCACGAAGACTTCGGTCGATGGTCACACGCATATCGCTGTCCACTGCGATCCATGCGCTCCGCTCGTAACCGACAAGGCATACCGAGCCAAGATTTCGTTTGCGAATTTCCTCCCCGAACCATTCCGGACCCGCGAGGGCATCACCAAGCTGCTCACCAAGTATTTCCAGCCGCTGCTTAAGTACGCGCCCCGCGCGTTTGGATTTGCGTTCGAGAAAAAGAGAAAGCATGGATCCGTATTGGCGAATACGCAGCTTGTGGATGGCGTGAAGCCCCCGGCGGTGAAACACATCGAGGGTCGGAGTGTCCAAATAGAGGCTACGGACGGAATAACCCCCATTGACGCTGTGGGGATCGGAAATCATCGCTTCGGAAAGCCGCGATTCAAGCGCGATCGCGGTCGCCTCGTCCACGAGGAATTTCAGCTCCCGGGCTCCTTTTTGTTTGCCCGGAACCATCGCTGCGCGAAGCGATGGAGACAGCGAAGAATGTTTATCCGCGCTGTTTGGGTTTTGGACCTGCGATTCCTTCGCGGTTTCCTGAATCATTTTTTCCGTCCTTGATCGTCCAGGATGGGTTGGCCAACTTTTTATCGCTGGCTTTCCTGGCCTCTTTGTGGTCCATCAAAAAGCGCGACCGCTTTTCGGCGAGTTTCCCCAATGGAATTGAGTTAACCGTGAACTACACATTCGCCGCCCCTTATTCGCCCCACTTGGAGGTATCCGGGAAGGGCTGCTGGGGCGGACTGGTACTCAGGAGAGGCAGCTTCAAGGGACTTATCGTAACTTCACAACTCCTTCATGTCATCCCTGACTTCGTTTTCGACAGGCATTCTTTGTATTCTTGGTGGCGATCCGGGATAGTTTCTTGCGAAGTCATTTATCTTCAGCAGGTGGTTCCGAAGAAGGGAGGGAATCTTAAACCTATTACTATATAGGGGTTTACGCTAATCCAGGAGGCCAACAAAGTTCTCAATTTCTTATCTTTGTTCTTTGTGGCTATCCGTTTGGTGGACAGCTTTTTGCAGCAAGTCATTTGGTCCGATGTTTTAATTGGTCGGTGGTCCATTTGGTCCACGCGTGCCCGGAAAACCGCCGCGAAACGGGTTGGGGCCGGGAAGATCGACCGGCTCACCGGTCATATCCTGCCATTTTTCCCGTTGTTCGTTAGTCAGGAGCATTCTGATTTGCGCTACCGCCTGTTTGCGCATGTCGTCACGGGGGTTGTGACCTCGTCCATCAGGCCTTCCGGCGGGATCCCGTGGTCCCATGTCCATCCGGAAATCGCCTTTCCGCTCTCCCTTGAAATCTCCTTTTCGATCGCCTTTGAAGTCGTTTCTTGGTCCGGGGCCAAAACCCAATCCCCCCGAAGGCGGGCCACCACCCATGAGAATTCCCTCCATTTTGGAGCGGATTTTTTCCTTTTGATCATTCGAAATCCCAAGGGCCGAAACCACATCCGGTTGGAGAAACACAAAAGGTTCCTGGGATTGGAGCGCCAATTGCCGGAAACGGGCAATCTGATCTGCCTGGAGGATTTTTTGCAAGGCTGAGTCGCGTGTCCTCGCCATTTCCAAAAATCGCGATTTTCTTTCCTCGTTGCTCAAGCGACCAAAATCGCGAAAACTCTCTTCGCGGCGGCGCCCCATAGTGCCACTGATTTCGCCTATGGCCTCTTTTTGCGCTTGAGTAAGGTGGAGTTCGTCGAGAACAATAGGCTCATTCAAAAGGTACAGATTCCTGTCACCCTGTATCACGGCCAGATCGGCAAGGATCCTGCGAACTCTGTCCCGGGTCGCGGCCAGGTCGGTCTGGGCGGCGGGATCATCTTTTCGCATCTCGATAAATTCCTGGTAGTAAGCCAGGGCCGTTTCCAAAAGGCGCTGACGAACAGTCTCCAGAGGGAAAATGTTGGCCAATTCCTCCTCAGCCACCTCGATCAGTTCATCCGCCGAGCGCCTGGCAAGGTCAAAGCGCTGCCGGGCTTCCTGGGCGCGGTCTTTTTCCCGTTCCAGGGACTCCTGGGTAAGCGCCTGTTGTCTTGAGACTAGTGCGGTAGAAATTCCAAGGGCAACCACGGAAATCCCAAGAACCACGACAGTTGCCCAAGCCACGGATGGGTGGCGTCTGACCCATTTCCGGGCATGGTCGACCAGTGAGGGCCTTTTGGCCAGGATTGGCCGGTGTTCGAGAAACCGCCTGAGGTCTTCGGCCAGATTTCCGGCCGAGGCATATCGTTCCGCGGGAAGTTTTGACATCGCTTTGAGGAGAATGGTTTCGAGTTCCTCAGGGATGGATTTGTCAATGAGGCGGGGAGCGAGTGGTTCATCATGGAGGATCTGGTTCAGGAGCTTTTGGCGATCCTGACCGGGAAATGCTGGCTCGTGGCAAAGGAGTTCATAAAGCGTCGCGCCAAGGGAGTAGATATCCGTTCGGTGGTCGACCTCAAGCCTGCGCCCTGCCGCCTGTTCGGGGCTCATGTAGCGCAATGTACCGAAGATGTCGCCTGTTTGGGTCAGACCGGTATCGGTGCTCACCTGGGCCAGACCAAAGTCGGTTACCCATGCATTCCCTTTGCCATCCAAAAGGAGGTTCGCGGGCTTGATGTCACGGTGGACCACTCCGGCTTCATGGGCGTATTCCAGCGCCTCGGCGATCTGAAGGCCCAGGCGGGCCATGGTGCGGTGGTTGTCGGCCGGACGCATCGTGCGTGAGTTGGTCGCATGGGGACCCGAATTAAGCCCAAAAGGGGTCGAAGTTGTCGTGGTTTTGCCATCCGTTGTGGCTGTGAGCGCGTTCAGGGGACCTGAAGGAGTCCCAACCCTTAATTCCCGAATCACGGCATCAAGCGGCCGTCCATCGATGACCTGCATCGCGTAATAATGCACGCCCCGGTCACAGCCGACCGCATAGACAGGCACGATGTTGGTGTGGTGAAGCTGGGCCGCGGCGTGGGCTTCGGTCTGGAAACGCTGGAGCTGTTTGGCATTGAGCGCGGCAGCAAAAGGCAAAACCTTCAATGCGACCCGGCGACCAAGGCTGAGCTGGACGGCCTCATAAACCACTCCCATGCCACCCCGGCCGATTTCGCGAAGGATTTTGAAATCGCCCAAAGGCTCCTTCGGGAGGAGTGTGTCTTCCCGGGTTTCGGCCGCGCGCGAGTGTCGGCCTGCGGCATGGGCCAAATCGATCCCATCCAGGAATTCCCCGAGGATTTCGGAAATATTAGGGTAGCGGTTGAGGTACGCACCACGATTCGGAGTTTTTCCCGATTCCCATTCGGCAAGATATTCCCGGGCCAATTCCAGAACTCTTGGATCCTCGGATGCGTTTTCCGAAGCATTGGTAACTATTGTGGGATTATCACCGCTGGAATTTCCGCTCATGGTTGATCTCCGAATGCTTTTTTCAGTTTCGCCATGCCACGCAACCAGAGCTTTTCGACGCTGTCCAACGATTTGCCCATTCGGTCGGCAACCTGCGGAAAGGTTAGCCCTTCCATATGCCTCAGGAGAATCACCATCTGATAATCTTCGCTCAGCGATGCCAGAGCCTGGGCAACAAGGAGCGATTGTTCTGCTTTGTTGACCTGTTGGCTGGGGGAGCTGTGGGGGTCGATCGGGATCATCCCAAATCCGGCGGCGGATTGATCCACATCCGCTTCCATGTTGACTTCCAGGCGAATATCGCGGGCCTTGGTCCCCATGTAGTGGCGAAGTTGTCTGGCGAGGGTTCCCGCAAGAATCCGCCTGAGCCACTGGACAAATTGCCCCTCGACCTCGCCACGGAATTCCGGGAATTGGCGATGGGCATCCAAAAAGACTTCCTGGACCAAGTCCGAGGCATCCACCTTACCCTGTAGTTTACGGCCGATTTCAATCCGGGCCAAAAGCCTCAGGTAGTCGCGGTAAATCTCCATGAGTTGGCCAAGCTTTGCCAGGTCACCGGCTTTGGCGGCGGCAAGAAGGCCATCAGCATTCGTTTTGGTGGAGTTCATGGGTTTGGACTGGTGGGACTTTGTGGAGAAATGGTTCCTCTGAATCTTAGTGACGCAATCGGGTGTAAACCCGCCTCCAAAAGTCATTGATTTGTCAAAATTCGGGAAGTTTCCAAGAACGAAAAGGGGGCTTCGCCAAACATCCCGATTGAGAAGGTATGGCTTTGGGGGAGCGGCGTTGGACATGGGAGCCGGGCAAATTCTGGCTTATTTGGGACATGGACCAGATTCGCTCGGGTTTGGCCCAGCCAATAGTTTATTCCGGGGGAATGTTTGCCAGATTTTTTTCAAAACCCAAGAAGTTTCCCATGACCCAACCCCTGAAGCCGCCCTCACACCGATACACCCACCACTTGGGTCCCACGCCTCTGGTGCCGGTCTGCTTGGCTCCGGGTGAGCCTTCGATCTGGTGCAAGCTCGAATTCCTCAATCCTAGCGGGTCGACCAAGGACCGAATCGCCCGACACATTCTCGACAAGGCATGGCGCATGGGGATCGTCGGTGCCGAAACGATCGTCGCGGAGGCATCGAGCGGATCAACCAGCATCTCCTTTGCCCTTGCTTGCGCGCAAATGGGGATTCGTTTTGTGGCTTTTATGCCCGAGGGTGTCAGCGCCGAGCGGGTAATGATGATCAAGGCCTATGGCTCGGAAGTGTGTCTGACCCCAAAGGAGGCGGGGATTCGGGGATCCATCGAGGGGACGCTTAAGCTTGCTACTTCGGATCCGAGAGTTTTTTTGCCCAAACAATTTGAAAACCCGTCAAACTCCGAAGCTCACAAGATCCAGACGGCCCGGGAAATTCTTGACCAGGCTCCGGGAAACCGAGTGGATGCCGTGGTTTCGGGCGTGGGAACGGGAGGGACACTTGTGGGGCTTTATCAGGGACTATCGGCCGCGGGGTGTGAAGTTGTCCCGGTTTTGGCGCGGCCTGTGCATCAGGGTCAGACAATGGAACTCGAGTGCTGCAGCTTCAGTAGCCGCATCCCTGGTGTGCTCGACAGTATGTCAGAGATTTTCCGCACCGCCCATTTGCCAGGGCTTTTGACCATGGAAATCCGTGATGAGGAGGCGATCCAGATTGCCCGGTCCCTGATCCGCATGGGCTTTCCTGTTGGGCCAAGCTCCGGGCTCAATTTTGCGGCAGCCCGAATGGCGGCCAAATCTTTGGGGCGCGCCGACGCGGTGATCGTCACCGTCTTTCCTGACCGAATGGAGCGCTATTTCTCGACCGAGCTTTTCCAGAAAAACCCGGCGCTTGCACCCCGGTAAAAGCACATAATTGTAAAAGCTCATGAAAGTAAAAGATAAAAGCGACCCTTTTTAATAAGGATCGCTTTGCGTTGGTTTGAAACGGGTGGACTGGAAATGAATCAGGCCGCGCGGCGCATCGGAATGGTCGCGCCCTTCAATCGGTCGACAAGCCGTTCAAAGTCGTCGCCGTTTTGGAAATCGAGACAAAGCGTTCCCGCCTCGGCGGTGCGCAGCTTGATCTCCACCTTGACAGAAAGGGCGCCGCGAAGTTCGTCCTCGATGGCGCGCACATGCGCCGTCTTGTCCGATTTGGGTTTTGCATCGGTTTTGGTTGCGGGTGTTTCGGTAATGGCCGATTCCGCCGCCGGACGGACACGGACCTGCTCTTCCAGGGCATGAACAGAAAGTCCCCGGGCGATCGTCTCTTTGCAAAGCGTCAGTTGACGGGTCGGTTCAACGCCCTTCAGGGCCTTGGCGTGACCTGTTGAAATCTGTCCCGACTGAAGTGCTGTCTGGATTTCGGCGGGCATTTCCAAAAGAGCTACAAGGTTGGTGATCGTTGAGCGTGCCAAGCCAAGGCGCTTTGCCAGCAATTCATGGGTCAGACCGTATCGCTTCAGATGTTCCTGGAATCCATGGGCCTTTTCGATCGGGTTGAGGTCCGCGCGGTGGATGTTTTCCGCAAGGGCCGCTTCGAGGACCTGTTGGTCATTCATTTCCACAACGCGAATCGGAATCTCGCCCAGGCCAACCGCCTGGGCCGCGCGGAAGCGCCTTTCCCCGGCAATGATCTGGTATTTTCCCTGAACCTCGCGCACCACAATAGGCTGAAGGATACCCTGTTCGCAGATACTCGCGGCAAGCGAGGCAAGCTCGTCCTCGTCAAAATGACGACGGGGCTGGAGCGGGTTCGGAACGATCGAGGCGAGAGAGGCGGTGGCGAAGTTGTGGGTTGAGGCCTCTTCGGCACCCGGCAAAAGCGCATCCAAACCCCGGCCCAATTTCATTTTGCGTTCCATAACCAAACACTCCCAATTTCTGTCGATGACCACATATGGGCCTCGGCAAGTGGGGCTTGTAACCTTTGTGACGGTACCTTGCAAGGGATTTTTTTTGCAACCCAAACGGCAAAGGACAGAATTGGCCCGAATTTGGGTAAGATGACACTTCAGGTCTTTCCCTATTCCAATCGCCCCATGGAGTCTTGGCCGTTGCGTGACACACATCACCTTAGTTGGCTAAGTTCCGACGATGTTCATTGGTTCAACGAGGGGAACCACCACCGTCTTTATGAGAAACTGGGTGCCCACCCTTGTATCCATGGCGGGGTGCCCGGGACCCATTTCTCAGTTTGGGCACCAAATGCCCGCTCGGTATCGGTCGTCGGTTCCTTCAACGGGTGGGACCGTGAGCGGCACCCACTTCAACCTTTCCAACATTCAGGGATTTGGACAGGATTCATTCCGGGGGTCGGCCTCGGAGAAATCTATAAATACTTTATTGTTTCAAAGATAACAAATTATAGCGTTGAAAAAGCTGATCCGTTTGCTTTTGCCACGGAAGAGCCGCCTCGCACCGCCTCGGTTGTGGCCCAAATTGAACATGAGTGGCACGACCACGAATGGATGGTAAAGCGGACCCAGTGTCAAAAGTCACATCAGCCCCTTTCGATTTATGAGGTTCACCTTGGGTCCTGGATGCGCTCGCCAGATGATCCGGACAAGGTTTTGGGCTATCGGGAGATCGCGCCAAGGCTTGTGGGGCACATCCAGCGACTGGGTTTCACCCATGTCGAGTTCCTGCCTCTGACTGAACACCCCTTTTACGGATCGTGGGGGTATCAGACTTCGGGCTACTTTGCCCCGACCAGCCGCATGGGCGGCCCGTCGGACCTGATGTACCTGATCGACCAGCTCCACCAGGCGGGAATCGGCGTGATCCTTGACTGGGTCCCCAGCCACTTCCCTTCGGATGAGCATGGGCTTGCCTATTTTGATGGAAGCCACCTCTTTGAACACGCCGATCCCCGGCAGGGTTTTCATCGGGACTGGAATTCGATCATTTTCAATTATGGTCGTCACGAGGTCCGGTCTTTCCTGGTTTCCAGTGCGGCATTTTGGATCGAAAAATACCATATTGACGGGATCCGCGTGGATGCTGTCGCCTCGATGCTATACCTGGATTATTCCCGCAATCCGGGCGAGTGGATCCCCAACGCCCATGGAGGCCGTGAGAATCTCGAAGCGATCCAGTTCCTGCGCCAACTCAATGCGGAGATTCACAATTCGTTCCCCGGGGTTGTCACCATCGCCGAGGAATCGACCTCGTGGCCGCGGGTTAGCCGCCCCGTCGAAGAGGGTGGGCTCGGTTTCGATTACAAATGGGACATGGGATGGATGCACGATACGCTCAAGCATTTTGAGCGCGATCCGATCCATCGCCGTTACCACCACAACGAACTGACCTTCCGCGGTCTTTATGCCTTCAACGAAAACTTTGTCCTTCCGCTCTCTCATGACGAAGTTGTTCACCTGAAGAAATCGCTTTTGGGCAAAATGTGGGGGGATGAGTGGCAGCGCTTTGCCGGCTTGCGATGTCTTTTGGCTTACCAGTTCACCACCCCGGGCAAAAAGCTCCTTTTCATGGGTTGTGAATGGGGCCAGCAAGGCGAATGGAATCACGACCGGAGTCTTGATTGGCACGAATTGACATGGGATTTCCAAAAGGGTCTGCTGGAGTGGACTTCGGATGTGGCCCAGCTTTACAAGAATTCGGAAGCCCTCTACTGGGGCGACTGCACTCCAGCGGGGTTTGAGTGGGTAAGTTGTGATGATGGGGCCAACGGCATCCTCGCCTGGATCCGTTGGAACCACGACCACAGGAAAGCTTTTATTTGCATCATGGGGATGACCCCGGTGCCTAGGCTTCATTACCGGATCGGTTTCCCCTGGGCGGGAACCTGGACGGAAGTTCTCAACAGCGATTCCACCCGCTACGGGGGCTCGAATGTTGGGAATGCGGGGGCGGTCACCGCGCACCCTGGGCGCCACAGCATTTGGGCGGCCCACGGCGAGGTTTCGGTTCCTCCCCTTGGCTTTGTCATCCTCGAAGGGAAAATGGATTAACAGGCGGGTCGTGCCCGCATTTCCAGTCCTTTTCGTGTCTGCCGCGAAAAGATGGCCACGATTCCAACGAACCAGACCTCCCCGGTGTTCGTTGGGAAGGAGTATACCTTTTCCGGACTGGTCCCCCAGTGGAGATTGTCCCCTTAATGGAGAGTCGAAATGAAAAAGCTGCTTGGAATGCTTGGGTTTTGTGGGCTTTTGGCCCTTGGGGCACAAGCCCAGGAAAAACAGGATAAACCCGCCCAAGATGGTCCCCAAGGTGGTCCCAAGGATGGACCGTTGGTGGGTGGATATTCCAAAGCCTCTGTCAAGGACAAGGAAGTCGTCGATGCCGCCCAGTTCGCTGTAAAGGAACAGGCCAAAAAGACCGAATCCAAAATTGAACTGATCAAGGTGGTTCGCGCCGACCGTCAGGTTGTGGCGGGCATGAATTACAAACTGCGTCTGGAAATCAAAACAGGCGACCAGCTTTCCCAGGTCAATGTCGTTGTGTGGAAAAAGCTGGACGGGACCCATGCCCTGACCGACTGGAAAGCCCACATGCCCAAGACCAAGAAACAATAAAGATCCATTTATGAATTTTTAAGCCAGAGCGGAATGGGGAATTCTCTCCGTTTCGCTCTGCTTTTGTTTGGGGATCAGATTGGACCGAAATGGGATCAGATTTAGGCGGTCGGGAGAAATGTTAACTCAAGGGTTCGCTGGGCTGGGACTGGTGTCGCCCCATTGGGGCCAAAACGGAAAACCTCAAAACCCAAAATCCCGCAAACGCGAGAGAATACCACGGGCAATCCCAAAGCCGTGCGTGGTAATTGCCGGGAGGGTCGAGCACCAGCTCGACCATTAAGGGTGTGGTCGATCTGTGCTCGACCTTTAAGGGGTTTGCCAAACAGCCAGCGTAGGAAAAAAAACTTACACCACGAACCACACGAAATGGTGAATTGGAAATAATCTAACCCAGGTCCTCCAAAAATGGGGAGGGCCTGGGTTTCGCAACTATCCAACAGAAAGGCAGAAGACTTAGTTGATCCCAAACATGCTGAGGGGCACGGGTCGTTGGGCCTCATCGTCCTTCATGCGCGCGGGAAGGTATGACCCCGGGGCAAGAATCGGCTTACCCATATTTTCCTTGACCCAGAAATAGTAACGGCTTTTGTTGTCCTTTTGATCGGGATCACGAAGGGTCAGGTTGGCCGTCAATCCTGGTAGCCATGTCTTGATCAGATAGCCGCTCACCTCTCCTCCGGGAATCAAGGCGGCGCCCTGTTCTTTGGAGTCGATTTTCAGATCCAGGGTGTTATCCAATCCGGAGGAACTGGTGTTCTTGGTGGCGGTGACTGTCCCGTCTTTTTTCTTGGTGTAACCGGGGCGGATCGACTGGAGAAACCCCCGGATCTGGCCATCCATGCGGGTGTCCTTGCCACCATATACAAACAGAAGTTGAGTCCGCTCCTTGGAGCGCTTGGCACTAATGTCCTTGAACCATTGTCCAAGGGGCATCTGCTTGCCTCCGACGATGGCTGTTGGAGAGATAAAGATCCCCGCCAAAAGGTCCCGGCTTTCCGGTTCGGCAAAGTCCCTTGGCACTGGAGGAGTATTGAACAACGACATGTTGCTTTGGACATCGCCTTTGCGGCGCTTGGTTTCCGAGGCCATCCAGAGGGCGCCAATGCTCGCGCCTTCACCCGCACCAAGAACAATCAGGTTGCTTGTGTTGACTTGTCCCTTGCCATCCAGAAAGGTTTTTGCGGCAGCGACATCATCGACAAGGTGGGCTTGGTAGCCTTGCTGAAAATCCTTGGAGGAGAGGCTGGCGGTGTCGCGGCGCAGACGGAGTAGCTTGGTGTTCCAGGGGTAATCATTGCGGATAAACTGTTGGCTTACCGAGGTGCTTTCGCCATGTCCACGGAAGTCGAAAGTCAGGACGCTGTAGCCTGCTTTGTTAAGTTCCCGGGCCAGCTCCTGCCAGCCGTCCATCATCTGGTCCCCGGGCTTTTTGTCCTTGGTGTTGTACAAGGGGTGAAGCATGAGGATGGTAGGCGCCCGGTCCCCCCTTGCGCTTACAAAAAGGTTCCCACGAATGGTCACCCCGTCCACGGTATCAAATTTTACTTTGGAGTCGCTTTGGGCGGAA
>Ga0114972_10004017_pt1 | contig 10959 bp, 9 predicted proteins | sample M_140807_EF_Meta_FD_87354 | JGI IMG/M metagenome (GOLD analysis project Ga0114972, IMG submission 87354) | Freshwater microbial communities from Lake Montjoie, Canada to study carbon cycling - M_140807_EF_MetaG | ecosystem: Environmental > Aquatic > Freshwater > Lake | place: Lake Montjoie... | reverse complement strand
TCCTCGGGCAGATCGCCCCGAATTTCCAGATTGGCCCGGCCGGCGACGAGGCCGACAGCATTTTGGAAACTCGCCAAGGCGCCGCGATTTGCCATCTGAATCGACAGAAAAACAGCAACCCCGATGGCTATGCCAAGGATATTGAGCAGCGGTAGAAGCGGGTGCGCGGCCCATGGACGGACAATCTGCCTCCAGAAAAGAGCTGCAAACCGGGGAGTCATTCGGGATTTTTCACGGCTGCCCGGTGCAGGGCCTCTTGAAGATGTTTGATGGCCGATGTGGATGTGATTTTTTCGCCATCACGCCCATAAACGTAGAAGGAGTCCATCGCGACATCCATCTCTGTTGTGATGCGGGAAATCTCGATACGAAGCCCGCAGTCACCCATGGCACGCAAAAGGTCGTAGAGAAGCCCGAGGCGGTCGGGGGTTTGAATGTCGATGAGCGTGTAAACCGGGTGCGACTCGTTGTCGATTTTGATGCTCGTGGGCAGGTCGAACTCTTGCGAAAGCCGGTAGGTGAGCAGGCGCGTCTCCTTGCTCAGAAGCGGATGGAAATCATAGTCCTCGTGGTGCAGTGCCTCGGCGAGGTGCTTCTCCACGGCGACGATATCACGGGGGCTGGTGATCGGCATGAGATTCGTCCCGGCCACGCGAAAGATATCGATCGCGAGGCTGTCCGTGCGGGTGAAAATATCAGCGCTCAGAATGTTCAAGCGCACCGACAGGAACGCCCCGGCGATGCGTTCCAAGAGGCGTGGGCGGTCCCATCCACACACACAGACCTCAGTGTAGCCTTTTTCAGGTCGCGGAATCCATTTGAAGACGGGGACGAGCGCTGTGTCGTCGTCGGCATTCCGGTTTTGAAAGAATTCGCGGAACAGCCGCATATGGTCGGCTATTTCGAGCGGCTCATACATTTGAAAATACCGCATCGGCATAAACTGGAAGTGGGCATCCGCCTCATCGCGGAATCCATCGCCGAGCATATCGAGGACAATTCCTCTCTGCACCTGGCGGTCACGACGAATCTGCTCCATGGCATCGACCCCGCCTTCGAGCCATTGACCCGCGCGGCGGTAGAGAGTCCAGACGAGCCCCTCTTTCCAGTCGGACCAATTCTGGTCACTGGTGCCCATGCCATCGGCCAGCGTGAGCAACATGAGGGCATCGAGATTTTTCCGGTTGCGGATGATGCGGCCGAACTCCTCAATCGTGGCGGAGTCCTCGAGATTCCGGCTTTGGGCCATCTTGGAGAGGACGTAGTGCGAATCCACTAAAGTGAGGAGCATGCGACGCCGATCGGGGGTGAGCTGAAGCCGGCGCGCGACCTTGTGGGCCAGCACAGCCCCGGTCTCTTCGTGGTGGCGCGTGTTGGCCGCTTTCCCGACGTCGTGGAGCAAGATGGAAAGATAGAGAATCGAGGGGTCTTCGAGCTTCTGAAAAATTTGTCGGTAGCCGGCGAGCTTTTTTTCGGCAGCGAAGAGAACACCATCGAGCTTCTCGATACAGACGAGCGTGTGCTCATCCGCCGTGTAGCGATGGAAGAACTCGTGCTGAACAAGGCAATCCAACGCCCCGAACTCGGGAATGTAGCGACCGAGGACACCGAGATCATGCATGAGGCGCAGCGTCCGCCCGACTTCGCCTTTTCGGGACAGAATGGCGAAGAACGTCTCCCTCGCGGCGATGGCGTATTGGAACGTGCGATCGATCAGATGGAGACGGCGGCGGATGAGATCCACAAGCTCGGGGTGGAACTCGAGTTGGCGGACCTGGGCGTGGTGGAAGGCCCTCATGAGCCGATACGGATCATCGTTGAAAATCTCGCGCGACTCGGGCTCGAGTTTACCATTTCGAATGATGAAACGGTCGAGTTTCTCAGGCTTCTGCCGAACACCGAACAGGCTGAGAATCCCCTTCGGGCGGGCATCGGGAATGACCTCCATTTTCCGAAGCGCTGCCTCGGTAACCAGGTAGATCGTCCGCGCATGGCCATAGTAGTCACGCATGAAGGCCTCGACCTTGCGGAGAATGTTTTTCTGGGGATAGCTGAATTCATTGGCCACCCGCCCCTGGAGCTGGAGGGTGAGGACATCGGCCGAGCGACCGTTCAGGTATTGCATGGCGGCGCGGGTGCGCAGCATGAAGTCATAACTTTTCTCAAGGCGTCGCCGGTCACCATCGCGAAGAACCTTGGCCTCGACCAGCTTCGCGGTGGTGTTGATCCCCAGCTTGAATTGGGAAATCCAGAGCAGACTCTGGTAATCGCGCAGGCTGCCCGTGCCGCTCTTGATGTTCGGCTCCTGCATGAAGACGGTGCGACCGTATTTGACGCGCAGCTCAGCTTGATTCGCCAACCGCCAAGCGGTGTATTGGTCGGCGTGGCCTCGCACGCACTCTTCGTGGAAGCGGTCCTTGAAGCGGCTGAAAATCTCGCGCTCACCAGCAAGGAACCGGCACTCGAGCATCGAGGTTTTTGTGATGGGATCCTCGTTGCACTTTTCCACGGCCTCCCTGATTGATCGCGTAGCGTGTCCGACCTTGAAGCCGATATCCCAAAGGGCCACCAACGTCTGGCGAATGATCTCCTCCACCTCTTTGTCTGCCGCGCTTTTGTCCTGTAAAAAAAGGATATCCACATCACTCATCGGAGTGAGTTCGCGACGGCCATAGCCACCAAAGGCAGCAACGGAGAGCCGACCAGACAGGGCCTTCGTTGCAACACGGCGCACGACATCCTCGAAAAGCTCGCGAAAAAGAATATCCGTCATGTCCGAGCGCTGACGCGCAATCTCGCGTCCCCCGCCGCCGGCATCGTGCCAGGTGCGCAGGCGCGCCTCCTCTTCCATGCGGAAATTTTTAAAGAGGGTGACCGGATCGTTGTTTCCGGCGCGGGCACTTTTGGAGAGTTCCAGAGCGGATTTTTCGAGTGTGTGCGGTTCAGTCGACTGACTCATGGCGCGGGCGGACGGATAACGATTTCGACTCGGCGGTTGATTTGTTGCTCCTCGATGCTTCCTGTCGCCGGAGCCACAAGCCGAGACTCACCGAAGCCGCGCGTTTCGATGGAATCGGCAGGAATGCCCATAGAGGAGATCAGCCATTCCTTCACGGTCTGCGCACGGAGTTCGCTGAGGCGGAGGTTGTAGTCATCGGGCCCAAACGAATCACTGTGGCCCTCGATCAGGAAACGTGAGCGGGGAGTGCGGAGAAGAAGCTGGCCTAGCTTTTGCATGCTCGAAATCGCGCCTGGCTGCAGGCGATAGGCGTCGTATTCAAAAAGCAAATCCCCCGGAAGCAGGATGGGCGCTGTTTCGGGCGTCAGCGGCCCGGTCTGAGCGAGAAGTTCATCGAGGTTTGTGAATCCGCGTCCATCCGATGGCTGGGCAGGGAGGCTTTTTCCCGCCTGGGCGACAGCCAGCGGTTGGGGAAGTGACGCCAGGGGATCGCTTTTCAGCGTCGGCATTTCCTTGAGCATATCCTCCAGAGGAGCGTCCGCGGCCATCGGCAGCGAGCTTGAAATCGGTGCGCTCTGATTCACGGGATCGCCCAGCACCGGCTTTTCATTAAGGATCGCCGTGTCCAATCGCGGAGGATTTTTTGCATCCGGAGCCGATGAAACAATCTTCTCCGAGGAAAAATTCTCCTCGGGTAACTGAACAGCAACCGGCGACACACGGGTCTTGGCCGCCTCCTCCCGCTCAGGCTCCAAAAGGCGCGGATCAATTTCCACCCTCTCCACCTGAAATGTGCGCGGGACGATCTTCTCGTAAAACTCCTCACTCATTCGCTCCACCTGAAAATGACGCGACCAATTCCAAAAAAGCAGATGCAGCAGAATGGAACCAATCAACGCCGGCCAAAGCCAACGCCCCCACGCATCGCGATTGGCCACTGGTTCATGCTTGGAGAGGCTCCCACGACGATTCATTTCAAGCAAACTACAGACGCTGGCGCCGGATTTCCATCACAGAAACAGGGTGCGGGCCTTGCAGGAATTCTGTTAGAGCATTTGGAACTCCATTCTTATGAAAACGAAAAACCTACTCGAAATTCTTGCCACACCCAGTCCTTCGGGATGGGAGAAAGACGGTCAGCGGCTTTGGATCAAAAATGTGACTCCGCATGCTGACCGGGTTGACTCGGATGCCCACGGAAATGCCTGGGCAGTGCTGGAGGGGTCGGATGCGAAGGCTCCGAGGGTGATGCTGGAGGCTCATGCGGATGAGATCGGATTTATTGTTAGGCATATCGACGACAAAGGATTCCTTGCTGTTGCCCCCATCGGGGGCTCCGATCGCACGCTGGCTTCGGCGCGGCGGATCAGGCTTTTTGGGTCGAAGGGAACCGTGCACGGCGTGATCGGCAATACAGCGATTCATTTGCGGGATACTTCGAAGGACAAACCAGCAGAGTGGAAGGAACTCTTCATCGATGTCGGGGCATCATCGCAAAAGGATGTCGAAAAGCTGGGCATCCGCGTTGGAACGCCTGCGGTTTTTGTCGATGATGCGATGGAGTTTTCCGATGGACTTATCGTTGGGCGGGCCTTGGACAACAGGATCGGAGGGTTCATTCTGGCGAATATTCTGACTGACTTGCACTCTGATAAAAAACGACCTCATGCTTCAACCTATGCGGTAAATGCCGTGCAGGAGGAAATCGGTTGCCGTGGGGCCCAGATGGCGGCGCACCGCATCAGGCCATCCGTAGCGATCGTTTTTGATGTTACGCATGCGACTGACACGCCGGGTATCAATGTGAAGGAACACGGTCTTGTCGAACTCGGGAAAGGCCCGACTATCTCCCATGGAGCGGCAAACCATCCGCTCGTCATGCAGCGCCTCATCGAAGTGGCCGAGAAGCACAAAATCCCGCTTCAGCACGAAGCCGTATCACGCAGCACGAGCACGGATGCCGATGTCATCTACACAAGCCGCGACGGCGTCGCATGCGGTTTGATCTCGATCCCGCTCCGCTACATGCACTCCCCGGTGGAAATGATCTCGCTTGAGGATGCCAAAAACGCAGCGAAGCTTGCAGCAGCATTCATCCGCAGCATCCAGAAATCCGACACCTTCCGGATGCTCGATTGAGCAGTTATTTGACGGGAGGCCGAAACAGAGCCACAGGGAGAGATGACGTTCTGGGAACACCATACAGAACCCCTCGCTTCCGAGCGGGTTTTTATTGGCCGGGTTTTTCAGCAATTTCTCCTAGGCCTGATGCTAGTATTTTTTGCGCTGTGCGTGGGAATGACCGGCTACATGGTGATTGGCAAACTCAACTGGGTGGATGCCTTTCTTGAGAGCTGCATGTTGCTGAGCGGCGCTGGACCGCTCTACACCGAGCGCAACTCCTCCAATGCGCTGAAGATTTTCTCCTCCCTCTACTGTCTCTTCGGGACGCTTGTAGTGGTGGTGACTGTCGGTCTTCTCGCCACGCCGGTCGTGCACCGGATTTTACACCGCGTTCATTTCAGCCATTCCAAGCAACCTTGAGCCCTCATAGTGCTGCCTGCATTTCGGCGGCAATAACGCGGAGGGACTCCAGAGGCGATGGAGCCCCAGTGATCGGGCGTCCGATGACCAAATAGTCCGCTCCAGCGCGCACGGCATCACCCGGGGTCATGACCCGCTTTTGGTCACCAACATCGCTTCCTGCTGGGCGCACGCCAGGAGTGACAATGACAAGGCTGCTGCCGAATTTTTCGCGCAGCGAGCGGATTTCGCGAGGACTTGCCACGATGCCGCGCAGGCCGCATTGAAGGCCCATTTCCGCAAGGTGGAGGACCTGCTCCTCTGCGCTATGCAGCACGCCGACAGCGCGCAGGGCCTCGTCATCCATACTGGTGAGAACACTCACGCCGAGGACGAGCGTTTTTGATTCTTTTGCCGCCGCAACCGACTCGGAAACCATCTGCGGACCGCCGCAGAGATGAATGGTTGTCATGTCCACCCCCAAGCGAACGGCGGAATGCACGGCTTCGCGGGCAGTGTTGGGAATATCGTGAAATTTGAGATCGAGAAAAATCCGCGCGCCGGTGGATTGAAGGCGTGAGACGATCGAGGGTCCTTCGGCTGTGAAAAGCTGGAGGCCGATTTTGAAAAGGCAGCCCTCGCCGGCGAGGGGTTCGACAAGGCGGAGAGCCGAGGATGCGTCCGGCGCGTCAACGGCAACGATGATTTTTTCTTTGGCGGATGCGGTCATTCGCGGATAGTTGGACGCGCATGACAATTGACGCCCCAGCCAAAGTCAACCTCACGCTCCGAGTGCTGGGGCGACGCGATGATGGATTCCACGAGATCGAAACTCTCATGGCGCCGATCACTCTGGCTGATCGGCTGGAGATCAGCCTGCGGACAGACCACAGCATTCGCCTCACATGCACCGATCCGAGCGTGCCATCCGACGCTTCAAACCTCGCCCACCCAGCAGCAGCGGCTTTTGCCAAGCACACAGGGCTGGAGTTCGGCGTTAATATCCATATTGAAAAAAACATCCCGCATGGAGCCGGGCTTGGCGGTGGCAGCAGCGATGCGGCTGCGGTGCTTGTGGCGCTAGACCGCCTCCTCGAGACAAAAATGCCGACGGAAGAACTCGAGCGCGTTGCCGCAACGATCGGATCGGACATTCCGTTTTTCATTCGCAGCCAGCCAGCCATCTGCCGTGGCCGGGGCGAGATCATCGAACCTTTCGAGGGATTGCCCTCGGCGGACATCCTGCTGGTGAAGCCGCCGTTTCCGATTCCCACCCCGTGGGCGTATCAGGCTTGGGCCAACTCGGAAAAACCCTCAGCAACTTTTCAACAGTTTCATGGTTCCATCTCCTTAGTGAACGATCTCGAGGCTCCTGTTTTCTCCAAATATCTCCTCCTGCCCGTGCTGAAATCAGCTCTGTGGAAGCATCCGGGAGTTTCTGCCGCCATGATGTCCGGCTCGGGCTCGACAATTTTTGCTATTCTTCGGGATTCCGCCGAGGGGATTGAAGAGTGGATCCGCAGCGAGTTCGGCGAATCCTTCCAAACCTTCCGAGTGCGACTGCTAACGGAACGTGGACACCTTGTGTGATGCCGCCCGACGATGCCGAACTCATGCAGCGCACAGCAGCGGGGGATGAACGCGCTTTTGAGGAACTGATTGAGAGGCATCAATCGCTGGTTATCGGCACGATTGCCAAGATGCTTGGGGATGCCGGCGCAGCCGAGGATTTGGCGCAGCAGGTCTTCATCCGCGTCTGGCAGGCTGCGGCGCGTTACACGGCCACCGCGAAGTTTACGACATGGTTGCTGACGATCACCCGCAATTTGGTCTTCAACGAGACGCGGCGGCGCAGCCGAGCACGGCTTCTCCCGATGGAGCACGAAGATGGCACGCCGCGCGAAATTCACGATGTTGGTTCCGTGGAACCTGGGCACAAGCTTCAGGAAAAAGAATTGCAGGACGCCATCGAGATGGCGATTGCCTCATTGCCCGAGCAGCAACGCTTGGCTTTGATTCTCCGCCGCTACGAAGAGATGGCCTACGAGGAAATAGCCGCCGTTTTGCAAACGACGGTTCCCTCCGTGAAAAGCCTACTCTTTCGTGCCCGCGAGGAATTACGGGCCAAGCTGGAAAGGTTTCTCGACGGATCTTTCTAGCTGCGGCCGATGCTGGTGTAGCGGAAGCCTGCGGCGCGAACGGTCTCAGGAGCAAGGATATTGCGCCCGTCAAAAATGAGCGGCGTGTGCATGACCTTGCGGAGTTCTGACAGATCGACCTTGGTAAATTCCTTCCACTCGGTGGCGATAATGAGCGCCTCGGCTCCCGTGGCGGCTTCGAGCGGCGAATTTGCCACGCGGGCTCCGTCGATGAGTTTGAACTCAAGAGCCTTCTCTGTGCCCTTCGGATCGTAAACGGTGACTTCGGCTCCCTCCGACACAAGGTCGCGCACGACATCGATCGCCACAGAGGAGCGCACATCGTCGGTGTCTGGTTTGAAGGTGAGTCCCCAAACAGCGATTTTTTTATCCTTCAGAACCCAGAGGGCTTCACGAATCTTGTCGAGGAAGCGCTCACGCTGGCTGAAGTTGATTTTTTCGACCTCTTTGAGGAGCGAGAATGGGACGCCCAGATCTTCGCTGATTGCTATGAAAGCGGCGATATCCTTCGGGAAGCAGGATCCACCGTAACCGATGCCGGCATTCAGGAAGTTGCGACCGATGCGTCGGTCCATGCCAATGCCGTCGGCAACTTTCTCGACATCCGCTCCGCTGGCTTCGCAAATGCGAGCCACGGCGTTGATGTAGGAGATTTTGAGAGCGAGGAAAGAGTTCGCGGCGTGTTTGATTAACTCGGCGGAGTTGATATCCGTAACGAGGACGGGAGCCATGAATGGCTCATAAATTTTCTGCATGAGAGCGACGGCTCGCTCGCTGTTTCCGCCAATAACGATGCGGTCGGGCTTCATGAGATCGGGCACAGCGCAGCCTTCGCGTAGGAACTCGGGATTACTTACCACATCGAACTCGGCACCGGTTTTGTTGTAGCGGCGGATCGTATCGGCGACCTTCTCACCGGTTTTGACCGGGACGGTGCTCTTATCCACGATGACGCGGTATTGACCCTGCTTGAGGACTGCAGCGATCTCGCGGGCGACCTTCTCAATGTAGGACAAATCGACGCTGCCATCGGCTTGCGGCGGTGTGGGAACAGCGATGAACACCACATCGGAGTTATCCACGCCCTCCTCGGTGCTCGTAGTGAAATTGAGACGTTTTGCAGCCACATTGCGATGGATCAACTCCTCAAGGCCAGGCTCGTAGATTGGCACTTTTCCAGCGAGCAGCTGCTGGACTTTTTTCTCGTTGTTGTCCACGCAAGTGACCGTGTGGCCGACTTCAGCGAAGCAGGCACCCGAGACCAATCCGACGTATCCTGAACCAATAATGCAGAGTTTCATGTGTTGTTTGTTGATGTATTGAAAACTAATTGACCGCTCCAGCCGGTTGGTCCGTCGGGCCAGGGCTGAAGTTAAACGGCAGGCTGATCTGCGGCGCATCCTTGAGCGTCATCATGAAAAGCAAACCAAATTCCTGATCCCCACCCTCGTTGTCGCGAACCTCGGCACCGATGGATGCCACCCAGCTGGTGAGGTCGCGGTTGATGAAATAGCGCTGGTATTGCATGACCTGCGAGACAAATTCGTATTGCTCGTAAAGACTTACGCTCCAGTTGTCATTGATGCGCCAGTAGGCGTAAAAATCGACTTGGCTGTTGTCGGTGAAGTTGGGGTTTCCATCGATATAGCGGTGGCCAACCGAGAAGCGGAAATCACGTGCTGGCATGAAGCTTAGGTTCGTATTCACTTCGGTAAAACCTTCGGTGACCATCGGAAGCTGCGAAGCCACAGAGAGGGTGCTCCAAGGAACGGGATTGAATTGAACAACATTGAAGAAGTTCGAAATCGGCGCATCCGAGTAAGGATTGTCAAAATTCACATCAACGAATGAATTCAGCGAAAACCACTGATATGTGGCGTTGTTGCGCCGTGTCTGCAGGCGATGACCAACGCCAAGACGCGTAATATTCCAAGTATCGAGCGAGTCGATGGCGGTGAATTGCGGAAAGTCGATCGGCAGGAGCTGAGTGGACTGAACGACGCGGTCAAACTGGTAAATGTTATCAGGGCTCTCGCCCATGTTGTAAACGCCCGAGTAGTTCACATAAGGCTCAACGACGTGCCGTAAACCATCAAGACCAAGCCAGCGGCTTTGCAACTGTTCGAAAGCACGAGAAAACTTTGTGGAAATAGTGAGACCGTAATTGGCGATGGGGCGGAATACGCCGCCCTTGGTTTCCAGTGTTGGGGAAGGATTGTTAAGAGGGTTGTTATTGTCGGTTTGCTCCAGAGTGGTGACCTCGCCAGTGATGGGATCGATAGCTGTATTGCCGGTCGAAGGTGCAACGAATGCCCCACTCTGACTGTAATAAGTGCCTCGAATACCAACCTTCGGCGTCACATTCAGCCACCCGAGCAACTTCGAGGGGAGCGACCATTGGTGGAAAGTATCGAAGCGCGTGGCCGAGTAGTCGGGGAATTCGGTTTCTCCGAAAGAAGGGTTGTTGGAAAACGCGCGCCGCAGCGAGGCCACGCCTGTCTCACCATCATACTGGACCGGGAGGCCGAAGAAGGGCTGCTGTTTGAAATCAAAAACAAACTCGGGCTTGCGTTCGGTCACATCCTGGAAATCATTCACTTGCCAGCGGCCGAGAAGAGTGAGCGTATAAACTTCATCCCATTTTGTGAGCGAAAGGGAATTGTCCGGTTGCGGATCGGTCGCGAATTCCCTGCGGTAGAAGTCCTCGAGAAAATCCACATCGCTCAGCACGTTGATATCAGCCGTTCCGTAGATATCGTCAGCGAGGAAAAGCCGTTGCTGGAAGGCGACGCGGTAGCGGTTCGTGGTTTTTGTTTCCGCCGGCTCGCCGGGAGCTTGGACGGAAGTCACATCCTTCGTCTCAAAAACATAGTCACTGCGAAGCTTGCCGAAGTTGCGATTGGAGGGACCATATTTCATGTCGAGGTCGAGTCCGACAGATGGTCCAAACTCGGTTCGCGCCTCAAAGCGGACCTTGCCATTGACTCCCTGCACAATAGGAAACCCATAGCCCAAGAGCAAATAAGCGCCCCAGCGTGAATCGTAGCCGGGAAGAAACTCGAAGCCGCTGCTGTCGAGGTTCGCGTAGAGGTAGGGGAACCAAAAAATCGGCGTCTGCCCAACATAAAGCGTCGAATTTGTGAGAATGACGCGACTGTCAGGGTAGAATCGCATCGAGCGGGGCCGGACGTGAAAATCCGGCTGCGACGAGTCGTGCGTGGTCATCGAGGCATCTCGAATCCGGAATTCTTTGGGTGAAACTGCGCGAAAATTGAAAGCCCGAAAAAACATCGGATATTGTGATCCCGAGAACTCAAG
>Ga0114972_10004016_pt1 | contig 10959 bp, 15 predicted proteins | sample M_140807_EF_Meta_FD_87354 | JGI IMG/M metagenome (GOLD analysis project Ga0114972, IMG submission 87354) | Freshwater microbial communities from Lake Montjoie, Canada to study carbon cycling - M_140807_EF_MetaG | ecosystem: Environmental > Aquatic > Freshwater > Lake | place: Lake Montjoie... | reverse complement strand
CCCTGCAGTTTCCTCAACCTCATCGTCTTCAGTTTCCTCTTTGCCCACGTTTAGTATCAGTCCCTCGTATTCGGGAACTTCGTCTTTAACTGAAACAGTCTCTGGGTCTCAAACGTTAACAGTTTGGTGGAACACTGTCAGCGCCAGCAACTGGGGCTCCACAAGCACCAGTGCTACTCCTTTCCCTTCTGGGGTTCGCACGATTACTTCGTCTGCATCTACGTCTCTCTCTTATTGCAACAGTGTGTCCAGCTCTCCATTTTCTTCAATAACTCATTTGCAATCCTCATCTCCTTCTGGGAGTCTCTCATGGACTGTAACGCAAAGCATCTCCCCCTCCTTTTTTCCGACTTTGAGCCCTTCTCGAACCTCACCACCCACGTTTTCTCAGCAGACCTCTTCCTCTTCCCCCTCCTCCACCCGTTCAGTTTCGGCATCCTCCTCCTCTGGCCGTTCCTTTACACCCGAAGTAACCTTTTCATCGAGGAAATCCCAATCCTTTCAATTTACAGCATCAGCATCCCCCTTGGCCACCATTACACATAATTCTTTGTCAGCCTCACCAACTCCATCACGCTCCCCCTCCTCCCCTCCTTCTTTCTGCCCCTCCATTTCTATCTCCTCCACCCCGTCTGTGGTCTCCCCCTCTACTTTCCCTACTCCCACCAGTACATCCACTGTGTCCCGCACCTCTTTGAAATCTCAAACCTTTACCAGTTCATCATCTCACAGCCCGTCCATTACTTCCACCCCCTCGCTATCGGCCGTCACCACACATTCTCCCAGTGTTTCCACCAGCCCATCCCCCGTCTCTACATTATTCCAATCCCTCTCACCCATTGAAACAACGAGTGCTATTTCAACGTTTAGCCCCTCCGCTACTCGAGCATCCCGCTCTCCTCTTAATTCCGCTTCCCCCTTTACCACTGAGTCCTCATCACCTTCCAGCTCTTTGTCGTCTAAAGCCTCTTTAAGCTCTGCGATATCTCGAAGCCCTACTTCTTCTACCTCCTCTTCTCCCAGTGCATCTCACACACAGAGCACCACAAGGACTCCATGGCCAACCAAGAGCTCCTCGGCGGGAAGCGCTACCCATTCGAATTCTCCATTCTCGACTAGACCCCCATCTATTTCGAACACCTTATCCGTTGGTGAAACTTTGAGTAATTTTTTTTCTCGTGCTCCAACTGGCACCGCTTTAGCCTTTACACCAACACCCTCGAATCCTACGTTTTCAATCACCCCTACTTCCTTGACCTCCCCTTCCCCCTTTCTCATTTCTCCCAGTTCCTCTCGCAGCCCTATTATTTCCAGGACAGTCAATCCTCCAACGCTTAGCGACACCCCGAGTTCGTCTTTCTCCTCATCGCCAGCGACCTCCCATACGCCCAGGGGCTCTATGACCTCATGTGTTACCTCTAGTTCTACTGGGATATCGTCAGACACACTAACGGCATCATTTTCGAATTCCCCCAGGGAGTCGATTGAGAGTAAAACTTTTTCGGAACCCCCTTCACGCTCAGTTTCCTCTACCTTTTCTTTATCTCGAACACCGCCCCTTCAGTCCCCCACGTCCACTTCCACTTTATCGCTGCTGAATACCTTAAGCGGAGTACCCTCCTTAATCGCAACTGGAACTCAGTCCCTCTCTAATTTATTCTCTGCTACAATTTTACCAAGTCCCACCCAATCTCCGTCTCCCTCGTTTGCGGACACCCAAACACTTGCCCCCTCCTTTACACTTTCTAGAAGCTCACTCGGATCATTATCCCCCATGTTCACACCCACACTTACGTCCTCATCAACATATACATTGAGCCCCCACTTTTCTTCATCAAACTCCCCTATACTTTCACAAACCTCTCAGGCTAGCATAAGTGGCGGGGATATTCTAGGGTATGGGGGCACTTTCTCCGTTTCTGTTTCCACTAGAGGGAGTGGGACACAGGGGCCTCCTACAGTAAGCGTAAGCTTATCAAGTGTGGGAAGTGAATTCTCTTCTTCATCTAATAGCCCTTCCTTATCAGGTTCTGTAGCAGTAAGCCGCACGATAAAACATCCCACTGCAACTCCACCTCTTCCCACCCCCACGCCTTATTTTGCCGCAACAGCCTCACCCTCTTTCCCGACTACGTCATCCGTTCTGTCCTTTACCTCTACCCCACTACCGCAAACATTAAGCCCCTTTCCCTCCTCCACTATTTTCGTCTTCACACCGACAGCTGTCCGCTCATCCAGTGGCACCAGGACCCCCATTGATCCGACTATCACCGCCAGCTCTTCTCTGTCCCTTCGACGTAGCTCTACCTCATTGTCCACCCCGACATTCTCCACATTTATGACTAGTACTCGCTCTCCCTCATCATCCACGGGGCCCTTTGGGGGCGAAGGGACAGGGTCTCCATTAGGGGGGACTTCAACTGCGTACACAACCCCCATCGCTTCATCTTCAGCAACCTTTTCTCTGAGTTCATTTTTTTCAGTGACCTATTCTTCATCCTCTCTAAACTCGTTCTCGGTTTCTTCATCCTTTCGAGACTCTGAGACTACATCGGTATCCCCCTTTCAAACTTCAACAAGTAGACCTACTAGCCCCCCCTCTATCAGCCCATTGAGCTCCTCGACGCGGATGACCACAGTTTCATTTTTTTCTTCAACATCACAAATCATTTCCTTCAGTGGTGTATTTCAAGGAACTAGAAGTGGGAGCTCTGTGCTCAGCAGAACAGAGACCTCGGTGGGCACCCCCTCGTTGTTTTTTGTTGCTACATATACCCAGCGATTCCCCACTCAGAGTCTAGGTATTTTTACGTCTGTTTCGCCTGTAAATTCCCCCACCCTTGCTGTTTCACCAACATCGTTGTTTTCCTCGTCGAGTTCACTCTCCTCCGTCGCATCATTTTCTCAGACTCCTTCACAGACGCCTTCAGTTACACCCACACCCACTTTTTCTGCTACTGGAACCCCCTCTCCCTCCCGTACCCCCACAACTACTCCTACAGCTTCTCCCACAGGATCCCCCACTCCTACTATGTCGCCATCTCCTACACCAACCCGATCCACTTTTTCTTCGGCATCCAGTATGTCTTCACCTTCAAAGTTCCTTCCTTCTCTTACTCCCGCTACAACTGTGTCGTATCCCGTGGCTGCCACTCAAACTACTAGTAGCGGCAGAGGTATGGGAAGCATTTCTACGTCAGCGTCTCCCATCCTCTCATTTTCTGCATTCGGCTCCCCTGCCTTTACGCATTCCCCTCCCCCTTCCTTGTCTCATTTTACCGCCTCACCTTATGTCACTGATATTGAAGTACCGAGTGCCCTTTCAACCCCTGATTCTATCCCATCCCGTTCCAGTTCTGCATTTGTCAGTGCCTCTCGTATGACGACCCTTACTCCAGTTTTACCTACTATTTCAAGCCCTTTTTTGAATTCCGTGTCTTCCATGCCCTGCTCGAGTGCGACCCCTCTTGCACGGACAATTACACCTATTGGAACGGGTTCCGGCTCAGAGACTGGTAGTCCTATGTTTCTTATTTCCCGAAGCGACTCACCATCTGGAACAGCGACACGCTCTTCAAAAGCTTCAATATTCGCTACGGAAACCCCTTCTTCAACGCCCGAACCGTCTTTTACTAGTGTCAACCCCACTTTTTCAAAAGCGGATTCCCTTACGTCCACTTCATCAATGGTGCCCACTAGCACCCCACTAGATTTTTCACCCACTTCTCTGGGATCGCAGACTGTTTTATTGACTTTAACTGGTTCAACCCTGCCTTCTTTAACAAATAAGCCCTCTCGAATTCCCACGTCTACCCCATCGTCTTACCTAACAATCAGTAGAAGTCCGGGTATCCCAAGTAGCTCGCCATTACTTTCAAGCTCTCCTGACGACTCCTCAGGGTCACCCACCCCTTCTTCCGGATCGACTTTTTCTTTGATGAGAGGCACCTCGACTCTTTCAAGGACGCCAATAGAGAGTGTTTCTCCAACCACCAGTGTATTAGTGGCTACAGCTTCTTTAAACGCCTCAGAATCTACAGTTTTTTCTCAGTATTTCACACCCTCCCCCCAAAATCCTTCAGCATCGTTCCCCAGCGAAAGCCCCTCAAACTCACTTCATCCTACACTCTCACCCTTCATTTCGTGGTCTTCTTCATTTTCCCCTCACCCTTCTTTTTCACCGAGGTCTAGTGACTCTGCTAGCTCATCACCCTCCTTGTCCCCATCCCCCCTTTCATCCGTATCACACACCCAAACACCTATTCTCTCACTTTCGCCCTCAACATCTAGAGCTGCATCACCTTCTTCAGAGTTGTCTTTGCTCAACTCAATTTCTCCTGGTATACCTTCTCAAACTAATGTGATTTCCACTTCTACCTCCAGCACTGCTTTGGCCTCCCGATTTTCCTCCACATCCATTATGCCCACCTTTACAAGTTTTCGATCCCGCTCCTCCTCTGCTTCATCTTGGGATTCTTCAATGAGTACTTTTTCTTCCTTGCCTTCGCTTACTTCCATGGGGTTTTCCCTGACTCCCTCTCCCTCCGCTACTTTATCGCCTACTTTGACACAGTCCTTTTCAGCCATCCCTTCCAAATCGCTTTTTTTTACAGCCTCTTCATCAATTTCCGCCTCGAATTCGCCAATTTTTGCTACTTTAACTCCTTTAGCACCTTCAAAGTCCAGTTTGTTCTGCGCCACCGCGACCCCCTCCACAGGGGCGTCTTTTCAGCACACCGGAACCCCTCCGTCCTCTGTTTCATCTCTAGTTAGTTTTTTTAGCAGCCCTACAAACGGGGCCGGTGAGTCTTTCAATGAAAATGGATCCTTGTCCCCTAAAAAAACCTCAAGTTTTTTGCAGACGTTTACTAGCCCCCCCATTTTTTCCCCAGTATCTTCACCCACCCCTATCCTCACTTGGACCTTGGAACCCGAATCCTATAGTGGGACTCCTAGCCAACTTTTTTCTTCGCCCTCTCTCGACATTCAGTTCACTAAATCTGCCTTATGGACTCCCTCGCATACGACCACGGAAATTCCTTCCATTTCACTTCATATAGGGGGTGGCACTACCGTCTCTCCAGTTCATGGAGACACGCCTTCTTCAGTCCTATCGGCGTCTTTCACTCCGTCTTCTTCAGCTTCACCTACAGGCACAGCGACACCAACTACGTCGTCTTCCCCAACACCTACTTTGAATTTTCCTTCTCGCAGCGCGACAACCACAAAAACCCCCACATTGTCTGGGACAAAATCGAAAACGGGTACTACTAGTAAAACACCATCATCCACAGCAACCCCAACCCCTTCTTGGACGTCTTTGGAAACCCGAACGCCTTCGTGTACCCCATCTACCACGCTAACACCATCTTCTTCCCCTACCCCAACTCTTTCCGTTTCACTTTCTGTGACGCCGACTCCAAGTGCCACTCTAAAGCAGACTCGCTTACTGGCTGATGAACTCAATGAGAGCAAGCTTTACGCCTCACTTGTAGTCCTTTCTTCTTCCTCTCTAAAAAACCCCTACTCTAAGCTCCTGTCAACATCGTCTATCCCAGCGTCCGTACTCGGTAATATTTGGGTTGGTGATCACGCAGCATCTTCTAATGTCCCTTTTCTCTCCCCTGACGGTACTCTTCTCTCATTGAGTGCGATCGTCTCTACATGGGAGGATGTAACATTTTATGTAGACTTGTTTGGATATGACCAGGGGGGGTCTTTAAATATTCGGGGTGTTCCCTCTCCATCTGACGACCCGGCAAAACCCCTTTGGGGCTTCTCGGCCCCAAGAAATCCTTCTTCATCAGAGCCAACCCCATCTACCCCAACTTCCATTACCTTCTCACCAGAAGCCCCATTTCAGTTTGTGTTTTTGGGGGCCCCTCAAGTTATTCTTCCCTCGAGCGCAGGCGTTCCGATTCAGGGGGAAATTCATGCATTTAACTTATCTACTGCCCTACCTTCGCTGTCGGTACGTGCGGGGACGCTTCGTCCTGGCTACCTTTACACGGTGTCTCTAAGGCCTATGCGTCTTAGAGCAACGTGGGGATTTTCTGAAATGCCACAGTGGCCTGAAATTTCCCAAAAGTATCTGAGCGAGCTAGAGCTTTTTCAGAGCTATGATATAGGGGAGGTCTTATCTGCTTCATTGTCGAACTCTGTAGGGTGCGCACTCTATGTACGCTCCCCACCTTTCGGTGGAACTCTTTCTTCTGATATTCAAGTTGGTTATGCGATTACCACACTTTTCACTTTGTCTACCTCTAACTGGGTGTCAGCCGATGAACTAACGTTTGTTTCTTCTCCCACATCGGAGCCCCCCCGATTCATTTACACGAATCTTCTACCTGATATTTTTAACGGGGACTGCACTGGTGCTTTGCTGGGTACATCGTGGGCCACTTTTTACTCCTCGCTCACCTCTCTCACGGGCTACAGTTCCTTGTGCAGTTTACTCTTTGAAGTGTACGTTAACAGGAACTTTGCCTCTTCAGAAGGCTTCACTTATTTTTTTTCGCTTGACGCCAGTTTTTATGCCGAGTCGGACACTGGGAACTCCCCGCTATCCCTTCCTTTGAGCCTCCCCTTCATACCTTGGTATGAGTTTTCAGGAAATGCGTCCCGTCAGGTATTCATGCAGAATAAATGGGATTCTTTTGGGGCCTATTCGCTCCCCTTAGCGTCACCATCGAATCGGCCGTCCCTGACTACTCTAATATCTCCATACAGCGCGCTCGCAGGGGGGAGGGTCGTTTTGTGTGTTGTTGCGGTGGATAGCTGGGGTGGCAGTGGTGCTGCCATTCTTCCATTATCGCTCCTGCCGACTCCTACTTCTGGTATTGATTTTTTAGCTCTTGCACTTACAATTTTGCAGCGTGCGAATAGCAGTGATGCCGCTGCTGACTCGAACCCCATTGACAGGCCGGACCCACTGTCGATTATCGTCGCTGCCAGCGCCGCATCAATCATTCTTTCCCAGAATTTAACTTCTCTTTGTTCCCCATCGGGGCAGTCTATTGCGATGGCTGCCACGGATCTTGCTGCTTCAGCCTCTGGGGCGTTTCTTACGAATAGGTTTAATGTTACCACGCTGTCACCAGCCACTATTATGGCGGCATCCAAAGGGTTGAGTGCTTCTTCCGCCTTGTCCCTCTCTTGCAGCACTACCACTCCCTCTGGCTCAACGCTTACCACCCTTCACGCTTTGAACCTCGTCGCCTCCGCTCTACGTAATTCGTCGTCCAGCGAAAATTTTGAGTCTGCCAGTTTTATCGGCTCCACCATGTCTGCTCCAACGGCCATACTATCGACGTTGGCTACTGTTGTGGGGGCCGCCGCAGCTAGCATCTCGCAAACGAATCCTTCGCCTAATCAAACAACGAGTCAACTTTCACAGGAAATCATTAATAGTGTGACATTGAGCGCGATGCGTAGCTTGAATGCCGGGGACACTTTCTCTATTACTTCCGCACCCCCTTCAGCCTACTCAACAAATTATTCTTCGTACTGTGGACCTGCGATAACAATAACGGTCGGGCGGTTCTCCCTTCAATCGACTGCAGCCTTACTCAAATTGAATCCCCCTCTTAATCCCTGCTTTCCTCCGCCGCCCAATCGCCGGCAGATTACTTTGCCCTTATCCATTATTCGTGCACAATTACCCCCCACTGTTTTTCTGCCCCCCTCCCTTTTGAGTAAGCTTGGTGGGGTGGGTGGTCCTCTCGCTGGTACTTCTTTGTTTGACGTTCAGATCGTCCAGTGGGGTATTTCTCCCCATCCAGAGGCAGCAGGGTTTTCGAATATGTCGTTCGCTGTTAATTCCTCAGCCAAGCTATCGAGGCGTCTTCTGGAGGGAACCTCAAATATTTTCTCTTCATCGTCTGCAGTCTTTGATGGTGCATCGTCCAAGGCAGCCACCGAGGCCGACCTTCTCCCATCACACACTGTGGACGCTCGAACGGTTTCTGTGAATGTGCTGTCTGGAGGAAAAAGCGTCCCCATGGATTCCAGTTTTTTGGGTGACTCGCCTTCTCCCTCCAGTCTCTTCACTATCACCATCCCTCTCCGAGATATTTCCATCGTAAATTGGGAAAAATCTTCTAGATTGGTTTCTGGGATATCAATAGAAGGGGAGGAGACGATTATTAGACCAATCATTAACGTGACTTGTCCTCTTCCTTTTGCTTCATCCAATTCTGAGCCCCCCTTTTTGATTCCTGGACTTTATGTGATACCCGGATACCCTCCTACTGCCACAACAGTTCTTGTTAAGGCCCAGGTAATGGTAACATATGACGCCCCGGTAACTTCTTCTGGTGAAGGAAAACCAAATGGACTGGATTCTGGGGCAGCGGTACTGGGTGGTGCTAATATCAATAAAGTGAGATTGCTTCAAGGGATTTCCACTGACAGCACAGTGGGGAAGCCCAGTTCGTCTACCATTTCTACGGTTTCCCCAGCCTTCATAATGCAGGCTGACTGCGGGGCCCAGCTTGGAAAAAGAAGTTTTATGTGCGGACCCTCAATGGGGGGGAAACAAATAAGCTACACATGTCCAGGGATGGAGCCCACCCCCACCTGTGTGTGGTTTGACAAAAGATCCGGGATCTGGAGCAATGAGGGGTGTGAGGTGGTTGGCGTTTCTGAGACCTCGATAACGTGTGCTTGCTCTCACCTTACGGATTTTTCTATTCGTTATGCGGCTCTACCGAAACCTCCCCTATCCGTGTATGCACCCCTCTCTGGAGCGCCCCAAGAGTTTCTTAGGCCGTTCCTTTTATTCCCTGGCTACTACGGAATCCTTGCATTCATTTGCCTCTGGTTTCTGTTTCTAATAGTGTTCGGTGTGCGCAAGGACAGGCACGAGAGGTCTTTTTTTCTTTCCTCCCTTTTATCCCACAGCGAATTCCAAACGGTGGTTAATTTCCCACCGTTGTTTTATAACCACAGTGAGAAACCCCGCACAGCTAAAATCGTTCCAGAGTCTGAGAGTATGGGTTCAACGAGCTTTGAGCGCGAACGCGCCCCACTTGTTTCTTTCCTTCTATCCACCATCCTTTCACCACCAAAACTTCCTACGGAGCCCATTAATCCCTCGCACCTCACTCTTGCGTCTCTGCTTGGACGCTTCACCCTACCACTGGCATTTTACTCCCATCCTCTGATTTCCCCCCTCTCCCCCTCCTCATTTTTCAACCCCTACCTGCTAAGGGGTTCACGTGCTCTACTGTGCCTGCTTTCTACCCTAGGCCTTTTGTGTTTCAGCGGGGCCGTATATGTTACCCTCGTGCCGCCCGCTCCCGGTCCCTCCACTCAAATTGAGGGCCTGACTGGTTTCGGGATCGTTTGTGTGGGAACTCTTGCCCTTTGCGCCCTTGCGCCCGCTCATGCCTTATCTGCTTATCTGTTTTCTCTCCTAGAAGCGTCTCGTCTCCGAGCCTTGGCCCCACTTCTAGCCTACGAAGAAATCGCCCGTGCTTCAGCTGACTCCATTTTGAGAGGCCTCCCCACTACAGCTCTCAATGATATCGTAAAGGAGGGGCGGGAAAAGGAAGACACACCTCAAACCACTTTCTCCTCCCTCCTGATGCAGTACAGAAATGCGGTTTCTATAGCCTGGAAGGCAAGGTGGCCTGATTGGCTTACACCACTGCTTGTTGGGGGATTAACTCTCCTTTCCCTTTTCTACTCCCTCTATTTTGTCATTCTCTTCCCATTGCTGAGAGGGAGTGAAGCAACGACGTCGGTCCTTTGCGCTTGGGGATTTGCCTCCGGGGCTTTGTTTTTAGTGACCCCCATTCCCACTGCCACTGTAATTTTGTTGTGGAGTATGTCTTGGAAACCTTTCCTAAAGTCTTGGTTATCTGGGTCAGCACAAGGAGCTAATCAAGTTTTTCAGCCACTGTCTCTTTATCAGAGAATCTCAATTCTATCCTATACTCACGCAGCTGCGATGGCCATTGAAAGAAGTAGCTCTTTACAGGCGGTTGACAACGCACTTCTAGCTTTTAACTGGAGAGGCGCTTTAATGGAGAGGTTTTGGTGGATACTCTCAAAGCAATCAAACGTGCAAGGGACCGACACATTTAATGACATCATTGTAGGCGAGGCGGGCCTGCGCCACTCACTCGCTCTCTCATGCTATACGAGACTAAGGAAGGAATGTGCAGGGGCGGAGTCAGCAGAGGTTGTTTCGCCCCATCCTCTCTCTGAATCTCCTTCATTAGTTAGTGATTCTTCTATGGCTATCCTGAAACCATTAATATCCATCGGATCTGACCCGGGCCCCCTTTTCAACGCTTATCCATCGAACACTAGCGCTTCATCTGCTGCCGAGGAAGGCGATGAGTTCGAAGGTCTGAAATTGTCCATGGCTTTGTGGGAACAGGGTCGGAAAGGATGGGCACTCGAGCATGCCAGCGCCCCTCCTGTATCGAGTCTTCCAGGGGGGCCCATATCCCGGAGACCACCTTTTATCGCTAGACCACCTGCACCTAGGCCCCTTTTGGGGCGCAGCATCGTTTTAAGATCAGGCGGTGGCTCTATGCTCAGAGTCGTTGGTGCATCTTCTTTGCCAAGGCTTTTCCCACGTGTTCTTGGTGGTATAACACCTTTACCCCCAAGACAGCCACCCCCAGGTTTCCTGAGGCCTGGTGGGCAGCCACCTCCTCGTGGTGGGGGGCCACGTAAAGAGTTTTAGGCCCCATCGAGGCACGCCGCCTGCCTTGTTGTGGATGTGGGTGCAAATGTGGGCTACTTTTCGCACCTTGCGCTAAGCCTTGAATTTGATGTTGTTGCATTTGAACCCCAGAGTCGTGCTCTCCCCTACTTAGGGGCAAGCTACCGAGAGAATAAAAAAACAAACCGCGGGGCTCCGATAACTACTGGTTTTCTAAGGACGATTGGCCATGGCAGTGTGACACACCGGGCTGCTCATAGAGTAAAAACTATCTATTATTT
>Ga0114972_10004014_pt1 | contig 10960 bp, 18 predicted proteins | sample M_140807_EF_Meta_FD_87354 | JGI IMG/M metagenome (GOLD analysis project Ga0114972, IMG submission 87354) | Freshwater microbial communities from Lake Montjoie, Canada to study carbon cycling - M_140807_EF_MetaG | ecosystem: Environmental > Aquatic > Freshwater > Lake | place: Lake Montjoie... | reverse complement strand
AGGAGGGGGGGAGGGGGAGGAAGCAACCCTCTACCTGGCCTCCCCCCTGAGACCTCTGCCCACTATGGGTCCCAATCCCTACCCAGGACATCAAACCAATGTGGAGAGGTACGTGGAGGGGGCGGGTGCGGCCCTGGCCATTGGGGATGAGTGCCTGGGGGAGAAGTGGGTGGCAGTGACCATGCCAGAGCCCTGGAAGGCAGCCCGGGATAGGTTGGGTGGTGTGCCTCCCCTTGCAGTGGTCATGGTGGACAGTGTGCAGGTAGCTGTCCTGGAGGCAGCCCTGGCATCCCTACCATCTGGGGTGAAGGTGGTAGCGGGCATTGGTGGGGGCATGGCAGTGGACACCGCAAAGTACTTTGCATGGCGACGGGGGTTAAGGCTCGTAACCATACCCACAGCGCTCACCGTGGATGCCTTTGTGACTCCCCCCGCAGGAGTGCGCAAGGGGGAGGATCACACGGTGGAGTACGTGGGTGCTGCCACCCCCAACCCCCTGGTGATTGATTTTGACCTCATTCGCACAGCCCCCGTGTGGTTAAATGTTGCTGGGGTGGGGGACATTCTCTCCTGTCACACGGCCTGCGTGGATTGGGAGCGGGCGCACGCGGCAGGGCGAAGCGCAGACTGCCCCTTTTCCTCACAGGATGTTTCTGCCGCCAGGGCTGTACTTGCAGACACCCTGGCAGCCGCCAAGGACATTGCGAGTGCCACAGATGCGGGGCTCAGGGCCCTTGTGCATGGTTACATGCGCATTAATGCCCTGTGTCTCCCCGCTGGGCACCCCCGCACGGAAGAAGGCAGCGAGCATTTTGTTTTGTATGTCCTGGAAAGCCGGCTGAAGAGGGGCTTCATCCATGGACACATTGTGGGTCTGGGTATATACCTAATTGCACGCTTGCAGAACAATGATTGGGAGGGCATAACGGAAGCCATGAGGGATATGGGGCTAAGGTTCCACCCAGAGAGCATGGGACTCACTCGGGAGGAGGTGCGCAGTGCTCTACTTGCAATCAAAGACTTCAGGGGGGGGCGACCTGATCTGTTCTACACTGTCATCGATGAGGCCGTCATCGACGAGGCTTGGGTAGATGAGGCATTGGTAGGTCTGAACTTTTCATCCGAGTAACAACTGAGTAACAGACTTATGACCTTGTTACGCTCTAGCTGAGAACAAGCGAGGAGTTAGAGTTAGCGAGGAGTTAGGGTTAGATTAGGAACCCTAAACAGTCATAAATAAATAATATGAATAAAAAAAAAAACGTAATAAATGCATCGATTGCCCTAGCGTTGCTTCGGATAACCTCTAACCCCGCTACTATGGCTCCGAAATGACGAGGAGCCCCCACCCCCCATGAGCTTGGCCTGTGCAATTCTCTCCCTCCCTGCATCTCGAAGTCTATTGGATGCCCTGAGGATTTCGACAGAATTGTCGAGCCTTGAGGATGACGGACCTCTATGAATAGATGGGTTGGAAGCTAAAAGACGGATAGGAGGGGGTTTATTGAGCAACACTGAATCAAGAGAGTCGGTCCCCGTCCTTTCAAAATCAAATTGATTGGGTTCCTTGTTGGCCCTACCACTTGATTGAGACACAAACTTATTGAGATTTCCATGTAGTCTAGTAGCCCTCGCAACCTGTGGAGTGGGTGCAATTCGACCAGTGAGCCGCAGCCCCTTTCCGTTCCCTTTAAACGAAAAAGGCCCGGGACTAGTTCCACCAAAGCGTCTCGCGGGTTGTATTAGGCTTGAACGAAAGTTCAAAACCTCCTCCTCAGTGACAAGATCATCCCCCAGCTCCCAGCGTTCATCCATGCTCTCCCTAGATAAAATGCTGTTTGGGCCAACACCCCCGGGAATCAAAAGGTTAACATCCTGCGCAGGGTCTTGATTGAAAGAAGTTTTAGTAGAGTGAAGACCGTCATCGTCATCACTCTCGTTTAAGTTTTTCTTTGTGACGACGTTTACATATGGGAGGGAGGACCCCGAAGTCTCTGGAAACACGGAAGCGCTTGATTTCCCTGCAAGGGTTTTCTTCCTCCTGCTGCGTATCCACCAGACAAACGGGAGGCAGGCTAAACAGAGACCAGCGAAGAAAAATCCAGAAATAAACCCCGCATTCGCCCAAATATTTGCAGCTATCGATGAAAAGTACTGCCACCAAGTCCGTGTGTAGATGAGCGAGGAGGTCTTTACACTAGAGGAGGGGAGGCTAACAACAAGGGAGGAAAGCGAGGTATTTTGGTAGCTGGCAAGGAAGACAAGGATGGGCGCTAAACTACTAGCCAAGGAAGTGGGGTTGCTACTCAGGAAGAGTACAGCGTTACTTAACTCCTTCGCGCTTGAAGTTGTGGAAGTTATGACGTTGAGCCCCACTGCGACACCGCTACTATTCCCCCCTCCCAAGCCCGTCGTCGATGATGACACAGTAGAGGGGTTTTCGAGCGACAGTTTCCCAGTCCCAGAAAGTCCCCTACCCCTTATGAGTTCGAAGGAGTTTTTATTACCCCCCAGTCTCGGTGCCCCTTTCTTGCTCATTAATAATGACCTCCTTGACCCAGCTGAGAGACCAAGAGATGTAACAATGTCATCGGTTGTTATATTCTGCGCCCTCCCAAAAGTATTCATTGTGGCATCACTGGTGGCACCTGTAAAAACCCCTGTTGAAAGCACCAGGGTACCTGTAATAAACACAGTGTCCATGGAAACCCCAAGCGTGGCGCCCACCGTGGACCGTATAGTGGCTGAGGCCTCAAAAATGGAAACCTCAGAGGCAGGGGCGAGCGTGAGTGAAAAAATGCACACGGGGATACCGATCTGAGAAGAAACCATAATAGCCCCGCTGGTTGCACTCGGAGAGGGGGAACGGGAGGGTGTTGAGCATGGGGTGGGAGAAAAGGAAGGTGTAACCGATGATGTACGGGTTATGGAAGGCGAAGGCGGGTTAGACAATGAAGTTGAAAAGGAAGGTGCTGAGGAGGCGGAAAAAGACGGGGAAGGTGAAAGAGATAGGGAGTTACTCGGTGAAGCCGTGAGGGATCTTGAGCGGGTGGATGATTTGGAGAGCGCTGCCGGCATTGAAACAACCGCGCTTTTTGTAGCTGTGGGTGTCGGGGTTAACAATGAGCTGTGTGAACCCTTTCCCTTTACCGCAGGACCAGAGGATTCTGTGGGGGAGGAAACATGGGAGAACGATGAAACACTGGTAGAAATAGTCGAGGGCGAGACTAAACTCGAGAGTGACGAAGACCCAGAAAATGAGGGGCTAGGTGAGGAAGTGAGAGTTTGAAGTGGTGAAAAGGATGGGTACTGGTCAAAAGTCTGGCTCGAACTCTCACTACTCTGAGCTGTCGCAAAGGAAGAAGAAGTAGGGGATCGACTTCGGCCAAGGGATGTAGAGACCAAGGCCGTAGAACTCTGAGTAAAACTAACCACCAGGGACCGGGAGCTTCGGGATGAGGGCGAGCTAGACAAGCTTTTACCAGCTAAAGAGGGTGTGGGAGTAAGTGTCCAGCCTGAAATTGTGCCCAGAGAGGTGGGGGGTGAGGAAGAAGTGCCAACACCCTCTAAATTCATTGTAGAAGGTGACCCCGAGTGAGTCCTAGTGAAAAAACCAGTTTGGGAACTTGACGTAGAAAACAATGGGCTCAAAGAAGCACTCTCCGAATAAAGGCTAGAGGACGAACCGCCAAGACCTGAAGCGGTCATAACTGAAGTGAAGGATTGCATGAAAGAGGTTAGGGAAGTCGATGTGGGGAATGAAGAAACGCTCAATGCGATACTTTTGCTTGCTGTTTGCGAGACGAGAACTGGGGACTGTGAAGAAAGGACTGAAATTGTGCCAAACCCATTTTCTTGGCTAGGGGAAACATTGGGTGACACAGAAAGTGTAACAGCAATAGGACTATTAGTTCTTTTAGGACTGGAAGACTGTGTAAGAATCGACTCGGAGGAGCGCGGGGATGAGCTGATTGTAGCGAGAAGCCCTGATGCCGATGGGGGTATTGGAGTAAAAGTAAAAAGCACGGGAGACGATGTTGTTGAAGGGCAGAATGTTACTGTGGGCTGAGAGTAGGAAAAAGTGTAAGCCGGGGACAAGGAGTCCAAAAAGAAAGTCTGTGAAGCGACATAGCTTTGAGAAGGGAACGCACTGAAACTGTCGAAATACGAGAACGAAGATTGTTGTGTCGAAGAGGCGCTCGACGCCTTTGAATTTGAACCCACCTCGGAGGGTGTGCCTACGGCTGTCTCTGTTGAGCTGGTTGTTCCGCCAAACTTGGCGATAGAAGAAGAAGGCAAAGGTGTCAAGGAGGGGGACATTGAACCATCATTGGACTGACTCGAGGAAACACTTCCAAGGGGGGTCTCAGTCCCAACTCGATTCATTTTCAAATCCCCCGCGCTAGTGGAAGCACTTTGGGTGGGAAAATTCGGGGTTCCGCTGTTTGAAAAAAAACTACTCCCAGTGGGCCCTATGAAGGAAGCTGATTGTGCGATAGAACCACTTGGCAGTGAACATGGGCTGGGGCTGGATGAAATACTTACGAAGGCTGGTGAGGAGCTGGGACAAGACGAAAGTGATGGACTCCCGGAAGAAGAAAGGGAGGTGCGGGGCGACACTGATGAAGCGGCGCATGCACTTGGGGAAAGGGTAGACGAACCTAATGTAGACGTTGTCGTGGAAGGAGCGCGTGAAACCGAGTTACCACTCGCCATTGATGCGCTCATCGAAAACGATACCCTAGTGGATGAAGACATAACATTAGACTTTGATGGGAGACCCGAAGCTGTTGAAATTTCTGACTCGCGAGAAGTTGAACTACCCATAAAAACGTTGGCTTGAGATGGCGTCCCAAATCGCGGAGTTGAAGAAAGTGTTTGAACCTGTGGGCTCTGTGAAAAAAATGGGGTTTGTGATGAAGTAGTAGATCCTCGTGTAGACGAGCTTTCAGTAGGCGTTGCAGAAGAAGACTCTGAAAGGAGTCTCAAACTTGGCGTCGGGTCCCCAGAAGTGGAAGCGAAGCAGGAAGGAGAAGCAGAAACACTTTGAGTCCCAGTAAAAGTCGAAAAGGGTGAAATGGTCGCACATTCCGTCGCACTGATGCTGGCCCTTTGGGAGCTCGTTGAAAAGGGGGAAAATGTGGAAGTATCACTATTCGAGTTCACGTTTGTTTGAGAAGTCGTCCAACTCCCGGCACCCAAGTTAATTGTAATGGTTGGAGATGGACTTGCAGAGTTATCTCCAGTCAAAGTAGGGATAAAAAAAGACAGAGTAGCCAACTCACTTCTACTCACACTGGAAGAGCCAGAGGAAGACAAAGAACGCAGGGCGCTGCTTGTTAAACTTTGAGCGTGCGGAGATTGAGTGACGCTCAATGTCATCCTTAACACTGACTGCGTTGAAAGAATACTTGAAGTGTGAGAAAAACTAGGGGAGGAAGACAGAGAAGGTGACAAGGTACTACTTATAGAGGAGAGACCACTTGATGTGTATGTATCCGCAACGGAAGGTGTCCCTGGTCTATATGCAGACTGAGACTGGGCAGAAGAAAGGGAAGGAATCGACGATTGAGAGGTTCTCGGAGAACTTGACGTAGAAAGCGACACAGTTAAAGTAAAAGAAACGGAGGTACTTCGGGACCCAATAACTCTTGTCTCGGTTACCGTTGCTGAGGAAAAAAATGAAGCAGTACCCTCCACTCCCATAAAAACGCCATTACTGGGGCTCACTGATAAACTCACCTGGCTACTTGATGAAAAAAGGGTAGAGGCAGTGAGACTGAATGTATCATCCAGGGAAGATGTTGAAAACTTAGAAAGGGAGGGACTTTGCGTTGAGCTTGAAGAGGACCTTCCACCTGGGCTCTGTGTACCCGCAATCTTTAAGGACGATGAGCTCGTCATAGAGGGAGGGTTGAGCGAAGCTGTTGATGTTATGGTTGGAGAGGATGATTGTGATCTCGTTCCAAACCACTGTGTCGAGGATTGAGAAATAGAATGTAGAAAGGGTGATGAGGAGCTCGACAAACTTCCAAACCCCCCTTCCGAGTTCATGGAAGCAGTAATGAAAGAGGAAAAACTGAAAGCTGGGCTTTCGGAAGCTAACCTCGGGGAAACCGATTGTAGAGAGGGGGAAAGAGTACCCATATATGAAGGAGTGGAGCCGCCACCTTCCAAACTTTGAGTTGCATCCATTGAAACGCTACTTGAATCTGTGGCTTTAATTGAAAAACTTGTGGAAATGGTATAAGAAACAACCGAGGAAAACGATGGGGTGAATGAACTCAGAGTAGTTATAGAAGGGTCCGGGGTCAATGAAGATACGAAGGACGCGCTTCGACTCCAAACATGTGATAACGACTCTAGCGAAGAAGGAGAGGATTGAAAGCTTACAGTACCAAGACTCAAAACCGCACCGGATGAAGAAGTTTGAGAGGCTGTGCCGAAAACCGCACTTGAACTCACGGTTCCCGTTCCTAAAACGGACTGGCTTGAAAACTGGCTAGACGTGTGGGACACCGTTGAAGAAGGACTCCCGGCTAAAATTGTTGACGGGGATGCACTATTTGAGGCCCGTATTGGAGAAGTAGAAAAAAAAACATTGGACGGGGAAGTAGTAAACGTTGCGGCATGTTTTAAAGATTCAGATGCTAGTGCACTGAAGGTCCCAGTATGAGACACAGTTGTGGAAAAGGATCCGGGAAAGGGGGAAAAAGTCCCCCCAAACTCTGAAAACGTAGGTTCGCGGCTAGGGGTCCCAAAAAAAGGAGATGGGGATGGGATCGTTGTATATGAAAGAGCGAAACTTAAGCTTGCTGCAAATCTAGGAGAATGCGTACTGTTAACTACAGTCGGGGAGAGCAATGTTGATTTAGAGGATGAGGGAGTTCCTAGGGACGCAGTAGAGATCTGTGAAGCAGAGGCCGAGGAAAACATACTAAATGTCAGTCCCTGAGAAATCGATTCAATATTGGTTGCCGATTGAGTGAGGCTTACAGTAGAGACGGGCGTTAAGGTAGGAGAATTCGACGAGGACCCGCTCAATGAAGGCGAACTACTACCAGTAAGGCTGCTCATCCGTTGGGGTGACCCCGTCGAAACCCCAGAAGAACTCCCTGATGTTGAAGCTCTCGGTGATATGGATAAGCTTGGGGAGGAAGATGTTGAAGAAGTGACTTTTTGTGAGCGGGAAACACTTGGTGAGGATACAATCGAAGAAGAATCTTTTAAAGAAAACGTCGACTTTTTTCCTTGTGACAGGGAAGTCGACGCCGATCTTGTACTCTCGAATGAGGGACTTGAAGTTTTGGTAAACACCGTCTGCGAAGAGCTTCCACTACCAACCCTTAGCTCCCCAACAGAAGAGGGGGAGGGTGAGACACTTCCCCAAGAAACACTTGGCACATTGGAGTCGCTGGTATACGCACTTGCGCTCATACCTCGATGGTAAGAAAAAGTAGGGCCCAGGGGGCTACAAGTTCCAAGAATTCCTGGCGTTCCAGAAAAAAGAGTAGTCGACGTGGGCTGAGCGGGTGTTTGTGAAAGCGTTGAAGGAATAGTCCGTGACACCAAAGGTGAGTTTGAATATGTAGGAGCGATATGCGTCCCTGACGGAGACACTGACGGAGAGGAGGACGAAGAACTAAAAAAAGTGATGCTTCCTGCTTCGCTTGGGCTTACTCCACCATAAAAGGATGTGGTATGGGACGTGGTTGGGGTGAAGCTTAAAAAATCCATCGATGGGGAAGAAAATGAAGTCACTGTGGCTTCAGCTGTAAATGTAGGCGACACTCGTGATGATGACGACGGTAATGTTGACTGTGAAAAAATGGTAGAGGAGGGGCTCCCCGTAGAAGCGAAAGAAACACTTAATCTAGGAGTGTATGATGGCATCGAACTTGGAGAAGAGATCGTAAACGAGGAATTAAAAGAAGTTGTGCCCAGAAAATGGGAAGGGGAAACAGAAGTTGACATTGTACCCGCGAATGGAGAATCAGATGCCACCGGGACGGTAGAGAATGTAAAAAGAGAGCTCAAGCTCCCAAAGCCAAGTAGGTGAGTAGAGGACGCGATCTGGGATAGCGTGGAGAGTTGACTTTCGCTGCTCGACGATGAAGGTAAAAACGAAAGGGTGGTGTGATGGCTTGGGGTGGGTGACTCACGAGGACTGGGCGAGTCGAGAATGCGAATGCTTCGAGTAGGAAGTACCGGTGAAAATGTTTTTAAGGAGGATAAGGAAAAAGACGCAGACAGAGAACCCTTTGAATTTAGGGAGCTAGTGGGAGAAATCGACTTCGTGAGATTAATACTGACAGAGGCGATTACAGGAGTGAGGGTTGCCTGAGAAGATATTGAGACCAGACCAGGAGACTCTGACGGGGAGCTAGATGAGCTAAACGTATTGGCCGAGGAGGACATTGGGGAGGTCGTGGGCAATACAGAGAAAGCAGCGGTCGGTGTAAACAGCATAGGAGACGGGGTGCCCAAAAAAGAAATTGTAACCAGGAGTGATGGAGAGATTTGGGGAGTAAAAGACGAATCAGGCGATGTTGTCGGTTGATAAAAGCTCAGCGTTGAACGAGCTGAGATTGAACCATCGATTCGTGTAGAGGAGGGCAATGTTGAAAATGTCGAAAGAAAGCGGGTTGAAGGAGACACTGCTGTAGAAAATGTTGTGAAAGGAGCAGTGGGTGAGCTCGAAACTGAGGCGGCTAAATCATGTGAGACCGAAACACTAACACTAAGTACTGTGCTAGAGGGTGACAAGGACACAGATACTGTCGGATCACCTGTGCTAAGAGATGTTGCGGTACTATCAGGAGTATATGTGGACATGTAAAGTCCACCCTGAGCCCCAAAGCTGCTGCTTGGAAAAAGGATAGTCTGTGAAGGGTTCATCGGGGTTTTCGTTGATACGTCCGACGGTGATGCTGGGAGTTTCGAGGGCGAAGTCGTCAATGAAATCGTTAGACGCGGAGAACCAGAAACGGTGTGCGACCCCTCACCAAACGATTGAGATGGAAAAGCAGTAGAAGGTGTCCCGAAAGGAGATGAACTAGGGGTCTGAACTCCAATGAGTGAGGAGGACGGGACGACGCTAATGGTTTGCATTATTGGGGAGGCTGACCCTGCAAAAGGAGAAAATGTTGAGCCATCTTTCAAGGGGGACTCTGTATTTTTCAGTGTTGAGAAAGTCGTTGGAGTCCGGGAAGCTTGCAAGCCAAGTGATTGGGATGCGATTCCTGGTGACATGGACACCGAGGAACTCGCCGGAGATGTTTGCGTCGCAGTAGCGAGCCCCAGCGAGACACTGGTCTTGGGAGACACCGTCATTTCAAACGAAAGCGAAGCTCTCCCAGGGGATATCGAACCAGGAAAAAAAAAGGTTTGAGTCAGCGTGGTGGTCGGTGAGTCTTGAAAAGTTGGAGAATTGCAATTCGAGGGAACTATGGATTGACTAGGACTTTCACTTCCGAAAAAAAATGTTTTCGAGGAAAAAGGAGAAAGTGAAACGACAAATGTTTCAATCGATGTCGCTGAATTAGATTCGGTCGCGAGTGTCCTGGGGGAGTGTGATAAAAAACTCTCTGTGGCGCGAGAAGTCTGCGTGGGTGTCATAGTCGGAAAAAATACACTTGGTGTGGGAGATATGCTCACAGAACCTCCTCTCAAATCGGTAGACGATGCGCACGCTGTGGAAGTGGCCGTCATGCCAAAAAAAGAGGGGGAGGTAAGGGTGGATGGTGAGAAGGAAGAAGTCAACGAAGGAAATTGATTACTCGGGGTTGATCGTGTAGAAATCGTAGCGATCACAGGAGACCGTGAGGGTAGAACTGGAGACAATGTAGATACTGCTGAAATCGAGGGAGAAGTAGATGGTGTTTGAGAGAAAAGCAAGGGAGATTGGGAATGGAAAGGCGACTTGGTCTCACTATTCTGGGAAGAAACTGTCGGGGTGTTCCCAACAAAGGACACCGACGGAAAAGCATCTGTTTGGCTTGAAGAAATGGTAGGGCTCCAACTGCTAAGGATTTTGGGGGACAATGAAGCGACAGCTAATGAGGGCGATGGGTTAGAAGAAGCTGAACCATCTACTCCAATAGCGCCAAAAGTTGCACTTTGAGAGGAAGTACCAACAAGAGCGGAGCTTTGCGAGCTTTTGATCGATGAGCTCGCTACACCGGTTGCGATGGATGAAATCGAGGCAAGCAATGAAGCTGTAGATAACATTTCAATAGTGTTGGTCGGGAAAGCTGATAACGAAACGGGAAAAGACGCCTGTGCAAGTAAAGTTCGAGACACAGAAGTGGACGATGATGCATCAAGGGGGGTTAGCGAAGTCTTCCCCGTGTTCGAATAGTATGCAGAAAAGGATGGTGACAAAGTAGGGAGAAAGGACTCGGTTAAAAATACGGACAAGCTTGAACAAAGTGTTGGAAAACTCGATGAGCAAGACGAGATCGAAGCTGAATGGGCACCAGATTTAGATTCCGCTGGGGACTCTAAAGATGAAGTTGAGATTGTTGCTTGGTTTGGCGAAGAGGAGGAGGTGGGACAAGGCGACATCTCGTTACTTCTAGAGAACTGAAAAGAAGATGGCGACACCAGAGAGGTCGCAGAACTTGTTTGTGTTTTATCGTAAGAGCTTGAGGCAGAATGACTTCCAGACAGAGTTCCTAGCGACGAGAAGGAGCCAGAAAGTGTTGAGGAGGCTAGGACACTCAATGTATTGTAAGAAGAGCCCGTCATTTTAATAGTAGGCGTTTGAGAAAGTGTAGATAATTGAAACAAGGATCCAGTTGGGGGAATTGAAAAGGTAGCAGAAGAACAGATAGTCTGTTTTGCCGAAACTGTAGTCGAAAAAGTAGGGCTGCCTGTATGCGACCCACTGGGAGAGGTCGTAAATGTAGCCACTGAAGTTGAACTCTCAGAAGTTGTACGAAGAGAGGTCGCTGAATTT
>Ga0114972_10004013_pt1 | contig 10962 bp, 13 predicted proteins | sample M_140807_EF_Meta_FD_87354 | JGI IMG/M metagenome (GOLD analysis project Ga0114972, IMG submission 87354) | Freshwater microbial communities from Lake Montjoie, Canada to study carbon cycling - M_140807_EF_MetaG | ecosystem: Environmental > Aquatic > Freshwater > Lake | place: Lake Montjoie... | reverse complement strand
TAATCGTCTGAAACTAATTAAGCGTCAAGCTTATGGATTTGTTAACTTTGATAATATGCGAAGCCGCTTTTTAGCTTGCTTTTCATGATAAGTTTTGATTATCACTTTTTATTCAGAAGAGCCATCAAGTTGAGTAATTAAATTATTTTCTGCATCTGCCCAATAGGATGTTTTTTTATATTCTTGTTTACGATTGTTGGCATAGTAACGAGTATTGACACCATTAGAAATAACAAAGATTTGAACGTATTGAAAGAGTCCATTATCAGCCGTAAAAGAGTGACGTTGATAGCGGTTAATTTGGTTAAAAGCTTCTTTAAGTTCCAGTCCTCGCCGTTTTAATTCAATTTGAACTAAGGGTAAACCGTTAATCAATAGAGTGACATCATAGCGATTATTATAGTTTCCTGCTTGGGCAATTTGATGAGTGACTTGATATTGATTTTGACACCAGTGTTCAATATTAAGAAATTCCAAATACAAGGTTGATCCGTCATCCCTAGTCAATTGCATTTTATCCCGTAGGGTTTTAGACCGTTCAAAGATATTACCTTTATCCAGATGGTTTAAAACTTTTCTAAATTCTTCATTACTCAGGGTGACATCATTATGTTTTTCTAGTTGGGTTTTGAGATTCGCTTTGAGTTGATCGGCGTTGCTAATATTGACAGATTCATAGCCCATTGCTACGAGGCGATCGCATAGATTTTGTTCTAATTCTTGTTCAGATTGAGTCATAATTTAAGCTCCTATAAGTTGGTGAATACCTTCAATAAAAACCTGAAAACTTTTGGAAGTATTTTGACTAGGAGATAGATAGGGAGCTATTTTTTTTGAATGGCTTAATGGATAGTATTCACCGACGAGCTTTCGCAGTTCATCTTTGGCTGAATTAAGGCGATCAGGATCACGGAATTTGGTTTTGTTTTGATCTTTACTTAGACTATGAGTTTTAAGTCCATAGGCCTTTTCGACAGCCACTAAATCTCCTAAAAACCAGGATTCTAATTCATGGCAAATAATACGAATTAAAACGTCGAAATTCCCTGATTTTTCACAAATTTCTAGAAGTGTCTTTTTTAAAATTTTACAATCATGGGAGTCTTGATCATGGACAATAATAAATTTTATTTTAGGGTTAACATTTTGAAAGGCTTTTAATTTACGAGGGATAGATTTTTGCAAATCTTGTTTTCCTTGATGTTTTATACAGATAAAGGTTTTATCTATCGGAATTATCGTTGGCAATATGATGTTTAGCACTTCTTCCATTGAACCTTCTTCTAGTAAAAAAATTAGATCGTAACTCATTATGGTGCAACTCCTTGAAACCAACCTTGATTCCAGAGGTAGCCTGGGCGATCGCCTTCCTCAATTAAAGCTTTTAGGGTTTGATCATTAGTTGCTCTAAAAACTTGAGTAATGCCATTTACTTTAGTTAACCAAAAAATACTATCTAGGGGAACAGAGTTCAGAAAGTCTGGCGAATGGGTAGAAACAAATACCTGTCCACCGCGATGAGCATAACTGTCAAATTCTTCAGCAAGTTCTTGTAAAAGACTGGGATAGAGCTGGTTTTCTGGTTCTTCAACACATAGCAGGGGATGGGGTTTAGGGTCAAAGAGTAAGATTAAATAAGCAAACATTTTCATTGTACCGTCAGAAACGTAGCGATCAATGAATGGGTCTCTAAAGGCTTGGTCTTGAAATTTTAAAATTAGTCTGCCATCTTCTGTATTTTTGGCTTCGACATTAGAAATGCCAGGAACTCTAGCTTTCATTCTCTGGAGAATTTGATTGAAGATGTCAGGATAGTCTTGATAAATATATTGAGCGACCAATGCTATATTGTCACCTGTGGACGAGAGATGTTCAGCATAGAGTGAGTCTTTACTACCTCTGGCATCGCTAATATGAAAATCAGAAACGTGCCAATTTTCGATAAGGTTACTGAAGGCTCTTGCGGCCTTAAAACGCTGGAATATTCCTAGTCCTTTAATGGCTAAAATATCTGGGGAATCTAATGGTTGTTCTTCTCTTGTCAAGGTTTCATCAGGTTGGTTAAAGTCTTCTTCATTGGTAATAGCATAACCCTGACCTAGTTGAAAATCGAGAAAGTGAAAAGGTGAGCCATAGGCTCCACGTTTATAGCGTAATATTTCTCTTTTAACCACTGGGCGATTTTTTTCTTGACCAATGATTAAAACATAAGTAACGAGTCTCTCTTTTTCTAAAATTTTCATGCGAAACTGAAGTTCAATTTCGATGTCTTCTTGTTCTTTGCCTCTAGTGACAACTTCTTTATAACCACCGCGTACTTGCAGGGCTTGACGAACATTATTTTTGAGGGCATCGCGTAGAAATCCAAAAATATCAAATAGGGTAGATTTACCTGTACCGTTAGCTCCGATGATGACACAAAAGGCAGGTATATCATTAATTTCTAGAGACTCAAAAACCCGATAATTTTTTATTTTGATGGAGATTATTTTCATGGTATATGATAGTTTAAACAAACATTTTTTGTAATTGATTTTTTTAAGCTATATGATTGTTTGGCAAAATTATTCTAGTGTGAGTACAAGACCCCGATAAACTTGCTCAATCGGAAAACTAAGATTAATGCTTTTGAGTTCGACGTTATCGCCTTCTTTGTAATTAATAATCACCCATTCACCATTGTCTTTTTGATGATATAAGTCCATTTCGATACTGGTTGAACTGACTAATAAATAATCTTTTAAGTTTGGATTATTACGATACATTCTAAATTTGCCACCGCGATCATAGGCTTCGGTGCTGGGGGATAGAACTTCGACAATTAAACAGGGATAGGTAATATATTGAGTTGTGGTTTTATCGCGATCATCGCAGGTTACGCTAACATCTGGGTAGGTATAGTTATTGGTTTTAAGAATATTTATTTTGATGTCTGAGTTACCCGTTATACAGCCGCTATTTTCTAAATGACTATCAAACATGGTGATAAATTTAATGGCAATGCGACCATGATTAACGCTACCTCCGCTCATGGCATAAACTTCACCATTAATATATTCATGTTTTTCTAGCTGTTGTTCATCCCAAACAAAATATTCTACTGGGGTAAGTTGGGGAAAGTTTTTTTGGGTTGCGATCATAGTTAATTGACTCCATTTTTAGCAAAAAGCAAAATTAAACAAACATTTTTTGTAACAGGTCTTTTTTGAATTGTTCGGTGTGGTGAATTTGCTAGAAAATTGTTTGGATTTTATTTAAAAATATCAGGCAAATTACGGCGAGCATTAACAACTCTAAGAATTTCTATACTATCTTCTAGAATCCGATAAAAAATTACATAATTTTCTAGCAGTAAACCCCTTAATTTGGGATAGATATAAGCGTAGGATTTACCACTATGAGGAAAGTTAACGATCTGTTGACATTTGCGGTTAAATTCACGGAAAAAATTTTCACCTGCTTCTATATTAACGACAAAAAAGTAGTCAGCAATCTCTGTTAAATCCTGACTAGCAAGAGCATTAATAATATAATGAGTCATTTTGAAGTTAATGATTATTGTTAAAGCGTTCTAGGATTCGGTTCACAAATTCTACTCCCTCTATGGGCGGTAAGTTTGTTGATAAAGCGGCTTCAATTTTGTCGTGGACTTCTCGGCTCCATTCAGATTCGGCAAGTTCATATTCATTTAATAGTTTTAGGGCAATGTCTAATACATCTTGGCTAGATTGATATTTGCCTGTTTGAATTTTGGACTGAATAAGGGTTTCTTGTTCGGGGGTTAGGGTGATATTCATAATCAGTACTTTGGAGATAGGTTAGGAGGATAAAGATTGCTGATAAGGATTATTATAAACTATTTCTTTTTTTTGAGGTTAACGATTTAAACAAACATTTTTTGTAATAGGCCCTTTTTAAATTATTCGGTGTAGTGAATTTTATTGAAGGTTTTCTAGGTCTGCTAAATCTTGAAGTCTGCCCGATGCTTTTTTATTTTGCCTGAGATTTGCTAAGTCAATAAAGTTAACAACAATTTCACTAATAATCATTTCTATTTTTGAGGTATAACAAGTATCAAAATCAACGCCGTCAGGAGTGGTAATCAGATCAATGCGGTTTGGGGGATAACCTAATTGGATAATTTGATCGGGGGTCTGAAAGTCTTCGGCAGATAAGCCCAAGTTACCAAAACCAAATTGAGTTAATGCTATCATTAATTTCTGGGCATTTTCGGGGGTCATTTCTATCCAAATATCAATATCTTTGGTATAGCGTGGATGGCCATGAATGGCAACGGCATAGCCCCCAATAACCAGATATTTAACTTGGTTGACGTTTAATAATTGTATAAACTCTTTGAAGTCTGGGTTGAGCATTGTATTGATAGTGGTGATATTCTTGGCGAATTTGTTCTAGGGCTTCTAAGCGTTGGGTGGGGAGTTGTTGTTGCCAATAGTGAAAGTCGCTGGTCTGTTCTTTTTGGGTGGTTTTATGAATAACTTTTTCCATAATTAATTAATGATTTTAGAAAATTTTGGGGTTATTTTTTTAGTTAAACAAACATTTTTTGTAATAAGTCTTTTTTAAATCGTGATGTGAGCAGAATTTGAATTGGTGGCAAGTTATTCGACATCAATTCCCTCCCACATTTGCGAAAGGGGAATAGTTTCGCCATGAATAACTTCTTTTATACCTTCTCTGATGCCTTCTATGACTAGGTGATCGGGAGTGTCATCGGGATCGGGTTGGAGATTCATCACAATAACAACTTGATAGGTTCCTGTTTCGAGGTCTTCAGGGAGTTGGATTGTTAAATGATGATCGTTTGTAATTTGGACTTGGGTTTGGATGGTGTGCATGGTTTTACCTCAAGTAATCTAATTTTAAACAAACATTTTTTGTAATAGGCCTTTTTTAAATTGTTCAGTGTGGTGAATTTGTTGGGCAACGGCTTCTATTTTTTTGTCTAGGGCAGTTAGGCAATCGGCTATTTTTTGCTGTTCTTCTTTACAAGGATAGCATAGTAAAATATTCACTAATGACTCTTGATTAATATTGGTATTGGCACTTGATGTTGCAACTGAAAGTATATTTTCTCTAAACTCTAATGATGAAAAACAATATTTTTTATAAAAATGAATTAAATCATTATATTTTTCTCTAAATCTTATAATAAAACCACTATAAACGGTATCCTCAAAGTCATCATTAACAAGACAGGATTGACCAACTCCCGATCTTTTTACTGATGAGCGAACAAATAGAACATCTCCTTTTTTTATCTTATACTGCTCTAATTGTTTTTGAGGAATTTGCACTCGCTCAAGAAGTGTTTTTGTAATCTCATTTTTTCCAAATATGTCCATTAAATTTATAAATTCTATTCCACTACCAAATGATTGCTTATCTGCATTAAAACCATTTTTAAACTCACCAAGCTCACCTAAGCTTTTCTCTTGCCAGTCAGGGAAAGCTGTTCCGTCATCTTGTTTAAAGCGAATTTGTTGAGAGAATAGTTTTTGCATTAAGCCGCGTTTATAGGTTTCTAATAGTTCTTTTTTGCGGCGGAGTTGCGTGAGTTTATTATCAACTGCACTTAGAAAACTTGCAATTTTTTCTTGTTCTTTTTTAGTTGGAACAAATAATTTAAAACGTAATAATTTTTTTACAGAAAGACCTGGCTGGGCTGATGATTCTGACAATTTATTAAGATTATAATAATCAAGTCTCTGAGCAAGCCATTCAGTATCAGATAAATGATTTGCCTTACAAGCTATTGCGTGTTCTGAAACATATACTTTATCTTTAATACGTTTAATGTTTCCACATAATGCGCCTTGTCTGCCAATTAAAAAATAAAAGCCATCGTGAGTATAATTTTCAGTATAACCTCTTAAACCATTTCCTCCAAATACTGGATAACTGCCATTTTCATATATGTCAGTAGAAGTAATATTATTACCACTTTGAAATTCCTGAAATAATTCTTCTAATCTTTTTTCAATCCAATCACTATTAAACTCAGAAAACCGTAATTCTGGCACATTTTTTTTATTCTTCATCCCACTCACCCCTAATTTTTTGTTGCCCAGTCAAAGCATTAACCTCTTGAAAAGCTTCAATTTTTCCTGATAGTTGATTAATCGGATGACCTAACGATTGCGGATGAGAAACTGTCTCACCATTAACCGCCTCAAAACTATTTTGAACATAGGTTTTACTAATTAAATATTGTAAAATTTCATCTTTTTCCGTTGGTGAAAGTTGCTCAATTAACGCAAAAAACTGATCCTTGGTAATTTGTAACGTTAACATAGCTGTCTCCTGGTTTTGCCATTAGTTTAACAATTAACCTAGCGTTGAGGGTTCAAATCCAAACGGCGCATCAATCCCCAACTCCTCACAAAAACCCCGAATAGCCTGATCAACCTCTACCATATCTTGATCCAACTGCCGCAACTCGATCGCAATCTTACCCAGATCAATATCCTCCTCCTCCTCAAACGTATCCACATAACGGGGAATATTCAAATTAAAATCATTCTCAGCAATTTCCGCCAAACTTGCCCGATAACTATATTTTTCTTTTACTAAGCGACTCCGATAAGTCTCCACAATCCGATCAATATCCTCAGCCCTTAAAAAATTCTGATTCTTCGCCTTTTCAAAATAGGCACTCGCATCAATAAATAAAACATCATCAGGACACTCCCGACACTTCTTAAATACCAAAATAGAAGTCGGAATACTCGTTCCATAAAAAATATTCGCAGGCAACCCGATCACCGCATCCAACCAATTGCGATCCTCAATTAAATATCGCCGAATGTGACCCTCCGCCGCTCCTCGAAATAACACCCCATGCGGCAAAACCACCGCCATAATCCCGTTATCGTCCAAATGATGAATCATGTGCTGGACAAAAGCAAAATCAGCCTTCGAGCCAGGGGCTAACTTACCGTACTGACTAAAACGATCATCAGACAAAAATAACGGGTTAGCACTCCACTTTGCCGAAAAAGGAGGATTAGCAACCACCGCTTCAAACCGTCTTCCCAAATGTTGCGGTTTTTCTAACGTATCTTCCTGCTGTAAATCAAAATTACGGAAGTGAACCCCATGCAGAATCATATTCATTCGTGCCAAATTGTAGGTCGTGCGGTTCATCTCTTGGCCGTAATAATCGCCCACCGTTTCCACTTCTCGCGCCACTCGTAACAACAACGAACCCGATCCACAAGTCGGATCATAGACTGATCGCAACTTATCCTTACCCGTCGTCACAATTCGCGCCAAAATCGTTGAAACCGCCTGGGGCGTATAAAATTCTCCCGCCTTTTTCCCTGCACCACTGGCAAACTGGCCGATCAAATACTCATAAGCATCCCCTAAAACATCACTTTCAGAATTCTCTAACTCAAAATCAATCTTGTCTAAATGAACTAAAATTTTAGCAATTAAATCATTTTTTGCCTTTTCTGATTTGCCCAACTTAGACGAAGTTAAATCCAAATCCTCGAATAAATGATCAAAATCTTCCTCGCTCTCATTGCCCATCGTTGAGCGTTCAATGCTATTCAACACCTCCGTTAAATCGGCCAAAATGAATTGCTCAGGATCAACCGCTCTAGTCGCGATCGCACTAAATAACTGAGATGGCTTGAGAAAATACCCCAACGAGGCCACAGAATCTTCCGCGATCGCCGCTAACATTTCCAGCCCTTCTTCTGACTTCTCATCAAGCTCTGTAAACGCGATCGCGTCTTCTTTGAGCATCGTATTAGCGTGGAGGTGTAACCGCTCTGACAGGTATTTGTAGAAAATAAAGCCTAAACAATAATCCCGAAACTCATCGGCATTCATCTTGCCCCGTAACGAATCGGCGATATTCCAAAGTTGCTGTTCTAAACGCTTTTTCTGATCATTCGTCATTGGGGGTTGTAACCATAAAAAATTAATTTGTCGTTGATCTGTTTAATCACTTTTCTTAGCCTATTATCATCGGGCCGTTCTTTAGCCAAATAGGTAAAAAATAACAACTCTTACTGTGTTTCAAGACTTTCTTCAGCCTTTTTCTTAAGAATAATCGGCGGTTTCGGCTGACTAGAAGTTTCTACTTTCGGGGGCTTTTGAAACTTTTTCGGTTTGATATAGGGGGGAATCGTGGTAGTCGGTTCTTCTAACAGATTACTAACCGTAAACTCTTGAGTTTCGGGAGAAAATATCGCCTCTACTTGACAAAAATAGCGTTTAGAATAGTCTTGCTTCTCTTTCAGGCTGGGATCATATTCAAAGGGTTCGACTGGAGCATCCTTCCACACCAAAGGAAAATGGAGAGCTTTGCAGTCATCATGCGCTCCTCGGCTTTGGTTTCGATAAACCGTGATCACAGGCTCGGCTAAAAATGACACTTTTTGCCAAATTCCCCTTACTTTGAAATGGTTGACTTGATAGTTTTTAGGACATTGAGCTAAAACGGCTACCACTGTAAAATTGAGATTTCGCAAAACCGCTTCTTTTTGGGTATTAGGCTTCCAATTGGGATAAACCCTTAAATATACTTCTTCTTCGCCCCCCACAAAGCTTTTAATGCGCTCTCTGGGGCCAAACAAAGGATAGGTCTGCTCTCCGATCTGTAAAACATAGCAAGACCCCTGTTCTAATATTTTTCCCTTCACAAAACCAAAGGCTTGGAAAATAGGAGATTTTGGTTCAGGTTCCGCTTTATCCTGACTTTCTGATGAATTTTCAGGAACGGGATTTTCTGGGGAAACTTTAGCTTTCTTGGTCTTTTTCTTCGTTTTGGCAGGTTGGGGTTCTATGACGGGAACGGCTTCAACTATAACCGCTTCAGGTGAAATTTCCTGAATAGTCTCTATTTCTTCTACTTTTTCAGCAATAAGAAGCGATTCTACCGATTTTGTCTCTTTTTTCTTCGCCTGAGTTTTTTTTGTCTTCTTCCCTGAATCCTGTACTTCAATTTCAGAAGGAATTTCCTGAGTGAGATTCACTTCTTCCTGAATAGGTTTGATTTCCTCAACAAAAGAAGGAATTTCTTCCAATTGTGTTGCTTTTTCCCTTGTCTGAGTTTTCGTTTTTTTCTTACCGACATCCTGAGTTTGAGATAGAATCTCTCGATTGAGACTCATTTCTTGCTGAATAGCGAGTATTTCTTCCTCAATGGGAGATAATTTTACTGATTTTGTCCCTTTTTTCTTGGATTGCGTTTTAGTCTTTTTCTGATCCTTATCTGAAGAAGATTCGGTCATCCCTGAGTCTGTGGGGATTGACTCGGCAATCATGGATTCTTCCAGAACACTATTTTTTTTAACTCTAAGAATTTTGCTGGGCATAAAGCATTTTAGGGCGTTTATCAAAGGACTTCTACTGTCTCTGCTAGGGCATACCATAACAAAGAGAGCAGATCCAACAATTGGGAAAACCAACTGGATCTAGGTTTCCGTCGATTATACCGTGTTTTTCATCCAATATTGGAGTCTTTACCTTGTCAGGAGTCTAGGACTAAATTAAGTTTGCCCCTTTTGGCCCCTTCTCTCTGTTTCCTTTCGCGGTTTTTCAGGTTACACTGAGAACTATCTTTGGACTTTGTGAGTCCTATAGTCAATAAATATGTTAACCCCACAAAAAACAGACAAAAAGAACCCTGAAACACGAAAGCCGCCCATGTGCCTGCAAGCTAAGGACGACTATCATTTCATTTCAAGATTCTTCTGTGCTTTTGGGACACTCGAATCAAAGGAGGATACAAACTAGGGAAATAAAACTAAAGTATAGAATTTTTTGTATGGGGTTTGCATCTTAAAGAATAGATGCCGCCGCAGGAATTTCTTCACCGCGATTAGTCTTATCATAGACGATAATTGCGGTATAGGCAACCTTTTTTTGCTTTTTTTTCTTCGGTACTCACCCCACAAAAAACCGAAAATTTAGCTTTTTCTCTCTCATATTCTTTTTTTTAGCTTGAATCTCCATTCTTAACCGCTCTTAGGCATCGCAGGTTAGGAAATGGAGAGTTTATTCATAGATTTTACCGATTTCTGCTGAAAACAGCGAAATATTGCCCTTAGTCACTTCATTAAGGGCTGCTTTTAGCATGGCTTAGGTTTGAGAGCAACACACCGTAGAGAAATACTCTGCTTTGCCGCCAAGTCAGCACTATTCAAGCTGTTGAAAGAGGAAATCGAATGGAGAACCTAACCAAGTTTTTCTGGGAATGTCTGAAAGAACTACCAAATTCGGTAAGAACCAAATCTAAATTCGGAAAAACCAAACTTTGTTCTAGCTGAAAATCCCATGCAGACGGTTTAGCAGACTGTCCTAACGGGAAGATTAACCACCGACAAGCAAAAGAATAGTTAATTTCAGCCTAGACCAAAAATTAGCCGTTTGGTGGCTTTTTTAGAATATTCCCCCACAACTTAATTAGGTTCTCTCCTATTCACTACAGGAGAACTCCAATGATACTCAAAGATACTCAAAATACACCGTTTTCGACTGCTAACGCACAACAGCAATCCTCTAATAAGTTAAACTCCTCTTTATCTGACTGGATTTACTTTAAAGGGGGTGATTGTCCCGTCTGTCAGGGAGCCAAAAAAGATTGTCGCCAAAATCAAAAAACGACCTTAATTCACTGTCGAGACATTTCAGCCAATCCTCTTGATTATGTTTTTCGGGGACAGGATGCTCTCGGTTTTGGAATGTGGGTTTATAAAGCAGATGCCCAACAATGGAATCAAGAACAACGAGAACAGTGGCAACGGGAAAGACTCGCTAACCAGAACCGAAGATTAGCCCATCATGCTAAAACGGCTCTCCCTGTTGAGTCAGTCGATCTTGCTATTCGTAAACTCGCTCGTTACCTGGGATTGACTAATGAGCATCGGCAACAATTACGAGATCGCGGGCTGACTGATGAGCAAATAGAAAAGGGTTTATTTT
>Ga0114972_10004012_pt1 | contig 10963 bp, 5 predicted proteins | sample M_140807_EF_Meta_FD_87354 | JGI IMG/M metagenome (GOLD analysis project Ga0114972, IMG submission 87354) | Freshwater microbial communities from Lake Montjoie, Canada to study carbon cycling - M_140807_EF_MetaG | ecosystem: Environmental > Aquatic > Freshwater > Lake | place: Lake Montjoie... | reverse complement strand
CGAGCATCGTGTGCGTCTTACCGCCGCCGAAAGCCGTCTGCAGCTGGATGACCGGATCGCCGCCGTTGCCTGAGAGCCGCCTGACCACCGAGTCCAGTAGCAGGCGCATGCCCTCGGTGATGAAGGTGCGCTGAAAGAACAGTGCCGGGTTCTGGTACTCGCCAGTTGCCGTTCCCGCGTGAACGCGCGAGAGGTCGGCCGCGAACTCAGCCTGCTGGAACGTGCCTCTTAGCACGTCCTCGTGCGGCACGGCGACTTCGCGCCAGGGTTTCATTGCCATAGTGGTTCCCCGATCAAATGTCTAGTTGAGCCTGCGAGCCGATCACGCCCGCCTCGCCAGCGGCTTGTTCGATGCCACTCCAGGCGGTAACGAGTTCGTTGTAGGCGCGGGCGTCGTCCGCCGAGCCCTTGCGCTCGCAAAGTGTGTAGAGCCGATAGGCCAATGCACGAATGGGCTCCGCACGTGCAGGCATGCGGGCCAGCAGCGCTCCGGCTGCTGACTCTCCGTCTTGGTTCAGCGCGCGGACGAGCTGATGCAAAGCCTCCCACACTGGAAGTCGGCTATCAGTCTCAGGCTGCCAGTCGCGCGATAACTCCAACCATCGGAGCAGGCGAAGGTCGCCTTTGCTCGACTCCACGACGCCGGATGCCTGAAGACCACTGACACTTGTTCCTTTCGCGCGAGCCAAAACGTCGGCATCACCATACTTGCCAGTGGCCCATCCCTGTTGATCGAACCAGTGCAGACAGAACTGGGTGTCGTGATCGAAGTCGTCTTCGGCAAAGAAGCGGTTGATCAGTTGCAATGCAGTCTTCACCTGCATCGGTGTACCGTCGGCTTCCAGGACCGAAGCGTACTGGCTGAAGATTGCCATGCCCGGTCCGATGATCGCTTGGCTCAAATCGACCGGAGCGACCGGCGAATTGACTCCACCGCGAGTCATGTCAAGCAGCGCCTCCGGAAGCTGCGCATTGAGCTCTCGCAAAAACTCGCGGCGGCTTACCGTAGATGCATTCGCAAGACGCTTCCGACACACGAGGACGATGCTTGATGCGAGAGCATTGGAATCGGCCCCTCGCATGCGATTCCCCAACTCGGTCCTCATCGGCCACGTACCGGTGATAGCAAATCCGGCTTGCAGCACTGCCTCAAGGAAGGTCTCCCAGCCTGTGCTAGAGGTTCCAGCGCTGTCTTTCGTCTCGCTTTGCTTAAACGCGTAGTAGATTGTGACGGGAAAGGCCGGATGCGCCTGCTCTGCGAGGCTATGCATTGCCCGTGTCATACCCCCAAGGAAGAATTGCTCGGCCTGGGATTTCCCGCCATGCCGAAAGGGGGTTGCTACCAGTTCCTCGGACTTCGGGACTGCCACTGTCGAGTAGAGCAACGGGAATACCGGGCGCAGCGACCTGCGCAACCACACATAGAAAAAGTCGGAGAGATCGGCGTAGCCGATGTTGTCGTAATAGGGAGGATCCGTCGATACAACCTTGCCCTCAGATATTCGCTGGCTCGACGCATCGGCCTGATGAGCGCGGCCTAGGGCGGAGTTGCCCGGAAGAAACGGCAGCACCTTCGGAACGAAATCAAACGTCTTCTGGAATCCACCACCGGAGTCCCCGAGCGGATTTGCCTCAGCGAAGTCCCAAACCATCGGGATGGCCTGACGCGAAAACAAGTGCCCAACGTGCTCCTTCGCCGGATCGTTTCTCCATTGGCAAAAGGCGTTGTTCAGGTTAACCATTCTTGAAACGAATATTCCCAAGAACAGTGCGACCGCGTCTCCGTACGCCGTCGCTCCTCGTCCGCCTGACTCGAGGCTCTCGCCATCGTCTTCAAACCCTGAACTGACTGCATCCTTGATGCAACGCTCACGAGCCTCCTTCACGAGATCGCATAGCGTTCCAAGAGCAGCCAGCTGACGCCTTGAGAACATCTGCCCCCAGTTCTTGAATCCATAGTTTCCGATTCGGAATCCAAGAGCCTGAGGCGAGAACTCCAATTCAGGAGACCAGGCCGGATCTATCTGAGTGGCATCGCGTTCCTGGTCCGCGGTTGGCGACAAGTACACGCGCCCACTTGGACCTTCCGCGACAACCGCCATGAGCCGCTGGCCGATGGCACCCGCCTGTCCCTGGGCCCGGATGTACTCCGGTGCGATTGGTGCTTTGGAGAGTGCACAGACGAAGTTTGCTCCGCGCCCATCGGCTTTAGTTCCATTGTCAGCAGACGGCGGTGGAACACCCTTCTTGACATGAAAACTGTAGGAGTCACCTTCGACGAGAAGCTCAACGAAGGACTGCTTACCCGGCTTCTTGGACAGCACGAAGGTGGTGACAAGTGGCACCTCGACCTGTGAAAAGGCGGGGTTGGGGCTTTTGACCGTTCTAGCCCATAGCCAAGCAATTGCGGTGAGTTTCTGCCCCACCAGTGGCACTAAATCAGGGCGTTCGTTCGCCACGGCCTCGGTGATTTCGATCTTTCGGTAAAGGTGTCCGATGCGCTTCTCCGCTTCAGTGCGCATCCAGTCACCATACCGACGCACATCTTCCGCAAGCCCAAGCGCACCCGACCAGTCCTCGCTCAGCTTGTCTTGTTTGTCGCCATCGGATCGAGGCCCAACGGGTCTACGCCCGGCAAACTTCGGTGGCACTTCGAGCATCGCCTTGTTGATTGTCACGGCGACTGGATTGAGATCGCTGGCAAAGCTCTCAAGCCCAAGGCGCTGTGCTTCCAGTGGTAAAGCTCCGCCACCGGCAAATGGGTCGTGAAAACCGGGCAGCTTTTCGGGGTTGAACAACTCCGCTGCCTGCGGATGGTTTCTGTTCAGTTCGCACGTTTCCTTCCACGAGCGTCGAATCTCGGCACGTGCGCGATCCAAAACCTCTTCGTTGTTAGTGTTCTCCCACAGAACCAGCTCTTCGATAATCTTGAAAAGGCGTTCACGCTCGAGCGCAGCCTTTTCCTTGTTCACGCCATAGCGAAATCCGCTGCCCTGCTGGTAACCCGGATCGTTGACCATCTGTGCAAAGATCACCGCGCGCGCCGCTGCAAGGGGCCGACGCGCCCACCACAAATGAAGCGTGGAAGGGTGGCCGTGCCGGATCGACTTTTCACGCGCCGAAGCGACGTTGATTGCATCGAGCGGCAGCGCGACCTCGATGAGTTTCTTGGGAGCCTTGATGGTCGCCATGTGTTCTTGTTCCCTTAATGCGGCTGCGTCGCGCGGGCGAGCAACTGATCGAGATCGAGGTTGATGCTGGTCACGGCCCAGTCGGGCTCCTGGGTGAAGGGCTGCCGCACGTAGAACGGCCCTTCATGCTGTTCACCGTCCACGATCACGACGGCCAGAATGAACTTGTCAGTCTGGTTGAGTCCGTAGAGGATCTCGTTGCGCGTGACCGTGATTGTGGTCTGGCCCTTGGCGCGGCCCTTGACCTCGATGTGGCGTGAGGGCGGCAGCTTGCCGTCCAGCGCCTTGGGCAGGCTGGTGACGTCCCAGCCGCACTTCTCAGCCGACACGTCGATGACGTCGTGTCCTAGCGCGCGCTCAGCATTCATCACGGCACGCATCGCGATCTGCTCGACGCGGGCCCGCGCGGCGGCGTCGGCCGTCCATCCCGGTTGGCCCTTGCGTTGCAGAAGCAAGCCCGCGGGGATGACCAGCGACCCGCCCAGGATCACAGGCGTAGCGGAAATGACGTGGCGCATGGCCAGCAGCTCCTTCTCGCGCGACTCGCGGCGGGCGGTGAGGTCATCAATGGTGCGACGGACGTTCTCAAGCGTCAGGCGCACGTCCTTGCCGGCAGCGATGTCGTCCTGAAGCTTGATGTAGCGGTCGGACCAGAAGTTGATCTCCCTGACCAGGCGCTCGTGGACGGCGGCCAGCGTCTTGTCCACGGTCTTCTCGCGACGGGTACGGACTTCTTCAAAGTGCTCGGGCACGAGGTGCGTCGAAGCATGGGCCAGAGCGACCTGCTCCAGGTCCTTGGCGATCCAGGGTGCGGCCAGCACATCCTCGATCAGCGCCACGTCAGCCGGCGCTAGTGGTTCAAGATCCAGGTGCGGGGCCCAGCCGGCGTTGATGGCGTTGCCCTTGGGGTCGATCTCGACGAACTGCATGCGGCGTGACACCACATGCGTCGAGTCGGCGCCCTCCTTGACCGAGTGGTCGATGATGAACATCACCTTCGGGGTCAGGCCCATGTCTGCAGGGTCAACCAGCACGGCACCTTGCTTGAGCTTGTTGCGGTGAGCTTCGAGCACCAGGTCGGTCACAGACTGCATCAGCGGGTGGGCTGGGTGTAGCAGGCTGGCCATCGGCGCGCCGACGCGGTCAAGCACGCGGACGTACTGCTTCTCGAAGCAGACGCGCTCGTAGCGGCGCAGCACGGGGTCGGCATTGCGGCGGTCGCGCCCGGTGATCTGGCGGTCGCGCTCGCGGATGATGGCCGGGACGTTGGTGATTTCGTATCGGCCCGGTTCACGCGGGCGCAGCTCGCCCCCCAGCTGCTGAAAGGCCTGGGTAAAGAACGAGCGGATGAAGAAGGGCTGCAGCTTGCGGGCCTCGGCCTTCTCCATTTCCTCTTTGACGGCGAAGAGGCGCTTCTCGTCCATCACCTCTTCACATAGGGCGTTGCGCTTGATGATGTCTTCAAGATGGCGGGTGTCCAGTGCGCCCTCCACTTTGCGTAGCAGGCGCGCGCGGACTTCGGGATCAGAGCCGTAGCGGATAGCTTCGATTAGCAGGTCCTTGAGGCTGCGGTCTTCGAACACCTCGCCCAAGATATCGAACACCCGGCCACCCAGAGCGTCTCGCTCGACTTCCAACTTCTCGAACAACCGCTGGAAGACGTCTCCCTCGCGCGTCTCGGACGCCACCATGTTCCACAGGTGACAGACCTCCGTCTGGCCGATGCGATGGATGCGTCCGAAGCGCTGCTCCAGGCGGTTCGGGTTCCACGGCAGGTCGTAATTGACCATCAAATTGGCGTTCTGCAGGTTCACGCCCTCGCCGGCGGCGTCGGTTGCGACGAGCACGCGCGCGGTCGGGTCGTTGCGGAACAGCTCCTGCACCTTGCGGCGCTCTTCGCGCTTCACGCCACCGTGGATCATGACGACAGCATCCTCGCTGCCGATCAGGCCGCGGATCTTGGTGGCTAGGTAGTTCAGCGTGTCGCGGTGCTCGGTAAAGATGATTAGCTTGCGCTGGCGACCTAAGGAGTCATGCATTTCGGGCGTGTCTTGCAGCAGCCGAGAAAGCTCGTCCCACTTGCGGTCCTGGCCGGAGTGGACGACCTTGCGGGCCTGCTCTTCCAGGCCTTCGAGGATAATGATCTCTGCCTCAAGCTCCTGGATGGTCTGGGCGGCCGTGGCTTGGTCAACAACAGCTTCTTCGAAGTTCTCATAGTCGTCGGGCGACAGCGCGTCCGCAGACTCCCAAATGTCATCGGGAACACCGTTGGTCCCGGTGCCGACGAGCGTCTCGGCCAGCGACTTGCCGCGTTGGCCCAGCTTCTCTTCCTCGACGCGGCGCTTGAGCTTGTTGCGGCGGCGCTTCAGTGACTGATAGATCGCCTCGGGGCTAGAGGCCAGCCGGCGTTGCAGCGAAGTCAGGGCGAAGCCGACGGTGCCCTTGCGACCGCCGTCCGCCAATTGGTCGGCCCGGGCGAACTCGGTCTTCACGTAGTCCGTGACGGCGGCGTAGAGCGCGGCTTCGAGATCGGACAGCTTGTAGTTGCAGGTGTAAGCCCGACGCTCGGGGAACAGCGGGGTGCCGTCGAACTTGAGCAGGTCCTCCTTGACCATGCGCCGCATCAGATCGGTGACGTCGACCTTGTGCGCGCCGTCCCGGAACTTGCCGTAGAAGCGGTCGGCGTCCAACAGCGACATGAAGAGCTGGAAGTCCTCTTCCTTGCCGTTATGGGGCGTGGCGGTCATCAGCAGGAAGTGCCGTGTGATCGAGCCCAGCAACTCGCCGAGCTGGAAGCGCTTGGTCTTGTTGACCTTGTTGCCGAAGTAGCTGGCCGACAGCTTGTGCGCTTCATCGACGACTACCAGGTCCCAGTGCGATAGTCGCAACTTCTCCTGCAGGTCTTCAGCGCGGGCGAGTTGGTCGACGCGGGCAACCAGTAGGTCGATGTCGTCGAAGGGATTACCGCTTCGGGACTGCTCTACCTGTTCGCGCGAGAACAGCGAGAATGTCAGACCGAACTTCTCGAACATTTCGTCCTGCCACTGCTCGACCAGGCTGCCCGGCGCTACGATCAGCACCCGCTTGGCGTCGGCACGCATCAGCAGTTCGCGGATGAACAGGCCGGCCATGATGGTCTTGCCGGCGCCGGGGTCGTCTGCCAGCACGTAGCGCAGCGGCTGGCGCGGCAGCATCGACTCGTAGACCGCCGTTATCTGGTGTGGCAGCGGCTCCACGTTCGATGTGTGCACGGCCATCATCGGATCGAATAGGTGGGCCAGGTTGATGCGGCAGGCCTCTGCGGCGAGCTTGAACTCCGCACCTGGCGCGTCGAAAGCCCAAGGCCGCCCGGCCTCCGCTAGCGAAAGGTTGGCCTCGTCCGCGCGGAACAGCATCCGCTCCAGGAGCTTTCCGTCTGCGGTCTTGTAGTAGACGGTCAAGGCGTTGTCGCCGACGGACTCTGTCGTCACGACGCGCACGACTTGGCCCGGCTCCAAACCGGCGATCACTGCGCTCTTCTGGATCTGTTCGAGTTTCAGCACGATGCTAGTGATCCCTGTCGGTGCCTGAGTATCCCGGCGCAAGCAATAGGTTGGAGACGCCGTACAGCGCCTGGCGATTGCGAAGCCAGAGTTGGTATTCCCCGCCCTTCAGGCTGTGGTCGTTCGTGCAGTCAACATTCCAGCGGCGAAGCAAGTAGCCGGCGAGCGCCGCACGCACTCGAACTTTCAGAACCCCGCCGTTCATGCCGTACTCGGATTCGATGGTGTCCGGGTGCTGAACATTTGCAGGGTGCGGAACAAGCTCCAGCTCGGTTATGCGATTCCACTCGATGTCGTCGGCCGACCGTTCGTTGTCCTTGACGGGGCCACTCAAGAGACGCGCGTCGGTAAGTCGGGCAAGCACGAAGTCCCGAAACTCCCCCGTTCGACGATCGAAGGCACGGACGTGCCAGCGCAGACCACTGTCCGCGAGCGCAAACGGAACAATCTCGCGCGTTGTCAGGCCACTCGACATCGCGCGGTAGTAGACCTCCGCCGCGCAGCCTTGATGAATTGCACGGGTCAGTACCGAAACAAGCTCTAAATCGACGTTGCCAGCGAGGCGGGTACCCTCATGGGGCACTACCGGTTTGCGAGGGACGGGCTCGCCGTCTGCATAGCCGCGCGACAGCCAGGTCAGAACCCGGTCGACAGGGAAATCAAAGGTGGGCCAGAACTGGGCGGCCCGGACGTACAGCTTGTTCTTGGTGTCGTACTCAAGGTTTCGCGGCGCGAGGTTCCTGTACTCGGCGATATCCCGAGTGGCAGCTGCCGCCCGAATACCGAATCGCGCAACCAGTTCTTGGCGCCGCAATTCGCCGCAATAGCGCAGACGCAGCTCGATGAACGCCAGGCGGTCGCGCTGAGCCTGCGTCAGGTCAGAGGACTTGGGTGAACTCACAGGGCTGCCTGAGTGTTTTGTTGATTGAGAGCATATCGCCGCACTATTATGATACCGGATTATAAGCTATAATGAACTTGAATGCTAATCATTTTGATGATGACATGCAACTTTGCTCAGCTAGCCGGGTGAGACGGGAAGGAACTTGGGGTTCCAAATGGCCACGGCAGAGAACAGTCAAGACGACCATCCGCCTCATTCGGCGGATCGGTCGACGCTGCGCGAAGCCAATGCTCCAGACGGCGTGCCTTTCCGCGTGCTGTGCCTCGACGGCGGCGGAATGCGCGGCATCTATCAGGCCACGTACCTTCACACCCTCGCACAGCGCGTCGAAAACACCGCGGGCCGATACCCCGACATCGGCGCGACGTTTGACCTTATCGTCGGGACCAGCACCGGCGGGATCGTTGCTTGCGCGCTCGCAGCCGGCACGCCGCTTTCCGAAGTCATCAATCTTTACAAGGAACACGGCCGGAAGATCTTTCCACGGCAGTGGCTAAGATCCTTGCCCGTTCTGGGCACGGCGGTTCGTGCCTTCTTCCCTGGCAATCGGCGTGGCGAACACGCGCTGCGCCACGCGCTGGAATCTACATTTCGAACTCAGACCGTTGCGGAGGTGTACGCGAGGCGTCGAATCGCCGTGGCCATTCCAGCCGTCGACCTCACTCGCCACTACGCAACCGTCTTCAAGACGCCGCACCTGTCGCGACTGAATGGTCGCGACAACGAGCGGACCTTGGTGGATGTGTGCCTCGCCACCAGCGCTGCCCCGATCTTGCGGTCGGTAGCACGGCTGCCCGACACGAATGGCACCGACGCTCACGTCGACTATGTTGACGGCGGTCTCTGGGCCAACAATCCAGGCCTCGTAGGACTAACCGAAGCCTACGAGATACTTCATAGCCGCCAAGAGACGCGCCCTATTCACCTCTACACGCTCGGCACGTTGCCAGTACAGGGCGGCGAGGTTCTCAAGTTCAATCGCTCGCGACATCGCGGCGCGCTACGTTGGAAGTTCGGCATCAAGGCGATCGAAGCAGGGATGAATGCCCAGTCGGTCGCCTATGACTACATCGCTTCAAAGCTCGCTGAAATGCGAAACGACGGAAGCTTCGTCATGCGATTGCCGGCGCAGTGCCCTTCCGGCGAACTACACAAGTATCTGCAGAACATGGATGACGCGCGCGAGATCGTCCTGAATGCGCTCTCCCGCCAGGCCTCCTCGGACGTGGACCTCGCCTGGGCCGCATTCGAACAGAATCCCAAGCTCCGGACCCTTCGCGACGCGCTATTGCCAAACACCCACGCTGCCAGTTCAAAAGAGGACCGTCACAATGTCGACGATTGATTGCCACGGCGACCTCAAGGGATACCACGACAAGAAGGCAACCCTCGGAACTGCGGAGCAGGCAGACATGCGCACGCGCCGCGACGCCGGTCGTACGCGCATGACGAACGGCCTCGCGGCTGCCGAGCAGCCCGCTCCTAGCGCCTTCCATGCGCAAGGCTCCTACGCCATGCGCACGATGGTCCAGGACTCGCAGAATGACTATGACATCGACGATGGTGCGTACTTCGAAAAGAACGATCTCCGCGACGCGAATGGCAACGACTTGGCGCCGCGGGACGCCCGACAGCGCGTTGCAAGCGCCCTAAAGGACGACCGCCTCGCGTACGACGCAAAAGTGAAAAACAACTGCGTTCGCCAAGCGTACCCGCCGGGCTACCACATCGACATTCCTGTTTACCGGGTCCTGCGCTCAACGGACATTTTTGGAAAAGAGAAAGCAGAATATGAGCTGGCGAGCGGCGACGAGTGGGTCAAGTCTGACGCTCGCGAAGTTACCAGCTGGTACAAGTCGAAAGTTACGTCAGAACTGGATCGCGGCCAGGAGGACACCAGCCAGCTGCGTCGGATTACAAAGCTGACTAAGAAGCAGGCGCGCAGCCGCCTTTCGTGGAAGTCTCAGACGACAAGCGGCATTGCGATCACAAAGCTCGTAGTCGACCACCAACGACTGGAGGCCGACCGCGACGACCTCGCGCTGCGTCGCACTTGGCAAGCGATCAAGACCCAGTTGGATTTCTCGCAAAGCATTTCTCATCCGATTGCAGGAAACCGCGATCTTGCGAACGAGGGAGATGAGGCCGTTAAGTACTTCCGTGATCGACTTGCCGAAGCATTGGAGACGCTCAAGATCCTTGATGACCCAAAGTGCACCAAAGCACAGGCTCGCGAGGCCTGGAATACGGTTTTCAATACAACCTACTTCTCTGATCTACCGGACGACGGCACAGGCGGTGGGACCAAGGCCAGTGGTCCTTTCGTGATCTCATCCGGGAAAACCACAAAGCGCGACGACGACAACGGCAGGTTCGGTTGAGACGACGTGGATTTCGAACGCTCCTATGTACGAACAATTGAGCAGGCCTTCGAGACGCAAGCAAGTCTCCGTGGCCGATGGCATCGACTGGCTTCCGCTGATTCCAATCCCAGCGCCAAGGCACGGAAGGCCGTAGTTGCCTGGAAGTTCGAACTTCCGCCGAATGCGGTGAAGTGCCCGAACGTGGATGAACTTTGGGTTCTCCTCGATGATCATTTCCCCTACAGCCAGCCGCGCGTACTTGCCCCCTCGCTTCGTGAGGATTCTTGCAATTGGCCGCACATCGAAGATGCGGGCCTGCTCTGTCTTCCATCCACCGGCTTGCGCGATTGCCCAGGACTCCGTGTGCTGCGTCATCTTGAGGATGCGCTTCAGCTCCTAAACCTTGAGGAAGCGGATCGGAAGCGCGACTTTCAGTCTGAATTTGCGACCTACTGGGCACGCGGTGACGCCGGAAAGCCTCTGCCCAGTCATTGGAGTCTCGCAACCCCGGTCGGTCCGTCACGAGAGGTCTTCCGGTATCACAGCGTCGAGGCCAACAGGTACATCTGGGCCGACACGAAACCAGAGCTTGAACATTGGCTAAGAAATGCGGGCCGAAATCCGAGCAAGAAGTCTATCGAGGGTGCGTGGGCGGTTTGGCTACCCGAAGCCCCTACTCCTGCTCAGTTCCCAAAGCTTGGGTCCCATGTACTAGCGCTCATCCCGTCAGAAGCGCAGGCGCGACTGATCCATCCTGGCGAGAAGCTGCCGATTCTCATGGGCGCACCCACGGCGAACGGTCCGGTTTGGGTCGCAGCCATTCTTGACATCGCATCGGAACGGGATCTCCAGAACGGATTCCGCAGTGGCCGCATTCCATTTGATCGCGCCAAAGCGACTATGGCTGCCCGCCCCGTACGACGACTCAAGGTCGAACGCATCGACGGCTCGTATGTCCACGGG
>Ga0114972_10004009_pt1 | contig 10967 bp, 8 predicted proteins | sample M_140807_EF_Meta_FD_87354 | JGI IMG/M metagenome (GOLD analysis project Ga0114972, IMG submission 87354) | Freshwater microbial communities from Lake Montjoie, Canada to study carbon cycling - M_140807_EF_MetaG | ecosystem: Environmental > Aquatic > Freshwater > Lake | place: Lake Montjoie... | reverse complement strand
TCTCTCCAATCGGTCCCATAGGATTTGACTTGGGCTTCCCCACAAGCCCCCAAGAGGGCGAGCCAAAAATGCGTTTTCATTTCTCGGTGGGAAGCAATTATTAGGGAGTATGAAAAAGTTTGAGGCTCTCCCGACTCTTAAGTTTATCGCGACAGACAAGCCATTCTAAATATGAAATAATTGCCTCCCCCCGCCCGAATATCTTACAGTAGAGTCCAGTCACTCACCGGGCTAAAACACCCCCCGCGAACTCTACCGCTTTTCCGAGGAACTACCGCCATGACCAGCTCGCCTCTTCATTCGTATCTGAGCGCTACCCCAGTCGATCAGGTAAACCCCGGAACCGTACAATTTCTCGCATCGCTCGAGCTTGTTAAAACTGAGGCACCAGAAATTGTTGAAGCAATTATCGCCGAGCTCAATGGTCAGCGTTCGAGTCTCAAATTAATCGCATCCGAAAACTACTCATCGCTTGCGGTACAGGCCGCCGCCTCTAATCTGCTCACCGATAAATATGCAGAAGGTTTTCCCTTTCATCGCTTTTATGCGGGTTGTGACAATGTAGACACGATAGAGGCATCGGCTTGTTCATTGGCATGTTCGCTCTTTGGCGCAGAGCACGCCTATGTGCAACCGCACTCCGGGGCCGATGCGAATATGGTCGCTTTTACAGCTATTTTGGCGGCGCGCGTTCAGGATAAATTTCTTGCAGAGCGAGAGAACGCCAACCCCGATGATTTAGATACGCAGACCTGGAACACCCTTCGCACCGAGATGATGTCGCAACGCATTATGGCGTTCGATCTCCGTTCAGGGGGTCATCTTACTCACGGCTATCGTCGAAACTTTTCGAGCATCATGTTCGAGGTTCACCCTTATCAAGTGGATCGAGACACTCATCTCTTAAATCTCGACACGCTTCGCAAGCAAGCTCATGAGGTAAAGCCTCTCATACTTCTTGCAGGTTACAGTGCCTATCCGCGGCGGATCAATTTCGCCAAGATGCGTGAAATCGCGGACGAGGTTGGTGCAGTCTTTATGGTTGACATGGCGCACTTTGCGGGGCTCGTCGCAGGAAAGGTTTTCACAGGTGATTACGATCCCGTTGCTCACGCCCATATCGTTACCTCAACGACCCATAAAACATTGCGCGGACCACGTGGCGGTATCGTTTTGTGCAAAAAAGAGTTCGCTGATTATGTAAACAAAGGGTGCCCCGCAGTTCTTGGAGGCCCACTTTCTCATATCATGGCCGCAAAGGCAGTTGCGTTTCACGAGGCACTACGTCCAAGTTTTCGCGACTACGCTCAGTCAGTCGTCAAAAATGCTCAGGCACTCGGTGAAGCTTTTGCATCTCGGGGCGTGCCCGTTATCTCAGGTGGAACCGATAATCACCTCATACTCCTTAATGTCGCAGAGCGATTCGGCCTCACAGGAAGACAAGCTGAGACAGCGCTTCGAGAGTGCAGCGTTACTCTAAACCGCAACACGATTCCGTTTGATCCACAAGGCGCATGGTTCACCAGCGGTCTAAGGCTCGGCACACCCGCCCTAACAACAAGAGGGCTCGGCACAGTAGAGATGAACGAGGTCGCATCGATTATTTTCGATGCACTATCCGAGGCCACTCCAGCTCGAATAGAATCCGGAAAAAATGCAGGTCAGATCAGCAAAGGCAAAGCCGATGTACCTGATGCAATAAAACTAAGTAGCCGTGAGCGTGTATCCAAATTACTGATGAATTTCCCGCTCTACCCCGAGATACCGGAGCTATAATTTGGAGTAGCTCGCGTCCGTCCAAAAATGTAGTTAAAAAAAATCTTGTATTGCTCCTTAAGAAGCCGTTCACTTTCTTAAGGAGCAATACAACTAACATATCGCTGCATCCTCTTCCCGCAGCATCCTCAAAAGTCCCCGCCGCCCCTCCTCCTCTCTCCCCCCATTCATTTTTTCCCTATCGCGTCAACTGATTCGTGCTATAAGCTAAATAGTAAAGACGCAATCCTTATCAGCTCTTAATATAGCATTAATACCCATTTTTTAACGGTTTTTTTCAAAGAGTCTTCGATGAACCTCTGGCTTATTCCCCTTGCTCTTTTAGTACTTCTTAGCAGTGTCGCATTTGTCCCCACCCCTTCACCGTGGGTGGATCCAGCAGACGCTCTTAACTCCGGCGACATCGCCTGGATGCTCACAGCAACTGGACTTGTGCTGCTAATGACGCCCGGGCTCTCCCTTTTTTACGGCGGTATGGTAGGCACTCGGAATATCATATCGACGATGTTGCAGAGCTTTATTTGTCTTGGAGTAGTAAGTATCTTTTGGGTCATCGTTGGATTTAGCCTCGCCTTTGGAGATTCTTTTTCGGGAATAATCGGCAATCCACTGACCTTTCTTTTTTTCAAAGATGTAGGCAGCGAGCCAAATCCCTCTTTCGGAGCGACCATTCCCTTTGTCCTATTTGCACTCTTCCAGATGAAGTTTGCCATCATCACACCGGCACTTATTACCGGTGCATTCGCCGAGCGGGTACGATTTTCTGGGTACCTTCTTTTTATCGCGCTCTTCTCTCTCCTCATTTACGCTCCCGTTGCTCATTGGGCTTGGCACCCGGAGGGATTTCTTCGAAATTGGGGGGTTCTTGATTTTGCCGGAGGAACCGTTGTCCATACTGTGGCAGGATTTGCTGCACTCGCGGGAGCCCTCTTTCTCGGACGGAGAAGATCGCACCGCGATGGTGAATCCGTCATCCCCGCAAATATTCCATTTGTACTCATCGGCACAGGTATGCTCTGGTTCGGTTGGTTCGGATTTAACGCCGGTTCAGCGCTCGCGGCAAACCACGTCGCCTGTCGAGCTTTTTTGACCACTAACACCGCCTCGGCTGCAGCGATGCTCACCTGGATCTTTTTTCAGGGGGCGCAAGGTGAAAAACCAACAGCGCTAGGAGCGTGCATCGGTGCGGTTGTTGGGCTCGTAGCAATAACTCCTGCAGCTGGATATGTTTCGGTGAGCGCAAGTATTCTCATCGGAGTAGTTGCCAGCCTAATAAGCAGCCTCTGCGTTCAGCTCAAAAGTCGATCCCCTCTTGATGACACCCTAGATGTATTTCCTTGTCACGGAATTGGTGGAATGGTCGGGATGGTACTAACGGCGGTCTTTGCCGATGAGCAAGGACTAATATATGGTCAGTATCAGCTTATCATTAACCATATTTTGTGCCTCGCCATCGTAGGTGGCTTTTCATTTCTCAGCTCATACGCCCTGTACTGGGTTACTGATCGAATCATCCCTTTACGGGTCACTGAGGAAGAAGAACGCGAGGGGCTGGACCGTTCGCAGCACGGAGAATGGTTTGGGGAAGACTCTCTTATCGATAAAGAAGAGCTAGAAAACTCAAGAGCTTAGAGCTTTAATTGTAGCTATCACTACAACTCTTAATTGACCTGACACCAACTTCCTGAGACAATTCCTAGGTGGTGTTTCAATACCTGTTTATACAACCGCGGCCCGCTGCTGCCGCCACGAACCAAAAGGGGTACCGGTTTACGGAAACGGTTTTTTAACTGATTCCCGCAGACAGGTGCTGTGCGAAAGATTTAGTTCTGGGTACTTTCAAAGTACCTCGAGGCTTTTCCTCTTTTTGCACAAACCCAGAGCAGCGATATCCAAAACGATGGACGGCAATTTACCCTACTTGCTCCGCTTCGGCGGTGTTTTTCTCCTCGTGTTTCTGAACGGCCTATTTGTCGCATCAGAGTTTGCGATCGTACGGGCCCACCCAACGAAACTAAAAACTCCTGAGCTTGAGCGATCGTTTGGAACTCGCTCTTCGCTCCTACTGGTGGAGCATCTCGATAGAAGCTTATCAGCAACTCAGCTAGGAATTACGATAGCAAGCCTTATTCTTGGATGGCTGGGAGAGGAGATTTTTGCTGAGTTTTTCACCCTCATTTTTCACGGCATAGACTCGACCCTTGAGGTCGCCCTTATCCACGGTATCTCGACAACTCTCGCACTTATCGTGGTCACCGTTCTACATGTTGTTCTCGGCGAGCTAGCTGCAAAATCAATAGCGATTCAGTATCCGGAAACAACTCTTCGACTCGTCGCGCCGACACTTCTTTTTTTCTCAAACCTATTTCGTCCCGCGATATTTATCCTCAACGGAGCTGCGAGCCTTTTTCTATCCTGCTTTGGAATTAGACCAATTTCAGAATCTGAGCGAGTCCACACCTCGCGCGAGCTTTCGATGTTGATCTCTCAGAGCACCGAACACGGCGAGCTCGATAAGTCTGAAGAGGAGATGCTTAAGGGTGTTTTCGAATTTTCGGAAACGATAGCCCGAGAGGTTATGACTCCTCGAACTGATCTGGTGACGATACCGGTCGATGCACCTCTTGAGGAGATTCTCGAGACCGTCACCACGTCCGGATATTCCCGTTTTCCGATCGTCGCCGATAACGTTGACGATGTCGTTGGTCTTCTTCTCGCGCGAGATCTTCTCACCTTTTGGCATAAACATTTAACCGATACATCGGCGCCTTTCTCAGTGAGAGAGTTTGCTCGGGAATGTTATTTTGTTCCCGGAACAAAACCGGTTGATGATCTTCTAAATGAGCTTAAACACCGCAAGATCCATATGGCGATTGTGCTCGATGAGCACGGCGGTGTTGACGGTGCGGTAACTTTAGAGGACCTCGTCGAGGAGATCGTCGGCGATATCTATGATGAATCTGATGCACCAAATACCGAACTTGTATATGAGAGTAATGGAGACGTTTTAGTTGATGGCGGCATTGTAGTAGCTGACCTTAACGAACGGCTCAACGTTGAAATTCCTGAGGGTGATTACGATACCGTTGCTGGATTTATCCTCAGCACCCTTGGACGTATGGCTCACGTTGCGGATACCATTCGGCTCACCAGTAAAGGGGTCATCATCTTCAACGATCAGGAAGGGGTTCGTCGGGCTCGTTTCCCGGGAGGCGAAGAGACCGAAGGATTTGATTTTCCATTAGACGAAGCGATTGTGTTGTCGGTAGAAACCACCTCAGGAAACAGGATAGAGACCGTTAGAATCCATCGGTTTACCCCATCAGCGGACGCAGAGGCCCCGCTTATCGATCAGCAGTAGGTTGCCTCAGGAGCTCTCCCCCAGATGTCAAATGCGTTATTGGATCACCTCTCCCCTCTTCGCTATCGCCCAGATTTTTTGACCGTACCGCAAGTTGCAGGGCTCGACGAAGCGGGGCGTGGACCACTTGCTGGCCCAGTAGTTGCCGCTGCGGTAGTTTTCCCTGGCGACTATCAGAACGACCGCTTTCAGGACTCAAAGGCGCTCAACGCTCGCACCCGGATGCAGCTTTTTAGCGAGATAAAGCAGGCTGCGTTAAGCTGGTCGATAATCGCGGTCGGTCCTCGCCGTATTGAGTCTCTCAATATCCGTGAGGCATCTCGCCTTGCGATGCGGCTTGCGCTTGAGCGGGTCGATGCCTCTTACGCCCTTATCGATGGCGACACTCCGATTATAACTCCACTCCCCCAACAAACCGTCATTCAGGGCGATGCCCTCATAACTCATATCTCAGCAGCATCAATTCTCGCAAAAGTTTATCGCGATCGGTTGATGGAAACGCTCGGGGCGCGGTATCCAGGATATGGGCTTGAAAAGCACGCAGGTTATCCAACAAAGGCGCACCGTGAAGCAATTATTCAGCGAGGACCAAGCCGAGTGCATCGACGAACCTTTCGTGGGGTGATGAGTTAAAAAATTCAAAAGTAGAGGGCAAGGACGCAACTATCAGGAGCGTTAGGTCGATACTTAGGGAGTTTAAACAACTCCACTACTGTCCTCGCTGATGAAAACAAATTACGTCTCCCCCGACCGAACCTCTCGCCAAACCAAATCTGTTGGCCTCTCACTCCGCGCTCGCCTCCTAACACTCCTCACCAAAATTTCCTTCTACCAAAATACCCCTCTTGTTCATCGACTTGGCCGCGCAGGAGAGCGCTACGTTAAGCGGATCTTGGAACAAGAAGGAATGCGGGTACTAAGCCAAAACTGGAGGACTGGTAAGCTCGAGCTGGATCTCGTGTTAGCAGAGCCAGCGTCAAGATCGATCGTATTTGTCGAGGTCAAGACACGGCAAGTCAGGATGGGACAAGCCACGAATAGGCACGATGGAATATCGCTGCTTGCTGAAGAACAAGAGGCGAGATTGATCGAGGCAGCAGGCCGCTATTTGGAGCGATACTCGCTCCGTTTGAAACGCATGCAGCTGCGAGAGTATCGGCTTGAGTTGGTGGGAGTTGTGGGGATTCAGGAGGGAGCAAACTGGAGAATGGAGGTTATGTCTCGAGAGGTGATTGTTCGGGGGTTGGTGCGGAGGTGAGAGCGATTGGTTTGTTGGTGAATAAAGAGTCTTAGAGGCTGCCTATTATTTTTTTGCGCTGCGATTGCTTTTAACTTCAAAATGAAATCTGTTTGACGAACGATGCTTCGTCGGAGTATGTTTTTCGCGCATATAATCCACCCTTGAATAAATTCTGTTTCACCTCGGGGACATCCATCGTTTGAGTTACCGATGCTGACCTGTGGGAAACGGGTGAGGATACTGTTGGTAATTTTCCATGCTTAATAGTGGACCAAACTCTAATTACGATGCGAGCAGTCGTTTATCGGCAAGTGCAGACACAAACACTCAGGAGCTTTCTGCTGCTATCTTCAAGAGTATCGAGGATTTTACACAAAATAATTGGCGGTCCTTTCGGAACTTATTAGATCTCCTTGACCCCTCCGATAAAATAACGAATGGCACCATCCTCAATCAGAACCTAAACACTCTCCCGATTTTGCACGCCCTCATCCTTAGGAACGTCCCCACCGATCTTTTTGAGCGCGTTCTAGATCTCGGTGCAGATCTGGACATTATAGCAGCAGAGGATAACAGGCCTCATCGTGACAAATTTAACAATTATTCGCCCCTCATGATGGCTCTGCACACAGAAGAGCTTGATCATGCCGCAATACTGCTTGATAGAGGTTGCAACCGCGATAGTGCTCTTCACTATGCGGTAAAGCTCGATTTGTTAGAAAGCAATCCTCGTCGCACTAAATTTCTTCTTTCTCGAGGGGAAAGGCTCGCCGATCTCTCGGATTGGAGCCTGATGTTCCCAAATCTGCGGGGACTCGCCATGGCGGAGAATTTCGCAAATCGGGATCTTTCGGGTGCAAATCTCATAGACACTGATCTATCAGAAAGTGTCCTTACCAACACCGCGCTGACCGGCGCAGTATATTCACCCGGCACTAAGTTTCCAGAGGGCTTCAACTTTCGCGATCCTGCACTAGGACTTAAGAAAGCGCGCCCGCATCCCGTTCTTGGTGAGGAGAGGTACGTTTCGGATCCTGAGCTTGAGATGGAGTTTCTCGATTTATCAGGACAAACTGAACTTCATCGTTCTGTTTTTTTAGAAGCTCACAACTTCCGCAAGAACAATATAGCGGATGGAGTTCTCTACCTCGCCGCATTTAATGATGCCGTCAAGAACTACCCCAACAGCACTGGACTCCCTTTTACAGCACTCCTGCCCCGCATCCTCTTCAACTATCCGAACATCGCGATTCCGGAGTTCCTGCGGGAGTTTGAAAAAAGAATGGATCAATTTTACCCACCCGCAAGGCATCACAATAATACGGCAGAGCTGTTGGCCTTGTGCGCCCACCCACAAGATCCCGGACTACAATCACCGCTCGTAAACGCCCTAGGGACAGCGATTACCAGTATCGATAGGTGGATAGATCCAATCAACTGGGAGGTCCCATTCACCAACGCAAATATCGCCCTATTTGGAAAAACAGGTATCCTTACCCATTCTTTTTTGTGGTTGAAGTATGCGACCCAGAGAGAGAGAACTCTTGATACTGATGGCACCCCGATTATTCGCCCCTCCCTAATTGAATCTTTCGGGGCAAGATTTGAACCGGACAATGCGACGAAGTTCGGGGCCCGCTATGTATTTTCTCCCAATACCATCTCATTTTCGATCGATGCTCCGAATATATTAGGCGAACCCGAGCTCGGCCGGAAATTTCGCTCCGATATGTATATCGAGCTCCGGCGAAGCTACTACCTGATGAGCGATCCAGAGCACGGCACTCTTATCATCAGAAACTCCTCCCCTGATTTTGGAAGAGACAAACTCCCTGATGTTGCGTTCTGGTCGCCACGCGGCATCGATAATGGATTTACTGAGCAGGACCTTCTTGGGTTTAAAGTATCTTATCTTCTCGATGAGTATACATTCAGTGATATTGTCGATCCGGCTCTGTATAGAGAGTTTCCCAAAGCTCTCGGCCACATGATGAAAATGGAGCAAAATCTCATCGACCTCATTGAGCACTTTCATCAGTGGACCTTCGATACAAGTTCGGCGGCATGGCAGCAGAGCTCAGATAAAAGCGCTCCTGTGCTCGTAGGTGGGTATCGGTCTGAAGGGTTTCCAATACTAATCGATTTTCTCGAGAACAGATTAAGAGCTAATCTAGAGCGAACATTTATAGGAGAACCGCTATCTCCGCTCCCCTCTCTAGCGGTGATGCCTCGCCAACTACCGTGGTGGGCCCCATATCCTCTTGCTCCTGAGCTGTCGGGAAGCCCGAGTAAGTATCAGATTCCAGTAACCCAAGAGGTGATTGAAGTACTTAGAGCGCTGCAGCGGGGGGAAGTGGATGCCGATACACGGGATGATACGGGCGTTTTAAATCTCCTTCAGCGAGCGTTCGATGTAGACGGGGTACTCGGATTAATTAATCCCGAGGTGAATGCCGACTGGTAGGGTCTGGTGCTGGCGACAGCTGTGATGTGGTCTAGATTAAAATTATTTTGGTGAAGTTGTTTCTGTAATGATGATAAAGGGAGGATTATGGTAGCGATGGAAGTTAACCAACGAATAGAGTTTGATGGATTGCGGTTAGCAGCGCCTGTTGAGACGCCGGAAAAGGAAGCACCGACTAAGACACCTGAGCGCACGAGACCTGAACGGTTCACCCCGCCTAACCCCGAACGTGCTCCTGATCCCGCACCTGTCATCGACCCCGATCACGGTCGGCCAAAATGTAGCATTTAGAATTGAGAGGTGTAAGCAAAGCGCGAGCAATTAACGCACATGCCAAGATTGGGGAACTACTCGGAATATTATCTGACCGCAAAATATTGACCCAATATTCCGAGTAATAGAAAAATCAAGTTTACTAAAGTTCACCAATCCTTACTCCTACGTCTCTATTTCCCCCTACTCATCGAGCAATTCCTCCACCTCCTCGAAGGTGCATCCAGCTGAAAGTGCGATCGCCTGTTTATCGACTCCTTCAGAGAGGAGCCGTTTGGCGAGGCGGCGGAGAAGTTCGCGGGCTTCCTCACGCCCCTCTTCTCTCCCTTCCTCGCGAGCCTTCCCCACCTCCCACTGATGCTGGTGCGCATCTCCAACTGCGCAACGAACTTCATCTTCAAAATCCTCGTACGCTCGCCGCTGAGGCGGGGTGAGGTTTGCTACTAGGAGTACCTCTTTGGCTTCGCGCAAACCTCGCGCTGAAAAGTTTCTCTCTATCTGCTCGGTCTTGAGGAAATAGAGCCACTGGTCGAGGGTGTCCTTGGGGATGCCGGTGAACTTGGGGACGCAAAGGAGGTAATACTCAGGGAATATCTGAAAGAGCCGATTTACCCCCAGATACTCATGAAACGCCTGGGTGAGGTCGAGCGGGTTTCCTGAGTGCATCCCGAGAAAAGAGGTTGTCCCGTGATAAATATAGTCATCCCCGATACCGGGATCAAAGTAGAGGATATTGACCGAGATAACTTTGTTAACCTCTCGATAGTTACTCCCCTGTTCGATATGCTCGGTCACCGCTTTTGAGACCCCGAAGAGGAGTCGATGGAAAAAATTGAGATCGCGCTGGAACTGGATCTCAACCAAGACAATCTCATTCGAACCCCGCCGTACCTTAATATCGACCCGATTCTGTTTATCCCGCGCATGTTCTCTATTAGATTCGCTCTCGAGTATCTCTTCAATCTTCACCTCTTCCCGGAGGAGCTCGCTTAAAAACCCCTCGAGCACGCAAAAATTAGCCTTATCCCGAAGAATCTTCTTCATCGCCCAATCGAGGGATACGAAGTGTCGGCCCATGGTGGTGCTGCGTTTACGGGTGGATCTCTCTCGATGGTCTGCGCCACCATCTTTTTGACTTCTCGATTTCATATTACCTCCGATACCATTGTCCGTCATCAATGAATGACCAATGATTATCGAAGACAAGGCGGAGAGAGTTTCGTGATTTGAGGTAGAAATGGGTGGAGGGTTGAAATATTGTGGTGGCGTTGAGGGATGGGGTGGCTGAGGCTGTAATTTCAGGTGGTTAGGTGGATATTGTCGGTTAATACACTTTTGGAAGGATGGGTGGTATAACTTTGCAAATGAGAAAGGGCGGCGGGATTGGATGGCCGCCCTGATAGTATATTTGGAGATAGAACCATGTTTCAGCCCCCCCCCAACACAGTTTGACGTCAGAGCCCACGATACGGGACATGTTACTAGAAGCGCAAAACAATCCGGGGGATTTTGGAGATCCCATAGGACCAGACAGAGTAGGTGCATTACACGCGTTTGTTACATTATCGCACGTGATGGCATTTTCCGTGCCTTTTAGTGAGGACGATACGGCTGAAGAACATGCGCTAAAAACTAGAGTTAAAGAAAGAGTTTTAGAAAAATCTGCGGCGGTAGAAGAACTCCTGACTTGTCCAAACGTAACACGGGCTGCTGCTAACTTCGTTGGAGAGAATTTTTTGTCCGATCTCCCCCCTCTCCGTCAATGGGTTGGGAATCAATTCGATGATCGTACACGAGCTCTTCGAGAACGACTCGACCCTTTCCTAATAGGCCAGAACGAATCAAACAATCCC
>Ga0114972_10004008_pt1 | contig 10969 bp, 11 predicted proteins | sample M_140807_EF_Meta_FD_87354 | JGI IMG/M metagenome (GOLD analysis project Ga0114972, IMG submission 87354) | Freshwater microbial communities from Lake Montjoie, Canada to study carbon cycling - M_140807_EF_MetaG | ecosystem: Environmental > Aquatic > Freshwater > Lake | place: Lake Montjoie... | reverse complement strand
CTGCAATGGACCGGACTTTGGCGCGATGCAGAATCCCCCGAAAGCTCCAGGCGCGGCATTGTCGGGGTGACCCTCCAATTCCGCGCAGAGTCTGAAGATCCCCTGACGGTCGAGCGGCTTGCCAGCCAGGACATTGAGACCATGAAGCACGCCAAGTCGCACGGTGACGCTACTGCCCAACCCGCGTGATCTCGGCACATCGCCCTGCACGCTCCAGTGGAAATCAAATTTCTTCACCCCCGAGGTCTGAAAAAATAAATCCGCCGCTACGCTGGCCATTTCACCGGGATCAGTCCCTCTCCCACGCTCAACGGTAGTCGTATTGTAAATACGCAGGGCGATTCCCATTGCATCAAAACCTGGCCCCAGATTTGCCGTTGTGGCCGGCACTCGCACTCGAACGCTTTTCATTTCTCCAAGCATTCTCCAAAAAATCCGCATCAGGCAACGACAAACCCGAAAAGCAGTGTTTGCATCCGGCTATTTTTTATAGCAGAGTCTGCTCCCACTAATCTGGCATGGCAAACGATCAATCAGCACCCCAAAATGAAGTGATGAACGGCGACGAGGCAGCAATCTTCCTCAAAATGCCCAAATCCACACTCCTGAAACTCTGCAGCGAGGGGCAGTTGCCCGGTGTGAAAGTCGGACGCCAATGGCGATTCAACCGCTTCGCTCTGGAAAATTGGATGAGCGAACGTGATGGCGAAGCCTCCAACCTGCCGGAAGAATTAATCGCAGAACCAGTCGAGACCGGTTTTCCCGCCAAGCTTCAAAAGGCCGAATCCACAGTTGCCCGGCAAATTAAGCCGGTGGTCGAAGAAATGGTCGGATCCGTGGGAGATGATGATTTTGATTCTGTTGGCGAAGTGCGCGAGATAGACGAATTCAGTGGTGTCAGTGAAGTGATCGAGGAGCCAGAGGAAGATGAGGCTCCAGCCAAGCCGGCAGCAAAGGGCGCCCGCAAAACAACGGCCCGCTCGACCTCCGCTCTCGAGCTCATGGCGCAAATCTCCGAGAAATCACAGAACAAAAAATCTTCCAAACCGGCTCCCGCCGCGAGGGAACCGAAGATTCGCAAAGCGGTTCAGCCCTCAACATCTTCCCGCCCGGCATTCCGCGAGACAACCCGCGAGAACTCATCCGACTCGGATGCTGTGGAAATATCGCGTCCCTACAACAAGCCAGGTGCTGTTCCTCTCCCTCCGTCGCGGGGTAGTGACCGCTCGGGTGGAGGCATGAACGCCTTTAGAAAACTTGCTTACTGGGTTGTGATTCTCGTAGTTCTTGGAGCTGCAGGATTTGGTATTAAAGAACTTCTGAACCCCGGCGAGGCTGCTCCATCGCCACTCGCAAAGCCCAAGCCACAACCCAGCCTGCCCGTTCTGCCGGAATTTCAGGCTGTTTATAAGCACAACGACAATGAGGAGTCTTCAAAGGAAAACTTCAGCATACCGCAATCAGCAAGTGCTACCGCCGCACCGATGCCTGCCTCTGTGACTGAGTCGATTGCCACACCCACACCAGCGCCGATTGCCCTGGTGGAGGCACCAACGCCCAAGCCTGTGACGCTCACGCCGGACGTGCCCGCTCGCACCGCACCGATTTCGCAAGTTGCGGCAGCGCCTCAAGTAGACCAGAATCTAGAAGCCATCAACCGCCTCCTTCCTAGCCTCATGGAACTCCCTGGCTGTGTGATCACGAGCAACAAAAACGAAATCCGCATCAAGTTTGAAGAAGGCATCTTCGCCTCCGGACTAAAAGTGGACAAGAAAGGCCGCGAGCAACTCGCCCTCACCGGGGCAACGATCGCCAAGAACGCTCCCGATTTCTGGCTCATCATCGAAGGCCAGACGGACGGGACAGCAATGCGCCAGCAATCACCATTCCGCGACAACTACACGCTGGGACTCCGCCGCGCTGTCGCTGCCACGGAAGTGCTGCGCGAAGATGGCAACTTCCCACCAGAGCGCCTGCTTGTGAGTTCGACCGGCGGCATGACACAGCCTTTCAAAAGCGATGTGCCTAATGCCGCTGCACGCAACCGCACTGTCATTCTCCGCCTCGTTCCTAAGACGGGCCCCGTTCCGCCTTCGATCGAGTAAAAAGTTTTTCAGGAGCTGCTCCCTCCACTTTTTAAGTCCATTACTTCGCGGGCTCGGCAACTTCGCGCAGAACCATCTTCATCTGGTCGGGATGGATACCAGGATGGATGGAAAGAATCTTAGCCATGAGGCCTGTGGCCACTGGAGCGGAAAAACTCGTTCCCGCAATATTCCGCATGGTTTTATTTTTCCAAGGCAAAGGGACTCGAACTCCTCCATATGCAGCAAACTCGACAAGCGATCCAGCTCGTCTCTGGATTTGCCCACTGGAAACCCCAGTGGAATAATCCACCGCCACCACGCTTGAAAAATGCGCCGGCCAAACACGCACGGATGATCCCCCGTTATTGCAAGCAGCGACGACATGAACGCCGGCGAGATAGGCGGCATCAATCCAGGACTTGAAAGACATGACGGTGAATGGCGAACCAGTCGCGCCAAAGCTGCAGTGGATGATATGATAACCACGCGCTATGGCTTCCAATGCCGCTCGGCGAATGATCTCATCACGCCCGTAGGCCTCACCACCAAGCACGCGAAAACTACCGATTGTGGCACGTGACGCGGTATTAAGGAGCACAGATGCCACAGCCGTTCCATGGCCGAAGAAATCTATGCCGCCAGCATCTTTTGGAGGCTCGCCATTCCCCGCAGTTGCAAAGCAGAGATCGTCCTCGAAGTCGGAATCTTTAAATGCGGGATGGAGCCTTTCGATGCCTGAATCAAGCACCGCCACTCTTACACCCCGACCGTCTCCACGTTTCGCAGCCTCGGGAAAGTCCTGCCAGCAAATGGCTCCGCTCATGAACCGATAGTTGAGCCGACTTGCATGACAACTGCAGCGAGTTGCGAATCCATTAACTCGCTCCAAATCGTGCAGGCCTGGAGCAGCTTTTCAAAATCGGAGTGCAGGAAAGCCTCCTTATTTTTCGTTTCGGAGCTCACCTCGAAGAGAACAACAGAAAAAACCCCTCTGCACCGCCCTGCAAAAAAGACCGGGATCGCGATCATGGCTTTTGTCTTAGCACCGAGACGCGAATCGACATCCGGGCAATACTCGCTCCGGCGTCCAACTTCAGCTTCGCAGATCGAGTCCTCGGTAAAAAAGACCATGCTGATCAAGCCCGAGCTCAGCGGTTGACGGATCTGACTGAGAAAAAAATCGGAATGTTCCCCGATACTGAAACAGGGGCGGAGGTCGCTTTTCAGATCGTCGACCAACCAAAGCACTCCTTGATCCGCATCAATGGCTATGACCGCATCGCGCAGCAAATCAAATCCCGCAGCGCATGGCCATTCGCTCCACTCGCCCCGGCAGATCGCTCCGGCTTGCGCATCCATCCAGGCTTCCAGCACGAAGCCGCTTCCTAGAGGGGGGCGGACACCTTCGGGCAATATCGCGACAGGAATGCTCGGACGCGAGATTTCAGGGATTACATTCTTCATTCCGAAGCCTCTCGGGCGTCCCTCTTGGATTCTTGGAGCAGTGAGGCGAGACGGGCCACAGCGGCAGGATCGGACCTCAGCTTGCCGAAGAGCTCCTGCACATCATCAGGGGCGAGAAGACCTGAAGCCATTTTTTGCATGGTTTCGTTTATTTCCTCCTCATCGGAGCGACTAGAAAAACAGGCCAGCGACTCGGCCCGCAAAAACATGTCGAGAAGAAACTGGAACGGGGCATCGTCGGGGTTTGTTTGAAATAAAAGAGCATCCATCATTTTTTACAGTGTTTCTTCCATTTGCCCGCAAACCTGGATCAATTCCTCCCAACTTGGAGCCTCACTTCCGTCCACATCGCAGAGCAAAGATTGAACTTTAAGTTTGAGGTCGGAACGTAGGGACGAGAGGTGGCGGCTCATTTTGGTATCCGACCAGCCAAGGGATCTCGCAAGAATACGCTGATCCACTTTGTGGCCATGGACCAGATGGAGGAGCACTGCATCCGTGGCTGATAGGGCTTGGAAACCCTGAATCAGCGCTGAACGCAAAGCTTCGAAGAGACGCTCATCTTGAGCATGGACTTCAACCCACCCCTCCCCGGACGCCAAGGCATCTTGAAGATCTGAGGCGATGGCGCGATCCATTTTTTGTCCACGCATGAAATCATGATATCGGTTTCTGGCCACAGCACTCATCCAAGTGGCGAGAGTGCTACGTCCATGGCATTTGTTAATCAGGGGCGGGCGACTCAGAGTCCCAACCAAACAATCGCTCAGAACTTCGGTGGCCAGAGTTTGCGCCTCGAGCGGAGAAGCGCCCAGATTCTGGAGGTATCCTCGAAGCAGAGGGAGAATCTCCAAGTAGACGCGTGCGAGTTCTTCCATGTCTCCCCTTTGGCAAAGGTCGAGGCTTGTTTCAATAAAATCTTGTTCGGGGATCATAACAAGGCGTCCTTTTAGCTCAACGCGTCCGCGTTTGAAAATAGAATTACTGGCTTTTTTCCATGAGCCACAGAACGTGTCTTTCCAGTGAGCTTGATGGCTCTGGCAAAAAGGCAATGAACTTTGAAAACAATCCCGACGCGCCATTTACCTACCTGATGGAAGTGGCCACCGAGGAAATCGAAAAAACCCGCTCGGAGCTACCTGAACCACTTCGCGACGCTCTAAGTGAGGTGGCCACGGTATTGGAGGAATTCCCCTCGCCGGCACACGAGGCGGATGGCGTGGACAGCGACCAACTCGGCCTCTTCGAGGGCGCGGATGCCACGGATTCGGGGAGCCCGCAAATGCCGAGGATCGTCCTGTGGCTTGGAAATCTCTGGGATATGTGTGAGGCCGAGGAGGACGCCTATCGAGAGGAAGTGCGCATCACATTCCTCCATGAACTCGGCCACTACTTGGGACTCGACGAGGGCGACCTCTCCGAGCGTGGTTTAGAATAAAGCCGGGGCGGTCAGTCCCGCCGACACTCCAGAATCCGTGCGGTGTATTTCGCCAGCATGTCGCACTCGAGATTGATCGTGTGCCCCGCTTCGAGAGCGCCGAGGTTCGTCACTGCGGCCGTGTGGGGAATGATCCAGACCGTGAAAGTGTCGCTGCCCACTTCCGCCACGGTGAGACTCACCCCATTGATGGCCACAGAGCCTTTATAGGCGAGATAGCAGGCAAACTCCGCAGGCATTTCAAAGTCCAAACGCATATCCGCGCCCTGCCGCACAGCGGATCGAACCTTCGTGGTGGTGTCCACATGCCCCTGCACGAAATGCCCCCCCAAGCGCCCATCCGCAGCCAGCGAGCGCTCGAGATTCACTACCGCTCCGGGAGCGAGCGATTCCAGATTCGTGCGTCGCAGGGTTTCCATAAGTAGATCGAATTCCATGACCCCATCTAAAGTCTGCGTCACAGTGAGGCAGCACCCATTCACAGCCACACTGTCACCAATACGCACCGAGTCGGAAATGTGTGGAGCACGAACCGCCAATCGAGCCCCCTCGGCGCCGATCCTCAGCCACTCGCAGCACCCCATTTCCTCAACAAGTCCAGTGAACATGCCGCCGACTATCCATCCCCCCGCTCCCACCATGCAAATCAAATCCCCACCCACCGCAAAATCGCTCGCGCCATTGCCGGCCAAACCAAATTTTGCCAGCATTTGGAGATGTGCGGGGTGGGCGGATCTGGTTTGCCGATAGGCGAGGCTGTGTTAGACACGGCCTGCCATGTTGAAGCCCACTTTTTTTGCGCGCCGACTTTTTTTTGCCGTATTAATTTTCTGGGTTTGCTTGGCGGCCTGCTTGCATGGCGCGGACTTGGCAGGGCAGGAGGCTGGTTTCCCCACACCTCTGGAATGTTATGCGGATGCGCAGGTGCAGGGAGTGGGAGCAAAGCTGCTCGGCCGGATTCAAGCGGATCCGTTCAATCTGGTGGCGACACTCATTTTTGTTGCGGCGATCGTGCACACATTTCTTGCAGCGAAATTCCGCGCCGTCTCCCACAGGTTTGAGGTGGAATGCGAAGGGATGCTGAACGAAGGCGTGGCGGTGGATTTGCGTCAACTGGACAGAAAGAAATTCCTCTCTGTGATTTTCCATTTTCTTGGAGAGGTGGAAGCGGTCTTTGGCATCTGGCTCATCCCGCTTGGGCTGGCGATCCTCGTGATGAAAGGTCCGGGCGTGGCTTCGCACTATTTGAGCGGAGTGAACTTCACCGAGCCGATTTTTGTGGTCGTGATCATGGCCATCGCCAGCTCGCGGCCGATTCTCCACTTCGCCGAGGGCTCACTGAAAAAATTTGCCGACTTCGGCAAGGCGACGCCGGCCGCATGGTGGTTTGCCATTCTCACGATCGGCCCGCTGCTGGGTTCGTTCATCACAGAGCCCGCTGCCATGACGATCTGCGCGCTGCTGTTGGCCGGAAAATTCTACAAACTGAATCCTTCGATGGCCCTCCGCTATGTCACGCTGGGATTGCTTTTCGTTCACATTTCGATCGGCGGAACGCTCACGCATTTCGCAGCACCTCCCGTCGTGATGGTGGCGGGCAAGTGGAACTGGGATACACCTTTCATGCTTCTCCACTTCGGCTGGAAAGCTGCTGCCTGCATCGTGATCTCAAACACCCTCGCATTCGTTGTCTTCCGGAGGGAACTCCTCTCGATGAAGACGCCACTCGCGCACGCTGTGGATAAAAGCCCTAGAGTTCCTGTCCAGATCATCCTTTGTCATCTCCTGTTCATCGGATTTGTTGTTTATAGCGCCCACTATGCGGCCATGGTGGTTTTTACATTCATGTTCTTTCTGGCATTTGTCGCTGCCACGGAGCGGAACCAAGATGCCATCAATCTGCGAGGACCAGTGCTTGTTGGTTTTTTCCTGGCGGGCCTTGTCATCCACGGAGGTTGCCAGCAGTGGTGGATCGAGCCGGTGCTCACGAGCTTGAATCCGATACAACTCCTCCTTGGGTCGACCGCTCTCACAGCATTCAATGACAATGCGGCGATCACTTATCTGGCATCACTCGTGCCCGGATTTTCCGATCAAGCGAAGCTCGCCGTTGTGGCGGGTGCCGTCGCGGGCGGTGGGCTTACTGTGATCGCCAATGCCCCGAATCCGGCCGGCCAGTCGATTCTGCAATCCTACTTTGGCGAGAACGGCGTGAGCGCGGTGAAACTTTTGCTCGCAGCGCTTATTCCGACTGCGATCTGCGTGGCGGTTTTCCTTCTGCTGCTCTGAAGTCTCAGTGTTTCGGAGCCTTCACGGTGCCGGCCTCGAAATCATCGCGGCGGCGCTGGATGATGCGGTTGCCGATCTCAAGGACCATTTCCTCGAGGAGGAGCCGCAGGTGGCTGCCCGCGCGGAAATCCGAAGGAGCGATGTTTTTTACCCGGTCTGCATGGGTGCAGAGTTGGTAGCATTTTTTGAAACTTGTGCGCGTGGGGTCTTCAGGATTGTAAACGGCAATCGCCTGACCACCGTTGCGCCGCATGACCGTGAAGCACGGCACATCGGTAGGCCCGTCGCCGATGTAGATCATGTTTTGGAAAGGCACCGGGCGCAGTGCGGGATCCATGTGGTCATTCACATCCTGGTCGAGTTCCAGCATACCTTTGTTGATGCGGAAGAGAAACTGGGTCTTCTGAGTGTGGCTGATTGCGCGTTTGGGAAATGTGATGCGGTCGTGCTCATCGGTGGCGAATTCGCAACCGAAAATCTTGCGCACATACGGCGCGAGGCGACTGCCCTCGATGAGTTCCTTCATGCCGGAGGACACGATGTAATGCTCGACGCGGATTCCATGTGCGGCATGCTCCGGGGTGATGAGCGTATTTTTGAGGTCCTCGAACATTTCCGGCAATCCCGGATAAAATGTGAGCCGCGCACCAAGTTCGCGGAGGCGAGCATTTGTGGGACGGTCGATCTCGAGGCAATCGAGCAGGACTTTCATATAGGCCAGTTCGTGGTCGTAGCCTTGGCTTTGCACCAACTCGGCGCATCGCTTCCAGAAATGGGAGGGATCGATTCCAAAAACCGGGAAGATGGCCTCCTCCTGCATGTAGATCGGTGAGAGGGTCTGGTCGTAGTCGTAAACAATCGCAATCGTGTTCTGCGGAACGCTCATAATTTCGAGATGCTTCAAACAGATAGCCGGAGAGTTGGCGACGAGAATCTGGTGAAAGTTCCAACCTACATCTCAAACCGCTCCAACTGGCGTGGAGGGTGGTCGTCGGGAATTCCCCTGCTCCTGCGCCACGCGCGCAGCCAACGAGCATGAGCGATCTGCTGCTCGAAAGTGGGCGAGGGATGGCTTTTCAAAAACGCGTCATCGGCGGCAGTGACCTCTGGAAGATCAAAAAATCCCCGCCGGATCGTTCAGAGGATGGAGCGGAGGATTCTTTATCCATACCGCCTCATGGGAAAATTATGCCCTAATTCGACAGTCCGAACGCGGCGTGGGCGAGTTTGGCGGCGTTCTCGATCTGTGCCTCGTCAATGATCACGGCGATTTTGATTTCGGAGGTGGAAATCATTTGGATGTTCACCCCGCCGTTGCCGAGGCATTCGAAGAGGGTAGCGGCGACTCCCGAGTGGGATCGCATGCCGATTCCGACGACGCTGAGCTTAGCGATGCCACTTTTTTTGATTACCTCGCCAGCGCCGACTTCCTTGGCCACGCTGTCGATGACGGCTCCAAGCTTTTCGAGTTCATCGGCGCCCATCGTGAAAGAAATATCGGTCGATCCGCTTACGGAGACATTTTGGACTATGACATCAATGATCACATTCGCCTCGGAGAGGGCAGTAAAAATGCGGGAGGCTGTGCCGGGTTTGTCAGGCACTTGGGTAATGGTGACCTTGGCTTGTTTGCGCTCGAGGCTGATGCCGCGCACGACGACGTTTTCGAGTCCGATAGATTCTTCTTTCACGATGGTTCCCCTGTTGTTGTTAAAACTGCTGCGCACCTCAAAAGGCACTTTGAATTTTTTAGCGAATTCGACCGAACGGGATTGCATGACCTTGGATCCGCTGCTGGCCATTTCGAGAAGCTCGTCGTAAGCGATCACATCGATCTTCTTGGCATCCGGCACCACCCGCGGGTCGCAAGTGTAAACGCCATCGACATCCGTGTAGATCTCGCACATGTCGGCCTTGAGCGCCGCCGCGATAGCGATAGCGGTGAGGTCGGAGCCTCCTCGGCCGAGCGTGGTGATCTGACCCTCGAGCGTCTGGCCTTGGAATCCGGCGACAATGCAAACATTGCCCTCTTCAAGAAATTTCCGGACCTGCCGGGGGGCGATGTTGGAAATTTTCGCCTTCATGTGAACACCACTCGTGATGATTCCCGCCTGCGCGCCAGTGAGCGAAACCGCCTTCCCGCCAAGCGCATTGATCGCCATCGCAGTGAGGGCGATTGTGGTCTGCTCGCCGGTGGCGAGGAGAACATCCATTTCTCGTTCAGCGGGTGAGGGAGAGACTTCCTTGGCGAGTTTGATCAGACCATCTGTGACTCCTGACATGGCTGAAACCACGACGACCACCGAGTTTCCCGCCTGCTGGGTCGCGAGAACGCGCCTTGCGACATTTTGAATCCTCTCGGGATTCCCGACCGAAGTGCCGCCGTATTTTTGAACAATCAAGGCCATGGCAAAAAATTAGCTTTGATCAAGAACAGCACGCACTGAGGCAAGGTTGGAATCCGCCTCAGCCGGGGTGAATCCCCCGAACTTCACAGCGGTTTCGGTATCCTTGAGGCCGTGGCCGGTGACGGTGAGAACGACCTTAGCTCCTGGGCGCAAGGCGGAGGCGAAAGGACATGAGCTGCAACGCGCATTCGAATGGCACTTTAACAATCCAGCCACGCTTGCGGCGCTCGCGGGTTCGACAAAGATGCCTTCATTAGCAGCCAACCAGGCTTGCGCTGCGAGGATTTCCTCGTCCGAAACGATATCGATGCAACCGCCGGATTCGCTCACGGCGTTGTTCGCTCCCTGCCAACTCGCAGGGTTGCCGATGCGAATCGCTGTTGCAATGGTGTCGGGTTTTTCGATGGGTTGATTAAAGAAAATCGGGGCTGAGCCAGCGGCTTGAAATCCGGTCATTTTCGGCAGACGCGTCGAGCGTCCAGCGGCGTGGAATTCGCGATAGCCCTTCCAGTAAGCGGTGATGTTTCCCGCATTTCCGACAGGCAGGATGTGAATATCCGGCGCGTCGCCGAGATCCTCGATGATTTCAAAAGACGCGGTCTTCTGGCCCTCAATACGGTGCGGGTTGATTGAATTCACGATCGCTACGCCGTCGATGCCGCCGAACTCCCGCACGATGCGCAAGGCGTCGTCGAAATTTCCACGGATCGCCACGACCTTAGCACCATAAACGAAAGCCTGCGCCAGCTTGCCGATAGCGATTTTACCGGCAGGCAAAATCACGGCACACTGGATTCCCGCGCGGGCGGCGTAGGCGGCTGCAGCGGCGCTGGTGTTTCCCGTGGAGGCGCAGATGACCGTCTTGGCGCCGTCCTCCACCGCTTTGGAAATAGCAACCGTCATGCCGCGATCCTTGAAAGACCCGGTGGGATTGAGTCCCTCGAACTTTAAATAAACCTCGGCGCCGGCTTTTTCGCTGAGGCGCGGCGAATGGATGAGCGGCGTCGAGCCTTCGCTGAGCGAGATCACTGGCGTGGAATCGCTCACGGGCAGAAACTGCCGGTAGCGATGAATCACGCCTTTGTCATTAAGCGGCTCGTTCACGAGAAGGCCTCCATGTGAAGCAGGAGAGGCGTTCCTTTCACGCAAGGAAGGGACGCCAACTCGTTAGCGGTTTTTTTCATCGATCCGTAGGGTGCATCGTGGAGAGTGAGAATGAGAGGCACGGAGCCATCCACCAAACCCTCTGGTTGGATCACCGAGAGGATGCCGATGTCCGCTTT
>Ga0114972_10004007_pt1 | contig 10969 bp, 8 predicted proteins | sample M_140807_EF_Meta_FD_87354 | JGI IMG/M metagenome (GOLD analysis project Ga0114972, IMG submission 87354) | Freshwater microbial communities from Lake Montjoie, Canada to study carbon cycling - M_140807_EF_MetaG | ecosystem: Environmental > Aquatic > Freshwater > Lake | place: Lake Montjoie... | reverse complement strand
CAGCGGCGTCCGTGCTGACCGCGGCCCTGGCGCTGGCGCCTGGCCAGCACCGCCACAGGCAGAGGCACCCCCGTCGCCAGCCAGGCACTTAATAAATCTTCCGTGCTGCCGCAAATGGGCACCAGCCGCAGGCGCCAGGGCAAGCACAACTGCCCCCGCTGGCGGGCCAATAGGGCGCCGCCCTGGCTTAGGGCCATTGCCTTAGGGCCATTGCTCTAGGGCCGCCCCAAGCCGAGCGGCTCCCTCCTGCAACACAGCTGCTTCTGCCACCAGGGCCAACCGCAGCCAGCCCTCGCCCCCAGGGCCAAAGCCCACTCCGGGGGTGAGGGCCACGCCACTGCGTTCCAATAATTCAGCGCAGGCCGCTTCACTGCCAAGGCCCAGCAGTGCTTCCGGCAGGGGCAGCCAGTGATACAAAGCCATGCTGGCATCGGGCACCTGCCAGCCCTGGGCCCTGAGTGCCGTGGCCATGGCATCGCGGCGGGCGCGATAGATGGGCAGCAACTGGGCCGGCCAATCGGAAAATTGTTGGAGGGCAGTGATCGCGCCGGCCTGGAGGGCCAGGGATTGGTTGAAATCAACCACGGACTTCACCTGGGCCAGGGCCTCGATCAACGGCGCCGCCCCCACGGCAAAGGCCAGCCGGAAGCCGCCCAAGCACCAGCCCTTGGAGAAGGAGAAAAATTCAATGCCAGCCTCGCGCCAACCCTCGCAGCGCAGCAAGGAGGGGGCCTGACCCTCCAGGGCGAGATCCACGTAGGGGTTGTCGTGGGCTAGCACCGCCCCACTGGTTTTGGCGAGGGCGAGGGCCTCGTCTAGCCATTGCTGTTGCCCCACCGTGGCGGTGGGGTTGTGCGGGAAGCCCAGCACCAGCAGCTTTAGCTGGGCGATCTGGCTGGGGCTTAGCTGCCCCCAGCAGGGTCTCCACCCCTGGGCTGCCCGCAGGGGTAACAGCACTGGTTCGCCCCCGGCCAGCAGCACCCCGCCGCGGTGGCTGGGGTACCCAGGATCGAGTAGCAGCGCTTTTTCGCCAGGATTAAGTACCGCCAGGGGCAGGTGGGCGGTGCCCTCCTGGGAACCCACCAGCAACAGCACCTCCCGCAGGGGATCCACCGTTACGCCAAACCGTTGCTGCACCCACTGGGCCGCCGCCTCTCGGAAGGGCAGCGTGGAGGCATTCAGGCAATAGGAGGAGCTGGCTGGGGCGAGCAAGGCTGCCGCCATGGATTCCAGCACCGCTGGAGGGGGGGCCAGGTCAGTGCTGCCTAAGGAGAGGTCTAGGAGCGGTCGCTCCTGGCAGGCCTCGGAGAGGCGATAGCTGCGTTTGTGTTGGTCCATCCGGGCGAAAACGCCCGAGCCCAGCAGCCCCAGGCGTTCAGAGATGGGCATCAAGGAAGGCCTGGAGCTGGGGTTTTGCCACGGCCCCCTCTTGGCGGGCCAGCTCCTTGCCCTGGCTGAAAAGAATCAGGGTGGGAATGCCCTGCACCTTGTAGCTGTCGCGGATGGCGGGGTTGCCATCTACCTCCAGCTTGCCAACGGTCAGCTGGGGGCCATAGGTGGCTGCGGCCCAATCCATCAATGGGGCCACCAGCCGGCAGGGACCACACCAGGGGGCCCAGAAATCGACTAGCACCATCCCCTCGGCCTGCAGCACCAGCTCAGAGAAATTGGCGTCGCTGAAGGTGTGAACTGTCACGGATTGGCCAGGGCTGGGGAGGCCGCGATTGTATGGAGGCCTAAGACCATCAAGTGGATTAGAGGTTGTCGATTGACCGCTTCAGCTGTTCGAGTTCCTGGTCCACTTCCGCCGCCTGGGCAGGCTGCAGCTGGGGTTTTTTGGTTTCGTCTGGCAGGGCCACAGGGGTGGGATTGAGGCTGGCCTTGAGGGCCGCCAGTTCGCTATCCACATCACCGCCGGCCTCGAGGGCCTGGAAGCGGCTATCTAAGTCGCTGCCGGCAATTTCAGCGGCGGCTTGGCCGCGGGCCTCCATGGCCTGCACCTTTTCTTCCATGCGCTCAAAGGCAGCCATGGCCGAGTCAGTGTTGAGACCCCCTACAGCCCCTTGGAGTTGTTCCTGGGCCTGGGCCGCCTGGGCCCGGGCCTTGAGCATGTCTTTCTTGGTGCGGGCCTCAGAAATCTTGCCCTCAAGGGCCATCAGATTTTTCTTGAGGCTTTCCACCTGCCCGGCCTGGGTGCTCAGCTGGGTGTTGAGGGCGGTGGCTGTTTCCTGGTAGGTCTTGCGGCGGCTGAGGGCCTCCTTGGCCAGGTCCTCCTCCCCTTTTTTGAGGGCCAGTTCGGCCCTTTCGTACCAGGTTTTTGACTGGGCTTCCGCCTGTTCGGCCTGGTTCTGAATACGTTTCTGGCTGGCGATGGCAGTGGCTACTGCCTGGCGCAACTTCACCAGATCCGCCTGCATGTCGGATACCGACTGGTCAAGAATCTTGCTGGGGTCTTCAGCGCGGCCGACCAGATCGTTGAGGTTGGCGCGGAACAGACGGCTTAGACGGTCAAAAAAGCCCATGGGGCCAGCGGCTAGCGGCAACCCCCTGACCCTAGCCAGCCTTGACCCTGAAACCTAGAGGCATGGCCAGTAGGGATGGCCGCCCCCCTTAGCCTCTAACCATGGCCATAGCTCCGCCCAGTCAAACCAGGCATTTGGGCCAGGTTTCAGTGCTGATGCCAGCGCCGCGCCCCGGCGCCAGTGCCCTGGCCCAGTGCCTGAAGGCGGTGGAGCGGGACTGGCGTAGGGATGGTCACCTGGCGGCCCTTTGGCAGGCCTGGCCAGGGATCGCCGGCCCGCAGCTGGCCCCCCATTGCCGACCGCTGCGGCTCCAGGGGGGCATTCTCTGGGTGGGGGTAGAGCAACCCCAGTGGCTGCTAGCCCTTCGCTATAGCCGCCATCAATTGCTGGGCGCCCTGAGGGCCTCTGGCTTTCCTCTCAAGGACCTGCAGCTGGAACAGCGGCAATCGCCAGCTTCGGCCGCGGCAACCACCAACATCAATCAGGCCAGCTGGGATGAGCATCCCAGCCGGGTGGATCGCCATGGCATGGGCAGCTGTAGCCGTTGCGGTGCTCCGGCCCCCATGGGGGAAATGCAGCGTTGGGGCCACTGTTCTTTCTGCCAGCGTCAGATGAACTGAAAGTTCAATTCTTAGCGGGTGCTCGAGGGGGAACGGATCGGCCGCAGCGCATCAAAGGCCCGGTCGATTACATCGGTTAATAGGGTGATAACCCGTTTCTCCCTGAGCACCAAATTGGCTGTAAGCGTTTCCCCTGCCTTGAGGGGATAAGAACGACCGTTTTTGGTAAGCACCTGCTTAGAAAGTTGAATTAAAACTGGAAAGCGTGGTTGTTGGTTTTGTTCGTCTGGCGGTAACGCTTCGTTGGCGATCCGGCTCACTTTTCCCTTGAGCGAGCCAAATTCAGTAAAGGGGTAGGAGTCCATGCGCACATCTGAGTCTTGGCCAAGCTTCACAAAACTAATGTCTTTGCTGGTTACAAATACCTTGGCCCGCAGGGAGTCTGAGGGCACAACATTCATTATTGTTTCGTTTGGCGCCACCGCATAACCTTTGCTGCTGGTAACCAAATCAAAGATTACCCCCCTCACAGGGGAGCGAAGTAGCTCTGTTTGCATCTGCTCCCTCACTTCTATGCTTTGACGTTCTAGGTCTGAGAGTTGCCGCTCGCTTTCTTTTCTTTGTTTAAGTAAATCAAATTGAACTTCGTGTAATTCTGCTTCGGTTTGACGTATGGTTGCTTGTGTTTGGGCGATTTCAGATCTTAACTCTTGGGCTTTATTTTTTTGTTCCATATATTGAACAACTTGGATGCCCCCCTGTTTGGCTAGGGGCTCAATTCTGGCTAAAATATCTTCTTCATTGCGCAGGGTGAGAATCTGGCTGTTTCGCTTTGAGACCAGGCTTTCCCGTTTGGCTTTTACATTGTCTAAACGAGCTTCTGTGCTACTTACCTGCTGGCCAAACCTTTGGCGTTCCAGGCTTAATTGGCGGCCCACATTGCCTTGCTGGGCCACGGATTTATCTGTGTCAAAGCGAACCAGGGGCTGGCCCGCCTCCACCTGCTGCCCTTCCTTTACAAAAACCTCTTCCACCACTGCAGCTTGCACGGCTTTGATCGGTTTCACCGTGCCGGTGGTTTCCAGGTCTCCCTGGGCCACCACCACCTCGTCAATCTTGGTGAACAGGGCAAATAGAAAGGCAAAGCTGGCGGTGCCGATCAGGGCCCACACCAGGGTGCGACTCCAGGTGGGTGCCGGGCGCAGCCTCACTTCCTGCAGGTCGCTGGAGCCACGGCGTACAAGTTTGCTCATACCAGGGCAGCCTCCTGCTGACGGAACAAAGTGGCGTAACGGCCGCCTATGGCCATTAAATCCTCATGGGTGCCCTGTTCCACCAGGGCACCTTCATGCATTACAAGGATGAGGTCGGCATGGCGCAAGGTGCCTAGCCGGTGGGTGATAAAAAGCACAGTGCGGCCCCGGTAGGCCTCACTTAGGTTGCGGGTGAGCTGTTGCTCTGTGTCCACATCTAGGGCGCTGGTGGCCTCATCCAGCACCAATAAGCGTGGCTGTTTGAGAACCATCCGGGCAATGGCCAGCCGCTGGCGTTGCCCCCCGGAAAGGCCGGCCCCCCTTTCCCCCACCGAGCTGCTGTAACCGGCGGGCAACTGCTGAATGAAATCGTGGGCACAGGCCACCTTGGCGGCGGCCATGATCGCTTCAAAATCAGCATCTGGCCTAGTTAGGGCGATGTTTTCCTGCACCGTGCCATCGAATAAAAGGCTGTCTTGGGGCACCACGCCAATTTGACGACGGAGCGAATAAAGATCCACTTTGGAGATGTCATAGCCATCCATGCGGATGGTGCCCTCCAATGGGTCATAGAGGCGGGTGAGCAGTTTCAGCATTGTGCTTTTGCCGGAGCCACTGCTGCCCACGATGCCCACAAAACTGCCGGCAGGAATATCAACGTCCACATTCAAGATTTGCAGCGGGCCACTGCTGCCAAAGCGGAAGTTGACCCGTTCGTAGCGAATCGCCCCAAGGATTGGCGGCAGGGGCGGTAATTGCTCTCCGGCAATTTCAATCTCCTGGGGATGGTCAACAATGTCAGAGAGTCTTTCCAGGGAGAGGGCTGTTTCCTGGAAGTTTTGCCACAGGGTGGCCAATCGCAGGAGGGGTCCGGTTACGTAGCCAGAAAGGATCCGGAAGGCAATCAACTGGCCAAGGGTGAGTTTGCCCTGGAGCACCAGGCCCGCCCCCACCCACAGCACCAGCAACCCTGAAAGCTGTTCAAAGAAGTGGGAAGCAGAACCCGCCGCTGTGCTGGTAACGGTATTGCGGAAGCCGGCAGAGATCTGGCCCCCATAGAGCTGTTGCCAGCGCCACCGGCTATGCAGTTCCATGCCCTGGCCCTTGACCGTTTCCATGCCCCCAAGGGTTTCCACCAGATGGCTCTGCACTCGGGCATTGGCCTCGGCCTGCTCCCGCAACTGGGCCCTGATGATTGGAGCCGCCGCTGCGGTGAGGCCAATAAAGAAAGGCACCACCCCAAGGGACCAGGCTGTGAGCATCGGGCTGTAAAGCAACATCACGGCGATATAAATCACCGAAAACACCGCATCTAGCACCACAGTTAGGGCTGTCCCGGTGAGGAAGCGCCGGATCTTTTCCAGTTCATTGATCCGACTGGCTACTTCACCCACTGGCCGCTTGGCAAAATAGCTCAGCGGCAAGCGCAGCAGATGGTCAATAATTGTGGAGCCGAGGGATATATCTATGCGATTTGTGGTGTCACTAAATAAATAGGTACGCAGGGAACCGAGCAATCCTTCTGCTACGGCCATGGCCACCAACAGGGAACCAAGCACATTGAGACTTTTTAGGTTTCCTTGGGAAATCACCGCATCAATGATCTGTTGAATCAGGAGGGGATTCAACAGGGCAAACAGTTGCACAAAAAAGCTGGCTACCAGCACCTGAATAAGGATGCCGCGGTGCTGTCTAATGGCGGGAAGAAACCAGGAGAGGCCAAAGCGGGCTTTGGGGGTTGAGCTGGCCCGCTCCAGCGTCAGCAGAGCCATGCGCTCATTTTCGTCGAGCAAGCCAGTTAATTGCTCCCTGGGCAACCGCCGCTGGCCGGCGCGGGGATCGCCGATTAATAGCCCTGTGCCATCCACTTGCCAGATCACTAGGGGGTGGCCGTTTTCTAGGACTACCGCAGGCAGAGGCAGCCTGGACACATCAGCTGCGGCCACTTCTAACAACGAGGCCCTCAGCCCCAGTAGATCCGCCACCGCCGCCAGCTGCATCAGGCCGATGCCCTTGCCTTCAGCCCGTTGCAGTTGATCTTCAAGGATGCGACGGATGATGTCCCGTCGGAAGGGCAGATCAAAGCTGCGGGCCAGCATTCTCAGGCAGGCAAAAGGTTCGTCCATGGGCCCTTGGCCCTCCACCTGGGGAAAACTGCCGTCATCTCCAAGGCGCCCATACCAATCCTCAAGGGCCTGCATTTGATGGAGCTGGGGCACCAGTTCGCTGCCATCAAGCCACTCCGGCTCCAGAACTTCGCCTTGGTTCACCACCAGGGCCTCGGGCTTTGGATCTGGCTTGGCTGCGCCAATGCCCGGGGGCCAGGGTTGGGGTAGGGGTAGAAGCCGAATCGGCAGGCGGCCCTTGCGCTCTAGCACTAGGCCTGGGCTGAGCTGTTCGCCTACGGCATGGTCTACGGCGGCGTCATTGCTGAGCAGCCAATTGCCGTCGGGTACCACCGGTTGTTGGCCCCCAAGACTCAAGGCAGGGGTGGCAACGGCCTGCTGGGCCCAATCCCTCAGGGCCAGGCCCCTGGGCAGGTCGGGACGGGTGGAGGCTGAAACCACCGCATAGCGCTCGGCTACCCCGCCATCGGCAAAAAATTCTTGAAAAGATCGCTGTTTTTCAAACAATTCCAAGAAGGTTTGGGCCGGTAAAAACCAGCCACGGCAGGCCACAGATGCTGAAAGCACCTGGCCCGGCACCCCCCGCAACAGCGCCAACCAGCCTCCGATTGCACCGGGTTCTAAGCGGGCCAGGGTGAAGGCCTCACCGCGTTCGTCTTGACCTAAGAGGCGCAGTTGCCCCTCCACCAAAATCAATATGCCCGGAGGCAATTCATCAAAACCGTGGAGCCTGGAGCCCGGTCGCAGGGCAAGGGGCTTAAGCCGCGGGGCCAGGTCCGCCTGTTCCATCGCACTCAATGTGCGAAATGGCGCCACCGTGGATAGGAGGTCAAGGGCAGCTGAAAGTGACATCCGTACTCAGCTGACTGGCAAATCAATTACCGAATTATGGGCGGTCAACCGCTCGCTCACCTGCCCCCTGAGCCAGTCTTCCCCCTGTTCCAAGATCAACCGTTGTGCCATTGGCTCATCCAATTGCGCCCCACGTAATTCCTCCAGGCGCACAATGATCCACCAGCTCTCTAGTTGCTTTGGAGGCCAAAGCTGCCCTGGCTGGCTGATCTGTAATAAGCGGGCCAGGGCCGGGTGGGGGGTGGATAGCGGCACTGGCCCCACCAGGCCACCGCTGCGTTGTTCAGGGCCCTCGGAGTAGCGGCCGGCCAGCTCAGAGAAGGAAGCCTCCCCCTCCCTTAGTTGCTGATGTAGTTCCGAAGCCAATTCCCCGTCTTTGAGCCTCAGCAATGAATAGATCACCTGGTCAAATTCGCCCTTGCGCCGCAGAAATTCGGTTTCAAGTAGGGCTGTAAATCTCTTGTTACACCAGGCTTGCCAGCGCTGGGGTAACTCGGCCATGGCCTGAAGATCCGTGTCGTTTAGGCCTCGCTCCTGCAGCCAGCTTTCCCGGCGGTTTGGGTCTTGCAATTGCAGTTGCTCCAGCAGAGCCGCCAGGGCCTGGGCTGCAGCCATGGGCTCCAGGGGCGGGCTTGCTTGGCTTGCTTCTGCCATCAGCCGATGGCGCCAGGCAGCCTCCAATAAACCGGCCCGGGCCAGCTCTGAATCGCGAAAAGTGAGCTTCTCTGGCACAGACCCAACAGTTATTGATCCTTTAATAGCAGCAACGCTTAATAGCGTTCCGGGTTGGGCAGGTGCCATGTGGATGGAATCCCTTGGCGCACAAGGGCCAGGGCCCTTTGGTTGAGGGCCGACCGGTTCACCCGCCAGAGTTGATAAATCCCAAACTGGGAAATGGTGCCATGGGGCACCGAGCGCCAGTAGGGCAGTGCCGCGGTGGTGCTGTCGATAACCAATAGCAGGGTGGGGGATTGGCCCGAAAGTCTCTCGCTGAGATTGCGGAGGCCCGTGGCCGGCCTGCCCTCGTAGATCACCACCTGGCGCGTGTAGTAGTGCAATGAAGGCTTGTTGACCCCCACCATCGCCAGCGGTTCCCCCGCCCTGATTGTTTTGTTTACTGCGGCGGCGATTTGGCGGACCGGTAGCTGGCGGATTTCATCCCCCAATGCGGCGATCGGTTGTAAACCCAGCGGTTGCCAAAGGATGAGTGGGGCCTGTAGGGCCAAAAGCCACCGAGGCCCCAGCCCAGCCCGGCCAGCATCAGGCCAAAGCAAAACCCCGGCCCCCACTAGGGCCGCCACCAGAAAGCAAGCACCACTGCGTTGCACGGCCCCGGTGGCCAATAGCTGGGCTGCCATTCCGGGCATCTCTGGGTCATGGATAAGCGGAACCCAAAGTGGCGCTGCCCCAAGGCCCGCCCCGAGCAGGGCGGCCAGGGCCACCGATCCCCAGCGGGCCCGTCCCAGCCAGGGGGAGGGGGCGCTGGCTAGGGCCACCAGCAGCGCGATTGCCGGCAGGCCAGGCAACAAATAACTGGCAAGTTTGGTGGCGGAGAGCGAAAACAGCCCCACCACCACCACTAACCAACAGAGGGCAAACCGTTGTAGTGAAGCGGCTGGCGGCTGGGGTAGCCGTTGGGGCACCCCGTGGAAAGCCTCCCCCAGCCCCAGCAGCAGCAGCGGGGTAACCGGCAGGCTGGCGATCACCAACACTGGCAGGTAAAACCACCAGGGGCCGGCATGGTGGTTCACCACTTGGGTGAAGCGCTGCAGGTTGTGATAACCAAAAAAGCTGTCCCAGAAAGGTTTTCCCTCCCGCGCCCACTCGATCCCATACCAAGGCAGAGCCACCGCCAGGCTCAGGGCTAGGCCGCGGCTGGGGGCTAGGGCCCTTTGCAAGCCGCGAAGATCCTGTTGTAACCAGCCAAAACTGGCCAAGGTGCCGAAGGCAAGCACCAGGGCCACGGGCCCTTTAGTTAATGCCGCTAGTCCCAGCGCCAGCCAGCTGGCCCAGGGCCAGCCCCTACGAGCCCTGGCATAGCTGCGCCAGAACCCAAGCAGGGCCACGGCTAGACAGGCGCTAAGCAGGGGATCGCTCACTGATACCCGGCCCCAGATCAACACCAGGGGCGAGAGGGCAAAGGCAAGGCCGGCGCTAAGCGCTTTCCAAGGATCCCCTTGGCCCGGCCCTCCAGCTCGGGCCACTGTGAGCACCAGGGCCAGCATCACCCCCACCATCGCCAGGGCGGAGGGCAGGCTGGCGGCCCAGCTGCCCAGGGGGTCCCAGCTGCGGGGCAGCAGGCTTAGGGCACCAATTAACCAATAGATAAGTACCGGTTTGTCGAAACGCGGATGGCCATTAACCCGGGGTGTTAACCAATCACCGCTATCGGCCATGGCTCGCCCTGCAGCGGCAAACAGGGCGGGGGTTTCATCCACCTGGCCGATGGAACCAAGGCGCCAAATGAACAGCAGAGCCCCCAGGGCCGCGGTAAGCCCCAGCAGCCAAAGAAGCCGTGGCGAACGGGTCACGGACGGGGCAGAGGTTATTGGCTGGCCAGCCTATGTGTGCTTGGTGTCTAAAGACACCAAGTCACAGTCCACCCCCAAGCGATTTAGGGCCTGTTCCAACAACCTGCCGGGGGCTTGATAGAGGGGAGGTGTGCGTTGGGGGCCTTCGGAGGTGTTCAGATAGGCGCCCATCTCGCCTGGGGCTGCCCCTAGAAAGCGAGCTAAGGCCCATTGGGCTTCGAAAACAGGGGTATTGCTGCGGCAGCCCCTTAGCTCCAGGGTCCAGCGGGGGGGCTGCAGGCTGCCGTTTTCCACCTGGCGCAGGGCCGCCAAACTGCCCAGCACCACCAGGTGATCCCCCTGCTGCAGCACCCGTTCGGGGTTGGGCAGGGCAATTGACTTGGGGTCCCCCTTCCCCATCAGCACCAGAGGAATCAGGCCATAGCCACCGGCCACCGCTGCCAGGCTCAGGCCATCGAGACTGTCGGCGGTTTCCACCCGGTATTCGGTGAGCAGCAAATTTGCCTCCGCCAGCCGCAGCACCCCCCTCACCCGCTCCCCCAAGGCCGTGGCTACCACCGCATCGGCTGCCACCTCTAGGGGGTTGATTACCTGCATTCCTTCAAACAGCAAATTGAGATTGCTGGTCTCTGAGAGGGAATGGGACTGCACCGCCAGCCGCACCCGCGGCCAGCGTTCCTGCAGCTCCAGGGCGATGGCCAGATTGGCCATCAAATCGTTGGAGAGCACCCCCACCGCCTGGCAGGGGCAATGGCGTAGGGCCCGGAGGGCGCGGTCCAGGCTGCGGTAGGCCACCGCCTCGGGATCACCATCCGCACTAAGGCCTTGTACCCGCACCACTTGAAATTTCTGCAGCCGCAGCTGCTGTTCCAGCCTTTCGGCCAGCCGTTCCCCCTCCAGTAGCAACACATAGGGGGTGTGGGCAGGCAGGGGCCGTGGTTCCTGCCTGCCGATGCGGGCTGCCAGCAAGCGATCGAGGATTAAGGCCACCAGCCAGGCGGTGAGCAGCGTTCCCCCCAGGGCATACACCAGGCTGAGGGCCGCCAGGGGGAAATTGGCCGGCCCCAGCTGGGGGCTGGCGGCGGGCACGATGAAACTGAAGGCGTCTAGGTATTCCCCCTTAAT